>JGI25385J37094_10000414_pt1 | contig 11295 bp, 8 predicted proteins | sample GraSoi013_1_40cm_FD_37094 | JGI IMG/M metagenome (IMG submission 37094) | reverse complement strand
CTCATCCGCCGTCGACACATTCTGTGGTCGTCGTTGGCGGGATCGACCGGGTTAAGGCATATGGAGCCCACGCCCGGATTCGAACCGGGGGCCTTTCCTTACCAAGAATCTTTCTGCTCGACGGAGCGAACATCTTCCTGACATGATCCTTGTCTAGACCACCGTCTCCTTCCAGCGAGCGAATTTCTCCTCAATCTGCTGTGAAATTGGCGTCAACTGATGGCGATCGCTCTAGCTTTGGGGATGACACGCCAGCTCACACGGTGGCTCGCTCCCGCGGCGCGCCGGCCGCTGCGTTCGCGGGCTCAGGCCGCACCAGCTCGAGCGCGATCTTTCCCCTCGCATGACCCTCGTTGAAGTAGGCGAACGCTTCGGNGAGCTGGTCGAGCANGTACCGCCTGTCGATGGCGGTCGTCACCTTNCCGGCCGCCATGAGTTCCGCGATGGCCTCAATGTCCTTTTGTGTCAGCTTGGCGATGAAGAACACCGATTTCTGCGTGCCGCGAATCGAGCGCAGGCGTGTGCCGATGAAATGACCGANAGCCTTCATCTCGCTCGTGTGCTGGACCGCGGCCGCACCCACCAAGACGAAGATTGCGCCGGGTTGGAGGACGCGCCNGCACGCCGACAGGGAGCGGTTCCCTGCNATGTCGATCAGCGNGTCGTAACGCTCTCCGCTCTNCGTGAAGTCCTCCCGCGTGTAGTCGATCACGCGCTGCGCGCCGAGCGAGCGGACCGCGTCTGCGTTGCGCGGGCTGCAGACCGCGGTGACCTCGGCACCGAGCGCCCTCGCGATCTGCACCGCAAACGTCCCCACGCCTCCGGAAGCGCCGTTGATCAACACCTTCTGGCCCGGCTTGACCTGGCCGTGGTCCCGGATCGCCTGCAGCGCGGTCAGCGCCGCGACCGCCACGCAGCCCGCCTGCTCGAACGACACATTGGACGGCTTGAGCGCCAGCGCTCCGGACTCCGACAGGCATATGTATTCGGCGAAGGACCCGTGCTCGCCCCCGAACACCTCATCGCCGGGCCGGAACCGTGTGACGTCCTTGCCCACCGACTGGACTGTCCCCGCGAAGTCCGTGCCCATCACATCACGCGTTGGCTTACGGGCCAGCTTTCGCATCAGGCGTCCCGCGACCGACAGGGGAAACAGATCGACCGGGTTCACCGACGACGCGTGCACGCGCACGAGCACGCCGTCGTCGGGCACCGCAGGCTGCTCGATCTCTTCGAGCTTCATCGTGCCGCGTTTTTCGCAGACGATCGCTTTCATCGGCGTCAGCTCAGGCTGAACGGTGGGTACTTGTCGGTCACGAGGGTGAAGGCGTAGGCGGTCACCCGGTTGTTCCAGCGCAGCACCCCGACGACGTAGCGGAAGAGCCCCTTTGGATAGGTGCCGGTGAAGAGGATGGCGAACCAGGCGGCGATGATCGCGAAGGCGGCGCCGATCCACAGGAAGAACAGCACAACGTAGTGCGGGATGGCGAGCAGCCACTTGACCAGGGGCAGCCAGCGGTTGAGCTGCTTGGCGTCGGGATACGCGAAGTCGAGGTGCACGGACTGCTCGTCGTCGGTCGACGGGTAGCGGTCGTCGAGCAGCGCCATGTAGGCGGTGACCCGGTTGGAGAACCGGAGCAGGTTGAGGTTCCAGTCGAACCACCACCGCGGGTACTTCTGGCGGAAGACGAGCATCAGGACGAGGGGCACGAACACGGCAGCGCCGCCGATGACAACTGCCCTCTGGTTGTGGCCGTCCTGAAAGGTCTCGCCGGACAGCATGGTGAGCAAAATGACGACGGGGATCGCGGCGAGCAGCCGGAAGGCCGTCGTCAGCCGGCTGAGCGGGCGGGCGGGAAAGTCGACGTCGAACTGGACCGGATAGCTGCTGACCANTTGTTCACCCCTCCTGGATGAGATCGGTTGATTCGAGGCTGACCACCTCGTGACCGTGCAACGCCTCGAGGAACGGCTGAAAGCTCCCGTACACGACGCAGCGGAGGAACCGGCCATTGGTCTCGACCCTGCTTACGCCCGACGCACGCGCGATCTGATGCGCGGGCGGCGCGCCGACGAAGCTGACCTCCACTTTTCTCAACTGAGGCACCCCGGTCACGTCAGCCAAGCTACGCAGTCGCGCGGCCCTGGGAATCGGTGGAATCACCGATTCTTGACTCGGTAGTAACTTGCCGTCTCACGATGGCCAAGCCCGCCCGCCGTCTGGGGAACCTACCCGCGGAAGCCACGAGCTTCATCGGCCGCCGCCGCGAGCTGGCCGAGCTGCGCAAGAAGCTGGCGTCGGCGCGGGTGGTGAGCCTGGTGGGACCGGGCGGCGTGGGCAAGACCCGGCTCGCGATCCGGGCCGCGACCAACCTGGCGCGCNGGTTCCGGAACGGCGCATGGCTGGTCGAGCTGGCGGAGGTCCGGGACTCGGCGCTGGTGGGCAACGCCGTGATGGCCGCGCTGGACCTGCGCGACCAGGCAGCGACCGAACCGCTNGCCCTGCTCCGGTCTTACCTCGCNGACAAGGAGCTGCTTCTGGTGCTGGACAACTGCGAGCACCTGCTCGAGGGGGTCTNCGAGCTNGTCAACGAGGNGGTTCGTGCCGCGCCGGGCCTGCGGGTGATCGCCACCAGCCGCGAACCGCTTGACGTGCCGGGGGAGCACNTCGTCCCCATCCCCCCTCTGGAGCTGCCCACCGCAGATGGCGACAGGCTGGGGCAGAACGAAGCGGTGATGCTCTTCGTCGAGCGGGCAGCGGCGGCGTCGGGGACCTTCGAGCTGACCGCGTCGAATCAGTCGTCGGTCGCCGACGTGTGCCGGCGGCTGGATGGCCTGCCGCTGGCGATCGAGCTGGCGGCAGTTCGGACTCGAGCGCTTTCGGTGGAGCAGATCCTCGAGCGCCTGAGCGACAGGTTCAGCCTCCTGGTGGGCGGTGGCCGCGCCGCGCTGCCCCGGCATCAGACGCTGCAGACCACCATCGAATGGAGCCACGATCTCCTGTCGGCCTCCGAGCGGACGCTGCTGCGAAGGCTTTGCGTGTTCGCGGGACGATTCACGCTGGAGGACGTCGAGGGCATCTGTGCTTCTGACNAACTGCCCGCCGCATCGGTGCTCGATTCGCTTTCGTCGTTGGTCGACAGGTCGCTCGTGATCAAGGAGGACGCACGCGGCCAGGCCTGCTATCGCCTGCACGAGACAATGCGTGAGTACGCCGCCCTCAAGCTGAGGGAGGCCAGCGAGGACGAGACCCTCGGGGAACGCGCCACGGAGTACTACGTGCTCAAGTGCGGTGCGACCGGGCCTGCAGGCCGGTATCGCCTGGCCGAGTGGCTCGGGTGGATGGAGCTCGAAATCGACAACGTCCGCGCCATCCTCCGGCACTGTGTGACGCGCGGCGACTTTGCGCGCGGCGTCGACCTGGTCGCGTCGCTTGGCTGGTTCTGGATCACACGCGCGACCACCGAGGGCGTGCGGTGGCTGGAGGAGATGCTCGCGCCGGGCAAGGGCAACCCGGAGGGGCTCGCCTGGGCCTGCTTCCTGCGCGGCTTCCTGGCCGTGCTGCAGAACGACCCGCCGTCGGCTCGACCGTGGCTGGCGCGCGCCGCGGCTGCCGCCACCGAGCTGGGTGATCTGGCGCTTCTGACGCAGGCGCAGGCGATGGGGTCGATCGCGGCGATGTTGGCGGGCGACCGCAGCGCCGCGGACGCGCTGCATGAGGAGGCGCTGACGGCGCTGGCGGGCGCCAACGACCTGGCCGCCACGACGGCGGTCCTCCAGACACGAGCTTTGAATGGGATGTTCACGGGCGAACTTGCCGTGGTCCGAGAGGCGTCCACGGAGGGCGTGCGGCTGAGCCGGGAGGCCGGCGACCTCTACGTGCTCGAGATCATGCTGATGGAGCTGGCTTTCGCGTTGTTGAACGTGGGCGACGCAGACGGATCCCGGCCGCTCTACACGGAGGCTCTGCAGATCGCGCGGCGGATCGACGACCGGCTCGTTCAGTCCTATTTGATGGCCGCGTTCGGCTACTACGCGGCCTTGGCTCGCCACGGGCGGTTGGCGGCCCAGCTGCTGGGGGCGGCAGAGTCGACACGCCTGGGAGCGGGCGCGGCAGTGATGGCGCCGCTGGCCCCGCTGATCGCCCAGACCGAGGAGACCGCGATCGCCCTGCTGGGTCAGGCGAGGTTCGACGCGGAGTTCGGCGCCGGTAAGCGGATGGACCGGGAGGCGGCGATCGCACTGGCGCTGGGCGAGCCAGGCCAGGCTGCCGCGGCTCCCGGCCGCTCCGGCGACGGCGCCCTTGGCGGGCTCGGGCGACGGGAGGCCGACGTGGCTCGGCTGATCGCCGAAGGCCTGAGCAACAAGCAGATCGGGGCACGCCTGTTCATTTCCGAGCGCACCGTGGACAGCCACGTCCGCAGCATCCTGAACAAGCTCGGCTTCAACTCCCGGGCCCAGATCGCCGGCTGGGTCGCGAGGCATTAAAGCTCTGCTGCAGAGCATTTCCTTACGTCATTTCTCGGGAGATGTTGCGAGGCAGAAGATGGAAGGAAACGGTGGTATTGAACTTGGAGCCCACGCCCGGATTCGAACCGGGGACCTTTTCCTTACCAAGGAAACGCTGGAGACCTATTTCCCAATTGGTGCTCCGCTGAGGTCGAATGGAGAGGCTATTGCCAATAATCGCTGCCTAGCAGCGCTTCCTAGAAAATCAACTCACCGGCCGGAGCTGAACGCCTAGCGCCGGATCTGTCGCGGAACATATCCGCGGCGATGATCACCCACCCGACCACGCGCCTCTCAGTGCCGGCGGCAGGATCAATCCAGCTGATGGCGCGGGTGTCAATGGCGCCCTCAATGCCCCAATACCTCGCCGAGTATCACTTCGCCCTCTGCGCATACTCGTCGTGCCGGCGAAGCCAAAGAGGCGAGTCGGCTTCGTCGCGACCCTTGGGGGCGCGGTCGAGGATTGGGTAGTACCCCATCAGAAACTCCAGCCCGCGGGCCGTGGTGGAGTAGGCGTGGTATATGGCACCCTCGTCGTGGACGAAGGTGCTGAAGCCCGGGCCTTCCGACAAGTAGCCGACAACGTCCGTTCCGGAGGCGCTCGCGAGGTGGTCTACGATCGGCGGGATCCCCGCGTCGATCATCGGCTTGAACGCTTCGCGCGTCTGTTCCTCGGTCCGTGACACCCTGAAGTCGAAGTTGAACTCGCTGCTGGCCGATGAGACCCAGGGGAAGCTCCAGCCCATCCGGCGCTTATAGGCCAGGAGCTTCTCCAGGGGCGCGCGCGAAACGTAAACCATCGTGACGTCCCGGGCGTTGAGATGAGGAAGGACGCCGTTGACGGCATCGGCGCTAGAGGAGCAGGTCGGGCACCCCGCCTCGTAGCTCGGGCCGAACATGAAGTGGTAGACGAGGAGCTGTGACCTACCGTCGAATAGCTCGGCGAGGGTCCTGATGCCTTCGTTGGCCTCGAAGCTGTACTCCTTCTCGACCCGGACCCAAGGCAACTCGCGCCGTTGCCGCGCCAGGTCGTCGCCCATCCGCGTGTGCTCCTTTTCGCGCGCGAGAAGCGCCTCGCGAGCGGCCAGCCACTCCTCCCGGCTTGCCACCTTGTGATCAGTCATGCTTTCCTCCGCTCAATCATGTGTCCGCCGTCGTAGATCACGCCTCATCGGTTCATGCATCCATGCCTTCCCTATCGTTTCTCATGTCACCGGAAACGCGCACTGCGCGGTTATGCATTCCGGCCGGGAACGTTCGCCTACCTGTCGACACCGTGGCATCGACCGTTCCGCAATGGGCGCCGGCGCGTGGGTCGGTCCTGCACGTCTTTCAAACTCTGCCCGGCATGCTGGCGGTCATCGTCGCGGCAGTGGCCGGCGCAATCGGAGCCCTCGGTGCGGTCGCGGCGGCGATCCCAACACCCGGCGTCTATCTGACCGGGACGGCAGGTTTCCTGTTCGTCCTGGTGATGATGGGATTTTGGAGCCGAATGTCCTATAAGCGCGCCTCTCCCGGCGTCCAGCCCCGATTCCCGTCCCCACAAGAGGCCGAGGGGAATTGATCAGAGGCGTTCGATCGTTGCGAGCCAGGCCTGGGCGCCGTTGTCGTCGATCGTGACGGCGAACATCGCGGCGTCTATCGACCTGATCGACCAACCGTCCACGAAGGCAGCGCGCAGCTCGGCCTGCGACACCCGGCGCGGGCCCCAGTCCCCCGGCTGGCGGTCGCTGAAACACATCAGGTAGTACATCCCCCCGGGCCGAAGGGCCGACCTCAGGCTGTTGACATAAACCGGGCGCTCCTCGTCGTCGAAGACATGGAACACGCCACTATCGGTGATGACGTCGAACTGCCGCCTCAACCGGTCGAGGTGCAGCACATCCCCGACCTCGAACGTCGCGGTGATGCCCCGCTGCTGCGCCTTGGCCCGCGCGCGCTCGATGGCCAGCTCCGCCATGTCCACTCCCATTGCCTCCGCACCGAGGCTCGCCGCCAGCATCACGTGCTCGCCGGTTCCGCAGCCGACGTCCAGCATGTGTCCGTGGAACTTGCCAGCATCGGCCAGCCTCACGAAGTCGGGCTGCGGCCGGCCGATGTCCCAGGGCGGCGATCCCTCGTAGACGCTGTTCCAGGAGGGGTGTTGAGCCACGGCTTTAGCTTAGTGGCGTAGGGGCTGGTCCCCGGTGGACGCGCGCACCCTTAAGTCGGCGCCCATCGCGAACGCGCGCTCGGGGCCGCGGAAGTCTGCAGCCACTGGGCATGCCATCGTATCGCCTGAGCCGGAATCCGATGCACGCCGGTGAGGCTGTGGTCCTGGCTCGGCTGGGCACTCTTCTACGGCCGTGCCGCCAACTGGGCGGAGCTGGTGATCGTCTGCGCCGCTGGGACGGCTTACCTGGCGGCAGTGCCGCGCTGGGTGGGCCGGACGGGAACATTAGGCGCGATGCAGGAGTGAGGAGAACACTCTGGTCCTGGCGGCCCTATTAAATTTGGAGCCCACGCCCGGATTCGAACCGGGGACCTTTTCCTTACCAAGGAAATGCTCTACCGCCTGAGCTACGTGGGCGGGACTCAGTCCGATTCTATCTGCTACAAACTGAGCGCCAGATCATGCCGACGATCGACGACCTGCTCGACAACGCGCGGCGCCGCCTGCGCCGCGTCACGCCTCAGCAGGCCTCTGCCGAGCATGCCAANGGAGCGCTGCTGGTCGATACGCGCACCTCGGAGCAGCGCGCCANGGACGGCGAGATTCCCGGCGCGCTGGTCATCGACCGCACGGTCGTCGAGTGGCGCCTCGACCCCGCGTCGCCGGCNAGGATTCCTGAAGCCACGAACCACGCGGTCCGGGTCATCGTGATCTGCAACCAGGGCTACTCGTCGAGCCTNGCCGCGGCCTCCCTCCAGGAGCTCGGCCTGGTCAACGCGACGGACGTGATCGGCGGCTTCGCGGCCTGGAAGGCAGCCGGCCTTCCGGTGAGGCCCTAGAGCCCGGACTCCACCTTCCCCACGTCGGTGAGAATCTCGGCCTTGCCGCGAATCTTGATCGCCGCCGTCAGCTCCGTGAACTGTGCGACCAGCACCTCGCCGGCATCCAGACGCTCCGAGTGATGCGATCGGGTGTCCTTGCCGCGAGTCAAGCCCATGATCACCACGCCATCCTCCAGCGCCTTGACCACGATGTACCGGCTACTGGGTTCGTCGTCCTCGGTCACCGTTCCCCCTTCCATTGCCGTTGGACTGCGCCTTCGGCCTGACCGTCTCCAGCCTGGTCGCCGCCTGACCGACCAAGTCGTCGATTTCGGCGGCGAGCGCCGGACCGGCGAGGACATGATAACGATCGGCATTTACCACGACCTCGCGGCTGCCGACGACGACATGCAGCACGACTTCGTCGGTCCCCGGATGCCGGGCGAGCACCGCTTCGAGGCGGTCCGCAAGCCCGGCGTCACCGTTCGGAATGCGAACGTGGACGAGCTGGCGCCGCGACACCGGTACGCAGTCCGGGTCGTCCCACAGCCACGCCATGTCGGCGACCACCGACGCAGTCTCGACCTCGGCCTCGATCTCCGGTTCGGCGAGCGAGNCCACCGCGCCGGTCGCGCGCGTGCTCCCGGCCCGCGCATCCACTTTGCCCTGCACAACGACCACTTTGTCCGGCTCGAACAGCAGCCTGGTCTGCTCGAACACGCGCGGGAACAACACGATGTCGACGGTGCCGGTGAGGTCTTCCAGAGTCGCGTAAGCCATGATCTGGCCCTTTCGCGTGACCACCCGCCGCACCTCGCGCACCAAGCCTGCGACGCGAACCTCCGTGTCTTGCAACGCGCTTGTGACCTCGACGGCCTGCGCGTCCGACAGCTTGGCCAGCTCAGCCGAAATACGGCGCAGCGGGTGATCGCTCAGGTAAAGCCCGAGCAGCTCTTTCTCCAGTCGCAGCTTCTCGTCACCGGCCATCGGGGCGACGTCGATGGTCAGCCCGTAGTCCTCGATCTCGACGTCGGGCGTGCCGACCATATCGAGCAGGGAGGTCTGACCAGACTCTCGGTCGCGACGCGCGCGCTCCGCGCGGCTCACCGCGTGGTCGAGGGCGGCGATCAGACGAGCGCGCTCGCCCAACGAATCGCATGCGCCCGACTGCACGAGCGCCTCGAGGACGCGCCGGTTGACGTCCTGAATCGCTGACGTGCGCTCGCACAGCTCCTCCAGCGATTTGAATGGACCATCCGCGTCACGCAGGCCGACAATGCTTTCCACCGCGTGGCGGCCGACGTTCTTGATCGCCGCCAGCCCGAACAGGATCCGCCCATCGGTCATCGAGAAATCGGTCCGCGACTGGTTGACGTCCGGAGCCAGCACGTCGATCCCGCGCAGACGGCAGTCCACGATCGCCGTGGCCACACGGTCGGCGCTTCCTTCCATATGAATCAGGAGCGCGGTCATGTACTCGAGCGGATGGTTGGCCTTCAGATACGCGGTCTGGTAGCTGATCACCGCGTAGGCGGCAGAGTGGGCGCGGTTGAACCCGTACTCCGCAAATTTTGCGATGCCGTCGAACAGGGCCTCGGCCGTGGTCTTCGGAATCCCGCGCTCGACAGTTCCATCGATGAACTTCGTGCGCAACTTTGCCATCTTGGCCTTGTCCTTCTTCCCCATCGCGGCGCGAAGGATGTCGGCCTCGCTCATCGTGAACCCGGCCAGCTCCCGCGCGGCCATCATCACCTGCTCCTGGTAGATCATCACGCCGTAGGTCTCGCGCAGGATCGGCTCGAGGCGCTCGTGCATGTACTCGATGGGCTCGCGGCCCTGCTTCCGCGCGATGAACGCCGGGATGTTGACCATGGGTCCGGGTCGGAACAACGCGATCGCTGCGGACACGTCCTCGAAGCTCTGCGGCCGCATGTCCATGAGCATCCGGCGCATGCCCGCACCTTCGAGCTGGAANACACCATGCGTGTCCGCATTGGANATCAGCTCGTACGTCTTGGTGTCGTCGAACGTCAGGTGCTCCAGGTCAATCTCGATTCCCCGCCTCTCCTTCAGCAGGCGCAGGCACGTGGCGATGATGTCCAGGTTCTGCAGGCCGAGGAAGTCGATCTTCAACAGGCCGATGTCGCCGACCGCCTTCATGTCGTACTGGGTGATCACGGCCTCGCGGCCCGGGCCGAACTGCAGCGGCGTGTACCGNACGAGGGGTTCCGGCGCGATCACGACGCCGGCGGCGTGGGTGCTGACGTTGCGCGAGACACCCTCCAGCGCCTTGGCGACGTCGACCAGCCGTTTGGCCTCGTCGCTGGACTCATACGCCTCGCGAAACTCGGGAACTTCCTTGACCGTGTCTTCGAGCGTCTTCGACCGGCCCTGCCACACGGGCACGAGCTTGGCCAGCCGATCCGTGTCCCGGAGGGGAACCTCGAGCACGCGACCGACGTCNCGGATCGCGGCCTTGGACGCCATCGTCGTGAAGGTGATGATCTGNGCGACNCGATCGGCGCCGTACTTCTCCGAGACGTAGCGGATCACCTTCTCGCGACCTTCCACCGAAAAGTCGCAGTCGATGTCAGGCATCGAGACGCGGTCGATGTTCAGGAAGCGCTCGAAGATCAGTCCGTGTTGCAGGGGATCCAGGTTGGTGATGCCGAGGCTGTACGAAACGAGGCTGCCGGCCGCGCTGCCCCGCCCNGGCCCNACGACGATTCCGTTCTGGCGCGCGAAGTTGTAGAAGTCCCACACGATCAGGAAGTAGGACGCGTAGCCGGTCTGGCTGATGACCGACAGCTCCTGGTCCGCTCGCTCCGTCACCGAGGCTGACGGCTTGCCGAAGCGCCACTCGAGACCTTTGACCACGAGCTGCCGCAGGCACTGATCCGGAGTCAATCCATCCGGCACGTCGAACGGTGGCAGCAGCGTGGCGCCGAGATTCAGCTTCAGGTCGCACTGGTCGGCGACCTCGAGCGTGCTGGCCAGCGCATCCGGCNTNTCGGCGAATGCNTCGATCATCTCGGCGGCCGTCTTCAGGTAGTTCTCCTGGGTCGAGAAGCGCCACCGGTTTGGGTCGTTGAAGCGCGCGCCGGTCTGCAGACAAAGCAACACGTCGTGCGCCTCCGAGTCATGGCGGTGGACGTAATGCAGATCGTTGGTGGCGCAAAGACGAAGTCCGAGCTCGTTACCGAACCGCGCGAGCACGGTGTTGACCTCGACCTGCTTCTCGATTCCGTGCCTCTGGACCTCGAGCAGAAAGTTGTCCTTGCCGAAGATGTCGCGATACGTTGCGACCGACTCCCGCGCGCCGTCGATGTCGCCGTCGACGATCTTGCTGGCCGCCTCGCCCTGGAGACAACCCGAAAGGGCGATCAAACCCTTCGAGTGCTCGGCCAGGATCTCCTTGTCGATGCGCGGCTTGTAGTACATCCCCTCCATCTGGCCGACGGTGCAAAGCCGCATCAGGTTGAGGTAGCCCTCGTGGCTGGACGCGAGGAGNGTCAGGTGGTTGGGGTCGCGGTCCACGCGGCCTTCCCGCAGCAGGCGAGACCGCGGCGCGACGTAGACCTCGCAGCCGATGATCGGCTTGATCCCGGCTTCCTTGCAGGCCTTGTAGAAGTGGATCGCGCCGTACATGACGCCGTGGTCTGTAAGCCCGATCGCCGGCATCCCGAGCTCGGCCGCACGCGACACCATGGCGGGAATGCGGCTGGCGCCGTCGAGCAGCGAATACTCGGTGTGGTTGTGGAGGTGGACGAAGGTTTCTGGGGCGTGCGGCATCGTTTGATTCTGGGTGTGGCG
>JGI25385J37094_10000413_pt1 | contig 11296 bp, 10 predicted proteins | sample GraSoi013_1_40cm_FD_37094 | JGI IMG/M metagenome (IMG submission 37094) | reverse complement strand
CGGTGCGCTTTCAAACGTGAGGTGTATGCGCGACCGTTTGCGTCCTCAATGAACAACCATTCATAATTGGGGTCATCGTCTTCGGTTGACCCATAGTACCTTAACGAGGTCACTGGCAGAGAAGGTAGTATCTCTGCGTAGATTATCCGCTCCACCCCTATGTAGTGCCGGAAGGAGCGCTTTGCGATCACGTTCTCCATCTCCTTTCCTGAGCCAGACAGCCGGCACACCATTGTCTTTCTTTTTGTCTGTTTGAGCACCTCAATCTTCGTGGGGGCGGCTTGGCTGCCGTGGACTCGAGCCCATGCTCTGAAGGCTGGGTGCTCTGCTACGTGATCGCTACGTATCGCTTTTGGCTCAGTCATCCCAATCGAGGGTTCCAGCGGGAGGTTGAGGCTATTCTACTTTTTTCGCCTTTGCTGCGAAGACAGAGGGCGACGTACTCCGAGGCCGAGAGTGGTTTCTATGGCAATCTCGAATGTGCAACGATTGATGTGTTCTTTCACCGGGCGGAGGCGGATCTGTCTAAGGCTTGAGGACCACTCTGCGTGGCACACCAGATCGAGCTCTGCGCGGAATTCTTCCTTGTCCAATGTGGCTACCCAAGATGGTGCCCGCTCATCTATCTCAACGTGAGCAGAGTCTTCACTCATGCCCTTCGACTCCCAAGATCTCGTCATCTTACTGCTCTGTTCTCAGATTCACCAACGGTGAAGAGCGTCGGTTTGACAGTGCAAATCGCCTGTTGATGAGTATATACATGGATATTTGAACAGGCCGTGTACAGTTGGAGAATCCTTTACTGAAAGATTGATTCCAAATCAGGCCAGTTATCGCTACACTGACTCATCAATGTCATTCATGCCAGCGCCTTAGCCTCCAGTCAACAGGGCTACGGAATGGTTGCTGGCGGAGTCCAAAGTTTCTAGCTACGAGCGATCAGGTCAATTGTTTCTTCTCTTCTTTTCGACCGAGTGTTTGTAAGAGAGACTCTGTGACTCCCAGTACAGCTCAGGTGAGCCAATGTCCAGTCGAACATCTTTCTCCCCTAGCTCGACTGCCCGTATTTCGAGTCCCCACTCAACCATTCTTTGTATGCCGTCCGTAAGTTGAATCTCGCCTCCGACACCGGACTGAGTAACCTCTAACGCTTTCAGAATAACCGGGTGGAAGGCGTAGACAGGCATGATTGCCAATTTGGATGCCGGCTGCAGAGGTTTCTCGACAACTCTTGTTACACGAACGATACCAGCACCTTCTCTGGTCCCTTCCACTACGCCGTAGCGGCGGGGATCCTCGACTTGTTGTACGAGAAAGGCGGCGTCAGCTTTCATCATATCGCTGACCTCTGTGAGCCGTTTCAGGTGCTTAGAGTTCTCAGACAGAATGTAGCTGTCTCCTGCATGAACTAGGAAGCTGTCTCCTCCAATGAACGGTTTAGCCTTCAGGACCGCATCCCCGAACCCCCGTGGTTCGGGCTGGTTTATCCATACAAGAGTGGATTCTTCGACCATTTCATAAAAGGCTTGCAAGTCTTCAGAGGGCCCGTTCTTATCGTTCTTCCGTAGCATCGATACATAGGAAGAGTCTGGAGTGAAGTGATCCTCTATCGCTCTCTTCTCCTTACCGACAATGAAACAGAATTCTCGAAACCCAGCATGGTGTAATTGCTCGAATACTAGCTGGACGACCGGTTTGAGACATAGCTCCCCGTCCTTGGTCACAGAGAAGACCGGCAGCATCTCCTTTGGCTGTTCCTTTGTGGCTGACAAGAGTCTGGTGCCCAGGCCTGCCGCCGGAATGACCACCTTTCTTAACAATCAAGGATCAGCCAGATTCAATATTCGTCGCTCTATCCTAGGACATTCCAATATATTTCAATATAGGCGCCCAAGTATGGACTTTCCCTATGAAACGAGGATCCGAATCGGTTTCGTTTATCGGTCTGGGGTATGTTGGGCTCTGCACCGCTGCTGTCCTAGCATCAAGAGGTATGAAGATAATCGGGGTAGACATCGATGGCGAGAAGATCGCGAAGCTCGCGAAGGGAGAGACACCATTACACGAGCCGGGCCTTGGCTCAATGCTCAAATCCGCAGTTAAGAACAGGAGGATCCAGTTCACAACTGACATAGATAGGGTCGTCGAGGCAGATGTCACGTTCATCACAGTGGGAACGCCAAGCAATCAAGATGGATCCATCAGCCTAACGTTTGTAAAGAAAGCCGCGGAAGATGTAGGATCTGCGATCAGAGGCGCTGATGCGTACCATCTTGTCGTCGTCAAGAGCACTGTCATTCCGGGCACGACGACTGGCCTCGTTCGACCCGTGTTGGAATCTTCTAGCAGGAAACCCTGCGGTCCGAAACTGGGCCTGTGTTCAAATCCGGAATTTCTCGCGGAGGGCTCTGCAATAACGAACACCCTTCACCCGGACAAGATCGTAATTGGAGCAAACGATGAAAAATCCGGGGACAAGCTAGTGAAGCTTTACCAGCGAATCTACAGGGCAAGGAAGATTCCCACTATAATAACGAATCCGACGACAGCGGAGACCATCAAGTATGCGAGCAACGCATTCCTCGCCACTCGAGTCAGCACAATCAATACCATCGCCAACATCTGCCAACGTCTGCCCTCAGGAGATGTCGAGACCGTTGCAAAGGCGATAGGCTTGGACCCTCGGATCGGGTCTCTCTACCTCAAGGCAGGACCCGGCTACGGCGGTTCCTGCTTCCACAAGGACCTCCAAGCCTTCATCGCGTTCAGCCGGGCCCTAGACTACGACCCAGTCCTCCTGACCGCAGTCGAAGAGGTCAACCGCCGCCAAGCAAATGAAATCGTAAAACTCTCGCGCAAGCTGTTAGGAACATTGGAGAATCGTCGAATCGCCGTGCTTGGGCTAGCCTTCAAGAAAGACACGGACGATGTTAGAGAAGCAGCTTCACTCCGCGTCATCGAGGAACTTGTGAACAATTCCGCTTCTGTCTCTGCCTACGATCCCATGGCGATTGAAAACGCGCGGAAAGTTCTACCTCAACAGGTGGAGCTTGCGACAGACTCCAGATCCTGCATCAAGGGAGCAGAATGCTGTATCCTTATGACCGAGTGGGACGAATTTCGCCAACTGAAACCCAGAGCGTTCAAGACGCTAATGAGGACCCCAAACATTGTTGACGCTCGCAGAATCCGGCGCCAAGGCGATTTCCAAGGATTCAACTACCTGGCGGTCGGCCTAGGGGCCACTATGTCGCCGAAACCTGTCCTTGCCGCGCCTTCGAAATAGAACAGAAGGAGAACTAGTTGCGTCCGCTAGTCCTTCCGCGCCGTCGGCCTGGGTCCCGATACGGCTGAGAGGGCTTCTTGGAAAGTATAGAATCAGTATCCTTGCCAGAAATCTCTGGTTCTTTCTTGGGCCGATTCGTGGTCTTGACGTGTCTCGGATGGGCTTCTGGTTTTTCGGAAATGTCCGTGGAACTGGGGCTCACTGGCTTATTCAGCTCAGTTACTTCCGTCTCTCTAGTCTTGGATGGTTTCTTGTTCCGGGGTCGAGTCTCTCTCTTCTCGTCTGCCACAATTGCCGGCCCTGTCCTGCTCGTCTCAGATTTGTTTCCGACTTCCTCGTGTAGAAGGTTCCATTTGTGGCGTAGCTCCGAATAGCTCTCGTCAGCCAGTTTGATGAATTCGCGTGCAACTGCAATGTTCTTTTCAAGGTCTCTAAGGCGAGAGTCTAGCTCATTAGCTATTTCTGTGCTTGATAGGTTGTTGAGCAACGTGCTCTCTTTTTCCTGTACTTTCGACATTCTCGATCAACGAGCAATCGCATACGACCAGTCTAAACCTGATGTTCCTCATCAAAGGCGTGAACAGTAGCAGACGTCTAGTAGGTCAAACTAGCAATTGGCCAGGGTAACAACAGAATTTTGGTTTGCTTTTTCCAATTTGCACTTAGCTCGCTGAGGGTCCAAGAAAACTGACACCGTCACTCATCCCGGGATCACTCCGAGGGGCCCGAACGCTATGGGCGAAGAGCAACAGTTGAAATAGGAATCTGTGCCATTTGAGTCGACCCACGCGCAACTCGGGAGGAGAGGTGCAGAGACAATCCCGCGTGATGGCTCAGAGTATGTTTACGGATGAGCCCGAGATGACCGGAGAGGAGTTAGATCTTAAGAAACTGTTCGCTCGGATCCTTGAGAAAGATGACTGGACCGACAAACTCGCGTCTGGATATGGGAAGATTCGAGGCAAGATTCGTCGACCTCGAAGGGACACTAAACTCTCGAAGGACCTCCTCTTACTAGTTCCAGATATGAAAGAGGTTGAGAAGGCCTACGTCGAAATGACTAGTGGCTACAAGGACTTCATCAGAGACGTGGTGAAAGCATCGCGTCTGCGTCAAGAGATACAGAAGGATACGTCGTCGAAGAAAGGCCCGTCGCGTGGAGATCTCTGAAATCCTGATCCAGAGTACTTCCTGCTACTAGCCAACTTCCCCCTCCGTGAGACTTATCAGCAATCCGAATCGTCGAAGCTAAGATACCGGGAGAGAAGCAGGTCCATTGCCCGCTAGAATAGCTACAAAAATCGTCTGCACCATCGGCCCGGCGTCAAGCTCCCCCAATGTTCTAGGTCATATGATCCGAGCTGGAATGGATGTAGCCAGGATCAACTTCTCACACGGAACCTACGAAGAACACCTGAAGAACATCAAATCAATCAGGAAAGTCAGCCACAATCTTCGCCGCCCAGTAGCCATTCTTCAGGACCTGCCCGGTCCGAAGCTCAGAGTGGGAAAACTCGCCCAAGAGCCGATGCATCTCCGACGGCTCGACACTGTAAACCTGACAGCCAAACCCTCCAAGGCAAAAAGCAAGATCCCTGTCGCATATCCTGACTTGCCGAAAACGGTGAGGAAGGGGGACACGATCTATTTGGCTGACGGGTCCATCAGGCTCGAAGTCCTTCGGACCACGCGAGATGAAGTTGAAGCACGAGTTCTGGTAGGCGGAAATCTAATTTCCGGTAAGGGCCTGAACCTTCCTAGGTTGCGAGCACGCGTACCCGCGATAACGCGGGAGGATCGGGAGCATCTACACTTTGGATTTGAGAATAATGTCGACATGGTCGCCGTATCGTTCGTCCAGAGAGCCGACGACATACGAATGGCGCGGAAGATCGCGGGCGAGAAGGGACGAGAATTGTTTGCGGTTGCTAAGATCGAGAAGAAAGAAGCGGTTGAGAATCTGGAGGAGATTGTCAAGGAAGCAGACGGGGTCATGGTTGCACGAGGAGACCTCGGGGTAGAGCTGAGCCTAGAGCGGATTCCGATTGTTCAGAAGAGGATCATATTCGAGGCGAACCGCCAAGCAAAACCAGTGATTACGGCCACTCAGATGCTGGAGTCGATGATCTCCGCACCCACGCCTACAAGAGCGGAGGTGACGGACGTTGCTAACGCGATCCTCGACGGCTCAGATGCGTTGATGCTGTCTGAGGAGACGGCTATCGGAAGCTACCCGGTTGAAGCGGTGAAGACCCTTCAGAAGGTTGGGCAAGAAACAGAACGCTATCTTCCTAAACAGATTACACAGCAGAGACGCGAATGGCACGAGAATAGTCAAGAGGACGCAATCGCTTTCGCCGCCTGCGAGACCGCGCTCCAGATATCAGCAGCAGCCATCGTCACACCAACCCGCACCGGTAAGACCGCCCGTCGAGTCTCAAAATACCGACCGCCTCTACCCATTGTCGCGCTAACCTCTCAATCTGAAGTCGAAAAACAATTACTACTTTCATGGGGAGTGCAGACAGTAAGACGAGAAATGGAATCAACGGAGTCCATATTCACCGAGGCGGAGAAGACTATCAAGAGACTCAAGCTGGCACGGAAAGGCAACACGATAGTAATCGTGTCCGGAGATCCTAAAGGTCCCATGGGACGAACAGACCTCTTGAAGATCCAGAGAGTAAGATAGACCCATCGCACTCGAAAGGCTTTATTGGTAAGCGTCGCGGTACCGCGTCGCTCCGCCAAGAAGATCCAGAAAATGAAGCAGCGTCGGCCAACAAACCCTGAACTGATCAGCGCCATAGGCTACCTCATGAAGGCGGGAAAACAATACCAGACTCCGCTCTGGATCACGATCGCCAGCTTCTTGGGCAAATCTCGCAGAACAAGAATTGTCCTAAACCTCGGCCAGGTTTCAAAGAACCTCAAGGGCGGAGAAGTCATCGCAGTCCCAGGCAAGGTCCTCGGCTCGGGCGAGCCGAAGGAAAAACTCACCATAGCTGCGTTCAAGTTCTCTCCACGAGCACTTGTGAAGGTCGAGAAGGCGGGAGGACGATGCATACCCTTCTCCCGGCTCGTCGAGGAGAATCCTCGAGGAACAAACGTTAGACTGCTCCGATAGAAGGCGTCAGGAAATAGTCCAGCGACTCTACGAATCCTAACAACAGCCGATCAGCCAGCCTAAACCTCGGCCATCGACCTGGGGAACCGAGTGTGAGCAAAGCCCACAGCTCCTCCCGGGACCATCCATGGAAGAAGCCGATGTGTGTATCGTCCGGCTCGGACCCCAGGGTCCTGGTCGGCGAGTGCCTTTACCTGCTCTGGTGAACCTCTATAGATTTCTAGCCCTCGAAGGTCACGATCGGATGAGCCGAGGAGCGGACCCGCGGCCAACAGAAGCCCTTCATCGTGCAACTTGGCGAGGTGTGCCATGTGAGCGTCCTGGAGAACATTCTCCTCCTCTTCGCTTAGTCTCGGCGCGTCGGGACGCAAGATCAATAATCCGATGGTGAACCGATCAAAATCCATCCGCAGGACCTGACCATCTTGCTCGTATTTTTCGCGTGTATATGAATGTGGGAAGGGAGCGAGAGTATACTTGGAAAATCTGGGACTTCGAGCACGCCCACTGGTCGATTTTGAGGTGGACCAACGCTGGGCTTTAGCGGACTAACGATTTTATCGCTGCTGGAAGCTGAGGATTTAGGGTTCTAGTTGCCCGAGGGCGCGCGTAGACTCGCTGCGATAATGTTCACTGACATGGTAGGCTACACAGCGCTTGGACAGAGGAACGAATCGCTTTCGCTCGCTTTAGTCGAAGAGCAGCGGAGACTCATCAGGTCGATTCTGAGTAAGCATAATGGTAGGGAAGTGAAGACTATCGGTGATGCATTTCTCGTCGAGTTTCTAAGTGCTATGGATGCTGTAAGATGTGCGTATGATATCCAGAGAACCACTAGAGAATTCAACATCTCGGAGCCTGTCGAACACAAGCTTCACCTCAGAATAGGCGTTCACCTCGGCGATGTCGTGGAATCAGAGGGCGATATCTCCGGAGATGCAGTGAACGTCGCATCGAGGATAGAATCGCTGGCCGAAGATGGAGGAGTCTGTCTCACGCGTCAAGTCTACGATCAGGTCCGGAACAAGTTTGACTTGCCCCTGACAAGCCTCGGACCCAAGTCGTTGAAGAATCTGAGCTCATCAGTGGAAGTGTATAAGATGATCATGCCTTGGGATGCAACTGTTGCAATCTCGCTGCCCGAACACGACACAAGAAGAATAGCCATTCTGCCCTTCGCTAACATTAGCCCCGACCCGGCGGACGAATACTTCTCTGATGGTATGACGGATGAGCTGATCGCAGTTCTTTCCAAGATCAAGGGCCTCAGAGTAGTTGCAAGAACTTCTGCAATGAGGTTCAAGGGAGAGAAGGCTACAGCGGGTCGGATAGGAGAGGAGCTGAAGGTAGGCTCGCTCATTGAAGGAAGCGTCAGAAAGTCCCAGAATCGACTCCGAATAACGGTCGAACTGGTCGATACTCACAGCGAAGAACAACTCTGGAATGAGACATATGATCGAGACCTCCGGGACGTTTTTTCTGTCCAGAGTGATATCGCACAACAAGTAGCGAAGGCGCTAGAACTTAGGCTAGGAGTTCGAGAAANCTCAGCCCTACGCCAACAGCAGACTCAGAGCCCAGAGGCGTACTCTCTCTACCTCAAGGGAAGAAACCGATGGAATCTTAGATCCGAGCACGATCTTAACCGAGCAATCAAGTATTTTGAAGAGGCGATAGGAAAAGATCCACGTTACGCGCTCGCTTACGCCGGGCTGGCTGACTGCTACAGCATACTCGGATACTACGGCTATCGCCGTGCATCGGTTGTATCTCCTAGAGCGAAGGAGCTGGCAGAGAAGGCTTTGTCACTCGACGAGAATCTCGCTGAACCTCACGCGTCCTTGGGACAAGTCTTGATGAACTATTACTTTGACTGGAAGAGATCTGGTTCGGAGTTAGACCGTGCTCTGGAACTGAACCCGAGCTATGCCACTGCACACTTCTGGCGCGCTACTCACTACATATCCCATGGAAGATTCGACGATTGTCTCGCCGAAGTGAAGAAAGCCGTAGAACTGGACCCATTGTCAATGATAATTCTGACAGATGCGGCTAAGGATCTCTACTTGGCGAGGCAGTATGATGAGGCTATCGACCAGTACACGAGATCTCTCCAGGTAGATCCCAACTTTCCAATTGCCCACAAAGGTCTCGCAGAGGTTTATGCGCAAAAGGGAATGAACGAGGAGGCAATCCTAGAGATCGAAAAGGCCATAGAACTCTCCGCGAGGAGCGTCTTCATCCTCGACGACCTGGGCTACATCTACGCTCGGGCCGGTAGAAGAGACGACGCGACAAGAGTGCTCGAAGACCTCGACCGAACGGCCGCGGACGAGTATGTCCCAGCATATGGGAGAGTAGTGATACATGCAGCGCTGGGAGACAAAGAGAAGGCCTTGGCTTGGCTGGAAAAAGCGTATGAGGAGCGAAGCTTTCTGGTGTACCTCAAGGTCGACCCGGCCTTCGACGCGCTTCGAGAAGAAGAACGATTCGTCAAGATCCTTGAAAAGATGGGACTCTAGACATGCCCGCCCTTGATCCCTCTTCCCAACCTCAGAGAAGACTCGCCGCAATCATGTTCACCGACATGGTCGGATACACCGCGCTAGGACAACGTGACGAATCGCTGTCGCTAGCGCTGGTTGAGGAGCAGAGAAGGTTTCTGCGCCCAATTTTCAAGAGACATAATGGCAAGGAAATCAAGTCGATGGGAGATGCGTTCCTAGTCGAATTTTCGAATGCGCTTGATGCAGTGAGGTGCGCTTACGATGCTCAGCGAACTTCGAGAGAGTTCAACATCTCCCAGCCAAGTGACCGGAGAATCAAACTTCGAATAGGTCTGCACCTAGGGGACGTCGTGGAATCCGAAGGAGACATCTCAGGAGATGCGGTGAATATTGCGTCAAGGATACAGTCGCTTGCTGAAGATGGAGGCATTTGCGTCACGCGGCAAGTCTACGACCAAGTACAGAACAAGTTCGACCTTCCGCTCAAAAACCTCGGGTCCATGCCGCTGAAAAACGTCAGCGCACCAATCGAGGTCTACAAGATGGTGTTGCCGTGGGAAAAGGAGCAGAAGAACATCACGGCACAGTTGGAAACGAGTAGGGTTGCTGTCCTTCCGTTTGCCAACATGAGCCCTGACCCTAATGACTCGTATTTTGCTGATGGCATTACTGAGGAGATCATCTCGACTCTTTCAGGCGTAAGCGGACTGAACGTCATTTCCCGTACTTCTGTCATGGGCTACAAGGGGACAACCAAGAGAGTCAAGGAGATAGGCGGCGAGCTTGAAGCTGGGTCCGTGCTCGAAGGTAGCTTCAGAAAAGCCGGTAACAGGATACGCGTAACCGCCCAGCTGATCGATGTTAGAGACGATCGGCATGTCTGGGCCCACAGCTACGACAGAAATCTTGATGACGTCTTCGGAGTCCAAACAGACATTGCTAAACAGGTCTCAGACGCTCTCCGAGTCAAAATATTGACTCCNGAGATCAACCGGATTGACAGAAGACCNACGGAGAGCACAAAAGCATACACCCTATACTTGAGGGGGAGGTACCACCTGAACAGGAGAAAAATAGAGGATATCCGCAAGGCCGCAGAATACTTTGCTCAGGCGATCAAAGGGGACCCAAAATTCGCCCTCGGACACGCAGGTCTCGCAGATTGCCATGAACTCCTCGCTACCAACTGGGGTATCGATACTAAGACGAATCATGAGAGAGCCAAAGCGGAAGTGACCGCTGCATTGGAGTTGGATGGAGACCTCGCAGAAGCTCGCACTACTCTTGGCCTAATTCTGCAAGATGACTATGATTTCAAAGGCGCAGAGGAGGAGTTCAAGAAGTCGATCGAACTCAAGCCCAGCTATGCCACCGCGCACCAATGGTATTTCCGCCTTCTCCAAGCAGAATCGCGATGGGACCAAGCCCTAGAGCAGATTGAAAAAGCCGTAGAACTAGACCCTTTCTCACAGATCATCAATCTAAATCATGCCGAGTATTATTACTCAAGGAGAGAATATGACAAAGCGCTTGAGTTATGCAAAAAAGCAGTTGAGCTAGATCCCAACCTCCCCAGTGCACACTTCCAACTTGCTGCGATATACGCTAAGATGAAAAGGTTAGACGATGCGAAGCAGGAGTGCAAGATTGGGCTGGATCTCGTTCAGGGAACATTCCCTCAAATGCTCAAGAGGATTGAGACTTTTCTCGCATACACCGGAGACGATAAGGAAGGGGTGCGGAAACTTTTGCCGGGGCTGGAAGCAAATCTTGGAGAGCCGTTGGCCGCCAGTGCCAGCGAAATTGCAGGATACCACATTTACCTAGGTGATGTAGAAACCGGGTTCGAATGGCTCGAACGATCTTACTCAATAAAGGAGTCTCAGCTCACAGAAATTGGCTTCGACGAAATCTTTGACGGCGTTCGCAACGACCAGAGATACCGGAATCTCCTGAAGAGACTCGGACTTCAGCCACCAGCTCCTATTCTCGCCACATAGGAGCTTCCATTCGCTCTGCTCTCTATTTTTTCCGACTCGGACCTTTCGAATCATCGGCGGGACCCCGATCAAACTCATTTGAATGTCCGAAACGATTTAGCTTGACATAATCTAGGCATAGAGGATTCAGTTGACGCAGGGCGAGCGCAGACTCGCTGCAATAATGTTCACTGACATGGTGGACTACACAGCCATGTCAGAAAAGGATGAAGCACTCGCGCTCACCCTGCTCGAAGAACACAGGCAGTTGCTGCATCCGGTCTTTGCGAGACATGGAGGTCGTGAAGTCAAGACCATCGGCGATGGCTTCCTTGTCGAATTTCCAAGTGCTCTTGAAGCGGTACGATGCGCCCTGGAGATCCAGCAGCTCATGTCA
>JGI25385J37094_10000409_pt1 | contig 11332 bp, 8 predicted proteins | sample GraSoi013_1_40cm_FD_37094 | JGI IMG/M metagenome (IMG submission 37094) | reverse complement strand
GCCGACGAAGGAGCCAGGAGCCACGGTGATGAAGTTCGACCTCCGTTCGATGGAGAGGACCCAGCCAGCGTCGGCCACATGGCCCGGAAAGTCCGACCGTTCATGAGCCGCCCGAGCATCCGCATCGCGCCGTCGATCCTCTCGGCGGACTTTGCGCGTCTGTCGGACGAGGTGTCCCGGGTCGAGAAAGGGGGCGCCGATCTCCTCCACATCGACGTCATGGACGGCCATTTCGTTCCGAACCTCACCGTCGGGCCACCGATCGTGGAGGCCCTCCGCAAGGTGACGAAGCTTCCCCTCGACGTCCACCTGATGATGACCAACCCGGACGCCTTCATCCCGGAGTTCGCACAGGCGGGCGCCGACTACCTGACGGTCCATGTGGAAACCTGTCCTCACCTCCATCGCACGGTGCAGTCCATCAAAGAACGCGGCGTCAAGGCCGGGGTGACGCTCAATCCAGCCACTCCGCTCAGCGCCATTGAGGAAATTCTCCCGGATGTCGATCTGCTCCTGGTGATGTCGGTGAACCCGGGGTTCGGTGGCCAGCATTTCATCGCCTCAACTCTCGGGAAAATCGCTCGCGCCCGCGAGCTCCTGGATCGCCTCCGCAGCCGCGCCGCGCTGGAGGTGGATGGAGGCGTCAAGGTGGACAACGCGGCTGACATCGTCCGAGCCGGAGCCGACATCTTGGTCTCCGGGTCCGCCATCTTTTCCAGCCGCGACTATGGCGCGACGATCAAAGCGATGCGGCAAGCCGGGCAGGCCATGCACAAAGCGACGCGAGCCGCCGGAGCCGTAGCCGCCCGACGGTCATGAGGTCTCGTGAACGCCGCATCTCTCATCGACCGTCTGCACCCGCTGGAAATCAAGGTCCTGACCGCGCTCAGCCGTCACCAGTCGCAGTCCCCNCATGTGGCCCTCCGCGAGGAGGAACTCGGGCAGACGGCGGCGCTCGAGCCGGCCCAGCTCAGCATGGCGGTGGAGTGGCTGCTGGCCAAATCCCTCATCCGGGTGGAATCCGAGCGCGTCACCCAGATCGTGTCCCTCACCAAGATTGGTGAACACTACTTCGAAAAATACTCGCCCGTGGAGCGCATCCTCTCGGCGGTCCGAGACGCAAGCCAGGCCGGCAGGCGCCTGACGATCCAGGACATCCGGTCTCGAGAGGGGCTGGAGCCGACGGAGATGAGCGGCGCCATCGGCTCCCTCAAGAAAGATGGCGCGATCCGGATCGCTGAAGGGGGACAAGTCGAAGCGACCGGGACTCCCAGCCGAACGGCCGAATCGCTGCGTTCCCTCTTCCAGCAACTGCGCGCCACGTCCAAGGAACTGCAGGCGTTTCCGGAGCCGATGCGCGGCGTCATCGAGCAGCATGCCGTGAAGCGCGGGAACGCGCGCGAGCCGTTCCGGATCGACGAGCGGGTCGAACGGCGGTATACCCTGACCCCCGAAGGGATGACGATCGCGCAAGCCATCACTCAACAGGGGACAGGAGAGGAGGTTTCCCAACTCACGCCGGACCTGCTCAAAGACGGGGCCTGGCGCACCAAGCGGTTCCGGAAGTACACGATCAGCCTCCGGCCGCCTCGCCTCGCGGCCGGCAAGCGCCATCCCTATCGCGAGTTTTTAGACCTGGTCAAACGCAAGCTGGTGAGCATGGGGTTTCTGGAGATGCGCGGCCCGCTCGTCGAGACAGAGTTCTGGAATATGGATGCGCTCTACATGCCCCAGTTCCACCCGGCCAGGGCCATCCACGACGTGTATTTCGTGAAAGAGCCGACCCATGCCCGCGAGATTGCCGAGCCGTTCCTCTCGCAGGTCGCGGCCGCCCACCGAAACGGCGGAGGGACGGGGTCCACGGGGTGGGGATACGAGTATGACCTGGACCGCGCGCGCCGTCTGGTGTTGAGGAGCCAGGGCACGGCGGTCTCGGCCCGTACGCTGGCCTCCGGGCCGAACGTGCCCGGCAAATATTTTTCGATTGCGCGATGTTTTCGTTACGACCAGGTGGACGCGACCCACGCCACCGACTTCTTCCAGGTGGAAGGGATCGTGCTCGGGCGGGACATCAACTTCCGGACACTACTCGGGCTGCTGGACCTGTTCGCACGGGAGGTCGCGCAGGCCAAGGAAAGCCGGTTCCTGCCGACCTATTTCCCGTTCACGGAGCCGTCAGTCGAGCTGCAGGTCCGCCATCCGCGCCTGGGGTGGATCGAGCTGGGCGGCGCCGGCCTCTTCCGAGCGGAGGTGACGCGGCCGCTCGGAGTCGATGTCCCGGTGATCGCCTGGGGGCTCGGGCTGGACCGCATGGCGATGGTCGCGTTGGGAATCCATGACATCCGCGACCTGTTCTCCACCGACTTGGAAATGATCAGAACCACGCGCGGCCATTTCTAGGCAGGCGTGAGGCGTAAGGGGTATCGCGGCCATTATTCACCTCACGCCTAGCGCCTTACGCCTAACCTTGAAAAAGAATGCCCACCATCTCAATCAATCAGAAGGACTTTGAACAGCTCGTCGGTCGGCCGACCATCGCGGCCGAGCCGCTGGACGCCTGGCTCCCGTTAGTCAAGGCAGAGCTGAAGGACCAGGACAGCGAGAGTGGCGAGGTCCGGCTCGAATTGCATGACAGCAACCGCCCTGACCTCTGGTCCTGCGAGGGGATCGCGCGCCAGATCCGGATCAAGCTGCAGGGGGCCGCCTCCGCCTACCCGTTCTTCAAACCCACGCCGCGTCCGAAACGCCGAATTCAGGTTATGCAGGGCCTTGAGCGCGTGCGGCCCTACATCGCCGCGTGCACCGCGGTCGGCTACAAGATGACCGGCGAAGGGCTGGCGCAACTCGTCCAGACCCAGGAGAAATTGGCCGACATTTTCGGGCGAAAGCGCCGCACCATCTCGATCGGGCTCTACCGGCTCCCGCAAATCGTGTTTCCGGTGACGTACACGCTCGTGAAACCGGAGGAGGTCCGCTTCACGCCCCTGGGGGTCGAGGAGAAAATGTCCCCGCGCGAAATTCTCGCCGTGCACCCGAAGGGGCTGGAGTACGGGCCGATCCTCGCCGGCCATGACCGCCTCCCGCTGCTGATGGACGAGGAAGGACAGGTCCTGTCGCTCCCCCCGATCATCAACAGCCGGGAGATCGGGGAAGTCCGTGTGGGGGACCGTGAGCTGTTCGTGGAGGTCACGGGCACGGACCTCCCGATGGTGTTGCTGACGCTCAATATCCTGGCGGTCAACCTGGCGGATCGTGGGGCCACGATCGAGGCGGTCGAGGTGGCCTATCCCTACGCGACCGAACTCGGGAAGACCGTCCGGACACCGTTCAACTTCCAGAAAGCCCGATCCATCCCGATCAAGACGATTGAGGATGCCCTCGGCGTGCCGCTCGGCGCAGAACGGATTCGGCAAGCGTTGCTGGCCTACGGCTATGAAGCCAGCGCCAGCAAAGACCGGGGGGCGATCTCGGTGAAGATTCCGCCCTACCGGAACGATCTGATGCACCCTCTGGACGTGGTGGAGGACGTGGCGATCAGCCGGGGCTATGGCGAGTTCACGCCGATCATGCCGTCCCAGTTCACGGTGGGGAGCCTGTCGCGACTGGAAGAGATGTCCGACAGGGTACGGGACATGATGGTCGGGATGGGCTTTCAGGAAATCATCTCGAATATCATGGCGTCGCGGCAGGAACTGATTGACCGGATGCGCCTCGCCGGGAGTGACCGGGACCAGATCGTCGAGGTGGAGAACGTCATGACCCAGGCGTACTCCTGCCTGAGACAGTGGATCACCCCCTCCCTGCTCCGGGTGGAAGCGGCCTCGACCCGCGCGTTCTACCCCCATCGACTGTTCGAGGTCGGCGAGGTGGCGGTACCGGACGCAACGGAGGAGACAGGCGTACGCACCCTCATGGTCCTGGGCGCGCTAATCGCCCACGCCAACGCGAATTTCTCCGAGGCCCACTCCTGCCTGGACCTCTTGCTGTTTTATCTGGACCGTCCCTACACGCTGGAACCGATCAGCCACCGCTCATTCCTCGACGGCCGGGCCGGACGGATCGTGTCCAACGGTCGCGCCGTCGGTCTGATCGGAGAGATACATCCGGAAGTGCTCGAGCACTGGCAGGTGAGCATGCCGAGCGTGGTCTTCGAGCTGGAGGTGGATGCGCTGGTGAACGAAGGCAAGAGCTGATGGCTAATGGTCAGGACCAAGAAGAGCGTCTTTTCCGCTCAGCTATAAGCCATCAGCCATAAGCCATTTGCTCTTCATCAGGCGGGCGCGAGTTGCTGCTTGGCGATCTCGGTCAGTTTGCCGAATCCCGCCGGATCCTGAATGGCCATATCTGAGAGCACTTTCCGATCCAGAAGGATATTGGCCTTCTTCAGCGCGTTGATAAATCGGCTGTAGGTGAGCCCCTGCTGGCGGACCGCCGCGCTGATCCGCGCCACCCACAGACTTCGGAAATGGCGTTTGCGCTTCCTCCGCTCGGCATAGGCATACGTCTGGCCCTTGTCGACCGACTCGGTGGCGCTCCGGAACAACCGGCTCTTGGCGCCGTACTGCCCTTTGGCCAACTTGAGCCGCTTCCTTCTCCGCTGTCTGGTCTTGGGACCGCCCTTGACGCGTGGCATCTTCTTCGCTTTCTAGCTGGTAGCTGAACAGCCGGTAGCGAATAGCTCAGAGCTACTAGCTGCAAGCTGTTGGCTATTCGCTGTTAGTTGTACGGCATCATCCGGCTCACCGCCAGGACCATGGTCGGATCGACGGCCGCCGCCCCTTTGAGCCGGCGCTTCCGATCCCGAGCCTTGCTCGTCAAGATGTGCCGTCTGCCGGCCTTGCGCCGCACCAGTTTGCCGGTGCCGGTGCGGCTGAATCGTTTGCTCGCACCCTTATGACTCTTCAGTTTGGGTCCTGCCATCGTGACTCCCTCTTCCGGTTCTCCCGTGGCGGTCAGCTTTTCGGTGCGACGATCATGATCAGGCTGCGGCCTTCCATGCGAGGCGCATACTCGATCGTTCCGGAGTCCGCCAACTGCTCCACCACCGTGGCCATCATCGCCCGCCCCATCTCCTGGTTCGCCATCTCGCGCCCACGGAATATCACCGTGACCTTCGTCTTATTGCCCTCGGCCAAAAATCCCTTGATCTGACGGATCTTGATTTCGAGGTCATGCTTGTCGGTCCGCGGCCGCAGCTTGATCTCCTTCACCTGGGTGGATTTCTGATGCCGCCGGCTCTGGTGCTCCTTCTTGCTCAGCTCGTACTTGTATTTCCCGTAATCCATGATCCGGCAGACGGGCGGCTGAGAGGTCGGCGCCACTTCCACCAGATCGTAGCCCAACTCCTGCGCCTTCCGGAATGCATCCACGGTGGGCAGGATGCCTAACTGTTCGCCCTCAGGGCCGATGACACGAACTTCCCGAATCCGGATTTCCCGATTGACACGCAGCTTGGGAACGATACTGCACCTCTTGTGAAAGGTTAGCGAGCTGACATGGTCTGCGGGAGGTCAGCCCGAATCAGATCGATGACCGCCGGCACCGCCATGCTGCCCAGGTTTGCACCGCTTCGCCCGCGGACCGCCACCGTGCCCTGCTCCACCTCGCGGTCGCCGATCACCAACATATACGGAATCTTCGCCTTCTCCGCCTCCCGAATCTTGAACCCGATCTTCTCATTCCGCAGGTCCGCCTCCGCCCGGCACCCTGCCGCTTTGAGTTGCCCCACCACCGTCTCGGCGTAGTTCCGCTGCTTCTCGGTGATGCAAAGCGCCTTGGCCTGGACCGGCGCCAGCCACGTGGGAAACGCCCCTGCATAGTGCTCCAGCAGGATGCCGAAAAAGCGCTCGATCGANCCCATTAACGCCCGGTGAATCATGATCGGCTGATGCGGTTTGCCNTCTTCGCCGATGTACGCCAACTCGAACCGCTCGGGATTGTTGAAATCGACCTGAACGGTCGAGCATTGCCAGGCCCGTCCCAGGACATCCTTGATCTTGATGTCAACCTTGGGACCGTAAAACACGCCCTCCCCCGGATCAATCCGGTAGCTCACCCCGCGGCCCTTCAGGGCGGCCTCCAACGCCGACGTGGCTTGCGCCCAGCGTTCGGTGGATCCCACCGCCTTCTCGGGCCGGGTGGATAGATACAGCTCGAACTCCGAGAACCCGAAGGTCCGCAGCACGAAGAAGGTGAAATCCAGCACGCGGCCGACCTCGGCTTCAATCTGATCGGGACGGCAGAACAAATGGGCATCATCCTGGGTGAACCCGCGCACCCGCAACAGCCCGTGCAGGACCCCGGTCCGTTCGTAGCGGTACACGGTGCCGAGTTCTCCATATCGGATGGGCAGATCCCGGTAACTGCGGAGATGGGACTTGTAAATCATGATGTGGAACGGGCAGTTCATGGGCTTGAGCTGGTACTCGCTCGCCTCGACCTTCATCGGGACGAACATATTTTCCCGGTAGTAGTCCAGGTGCCCGCTCGTCCTCCACAGATCGAGACGGGCGATATGCGGCGAATAGACCAACTCATAGCCCTGTTGCAGGTGCTGCTCCCGCCAAAAATTCTCGATCAGCAGGCGAATCAGAGCGCCCTTCGGGTGCCACAGAACCAACCCGGGCCCAATCTCATCCTGCATGGTGATCAGATCAAGCTCTTTCCCCAGTTTGCGGTGGTCCCGGCGCTTGATCTCCTCCAGCTTGGCCAGATGGGCGTCCAGCGCAGCCTGTGTCGGGAAGGAGGTGCCGTAGATTCGCTGGAGCATCGGGTTCCGCTCGTCGCCCCGCCAATAGGCTCCGGCGCCAGACAGCAGCTTCAGCGCCGTCACCCGGCCGGTCGAGGGGACGTGCGGGCCCCGGCACAGATCAACAAACTCACCCTGGCTGTAAAGGGACGCCGTCTGGTCCTCGATGTGTTCGAGAATGTCCACCTTGTAGGATTCCCCCCGTTGCCTGAAGAAGCGGATGGCGTCCTGGCGTGACATCTCCATCCGCTTGAACGGACGGTCGGCTTTGATGATCTCGTGGGCGCGCGCCTCGATCTTGTCGAGGTCCTCCGGGGTGAACGGACGCTCGAAGGCAAAGTCGTAATAGAATCCTTCCTCGATCGCCGGCCCGATGGCGAGCTGCGCGGTTGGGAAGACCTCTTTCACCGCCTGGGCCATGATGTGGGTGCTGCTGTGCCGATACACATCCTGCCCTTCGGGCGACTCAAAGGTGATCGGCGCGAGCGAGGCATCCCCGGTCAAGACGGTGCTCAAATCGGTCAGGACACCGTTGAGCTTGACCGCCAAGACCTCACGGCTCGCGGCCCCGCCGGAGCCACTGAGCGCCTCGGCGGCCGTGCACCCGACCGGCACCATCCGGGATGTCCCGTCAGGCAGCGTCACCTGAATCTGTTTGGAATCTCTGGGCATTCGCTACAAACAAGAAAAGGCATCACGACCGCACTCCGAACCGGTCGGAGCATCCCCATTCCCCTGCGGCGAACGAGTTCAAGGCCATCTGCGACGTGCTCGTCACCAGCACCACCACCACCACCCGTTGCACCAAAGCTGGCAACGGGTGCCCGACCAACGCTGGTGATGGGGGCCCGACCGGGGCTGGCAATGGGTACCCGACGACGTCACGCAATGGGTACCCGAACCATCCTCAACGTATTGATCACCCGTTGCAGGTGGCCCGTTGCAATCTCAAGAGCAACGGGCGCCCCGAACAACGGGTCCCCGATACGCCTCCGGTGGTTCCCAGCCTGCGGCTCCGCATCTGCCCTTGTCTCCTTGACCTCATGGCGAAGGGATTCTCCGACAGGCCCCTCCTGGCGGCCCGATGCCCTCACCCGGATGGTAGGCGCGGACGGTCTTGAACCGTCGACCTCTACCGTGTCAAGGTAGCGCTCTCCCCCTGAGCTACGCGCCTATCGTCCGCGGCCATGCTAATATAGCCCCGCCGGCAGTGTCAAGAATCGCCGCCAGCACGGCAAAGAAAAAGGCAGCACGGCATGCCGTGCTGCCTTTCACACCCAACCAACGAACGCGCGCGGANCCGGACGAGCCTTACTTCACCGCAGACTTGAGGGCCTTCCCGGCNGAGAATTTCGGCACCCGAGCGGCGGGAATGCGGAGGACCGCCCCCGTCCTGGGGTTCCGACCGTTTCGCGCCTTTCGCTTGGCAACGGTAAAGGTGCCAAAATTCACCAGGCTCACCCGCTGGCCTTTCTTGAGGGAAGCGGTGACGGCACCGGTAAAGGCATGTAGCGCATCCCCTGCGGCGACTTTGGTAATTCCGGCTGACATCGACATCTTCGCAATCACTTCCTCTTTGGTCATGGTGTCCCTCCCCCGTAGGTTGACCGTCAGAACCTGAAATCCTTGAGGCCCCGCCGTCTTCCGACCCGAAGCTGTGGACCCTCGGGCACCGGCAGTCAGGGCCTTCTTCCCGTCATGCTCCCGGCCGGCGTTCTGTATCAGACCCGGTCAGACTATCCGAGCCTTTTCCCGCTTGATCGGGATCCGTAAGTCGGTGATCTTCTTCCGCAGGGTGTTACGGTTCATCCCCAGTAAGTGAGCGGCTTGGATCTGGTTGCCGTTGGTTTCTTTGAGCGCCAGGGTGATCAGTGGGCGTTCCACCGCCCTGATCAGCATAGGATGGAGGTTCCGGGCGGAGCCATTCTTCATCTCTTTCACGAAATCGCCAAGCTTTGACTCAATATAGTCCTCAAGACGATAGCTGTGAGAGAGTCGGCCGTGGCCGTTGGCCATGGCTTCCACGATCCCGGAAGCACTCCGCAGGACTGCGCGGGACCCCGCCAGGATGAAGGTATGCGCCGGATCCACGGCGCGTTGGACCTCGGCTAGCTCGTTACGATGGCCGCGTTTCATTTCGAGAATCACACCGTCAAACGAGCGTTTTGCAGCGGCCCGCGGCACGGATGCCAAGTCTTTGGCCGCAGTAATGCTCAGCGTGTGTGTGGCCTTCCTGAGGTCTTGCTCGAGTTGAGCCTGAAGGTCGGGGTCCACGCTGAGCAGGAGGACGCTAAACACGGAGGATCGAGCCGTCATGCAGCCACCAGGGCGAATGAAGAGGGCGGGATTATCCTCCATGGGTGCATTGATGTCAATCGGAAAATCTCCCAAACATTTTTTATTTTCCTGCAACCAGGATGCCAAGCATCTGAGCAAAATTTCGGCGGAAGCGTTGTGGCCTACAGATGGTGCGGTGAGTGCAGGAATGCAACCATGGCTCGCAAACCAGAGTAGGTCGACGTCACAGGGATCATGACGAACACCAGGTCGACCCCTTGAATACGAGTGTGCGATCAGGTGTTCAGTGGACCGCTTGCTCCGCAGACTTCCATTCCACTGAGATAAAAAACATGACATCACCATGTCAGGCACCACTGTAGTGGAGAGAGTACACCGACTGTCCTCTGCGTCCTTCAGTCAGGACGTTGGGGGGCGGAGACAGATGATCGGACGAGGGGCTATCGCGAGTACGAGCAGTCTGATCGACTGACCGCAACATTGTGCTTGACATCCGGTTACGTCTAGCTGTATACAAGATACTATGTTTTATTTATTTCCTATCGGAATACTAGACAATAGATGAAAGTCTCGTTCAAAGCCACGTACGGCATCCTGGCGGCCCTGGATTTAGCCATGCATAATGGCATATCTCCAGTGCAGGCGAAGGCGATTGCGCGTCGGCATGCGATGCCCCTTCGGTTTCTTGAGCAGGTCCTGCACGCGATGAAGAAAGCCGGATTAGTGGAGAGCTTACGCGGAGCCCACGGGGGATACCTGCTCGGCAAGCTCCCGGCAGAAATCTCCCTGGCCGAGATCGTGGAAGCGCTGGACGGTCCGCTCACCCCCTCGCCTGCCCGGCGGACGGCCGGGCGCGGCGGTCAGGANCCGCGCAAGCCTGACTCTTTCCTTGCCGGGGTGTGGGAACGGGTTCGGCAGGCGGAGCTCGGCGTCCTGAACTCCGTCACCCTGAAGGAATTGGTGGAGCACCATCAACAACTCGAACAAGAGCGGACCTTGATGTACCACATCTGAATCTGAGATGCGCAATACGTCATACGTGAACCGCGAAGCAGAGAACAAGCTCTCACCCGTTGAGAGCGATTGATTGGTTACTGATGATCCTGGCATAGAGGGACGCTTATGAATGTTCCAGGGACGAGTCACCCCGAGGTCCAGACCATGCCGATCCCGCCGGCGGTTCTGGAAGAGATCGAGACCTTCGAAGGCGAGGTCCGGCGCCTGAACGCGGAGGAGGTGTCGGCCGACATCTTCAAACCTTTCCGCCTGCAGCACGGGATCTATGGCCAGCGTCAGCCCGGCGTACAGATGGTGCGGATCAAGATCCCCTTCGGCGGGTTGACGGCGAATCAGTTGCGTCGCATCGCCGAGATGGCCGACACCTACGCCACCGGAGTCGGCCACGTCACCACGCGCCAGGACATCCAGCTCCATTTCGCCCTGCTCAAGGACGTGGGCACCATCATGCGCGGGCTCGCCGAAGTCGGCGTCACGACCCGTGAAGCCTGCGCCAACACGGTGCGCAACGTGACCGCCTGCCACCTGGCGGGAGTCTGCAAGGGCGAGGTGTTCGACGTGACGCCGTACGCGAAAACCGTCGCACTGCACCTGCTGCGCAATCCGCTCAACCAGAGCCTGCCCCGAAAGTTCAAGATCGCCTTCTCCGGCTGCCGCCACGACTGCGCCCTGACCCCCATTCACGACATCGGCCTGCTGGCCGCTCGCCGTGACGACGGGACTATCGGCTTCCGGATGTCCGTCGGCGGCGGACTCGGGTCCGCTCCCCGCATCGGCCAGGTCCTGCGCGAGTTCGTCCCGATGGACGATCTGATCCCGACGATCGAGGCCGTGATCAAGGTCTTCGATACGCTCGGCAACCGCAAGAACCGGCACAAGGCNCGGATGAAGTTCGTCATCGAGAAGCTGGGCTTTGAGGAGTTCAAGCGGCGTTGGGAGGAAGCCTATGTCAGCATGGGCCACGCCCGCCCCGACCGCGAGCCGATCAGACTGCTTCAGCACCAGGACGAACCCGTCCCCCTGATCATGCCGACCAGGCCTGAGGCCACCGGTGTGACAGGTGTGGTACAGGGGAACGGGGCGACGGGGAACGGACAGACGGCCCAAGCCCCTCTCAACCAAGAGTCCGCCTACCAGATGTGGAAGCGGACCAATGTCGTGGCCCAGAAGCAACCAGGCTATGCCGCCGTGGTCATCAAGCTTCCGATGGGTGATATCACTGCGGCGCAGATGTACGTGGTGGCCGACCTGGCCGAGGTCTATTCGAAC
>JGI25385J37094_10000400_pt1 | contig 11407 bp, 10 predicted proteins | sample GraSoi013_1_40cm_FD_37094 | JGI IMG/M metagenome (IMG submission 37094) | reverse complement strand
GGCGCCCTTGAACTGGGCCAGCTTGCGCAGCTTGTAGCTCAGCGATGCGCGGGGGTCGTCGGACTCTCCCTTGAACGCCATGCCGAGGATGCCGACGGTCCGCCCGAGAAGCGGCTTGCGTGAGTTCAGCGTGTCGACGATGTAGCCGGGAAGGCCCTCGTTGACCTGCATGGCCGCCTGGCCCATGGGGAAGTGGTCCGACGTGAAAGCGGAGAGCTGCATCGTGTCCTTCAACAGGCAAGGGCCAGCGGCAAAGCCAGGCCCAGGTAGGTCCTGCGCGCGCGGGTAGTCCTGCCGGATCGCATTGAGCACCCGGTTGTAGTCGAGCCCCGACCGGTTGACGATCTGGAAGAACTGGTTGGCGATCGCAAACTTCATGTAGCGCCAGGTGTTGGTGAGGAGCTTGGCCAGTTCGGACTCGAGCGGCGTCGTGCGGACCACGGAAACCCCCATCCGCTCGAACAGCGCCTTCGCTTTTGCAAACGCCGCGTCGGAGTTCACGCCGACGAGCTGCGGCAGGGTCCGCAGCTCCTCCAGCGCATGACCCTCGGCGATTCGCTCCGGACAGAACGCGACCTCCGCTTCGATGCCGGCGGCGCGTAGGCGCCGCTCCACCGTCTCCGTCGTCCCGGGATAAACCGTCGAGCGGAGAACGACGAGCGAGCCGCTCTGCACGTGAGGCGTGAGATCGTCGAGGACGCGCTCGAAGATCCGGACCGACGGATTCATGAACTCGTCGATGGGCGTGCCGATGACCAGGATGATCGTCTTGGTCCGGCGCAGCATGGCCGGGTCCGGCGACAGCTCGAGGCGGCCTGTCGGCAGCAGCGCAGACAGCAAGGCCTCGGCGCCCGTCTCGCTGAAGGGCACGCGTCCCGCCTTGACCTGGTCGATCTTCGCCTGGTCGATGTCGTTGATGCCGACCCGGTAGCCGCATTCGGCCAGCGACAAGGCAAGCGGCAGGCCGACATGGCCGCAGCCGCCGACGATCACAAGATCAAGGTCGTTCATGGCGGGCAAATTATGCTTCCTCGTGCTCATGAACTCACCCCGGAAGGGCGCGGGTCGCCCGACCGTGCTGCTGGACATGAGACCTCTACAGGGTCCAAGCGGCGGCCGCGGCGTCGGCGCCTACGCCCGGGGACTGCTCGGAGGCCTGATCCGTGCCGGCTTCGATTCGCACATGACTCTCCTCCTGGACGTCGCGTTTGACGAGCCGGACCTACCGCCCGGCGGCTACAGGCTCGCCGGGTGTAGGCGCCGCAGCCATGGGCAGCTGGCTGCGTACGAGGACGCGGTCGCCCTGACCGCTGACATCCAGCGCATTGCCCCCGACGTCTACCACGCCATAGATTTCCACCTTCCGGGCCGCAGCCCTCGTCCCATGGTGGTGACGCTCCACGATCTGATCCCCTGGGCTTGGGGAGGTCCTCGGATGCGCGGCGAGAGGTTGCGCTACATGGCGGCGTTTCGCCTGCTGCGCAGGGCCGACGCCGTGATCGCGGTGTCGAAAGCCACCGCCGAGGACGCAGCGCGGTTGCGGGTGGCGGCGCGGCAGCGGGTCCGCGTCATCAGCGAGGCGGCCGACCCGGTGTTCGCGCCCAGGGAAGGCGCCGCGGAACGGGTGCGCGGCAGGTGGGGTGTCGAAGGCCCTTACCTTCTGTTTGTCGGCGCGCTGGACGCGCGCAAGGATCCGGCGGCGCTGCTGGACGCGTGGAACGCGGCGCGGTCCTCGCTCCCGGGCGTGCAGCTAGTTCTCGTGGGAGATCCGGGGCGCCAGGCGCCGCCGAACATGCCAGGCGCCGTCCAGGTCGGGCGTGTCGACGACGGATCGCTCGCCGACCTCTACTCGGCCGCCGGCTGCCTGGTCTTCCCCAGCCGGTATGAGGGCTTCGGCCTGCCGTGCCTGGAAGCGATGGCATGCGGGTGCCCGGTGGCGGCGTTTCGCAACNCGAGCCTGCCCGAGGTCGTGGACGAGGTCGGCATGCTCGTCGAGGACGGCGATGGCAACGCGCTGGGCGCAGCGGCGGCGGCCATGATCGGGCAGCGTGAACGTTGGAGCCGAGCAGGGCTGCGTCGCGCACGCAATTTCAGCTGGGACAAGGCCGCTCGGGAGACTATCGCGGTCTACGAATCGCTGATCAAGGCATAATCGGCGCGCCATGAGCAAAGTCGCCGTGATCGGCGCGGGCTACGTTGGGTTGACGACGGCCGCTTGCCTGGCCGACCTCGGTAATCAGGTCACTGTGGTCGACGTCGACCACGAGAAGATCGCCCNTCTCCGACGCAATCAGGTCCCGTTCTACGAGCCAGGCATTCAGGAGCTGGTCGAGCGCAACGCGAAGGCGAGGCGCCTCGCGTTCACGACCTCGTACGCGGACGCGGTGCCGGGCGCGGAGTACGCGATCATCGCCGTGAGCACCCCGGAGGGCGAGGGCGGGGAGGCCGACCTTTCCTATGTCGAGGCCGCCGCGAGCTCGATCGCGGACGCGATGGACGGACCGCTCGTCGTGGTCAACAAGTCCACGGTGCCCCCGCTGACCGGCGATATGGTGTCGGCGGTGCTCAAGCGGCGCAACGGCGAATTCGCGGCGACTGTCGTCTCCAACCCCGAGTTCCTTCGCGAAGGGTCAGCCATCCAGGACTTCATGCACCCGGACCGTATCGTCGTGGGCAGCCACGACCGCGACGCNGCAGAGAAGGTCGCGATGCTGTACGCGCCGCTCGAGGCGCCGATCCTGATCACTCCAAATATCTACACCGCGGAGATGGTCAAGTACGCGTCGAACGCGTTTCTGGCGACCCGCATCTCGTTCATCAACGAGATCGCGCGGATCAGCGAGCGTGTCGGCGCCGACGCCAAGCTCGTCGCCGAGGGTATGGGCCTGGACAAACGAATCGGTCCGAGCTATCTNGACGTCGGGCTGGGCTGGGGTGGTTCCTGTTTTCCAAAAGACGTTGCAGCCCTTACAGCGTTTGCTGAAAACTTCAATTACCACCCCGAGCTGCTGCACGCGGTGATGGACATCAACCGCGACCAGCGGATGCTCGTCATCGACAAGCTTCGCGAGTGCCTCGAAGAGCTGCCGGCGAAGGTCATNGGCCTGCTCGGCCTTGCTTTCAAGCCCAACACCGACGATATGCGCGAGGCGCCGAGCGTGGACATCGCCAAGGTTCTGCTNGCNGCCGGCGCCGAGGTGCGCGCCTACGACCCGGCGGCNATGGAGCGCTCCCGGACCCTCCTGCCCGATGTCGAATACCTGAAGGATGCGTACCAGGTCGCGTCTGGCGCGGACGCGCTCGTCCTCGTCACGGAATGGAACGAGTTCCGCCAGCTCGACATGGCCCGCGTCAAGCAGCTCATGCGGCGGCCGGTCATCGTCGATGGCCGCAACATCTACGATCCGGCCGTGATGCGCAGCCTGGGCTTCACCTACCGCGGCGTTGGCCGCGAGTAAGCCGAGAGCCGTAGTTTCCGGCGGGGCCGGATTCATCGGCTCACACCTCTGCGAGTCCCTGCTCGACCGCGGCTGCCGCGTGCTTGCGCTCGACAACTTCATCACCGGGTCGGCGGACAATCTGAAGGCGCTCCGTTCGAACCCCGACTTCGAATTTCGCCGGATGGACATCAACCACGGCATCTTCATCGGCGGCGATGTGCGCTATGCGCTGCACTTCGCTTCGCCGGCGTCGCCACCGCAGTACGACTCGAACCCAATCCACACCCTGAAGGTCGGCACGGTCGGGACGATGAACATGCTCGGCCTCGCGCGGGCAAAGAACGCGACCTTTCTGCTCGCGTCGACATCCGAGGTGTACGGCGACCCGCTCGTCCATCCGCAGCCGGAGTCCTACTGGGGCAACGTCAATCCCATCGGCCCGCGCGGTTGCTACGACGAGGCCAAGCGCTGCGCAGAGGCTTTTGCGATGGCCTACCAACGCACACACCAGGTCGACACCCGGATCGTGCGCATCTTCAACACGCACGGGCCGCGGATGCAGGTGTCCGACGGTCGCGCGGTTCCGAACTTCATGGCCCAGGCGATCCGCGGCGAGCCGCTGACCGTGTACGGCGATGGTTCGCAGACGCGCAGCCTGTGCTTCGTCTCCGACCTTGTACGGGGGATCCTCGCGGCGCTGGACAAGGGCGACGAGCTGCCGGTGAACCTGGGCAACCCGGAGGAGGTGACGGTGCTCGAGCTCGCGCAGACGATCATCCGGCTCGCCGGCTCGAAGAGCCGGATCGAACACCGCGACCTCCCTGTGGACGATCCGAAGCAGCGCCGGCCCGACATCGCGCACGCGAAAGAGCTTCTTGGCTGGCAGCCCGAGGTCGGCCTGGAAGACGGGCTGGGCCGAACTCTTGAATACTTTCGTTCAGTCGTATGACTTCGCCCGAGGAATTGAAGCGCTATGTGAGGGACGTGGCCGACTACCCGCAGAAGGGGATCATCTTCCGTGACATCACCCCGCTGCTTGCCGAGAAGAAGATCTTTGCCGAGGTCGTGGAGATGATGTCGAGGCCTTGGACCGCCGACCCGCCTGACCTCGTGGCCGCGATCGAAGCGCGAGGATTCATCCCGGGCGCGGCGATCGCGGTCAAGCTTGGCGCCGGNTTCGTGCCTATACGCAAGACCGGCAAGCTTCCCTGGACNACGGTCATGGAGTCGTATGACCTCGAATACGGGACAGACTCGCTCGAGGTCCACTCCGACGCCGTTCAGCCCGGCCAGTCGGTCTTGATCGTGGATGATGTTCTTGCCACGGGCGGTACCGCGTCNGCGGCCGTGCGGTTGNTGCGNAAGCTCGGTGCAGCCGTGGTCGGCGTGCAGGTTCTGATCGAGCTCGGCTATCTCGAGGGACGTCAGCGCCTGCAGGACGTGAAGCTTGTCAGTGAGATCGTGTACTAGGAGTCCGACTTGAAGGTAAGTTCCAGGGGAAACGACGTCAAAGATCTGAACCTGGCGGCGCAGGGTCAGGACCTCATCGACTGGGCCGCGCGCGAGATGCCGGTTCTAAGCCTGATCCGCCAGCGGTTCACCACCGAGCAGCCGTTGAAGGGCCTGCGCCTCGCGGCGTGTCTTCACGTCACGAGCGAGACTGCAAACCTGATGCTGACGCTGAAGGCAGGCGGCGCGGACATCGCGCTGTGCGCGTCCAATCCGCTCTCGACCAACGACGCCGTCGCGGCAGCGCTTGCTTCGCATCACGCGATCAAGACGTATGCGATCCGAGGCGAGGACAACGATACGTACTACCAGCACATAGAAGCCGCGCTCGACCACCGGCCGCAAGTGACGATGGACGACGGCGCCGACCTCGTTTCGGTCCTGCATAAGTCGAGGCGCGACCAGCTGCCGGAGGTGATCGGCGGTACCGAGGAGACGACGACTGGCGTGATCCGTCTGCGCGCGATGGCGGAGCACAACGTCCTCTCCTATCCGATCGTCGCCGTGAACGAGGCCGACACCAAGCACATGTTTGACAACCGCTACGGCACCGGTCAGTCGACGATTGACGGGATCATCCGGGCGACCAACGTGCTGCTGGCGGGCAAGACCTTTGTCATCGCCGGCTACGGCTGGGTTGGCCGCGGGCTGGCGTCCAGGGCGAAGGGCCACGGCGCCGACGTCGTCATCACAGAGGTCGACTCGGTGAAGGCGCTCGAGGCGGCGATGGATGGCTTCCGCGTGATGACGATGGACGACGCGGCGCGCGAGGGAGACATCTTCGTCACGGTGACCGGTGACGTGAACGTGCTGGACCGCAAGCACTTCGATGCCATGAAGGACGGCGCAATCCTCGCCAACTCGGGGCACTTCAACTCGGAGATCAACCTGAAGGCGCTGGACGAGATTGCCACCGGCGTGCGGCAGGTGAGGCCGTCGGTCCAGGAGTACCGCGTCGGCGACGGCCGGCGGCTGTTTCTCCTCGGGGAAGGCCGCCTTATCAACCTCGCCGCCGCGGAGGGCCACCCTGCCGCCGTCATGGACATGAGCTTCGCGAACCAGTCGCTGTGCGCGGAGTACATCGCCAAGAACGCCAAGCAGCTCGAACGAAAGGTTTACGACGTGCCGGCGGATATTGACGCCGAGGTCGCGCGGCTGAAGCTGCACGCGATGGGGATCAAGATCGACACGCTGACCGACGAACAGCGCCGCTATCTTTCCTCGTGGGAGGAAGGCACCTAGCTGCCAATGTTTGGACCCGCTCGGCGCACGTGGGTGCTGGGCGGGGGCGGTGCGCGCGGTGCGGCTCAGGTCGGCGTGCTGCAAGCGCTCTTCGAGGCCAACATCGAAGCGCCGACAGCGATCGTCGGCACGAGCGTGGGCGCCTTGAACGGCGCCTCTATCGCCGCGTACCCCTCTCTTGCCGGGACGATGATGCTGCGCGAGGTCTGGATGTCCCGGCCGGCGCTTAGCGTGTTTCAGGCCCACCCGCTCGGCCTGCTCGTCTCTGGCATCCGGCGCGACACGCTGAGCGCCTTCCCTCAACAGAATGTCAGGCGGCTGATCGACCGGGCGCAGGCTCTCACCGGCGTCTCGACTTTCGAGCAGCTTCGCGTTCCCCTGGCGGTGGTCGCCACCGATCTCAACGCAGGCAAGCCCGCGGTGTTCCGGTCCGGCGACCTGACGCCCGCGCTCCTCGCCTCGACTGCCATCCCCGGCGTGTTTCCGATGGTGCGCATCAACGAGCGGGATCACCTCGACGGCGGTGTGGTCGCGAACACNCCGCTGAACATCGCGGTCGACGACGGGGCCAAGGAGATCCTCGCCATCAGCCTGATGGCGGGCGGCGAGCGTGAAGAGGCTCCCGCCGGCTTCGGCGAGCTGATCGCNCGCACGCTCCAGCTGTCCCTGCATCACCAGATGCTCAGCGANTACGAACGNCTGCGCGAGCGATGCAGGATCGTGGTTTTCTGCCCGGTGACCACCCCGACCGCGACGTGGGAGATGAAGCGCGAGCACCTCGAATCGGTGATGGAATCGTCGAGGGCGGCGATGGCGCAGCTTCTCCACGCACGCGGCTCCAAGCTGTTCCGGCATTCGGGTATCCACTACCTGCACCTGGGTTAGCATTCGCGCCGTCCCAGAGGTTTGAACCTGGCGCTTGGGGACTGGCCCAAAACGGCGGCCTGGCCTTGCCGGCGCGGGAGATGCAAAGGAGGACCGCATGCCGTCNCTATTCACGTCCGAGTCAGTCACCGAAGGCCATCCCGACAAGCTGGCCGACCAGATCTCCGACGCCATCCTCGACGCGATCCTGGCCAAGGACCCGCTGGCCCGCGTCGCATGCGAGGCGATCGTCACCACCGGCCTGGTGATCGTGGTGGGGGAGATCACGACGGANTGCTACGTCGACATTCCACGCATCATCCGGCAGACCGTGCGCGAGGTCGGGTACACCCGCGCGAAGTACGGCTTTGACGCCGAGACGTGCGGTGTCGTCAGCAGCATCGACGAGCAGTCGCCCGATATCGCGCAGGGAGTGGACGTCGGCGGCGCCGGTGACTCGGGGATGGTGTTCGGCTTCGCGTGCGACGAGACGCCCGAGCTGATGCCACTGCCGATCACGCTCGCGCATCGCCTCGCGCACAAGCTCGCCGACGTTCGACGCAACAAGACGCTGACTTACCTGCGCCCAGACGGAAAGGTCCAGGTGACCGTGCGTTACTCCGACGACGGCAAGCCCGAGGGCGTCGACAACGTCGTCGTCTCGACGCAGCACCACGACGAGGTCGATGTCGACCAGCTGCGCAGCGACATCACGCAACATGTGATCGACGCTGTCATCCCGAGCCAGACGCCCAATGGATCGCTGCGCTCCTTCATCAATCCGACTGGGCGGTTCGTGATCGGCGGCCCGGTTGCAGACGCAGGACTCACCGGACGCAAGGTGATGGTCGACACGTACGGCGGTTACGCCCGCCATGGGGGTGGCTGCTTTTCCGGCAAGGACCCTACGAAGGTGGACCGCGCTGGCGCTTACGGGGCGCGTCACGTCGCCAAGAACATCGTCGCCGCGGGCCTGGCAAGCAAATGCGAGCTCCAGGTTTCCTACGCCATAGGCGTGGTCAAGCCGGTGGCGGTTCGGGTCGACACGTTCGGCACCGGAAAAGTGCCCGACGCGGCGATCGCCGCCGCGGTCACCAAGCTCTTCGACTTGAGCCCGCTCGGCATCATCAAGGAGCTGAACCTCCGGCGCCCGCTGTTCCGGCAGACGGCAGCCTATGGTCACTTCGGCCGGACCGACATCGACGCGCCCTGGGAGTCGACCGCGCGGGCGGCCGAGCTGGCCGAAGAGCTGTCGCAGCGGGCTTGAGCCAGGCCGCAGCGGGCAACAGCCCTCTCCGTTCAACGAGAGGGGGCAGGGGTGGGGCGACGATCGCCGTCATTCCAGCGGGCGGCGCTGGGACCCGGTTGTGGCCGCGCTCCCGCAGCGCGCGGCCCAAGCACGTGCTGCCGCTAGGCGATCGCGGCCGGCCGCTGCTTCGGGCCACCTACGACCGGGCGCGTGCGGTGGCCGACGAGGTATTCGTCCTGACGGAGGTCAGGCAGCGCGAGATCATCGCGAGCGTCCTGCCCGAGGTGGACGCCTCGCAGCTCATCCTCGAGCCGTCCGCGCGCGGCACCACCAACGCATACGGGCTGGCGGCGCTCACGCTCAGCGAAAGGTTTCCAGACGCGGTGATGGTCGCCCTGCCCGCTGACCATGTGGTGCATGGTGCGGCCCTGGTCGCGAAGGCCGTACGGACAGCGGTGGCGGCCGCCGCGTCCAGCGACAACCTCGTGACGGTGGGCCTCAAGCCCACGTTTCCCTCGACCGGACTCGGTTACATCCACGCCCCCGGACGCCTGTCGCGCGGGACATTGCGTGTCAAGCGCTTCATCGAAAAGCCGAACGCCGCCAGCGCCAGACGTTTCGTGCGTGAGGGCGGGTACTTCTGGAACCTGGCCTGGTTTTCGTGGCGNCTCTCCACNTTCATCGACGAGCTGGGCCGTCACGCTCCGCGACACCTTGCCGGCCTCCGCAACGTCGTCGCCGCGCGCCAGGCGGGCGACGAGCCTGCGGCGGCTGAGCTCTACAGTCGTCTCCGAGTCGAGGTCATCGATCGATCGGTCATGGAGAAGACCGATCGATTGCTGCTCGTGCCCGCCACATTTGACTGGGCCGACATCGGGAACTGGGCCGAGCTCGGCGATCGAGTGCACGCCGACGCGCGCGGCAACTCTGTCGACGGAGAAGCCGTGCTCATCGATACCACCGGCAGCCTGGTGTTCGGCGACCGCCGCCTCATCGCGACGATCGGGCTCGAGGACCTGATCATCGTCGACACCGAAGACGCGCTGTTGGTCTGCCGGCGCGATCGCGCGCAGGACGTACGCAAGGTCGTCGACGCGCTCAAGCGGGCTCGGAAGACCCGTTACCTTTAGGCCGATGGCCCAGCAGATCAAGTTCGGGACCGACGGCTGGCGCGGCATCATCGCCGACGACTTCACGTTCGGCAACGTGCGGCGCGTAGCGCAGGCGACCGCCCAGTACATGAAGACGAGGTCGAACGACCCCCTGGCCATCGTCAGCTACGACTGCAGGTTCGCGTCCGAAGATTTCGCCCAGGCGGTCTCGGACGTGTTCGCGAGCAACGGCATCAAGACATTGGTGTTTGACAGGCCGTCTCCACTCAGGTCGCGTCATGGACCGTCATCGACCGCAAGGCGACCGGAGCGGTCGCGATCACAGCCAGTCACAACCCCTACCAGTTCAACGGCTACAAGTACAAGACTGAGACCGGCAGCGCCGTGCCGTCGGAGGTGATCGCCGAGCTCGAACGCAACATCAACGCGCTCGACGACGTGCCGGCTCCCGATCACAGGGTGGCGATCGGGCTGGTGAGCTCCTACGATCCCAGGCCGGCGTACTACGCGCAGATCGCACGCATGGTCGACCTCGATGCGATCAAGGACGCCGGGCTGCGCATCGTGCACGAGTGCATGTACGGCTCCGGCTATGGCTACATCGCCGAAATGATCGGCGGCGGGCGCACGGCGGTGACCGAGCTGCACAACCAGCGCAACCCGCTCTTCGGCGGTCTGAACCCCGAGCCGATCCCGCCGAACATCGACTCCACGGTGGCTTTCATGAAGGTCGGAGGCCAGGACCTCTGCATCTGCACCGACGGCGACGCGGACCGCGTAGGCATCATCGACGAGACTGGCCGCTTCATCAACCAGCTGCAGGTGTTCGCGCTGCTCATGCTCTACTTCTTCGAGACGCGCGGCCAGCGAGGCCCGGTCGTCAAGACGGTGAACATGACCGCGATGGTGGACAAACTGGGCGCTGAGTTTGGCGAGCGCGTCTACGAGGTCGCGGTCGGATTCAAGAACATCGCGCCCAAGATGATGGAGACGAACGCGCTGTTGGGCGGCGAGGAGTCGGGTGGGTTCGCCGTGCGCGGACACATCCCCGAGCGCGACGGTATCCTGATCGGCCTCTTGTTCGCTGACATGATCGTGAAGACGGGCAAGCCGGTCTCCCAGATCCTGGCCGGCCTCGAGCAGCGGGTTGGGCCTCACGCGTACGCCCGGCATGACATCCACCTGCCGCGGGAGACGTATGAGTCGGATCGCAAGCGAATCCTCGAGACCCTCGAGCACAACGAGCCGAGCGAGGTGGCGGGCGTCGCGGTGCAGCGCGTGCGCTCCGACGACGGGTTCAAGTTTTACCTTGCGGACGGCAGCTGGGTTCTGCTCCGTGCGAGCGGCACCGAGGCATTGATCCGGATCTACTCCGAGGCGGCGGACGGCGATGCGGTCGAGGCGAGGTTGCGCGCCTTGGAGGACATCGTCGGAATCAGGCAACACGCTTCCGCGACCTCAGCCCCTCCGGCGCTTCGCGCCACCTCCCCATAAATGGGCACTACTTGTGCCACCTGAGTTCGGCCGGGTCGAGAGCGCCAAAGTCGAGAAACCCTGGGGCTACGAGCTTCGCTGGGCGATGACGGACCGATATCTGGGCAAGATCCTGCACGTCAACAAAGGCGAGGCACTCTCTCTCCAGTACCACGAGCGCAAGGACGAGTATCAGTACGTGATGCACGGCAGCGTCGACATCGAGCTGGGTGACGCGGGCGGCGAGCTGACCAGGCGGCGGATGAGCGCCGGCGACACGCTCCACATCACCCCGGGCACCCGGCACCGCCTGACGGCGATCGAGGACACCGACATCTTCGAGGTCTCCACGCCCGAAATCGATGACGTTGTGCGGTTGGAAGACAGGTACGGGCGCGTCTAGAATGCCCCGACTGACATGAAGCTGCCTCCAGTCCTCGCAGAGAAGGTCGTCCCGGCCGACGGCGCGAGCAAGTCAGAACGCGATCGAAGCTTCCTGATCTTCGCGAGCGTGGTGC
>JGI25385J37094_10000396_pt1 | contig 11437 bp, 13 predicted proteins | sample GraSoi013_1_40cm_FD_37094 | JGI IMG/M metagenome (IMG submission 37094) | reverse complement strand
ATGGATGCCCTGCGCCGTGAACGTCGCGTGGATCCGACGGACGAGGGCGGGCGCGTTGGTCGTCAGATCGAAGTAGACCTTGCCCGCCTTGAGCCCCGCGAGGAGCCCCTGCTCGCCGAGCGCGACCGCCTCCACCTCGGGCGGCCCCGGCAGCGACGTGAACACCACGTCCGTCGCCTCGGCCACCGCGCGGGGCGTGTCGGCCCACCCGGCGCCCGCGTCCCGGTGGGGCGCCGCCGCCTCGCGCCGCACGTCGTGGACCACGAGCGCGTGGCCTGCCCGGATCAGGTTGGACGCCATGTGACGCCCCATGGTGCCGAGGCCGATGAACCCGATCTTCATGGCCTGGCCCCGTCGAAGACCTTCCTGGCGATTCGGCCCGCCGTCATCGCCGCCGGCCAGCCCGCGTAGAAGGCCAGATGGGTGATGAGCTCGCCAATCTCCTCACGCGTCACGCCGTTGGCGAGCGCGCGCTCGAGGTGCCCGGCGAGCTGGTCGCTCCGGGACATCGCGGTCAGCGCCGCCACGGTGACGAGGCTCCGGTCGCGCTTCGAGAGACCGGGCCGTTCCCAGACATCGCCGTACAGGACGCTCTCGCTGAGCTCGATGAGCTTCGGCGCGACCTGCCGGACCTCGCTGCGGGCAGCGGATGCGGACGGAGGTGTGCTCAACGGCGGCTCCTTTCCCTTCGGTTCATGGGTCTCGTGACGACGGCAAGCCGAGCGAACCCTCACGGGTCGTCAGTGTGAGCCCGGCGTCGATGACGAGCGTCTGGCCCGTGACCCAGCGCGCCTCGTCGCTCGCGAGATAGACCGCGCCCCAGCCGACGTCCCAGCCGGTGCCCTCGGTACCCAGCGGACTCGCGCGCCGCCGGCGCTCGCGGGCGTCGGGGCCGAGGTCCTGGACCATCGGCGTCCACACGGGACCCGGCGCGATGGCGTTGACGCGAATGCCCTTGGGGCCGAGTTGGACCGCGACGGAGCGGACGAACCCGATGACGCCGGCCTTCGCCGNGGCGTACGCCGTGCGCCCGTGGCCCCGTAGCGCGGCGATGGAGGAGACGCAGACGACCGCGCCGCGGCCGCGGCTCACCATCGCGGGGACGGCCGCCCGCGTGGCGAGGAACATGGACTTGAGGTCGACGGCGATCACCCGGTCCCACTCGTCCTCCGGCGTCTCGAGGAGATCCTTGCGCGACTCGATGCCGACGTTGTTGTGGAGGATGTCGAGGCCGCCCCAGCGCTCGACCGCGCTCCGGACCATCGCCTCGCACTCGGCGGCGTGCGTCACGTCGGCGACGAATGCCGACGCCTCGCCGCCTTCGCCCCGGATCACCCCGACGGTCTCCTCGGCACGCTCCTTCGCCTGATCGGCGCAGAGGACCTTGGCCCCCTCCCGGGCGAAGAGGATGGCCGTCGCCTTGCCGTTCCCGAGGCCCGGACCCCGCGAGCCGGCGCCCGTCACGATCGCGATCTTGCCGGCCAGTCGTCCGCTCATGAGCCGCCGACTCCTCCCGCTTCGGGGATGCGCTGCCACAGCTTGCCATACAATCGAGCCGGACGAAGGACTACCACACGAGGTGACCCATGTACGAAGTCTACGCGCTCAAGTACGGGGAGCGGGATACGACGGCCTGCCAGTTCTTCTACCGCGAGGCGTCGCACGAGTCGATCACGCTCCACTACTACGTCTGGCTGATCCTCGGCGGCCCGCACCCGATCCTCGTGGACACCGGGTTCCTCGACGACGACGCGCGGGANCGCGGGATCCGCAGCTACGTGAGCCCGGCGGCGATGGTCGAGCGCGCGGGCGTGAAGCCGGGGGACGTGCCCGTCGCGCTCATCACCCACCTTCACTACGACCACTGGGCCGGGCACAGTCTGTTTCCCGGGGCGGAGTACTGGATCCAGCGGGACGAGGTGGCCTTCTGGACGGGGCCGTACGGCCACTATCCGGCGTTCCGGCAGTCGGCGAACGTCGGCGCGCTGGCGCGGCTGGTGACGCTGAACTATGCGAGCCGGGTCCGGATCATCGACGGCGACCGCCAGGTGCTCCCGGGGATCGGCGTGCACCGCGTCGGCGGCCACACCGCGGGGCTCCAGATCGTCACGGTCCAGACCCGACGNGGGACGGTCGTGCTCACCTCCGACGCCTCGCACTTCTATCGCAACGTGGAGACGCGCCAGCCCGTCCAGATCATCACGAGCCTGCCCGAGATGCTCGCGGCCTTCGAGACGATCCACGCGCTCGCCGGCGCCGAGCGGCTGATCGTCGCGGGCCACGATCCGCTGGTCGCCGACCGGTTCAAGCCGGTCGAGCCGGGCATCATCAACATCGCCTGACGTCGGCGCGGGATCGGGTCGGNCGCGCCCTCATTGCGTCGCGCGAACGTTTGCGATANTGTCGGCNCGGCCCGGCGCCGTCGTCCGAACGCCGCGCGCAGAACCACGGACCCACGAGGAGGCCCATGAGACCCGTCGTCATCCTCAGCGTCATTGCGGTCGTCGTCGGCTCGACCAGCGTCGCCTCCCACGCCCAGTCCTGGCGGCCACCCGCCGAAAACCAACGCTGTCCCTCGAAGTGGGGCGCGGGCGACGAGCGGGGGTCGGGCAACCACATGAAGCCCGAGACGGTGCTGCGGGCGACCCGCCTGATCCGCACCGGCGAGGTGATCGACATCGCCCACGTGCTCTCGGCCTCGATGCCGTTCTTCGGCACCCGGCGCTTCGACGTGCACACCAAGCGCACCTTCATGAACCAGCCCTCGAATCGNCGCGGCAGCAACGAGGAGGTCCTCATCAGCGAGATCGGCCAGGTGGGCACCCAACTCGACGGCTTCGCCCATCAGACGATCGAGGACAAGGTCTACAACTGCTTCAAGGTGGACGACATCGCGACCCGTGGCGGCTTCACGAAGGTGGGCATCGAGAAGGTCGGCTCGCTCATCACGCGCGGCGTGCTGATCGACATCGCCGGCCTGAAGGGCGTCGACACCCTGCCCGACACCTACGAGATCACGGCGCAGGATCTGCAGCAGGCGCTCCAGCGGCAGAACCTGAGCCTCCAAGCCGGCGACGCCGTGATCATCCACACCGGCTGGGGCAAGCTGTGGGCGAAGGACAACGCGCGCTACGTCAAGAGCTGCCCCGGCATCGGCGTCGGCGCCGCCGAATGGCTGGCGAAGCAGGATCCAATGCTGGTCGGATCGGACAATTGGCCGGTGGAGGTCGCGCCGAACCCGGATCGAGAGGTGTCCCTCCCCGTCCACCAGATCATGCTCGTGGTGAACGGCATTCACCTGCTGGAGAACTTGAAGCTCGATGAGCTCGCGGCGAAGCGCGTGCACGAGTTCGCCTTCATCATGCAGCCGCTGAAGCTGCAGGGGTTCTCGGGCTCGACCGTTGCGCCGATCGCGGTCCGCTGATGGGCGCGGCGACGACGAGGGTGTGGCTGAGCGCGCTCGTGGCGGCGGTCGCCACGGCGGCCGTNGGCCACGCGCAGGCGGCGGAGGTCAAAGTGCTGAGCGCGGGCGCGGTGCGGGCGATCGTGACCGACCTCGCCGAGGCGTTCCACCAGGAGACGGGGCACACGGTGACGCTGGCCTTCGGGACGGTCGGGGTCATCCGCCAGAAGCTGACCGCCGGCGAGCCCGTGGATGTCGTCATCATGAGCGACGCCGCTATCGATGAAACGGCGCGCCAGGGCGCCGTGGTCCCCGGCACCCGGACGGACATCGCCCGGACGGGGATGGGCGTCGCGGTGCGGGAGGGCGCGCCGAAGCCCGACATCTCCACGCCGGAAGCCCTCAAGCAGGCCTTGCTGGCGGCGAAGTCCCTCGTCTACGTAGACCCGGGCCAGGGCGCCACCAGCGGGATCCATTTCGCCGGCGTGCTCGAGCGGCTGGGAATCGCCGACGCGGTCAGGGCGAAGACCAGGCTCGTGCCCGGCGGCTACCCGGCAGAGCTCGTGGCCAGGGGCGAGGTCGAGCTCGTCGCCCACCAGATCAGCGAGATCGTGCCCGTCAAGGGCGTCACCCTGGTGGGCCCGCTGCCGAAAGACCTCCAGAAGATCACGACCTACTCTGCCGGCCTCGCCGCGCGCAGCGCCGTGCCCGAAGCGGCGCGCGCGTTCATCGCCTTCGTGGCGCGCCCCGCCTTCAAGGCGCGGTTCGCCGGGGCCGGGCTGGACTACCGGGAGTGAGGATATGACGACCTCCGATCGAGAGCCCGGCTTTGCCGGCGCAATCGAGTCTCGGGGGGAGGATTCGGAAGGGGGGCGAAGCCCCCCTCCGAGTCATCTAGGCGAGCTTCTGGAAGGCGTCGGCGGCGCGCAGCACCGTCGCGTCCTCCCCGTGTCGGCCGATCAGCATCATTCCGACCGGCAGTCCTGACGACAGCCCCGCGGGGACGGTGATGGCCGGGTGTCCTGTGACGTCGAAGGGAGCAGTGTTCGCGATCATCTCGAGCGCGCGGGCGACGTAATCCTCACGGCTCGCGTTCGGGGCCGGCAGCAACGTCGCCTTCAGGGGCAGCGTCGGCATCACGAGGAGATCGACGCCCCCGAGGGCCTCGTCATAGGCGGCGCGGAGCACCCGCGCCAGGTTCTGCGCCTTGGCGTAGTACCGGCCGTGATAGTTGTCCTGCATGTACTGGCCCAGGAGGATCACGAGCTTGACCGTCTCGGAGAGATCGTTCGCCCGGGCGCGCCGGCTCCGGCCGTAGAAGTCCAGGAGCGAGGTCGTGTAGTGGCCTTTCCAGTTCGTCCCCATGCTGTTGCCGGCGACCATCAGCATCGTGGCGCCCTCGACCGCGATCGCGTTCCAGACGTGAATCCCGTCGAGGTGGAGCGGAACGGAGACCTCGGTCACGGTGGCGCCGGCGCGCGTCAGGCGCTGGGCCGCGTCCCGCACCATTTTATCGACGTCGGGCTCGGAGTTGGGCCAGCCGAAGCCTTCCTTCACGATGCCGATCCGAACGCCGCGGGCATCGCCGGGCAGTTTCTGTGTGTAGGGCTCCTTGCGGACCATGCCGGACTGCCGAGGATCGAGGCCGTCGGGACCGGCGATCGCCTCGAGCAGCCGCGCGCAGTCGGCGGCGGTGCGCGCGATCGGGCCGGTGTGATCGAGCGTCAGCTCGATCGGGAAGACCCCGGTGTACGGCACGAGACCGTACGTCGGCTTGAGACCGACGGCCCCCGAGAAGGAGCTGGGGATCCGGATCGATCCGCCCTGGTCGCCGCCGATCGCCATGTCACACTCTCCGACGGCGACGAGCGCCGCGCTCCCGCTCGAGGAGCCGCCCGCGGAGCGCTTCGGGTCGTGCGGGTTCAGCACCGGCCCGGTGTCGGAGGTGTGGCTGCCCCCGGAGAAGCAGAGGTGCTCGCACACGGCCTTGCCGACGATCTCACCGCCGGCGTCGAGGATCCGGGTGACGAGCGTCGCGTCGACGTCGGGCACGTACCCTTCGAGGACGGCGGAGCCGTTCATCATCGGGATCCCGGCCACGCACACGTTGTCCTTGATCGCGATCTTCTTGCCGGCGAGCAGTCCCGAGGGCGTGCCCTTGATCGAGCACTTCCAGTACCACGCGTTGAGCCGGTTCTCGGACGCCGGCGGACGGTAGCCCGCGTTGCGCGGATACTTCACGGGGAGCGTCGGCTCGGCGAACTGGTCCAGCCGTCGGTACGACGCGAGGACACCGTCCATCAGGGTGCGGAACGAGGTGAGGTCTTCGGCGCTGAGGTCCAGGTCGTACGCCTTTGCGATGCGCCCGAGCTCATCCAGCGGGGGTTTCCGCAAGACGCGGGGGGCGGTGTTGAAGGGGGGCGGACCCTGGACNGCCGCGTGCGCGCGGCCCGGTCTGACGACCATCGTGGCGGCGGCGCCGGCAGCGCTCACGCGAAAGAATTGCCGACGCGAATAGATGGACTGTCGTCTCATGGCGGTCCTCCTCCGAGGTACGCGGGCAGGAAAAGTCGGACGAAGTGATTGTCGGTGACCTGACCGTCGCGCCCGACCGTAAAGTTCGAGGTGATCAACCCCTGAGCCCCGGCCAGTCGACCCTCGCCTCGCATCACCTCCCAGATCACGGCGCCGTGTCGCAGGCCCTCGATCGCGCTCGCCCCGGTCACGCCCTGCCCGACCGTTCGAAACGCGACGCGCCCGGCGTCGCCGTAGCTGATGGTGCCCGACTCGACGAATGTCCCTTCTCCGGTCGACAGAACCTCCGACTCCAAGATCGCGACCCCCTCACCGGTGGGCTCGACCGTCGCCTGGACGTCGCCGGCCCGGAGCAGCGTGCGGAGCACCTGGCTCGTCGCCGACGTCCTGGCGCGGCGCCTGCCGTCGACGCCGGGCACGGGTCCCGCGCTTCCTCTGAACTCCAGGGCGAAAACGAGCTCTCTCATGCCACCCTCCGGCTCGCGGGTGGCGACAGTGTAGGTGGCCCGAGCCCGGCGTTCAAGAACCTCGGCCGAACGGCCATCGGGCTCGCGCANGCGCGCGGAAGCCTGTAAGCTGGCGCCACGAGAGGGCGCGTGATCGCCCCGGGAGGAAGACACGCCATGGATCGTTCGCGAACCGACGAAGAGATGCGCATGCTCGAGACCGCGGCCCGCGCGCTGCCCGGCGGCGTCCTCGGGTCGTCGCGGTTCCCGGACGATCTCGCGTTCATCGTCAGGCGCGGCTCGGGATCCAAGCTGTACGACGTGAGCGGGCGTGAGTACATCGACTATCTCATGGGCTCGGGCCCGCTCATCCTGGGCCACGCTCATCCCGCGGTCGTCGCCGCGGTGCGGGACGCGCTCGAGCACGGCACCACCTACTTCCTCGTGAACGAGCCCATCGTGAGGTTGGCCGACGAGCTCTGCCGGGCCGTGCCGTGCGCCGAGCAGGTGCGCTTCACGTCGACCGGCACCGAGGCGACGTTCTTCGCGCTCCGCGCGGCGCGCGCCTTCCGCGGGCGCGACAAGGTCATGAAGTTCGAGGGCGGTTATCACGGAGGCCACGACTACGCGCTGATGAGCGCGGCGCCGAGGTCGCCGAAGGCCTTNCCCGCGGCCACGGCGGACTCGGCCGGCATCCCGCACGTCCTCGAGGGCGAGGTGCTGATCGCCCCCTACAACGATCTCGCCACCGTCGAGGCGCTCCTCGCGGTGTACGCCGACGAGCTCGCCGCGGTCATCGTCGAGCCCTTCCAGCGGCTCATTCCGCCCCAGCGGGGATTTCTCGAGGGGCTCCGCGCGCTCACGCGACGCCACGGGATCCCGCTGATCTTCGACGAGGTCGTCACCGGCTTCCGGTTCGCCTACGGCGGCGCCCAGGAGCAGTACGGTGTCGTCCCCGATCTCGCCGCCTACGGCAAGATCATCGGCGGCGGCTTCCCGCTCGCCGCGGTCTGCGGGCAACGGGCGATCATGCGCGCCTTCGACCCGCGCCTGGAAGGCACCCCGGATTTCGTCGCGCAGGTCGGCACGCTGAACGGCAACCCGATCGCCGCGGTCGCGGGGCTCGCGACGCTCGCCGAGCTCCGGAAGCCCGGCGCGTATGCGAGGCTCCACCGGACAGGACGCGCCCTGCGCGACGGCCTGGCGGAGATCGTCCGGAAGTCCGGCCTGGCGGCGCAGGTGATCGGGGAGACGACCGTCTTCGACGTCGTCTTCACGGACCGGCCGATCACCGACTACCGCGCGACGCTGACGGCGGACGGCGCTCGCCTGAGGGCCTTCAACGCGGAGTGCCTGCGGCGGGGAGTCGTGAAGGGCGTGTCGAAGATCTACGTCACGCTCGCCCACGGCGACGACGACGTCGCCCGCACGCTCGCGGTGTTCGCCGAGGCCATCGACCTGGTCTCCGGCTCCGCGCCACCCGCGCGCGCCTGACGCACGCCGGGCGATCATGCCCGACGGCGGGGACACGGCCGTCTAGGGATGGCCGCTTGACGCCCTTGATATCGTTGGGGGGACATGCCCCTCCGGCGCATTGTCCTCCCCGTATTCTGGGCGACCGCCGTCTTGTTCCTCGGGTCGTCACACTTCGGCGCCGACCAGACTCGAGCCATCGTACGCCCGCTGCTCCACCGGCTCGCGCCGACCGCCACGCCCGCCGTGGTCGAGGCCGTGCACGCGGTGCTACGGAAGCTGGCGCACCTGAGCGAGTACGGGATCCTGGCCCGACTCTGGTTCGGGTCGCTGCTCGCGCGCGTCGATCGCACGCCGCGCCGCGCCTCCTGGCTCGCACTCGCGATCTGCCTCGCCTGTGCGTTCGCCGACGAGGCCCACCAGTCGATGCTCCTGACACGCGTCGGGAGCGCGCGCGATGTCGTCGTCGATGCCACCGGGGCCCTCACCGTGCTCATCGTGTCGCGGAGTCGTCGGGAAGCCAGCGAGCGGCGGATGTGGCTCAGCGTCACCGCACCTCGGTCGGCCGAACAATCACCGCCGCCCAGGGTCGGAGCGACGCCATGAACGAGCTGACGACGCTCACCGCCTCGCTCGGGACGCGCCTGAAGGAGCGGAAGGAGACGCTCGCGGTCGCCGAATCGTCGGCGGGGGGACTGATCTCGGCCGCGCTGCTCGCCGTGCCCGGCGCCTCGGCTTACTTCCTGGGCGGGGCCGTGATCTACACGCAGGCGGCGCGGCGCGCGCTGCTGCGGGTGCCGGACGAGTCGGTCAAGGGGGTCCGGTCGAGCACCGAGGCGTACGCGCTCCTGAAGGCCCGGGCGATCCGCGAGCTCCTGGACGCGACGTGGGGACTCGCCGAGACGGGCGCCTCCGGGCCGACGGGCAACCGCTACGGCGACGCGCCGGGTCACGCGTGCATCGCGGTCGCGGGGCCGGTCGAGCGTGCCGTCACGCTGGAGACCCGACGCGGCGATCGTGAGACGAACATGTGGGCGTTCGCAAGGGCGGCGCTGGACCTCCTGGAGGCGTCGCTGGGCAAGCCGTAGGCGTCGACGGGAGCCNACACGTGCGAATCGTNTTCTGGAACATCCGCGCCGGCGGCGGGACGCGCGTCGAGCGCATCGCCCGTCAGCTCGAGGGCTGGGCGCCGGACGCGGTGGCGCTGTGCGAGTTCCGTGCGACGCCTCCGAGCCGCGAGCTGGCGCGTGCCCTCGCCGCCTTCGGCCTCGAGCATCAGTGNACGACGGCGGATCGCGCGCGGCCGAGCGCGAATCGCCTGCTCATCGCCGCGCGCTGGCCGCTGCGCCGACTCCGTCTCCGGTCGGAGCCGGATGAGCCCGGTCGCTGGCTCTCCGCCTGCGTCGAAGCCCCGCGCCCGCTGACGCTCGGCGCGATCCACGTCCCGAACCGCGCGAGCGGCCGGAAGGACGTATTCTACGCGGACATCCTCGCCCTGCTCGGTCGCTGGCGCCGCGGTCCGCTCCTGCTCCTCGGAGACACCAACTCCGGCCGCCGGCGCATCGACGAGGAAACCCCCGTGTTCGGACCGAAGGAAGAGGCGTGGCTGGACGCCCTCGAGCACCTCGGATGGCTCGACGCGTTCAGGCTCGCGCGCGGTCGGGCGCGCGCCTATACCTGGTATTCACCGAACCGGGGCAACGGCTTTCGAATCGACCAAGCGTTCGTGAATCACGCGCTGCGCCCGCGCCTCCGAGACGTCCGCTATGACTGGGGGCGGCCCGCGGGTTCGCGGCTCAACGGCCTGAGCGACCACGCCGCGCTCCTGCTCGATCTCCGCGCCTGACTCTCTCCGCGCCCGACTCTCACCGCGCCTTGACAGGACAGTCGCCACACCGCTAGCCTGCGAAGTCGAGCCCTTTCAGGGAAGCGCAGGCGTATGGCTGAAGCCTTCTTCTACCTCGTGTCCAGCTTCTGGCTCGGAGCGCTCCACGCCGCGACGCCCGGGCACGGCAAGACCATCGCCGCGTCCTACATCGTCGGCGTGCGCGGACGGCCGATCGACGCCTTCGTCCTCGGTCTATTCGTCACGCTGTCGCATACGAGCGGGATCGTTCTGGTCGCTGTCCTGGCCGCGCTGGGCTCGACGTGGCTGATCCCGCAGCGGGTCGAGGCGTATCTCGCCGTGGGGACCGGATGCCTCGTCATCGGCATCGGTCTCTGGATGCTGCGAAGCCAGTGGGGTCTTCTCTCGATCGCCCGGAGCGACGAGGGTACCGTGTTCCACCGCCACGGGTGGGGTCGATACCATACGCACGACATCGAGGCGGTGACCCGGGCCCGGCCCAGTCTCGCCATCCTGCTTGGACTCGGCGTCGCGGGCGGACTGCTGCCGGACCCAGGTGCCTTGGCCATCTTGCTCGCCGCGATCGCAGGCGGCCAGCTGATCCTCGGGCTCTTCACCGTCCTCGTCTTCAGTCTGGGGTTTGCATCGGTCCTCGTGGTCGTCGGCCTGCTCGCGGTGCGAGTGGGGCGGATGCTGCTCACCTGGCTCACGAGCCGCTGGGTCGCGTGGGTGCAGATCGGCCTGGCGCTGGTGATCGTCGGGGTCGGTCTGGTCTTGACGGCGAACGCCGCGCGACTCGTCGCGACGCTCCGATGACACGGCGTGGGCTAGCGGCTCGTCGCGCTGGCGGCGGGCAGCATCCCGAGCCACCCGCTGAGATCCGTGTACCACACGTTGTTCGCCGCATCGACGGCCACCCCGAACGGGCGGGCGCCGTCGCGGGGGATGCGGAACTCGGTCACCCGCCCGTCGCGGAGCCGACCGAGTTGACCGGCGCGGAACCACGTGGCGCCGTCGGCGCGTGAGCGGAACAGCCCGCCCCACGCGCTCGGGTCCTGAGCCAGCGCTGGACTCGACCAGAATACGACCGCGAACGCCAAAGGCAGGACTACGACCGGTATTCGGTTGTCGGGCTCTGCGCCGCTCGACCCGCGCGGCCGATCGAGATCACTCCAGGGACCCACCCGCATGCCCGCTGAATAGTCCATGGACGAACCCGATCTGATACACGAGGAACAACCCGAACCCGAGGCTCAAGAGGCCGGAGGCGATCCGCAAGTGCCGGTCGATCCCCGAGAGCCGCCTGGACGTATACAAGAGGGGCGCCGCGACCGCGACGGTGATCAACATCATTCCGACGATGGTCCCGATCCCGAAGAGCACGAGGTACGCGATCGCCCACCCGGGGGTTTGAATGATCGCGAGAACGAGCAGCGCGACCGCCGCCGATCCCGCCAGGCCGTGAAGCAGCCCGACGACAAGGGGACGGACGAGGTTGTAAATACCGACACGGCCGAGGCGTCGATCGAGCCATGCCTGCGGCGTCTGGTCGTCGCGGTGCCCGTGTGCGTCCGGCCCGTGGCCGTGCGAGTGGCTGTGGACATAATCGCCGTGGCTGTGAGTGTGCAAATGAAGTCCGCCCGTGCGCGTCCCGCGTGACGTCAGCGTTTCTCGGATGCGCTGGAGGACTCCCGTCAGATTCCACAGACCGAGCACGACCAGCATGAGGGCCAC
>JGI25385J37094_10000393_pt1 | contig 11464 bp, 10 predicted proteins | sample GraSoi013_1_40cm_FD_37094 | JGI IMG/M metagenome (IMG submission 37094) | reverse complement strand
GAAGGAAAAGGAGCTGCTGTCGNCCACCGTCAAGCCGGCCGCGGCCGAAGCCCAGGCGGTGATCGCTCGAGCTGAAGGTGCGAAGCGCGCTCGAATCGCGTCGGCTGAGGCCGATGCGGAGACCACCCGCCTGGAAGGAGGCGCCGAGGCGCAGATCGTCCTCACCAAGGGCGAAGCCGAAGCCAAAGCGCTGGCGATGCGCGCGGAGGCGTACAAGCAGTTCAACGAAGCGGCCATCATCCAGACAGTCCTGAGCGCGCTGCCCGACATCGTGCGAGCAGCCGCGGAACCGATGAGCCACATCGACTCGCTGACCGTGATGAGCGCCGACGGCGCGTCTGACCTCGTTCGCAATGCGACTCGCGTCGCGATTGAGTCGACGACTGCGATCAAAGGCCTGACCGGCCTCGACGTGCCGGGGTTGATCGGGGGCGCCATGGGCCGAGGTTTCGGCGACCGCCTGCGTACCGGCGAGGGCGCCGGCCCAGGCGACGGCCGCGGCGACGTGGGTAGGGCGGCCGAAGAGATCATGCAGAAGGGCGAGCATGAATTGACCACGCTGCCTGCACGAGCATCAGCCGCTGTCACTGATGTCGAGGCGAAGGCCAAGGAGGCCGTAGAGGCCGCGGCCGAAACGGCGCGACAGGCCGAGGCCAAAGCCGCCAAGGCGGCCGCGCCGGTCGAAGCGAAAGCAACCGCCGCCAAGGCCGCGGTCGAAGCCAAGGTCGCGCCCAGCGACGGCAATACGGCGCAATGGGCGAAGTGGCTGGCGCAGCAGTTGAAGCAGATCCCGCAGATCCAGCTGTTCGGCGCGGTGAAGCTTTCCGCGCTGGCTGATCGCGGCCCGGCTCAGGCGCAGATGATCTGGCACACGGCCCAAAACGTCCTCGGCAAGGACTATGGAGAGATGACGGTCGCCGAGCTTCTCCAGAGGTTTGGGGCCTGAGAAGCGGGAAGCCCGCTTACGCGAGCTTCCCAAGGCTGGGGTGGGGGCGTGGAGTCGAATTCGGTGAGCCGGCTTTACCGACCGGCGATATGGTAGCACAGGGTTTAGTCATCCACAAGATATAGACAAACTGGGGATAAGTGGTTGTTGTGAAGCTTCCGATACCGCTCGACATGGAGCCGATGCTGTCCGCGCCTGGCGAGGGCATCCCTCGAGGCGACAGCTGGGAGTACGAGCCGAAATGGGACGGTTTCCGCACGCTCGTCTTCCGGGATGGGGACAAGGTCGAGCTCATCAGCCGGGGGGCCCGGCCCATGACGCGATATTTCCCGGAGGTCCTACCGGCCTTCCGGAAGCTGCGATCGGACAGGGTCGTGCTCGACGGCGAGCTGATCGTGGTGGGGGACAAAGGGCTCGATTTCGGCGCCCTTCAACAGCGCATCCACCCGGCGGACTCGCGCGTGCGCATGCTGAGCGAGGCGACGCCGGCCTGGTACGTCGCGTTCGACCTGCTCGCGGAAGGCGAGGAGGACCTGCGCTCCGAGCCGCTGGGAACGCGACGCAAGCGCCTCGAGAGCCTGCTCAAGGGCGCCAAGCAGCCGATTTTCCTTACGCCTTACACGCGGGACGAGGCGACCGCGGAAGACTGGTTCAAACGATTTGAAGGCGCCGGGCTTGACGGGGTGATGGCGAAATCGTGGAAGGGTGCATACGTGCCCGGAAAGCGGCTCTGGGTGAAGGTCAAGCACCAACGCACGGCCGATTGCGTCGTCATCGGCTGGCGAAAATCAGCCGACGGCAAGTCTCTCGGTTCGCTTCTGCTCGGGCTGTATCGGAAGAACGAGCTCAACTACGTCGGCCACACATCGTCGTTCAGCGCGGCCGAGCGCAGGGAGCTGATCGCCAAACTGAAACCGCTGCAGGTGGACGTGCCACCTAGCGAATGGGATTCGCACAGCTCGGGGCGAATGCCTGGCGGCCTCAGTCGATGGTCGCGCGGCAAGGACCTCGAATGGGTGACTGTGCGTCCGGAGCTCGTGTGCGAGGTCGCCTATGACAAGCTCGAAGCGGGGGAGCGTTTCCGTCATGCCACGCGGTTCCTGCGCTGGCGCCTCGACAAGCCGCCCAGGAAATGCGGCTTCGATCAGATCGAGTCAGCGGCTCAGTTCGACGTGCGAGGAATCTTCGCTCGTAAGTAGGAGAGGTCGCGCACCCGGACCGCCTGGTCCGTAGTACTTCATCGCTGCGCGTCCAAGCCCGGTCACGGTCAGCCAATCGAAGCTCGCGCCGGCCACGACACCGACGCCGATCGGGACCAACCGGGCGGCGGCCTTGGCGGCACCGCTGCCCGCGACGCGTGTGAGGATCCGAGTGAGGATGCGGCTGCCGCCGTGAGCGAGCAGAGTCCCGGGGAGTCGGCGAAACGCTGCGACAGCGAGGCGTTCGCCACCTGTCACGAGCACGTCCTCGCGCAGTTTCACCGCGCCGCTGGTGATGCCGACCACGACCAGGGCCTCGAGCAGTCGCTCGTCCGAGCCGGCGAGCTCATGGCCATAGATCATTGCGATCGCAAGCACCAGCTCGACCTCCTGCTCGAGCGCGTAAAGCGCCTGGCTGGTGATGGTGCCGACCGCGATCACAGTTCCGAGCCCTGGAGCTATGGCTGTGGCTCCGCTGAGTGCTCCGGTGGCGGCCACGCGCTTGCGCGTGGAACGGATCAGCTCTCGAGCCAGTTGGTCATTGGTGAAATGCGGATGGCCGGCCCGCAGTTTCTCCACTTTGGCGTCGATCGCCGGTTGGCGGCTGCTTACGGCGTGCGCGAGGCCGCGGAGCACGGTCTGCAGTGGGGCCGGCAGCTGGTCGAAGTCCACCGCCCGAAGCGTACAGCGGAGCCGCGGACGCCGGGAATTGAGAGAGGATCGCAATTGCAGGGGACTCAGTTGGATACATACTTGCGACTAGGTCGCGATAGCGGTTAGGCTGCACCCGTGGCCTCTCCCTGGACCCTGATCGGGCGATCCTTCGACCGAGGCGAGCGCGCTCGGCTGGGCGGCTTCTATGGCGCGGTGGCCTTGCTGCACGTGGTGGGCTGGGGACTGCTCCTCGTCTACGGCGCCCAGCACCCGGGCTTCCTGGCGCTGGGGGGTCTGGCGTACACGTTCGGCCTCCGACATGCGTTCGATGCCGACCACATCGCGGCCATTGACAACACCACCCGCAAACTCCTTCAACAGGACGCGAAGCCTGTCGGGGTGGGCTTCTTTTTTTCCCTGGGCCACTCGACGGTCGTACTCCTGATCGCGGTCGCACTGGGACTTGCGGTCAAGTCGATCGTGCAGGGGATCGTGAGCGGCAATGGCGAGCTGAGAAGCATCGGCGGAGCGGTGGGCACGTTGGTCTCAGGCGGCTTTCTGGTGCTGATCGGGATTATGAACCTGCTGATCCTCTTCGACATCATCCGCGTATATCGCCGGATGAAGCGGGGCGAGTACGACCGCAACAGCCTCGAGACGGAACTGGTCGCCGGCGGCCTCATGACCAGACTCTTCGGTCGCATGTTCCGCGTGGTCGACCACAGCTGGCACATGTATCCGATCGGCTTCCTCTTCGGACTCGGCTTCGACACCGCATCCGAGGTGGCGCTGCTGGCGATCTCAGCCGGGGCGGCGGCGCAAGGGCTGCCCTTCACGGCGGTGATCTCCCTGCCGCTCATATTCGCGGCCGGCATGTCGCTGATGGACACGACCGACGGCGCGTTCATGTCCAAGGCCTACTCGTGGGCCTTCGCGAGCCCGATCCGCAAGGTCTTCTACAACCTGACGGTCACCTCACTGTCGGTCTTCGTCGCCCTGTTCGTCGGGGTGATCGAGTTGGCGCAGATTCTCATTCGCATCCTCGGACTCCAAGGCGGGGCTTTCGACGTAATCGCCAATTTCGATTTCATAGGCAAGGCGGGTTACGTGATCGTGGGGGCATTCGTCATCGCATGGATGGCAGCCTTCGCGATCTACAAAGTCCGGCGTATCGATGAGCGCTGGGCGGCCCTGGTCGACGACGTCGCCTAGGCCAGCCGGTAAACACGGGCCGCGGTAGCACCGAACACGAGCGCGTTCTCGCCAACGATCGTCCGCATCGTCCGAACGACGCGCGAATACTCGGAAGCCACGAGACACACCGGCCAGTCGGAGCCGAAAAGGCAGCGCTCGGAACCGAACCACTCGAGCGCACGCGCCACGTAGGGCTGCAGGTCTTCGGGCGTCCAGTCGCTCCAGGCCGCTTCCGTCACCAGCCCGGAGAGCTTGCAGGAGACGTTCCGATAATCGGCGAGCGGAGCCAGTGCGCGTTCCCAGTCCTGGTCGCGCGGCTCTGCCGCGATCCGGGGTTTGGCCATGTGGTCGAGCACGAATCGCATGTCGGGATTGCGCCGCGCGGTCTCGACGGCGGAGGGGAGCTCGCGGGTCTTGACGAGGAGGTCATACACGAGACCTGCGTCGCCCACTGCCTGGATGCCCCGCTGCACGTCTGCTCGAAGGAGCCATTGAGGATCCGGTTCATCGTGGACCTGGTGGCGAATGCCGACCAGAAATTTGCCCCCCGGACCGGATTGCAGCTCCGCCAGGGTGTCGGCCACAGCCGAGTCGGTGAGATCAATCCAGCCGACCACCCCGGCGATGAAGTCGGTGGCCGCGGCGGTGGCGAGGAACTCGCGGGTTTCATCCAGGCTGGAGATGGTCTGGACCAACACGGTGCGATCAACGCCCGTTTCCGCCAGAAGGGCGGCGAGGTCCTCGGGCCCAAAGCGGCGGCGGATCGCCGCCAGCTCGACGCCCATCCACGGGTAGTCGCGACGCGCCGGATCCCAGAAGTGATGGTGGGCGTCGACAACCATGGAGTCAGGGAGTGGGGACTTCGGCGGGGATCAGGCGCTCGGCCTTGAGTTCCTGCCACAAGGGGGGCGGAATCTCGTACTCGAACATCGCGATGTTGTCATCTACCTCTTCCACCGAACGGCAGCCGACAAGCACCGAGGTCACCGCCGGATGTCCGAGAGGAAACTGCACCGCTGCGGCCCTGAGTGGAACTCCGTGGCGGGTACAAACATCGCGAATGCGCTGGGCGCGGTCGACGAGGTCCGCAGGCGCGGTCCGGTAGTTGTAATAAGCGCCAGGCTTCGGATCCGCAAGGATGCCGCTGTTGTAGACGCCACCGGCGATGATCGCAATGCCGCGCTCGAGACACTCGGGCAGCAGCTCCTTCAACCCGATCTGGTCGAGCAGCGTATATCGGCCGGCGAGGAGGAAGCAGTCGAAATCGCCTTCGCGCGCGAAGCGGGTCAGCATCTCCGCCTGGTTCATACCGGCGCCGACTGCTTTGATGACGCCGTCGGCCCGAAGGCGCGCGAGCGCGCGGTAGGCACCGTCGATGGCCTCGTCGAAATGGTCGTCCGGGTCATGGATGTGCAGGATGTCAATGCGATCGAGGCCCAGCCGCTCGAGGCTTTCTTCGAACGAGCGCATCACGCCGTCGTAGCTGAAATCGAAGACGGGATTGATTGGAGGGACGCCGCGAAATGACTGGCCGGGCTCGGGCTGCGCGTCGGCGCGGAGGAGCCGGCCGACTTTGGTTGCGAACGTAAATTCATCGCGCGGCTTGTGCCTGAGCACCTTTCCGAGTCGCGTCTCGGCGAGGCCGTGGCCGTACAGGGGGGCGGTGTCGAAGAAACGGATGCCGGCTTCCCACGCACGCTCGACAACGCGCAGCCCGGTGGCGTCATCGACCGCTTCGAAGAGGCCCCCCAGCGGGGCGGTGCCAAGCCCAATGCGTGTGACGCTTATCTTGGTGCGGCCGAGCGGGACGCGCTCACGCGGATTCATCTACGAGCAGCTAGAGCTCGAAAATGAGCGACATGCGGTCGCTGCCCTTGCCGCTGAAGTCATGGGCGACGGTCGTCATCGGCGCCATCTCCGCCTCCCACTTCTGGTTGAGTGGGCTGCGCGCAAGCTCGGCGATGGCGTGGTCATAGTCATCGCACTCGATGAAGTGGAACAGGTCGAGGCCGTCGCGAAAGATCACGTACTTCGAGATGCCTACGCGGCGGATGCCCTCCAGCACCTCTGGCCAGACCGCGCGGTGGTACTCCTCGTAGCGCTCCTCGGCGCCTGGTTTGAGCCGGGTGTGCAAGCCGATCTTCATCGTCTTAACACGCTGGGTTGGCGGTCGGTTTTCGAATCGATAGCCTGATCAGCGGTGAGCAGGCGGGGGAGGAGCCGCACCGGGAGAGGGAGGGCCCGGCCAGGGGTGGGGTTGACCTCAACCGCCCACCTCGGCAGGCGCCTGCGATGGTTCGACCGCGGCCGAGGCAAGCTGCGCGCGAAGCCACCGCTCGCCGCTGGCGATATGAGCCATCGCGGCCGCGCGCGCAAGCTCCGGATCGCCGGCCACGATCGCCTCATAGATCCGCCGGTGCTCATCTCGCGTAACGTCGAGCACATTGTCAACCTCGCGGCCACGCCACATGCGAGCCCGCATGGTNCGTGACGAGAGGCTCGCCAAAAGCGACGTGAGAAAAGTGTTGCCCGTCGCTCGGGCGATGATCGCGTGAAAATCAACATCGGCCTCCACCAGCTCCGCTACGGTCTCGGACTCGANCATTNGCTCGAGCTTTGCCCGCAGCGCATCCTTGCCCAGCGAGTCGATGCGCGCGGCGGCAAGCGCAGCCGCCGCNCCTTCGAGCAGCCGGCGAACCTCGAACAGCTCGAGCGCGGACTCGCCNACCAGCAGGTGGCTGANAAAGGACGTGCTCTCCAGCAGCAGCTCGGGCTCGAGGCTCGTGACGTACGTGCCGTCGCCCTGCCTCACCTCGAGCACGCGCAGCTGCGACAGCGCGCGCACTGCTTCGCGCAGGGAGTTGCGCGACAGGCCCAGCTGGGCGGCCAGCTCGCTCTCCTTGGGCAGACGGTCCCCTGGCCCCCAGCTGCCCGAGATGATCAGCTTCTGGATCTTGTCGATGGCGTCGTCTGTCACGCTCGGGTTGCGCCGCGCGCGGCGTGCCGGCCGGAAAGCGGTCATTGGCTGAGGGGGATTGTGAGACATGGCAGACTCGTCGCCAAGAGGTCGGACCTTATTGCCAGTCTGCAGCAGCNTGAGACTCTCCTCGGGCTATAGNGCCAGCCAAACATCGGAGCTTTAGCATAACCTCGAATCAGGATGGGTGGCTCNCGGATTTCNGCTTCGACCGGGCGGCGATGATTTGCCCGGGCAGCGTCGCCCACAACAGATGAGACTGACTCGTCGCGACCGGCTATTCCTGTTTGCGCCCCTGGCGGTGCTGCTGACNGGCTGGCTGGGTCTGCCCGCCCTGCTCGGCCTGTTCGCGACATTCAGCACTTACNCGCCGTTTGCCACNAGCATTCACTTCGCCGGTCTCAGCAACTATCTGTCCGTCATCGAAGACCGCCAGTTTGGTGCGGCGGTCCGGAACATCACGATCTTCACGGTTGTGGCCGTGCCGCTGGAGCTCGCCATTGGTTTCGGCGTCGCGTACTTGTTGCGTCGCCCGATCCGCGGGCGCGGGCTCTTGCGCCTGCTGCTGCTGCTGCCGTGGCTGGTCAGTCCAATCGCCAACGGCGTCATGTGGCACTTCTTGCTCGTGGGCGCCCACAGCATTCTCGACTTTGCCGGGGGCTGGCTCGCGCAATCCAGCATTGTGTCGCCGATCGGCGATGCCCGGCTAGCGCTGCCGACGATCATCGCAGTCGAGATCTGGCGCGAGGCGCCGTTCGTCGCGTTCCTGCTGCTGCCGGGGCTGCTCGCGGTTCCAGCCGAGCTATGGGAGCATGCGACCCTCGACGGAGCGTCGTGGATCGAGCAGGTATTCACCGTCGCGCTGCCATCCCTCCGACCCCTTCTACTCGCGATAACGATGCTGCTGGTCGGCCTGTCGCTCGGGACCTTCGACAGCGTCCTCATCCTGACCGGAGGCGGGCCCGGGAGCGCTTCGGTCACGCCGGCTCTCTANAGCTACAACCAGGCGTTCGTAATCAACAACTGGCCAGCAGGAGCTGCGTCNGCATGGCTGATCGCGTTGGCGGTGCTNGGCGTCGGCCTCTTCTANATAAATCTGGCAAAGCGATCCGTCACAAGATGAGCAGCCGTCGCGCGCTGCGCCGGCGTGACGCCGTGGTTCGAATCCTCTTGCTGTTCGGGGCTCTCGTCGGGTTCCTACTGCCGCTCCTGTGGACTGCACTGGCCTCATTCGGGCTGCTGCCCGACAACGCCGCTCGGCCTCCCTCATTGAAGGGGCCGATCACACTCGACCACTTCCTCGAGATCGGTGTGGCGGAGCCGACCTTCTGGCAGGAGCTCATCACCAGCACGGGTGCCGCAGCGTGCGCGACTGTAGTGGCAATCGTGTGCTCATTCTTAGCGGCGTTCGGGCTCGCCCGCTCGCGGTTCGCCGGCAAGCCTCTGCTGACTGAGGGCTTCCTGGTCCTCGCCAGCCTGCCGGCGATGGCTTACGTGATCCCGCTGAGCGACCTCATGCGCCGAGCCCACCTCGCGGACACCTTCATAGGCGTCGTCCTGACCGAAGCGGCGGTGATGGCTCCGCTCGCTGTTTACGTCCTGCACGGGGCTCTGCGCCAGCTGTCGGCAGAGTGGGAGGAGGCAGCCGTGCTCGATGGGGCCGGGCTGTTCCGGGTTCTCAGCGAGGTCGTGCTACCGCTCTCTGCACCGAGCGTGGCCGCAACCGCCATCGTCCTCTTCGTGCTGGCATGGAATCTGCTGCTCGTACCGCTGGTGCTGACGTCAGGAGAGATCAAGACAGTGCCCGTGGCGATGATGGATTTCTTCACGTTCGAGCGTGAGCTTGACTGGCCTACGGCCGCCGCCGCGCTGGTCGTCTCGCTCGTGCCGGTAGCGATCCTGGGAGGGATTTTCCATCGTGTTCTCGAGCGGTTCACTCTCGACGTGGGGCACACCGCATGACGGCCTGGACTGCGGCAAACGTCGGATGACTAGGGGCTAAAACGGCCCGTTCAAGCCATTTGAAGCTTGACAAATCGCTGATGACAGGTTAAACATCCGAATAATCGGTGGCAGTGGCCCCTTGCCTCGCTCGTCTGGGGCAACCGAATTTTCGGGTTTTTGAGGGAGAACTGAAGGACATGAGCCGATACCCGGCGAGAACCCTGGTCATAGCGGTCGGCGTGGGCCTGCTGGCGGCGGCCTGCAACGCAAGCAACTCGACTTCCACCGGCAACTTCAGCGGCACCACGATCCGCATCGTCACGTTCACCGGGCCGCAGATTGCGGAGCCATTGCAGCGCCGTGGGCCAGATTTCGAGAAGGCCACCGGGGCCAAAGTGCAGGTCATCACCGTTCCGTTCTCCGACCTCTATCAGAAGATCCTCACGGACTTCTCGACGAAGACCAACTCGTATGATGCGATGGTTTTCGACCCGCAATGGATGGGCGACTACGTGCCATCCGGCTACCTCGAGGACCTCACAAACCGCGTCCAGAACGACACGGCGCTCCAGTGGAACGACATTGCGCCCTTCTTCCGCGATTTCAGCGCGACGTTCAAGGGCAAGGTCTACACGGTGCCGCTCGACGGGGACTTCCAGATGGTCTACTACCGCACGGACCTTCTCCAGAAAGACGGTCTTCAACCCCCCGCAACCTGGGACGACTACATCAGCATCGCCAAGCATTTCCAGGGCAAAGATCTCAACGGTGACGGCAAGGCCGACTTCGGATCCTGCTGGGCGATGAAGCGCAGCGCTCAGTCCTACTGGATGTTCATATCGGTAGCCGCCGCGTTTCTGCAGAGCCAGGGGACCAAGCAAGGTTCGTTCTTCGACACCAGCAACATGCAGCCGCTCATGAACAACGCCGGAACGGCGGCTGCGCTCGACATCTACAAGCAGCTCTCGAAGCTCGGGCCACCAGATCAGTTGAACAACGACGTCGGCGACTCGCGCGGACTCTTCGTAACAGGTCGTTGCGCGCTCTCTCTCGACTGGGGCGACATCGGCCCGCTTGCGGTCGACAAATCGCAATCGAAAGTCGCGGACCAGGTTGGAGCTGTGATCCTGCCAGGCTCGAAGAAAGTCCTGGATCGCGCCTCCGGCCAGCTGGTGGACTGCAACTCGACGATCTGTCCATACGCGGTCAACGGCGTGAACCACTCACCGTTCGCCGCGTTCGGCGGCTGGTCCGGCGCGATCAACAAGGCGGCGCCGGCCAAAACCAAGGATGCTGCTTTCGCATTCCTCTCTTACATGTCGCAGCCGGCGCAGTCCAGCGTCGACGTCACGATCGGAAAGACTGGATTCAACCCGTACCGCACGTCGCACTTCACCAACCTCGGGCCGTGGACGGCTTCCGGCATGAGCGAGAAAGCGGCAAAGGACTACCTGGGCGCCATCCAGGCGAGCCTGCAGAGCCCGAACATGGTTCTCGACATGCGCATCCCGCAAACGGCTTTCTACCAGCAGACGGCGCTCGATACCGCGCTGGCGCAGTTCCTTGCGGGCGAGCTTTCGGCCAATCAAACCATGGCTCAGATCACCAACCAGTGGAACAGCAAGACTGACGAGCTCGGCCGCCAATCGCAGCTCGACGCCTACAAGTCGAGTCTGAGCGTCACGAAGTAGAAACTTAGGCGGCGAGGTGGCCTGCACCTCGCCGCCCAACCCCACTGGCCAATCCCAGGAGCCGATGAGAAGGTCCCTTTCCACATGAGCGGCGAAGCCTCGGCGCGCCAGGTCCCGGTCGCTGCGTCCAGGCGGAGCCCGCTTGTCGCGCGGCTCGACCGCTCTGCCGGGGCCGTCTTCATCCTGCCCGCGGTTCTCGTCATCCTCGCGTTTTCGATCTTCCCACTGCTGGCATCGCTCTACGTGTCAATGACGAGGCTCAGCTTCTCGNAAGGCGGGATCCACCTCACGTATGTCGGCTTCGGCAACTACGCGAAGCTGTTGGTGGGCATCGACCGCACGCATTTCCTCGGCGTGACCGTGCCGCTCACTCCGCTGACGGCTGTGGTGTTGCTCGTGATTTACGGTGGTTTTGCTTTCCTGCTCGTCCGCTACCTGCGCGGCCCCGGCCGCACGGTCGCCGGGTTCGTGGGTCGGTTGGTTACCGCCGTCATTGCCGGCGCGCTGGTGTGGCTTGTCGTCGACACCGTGATGACCAGCGGGAGGCCGGGAACAATCGTGGTCACTCTGATCTACGTCGGGGTCGACGTATCGGCCCAGTACCTCCTTGCCCTCGGCCTCGCGCTGCTGGTCGTTCAGCGCCTGCCCGGCCGCCGCTTCTTCCGGGTGGTCTTTCTGCTTCCAATGATGATCACCCCGGTCGGCGTCGCCTATCTCTTCCGCATGCTCACCGACACCAGCAAGGGTCCGCTGTACCCGCTGTGGGCCCACTTTGGGCTGACCGACGTTTCATGGGTCACCAACCCATGGGGAGCACGGCTGGCCGTGATGATCGGCGACGTCTGGCAGTGGACGCCAT
>JGI25385J37094_10000392_pt1 | contig 11505 bp, 10 predicted proteins | sample GraSoi013_1_40cm_FD_37094 | JGI IMG/M metagenome (IMG submission 37094) | reverse complement strand
CCGTTGTCGAGGAGGACCAGATGGAATTCCTCCGGCCCCTCGAGCTCCCCCGCGCGCCGCGGGCCCTGGACGAGCGTCGTGTAGACGGAGAGCTTCTGGCCGGTCGCGCTCTTCGCGAGGATCGCCAGGAACACCATGAGGTCGGTCATCGAGGGCACGACCTTCTCGACGCCCATCACGGCGACGTGGACACGGGGGAGCGAGGTCACCATGCGGCCGTTGCCCTCGTTGGTGACGAGGACGACGGTGCCCGTGTCCGCGACCGCGAAGTTCGCCCCCGTGATCCCGAGGTCCGCCTGGAGGAACTTCTCCCGCAGCTCGCCCCGCGCGAGCTGCGTGAGCGCCTCGGGATCCGCGGGAACCGTGCGCTTGAGCTCCTTCCCGAAGAGGTCGGCGATCTGGCCCTTCGTCTTGTGGATCGCGGGCGCGATGATGTGCGACGGCCGCTCGTGGGCGAGCTGGATGATGTACTCGCCGAGATCCGTCTCCACCGGGACGATCCCGGCCGCCTCGAGCGCCTCGTTGAGATGGATCTCCTCGGTGGCCATGGACTTCGACTTCACCGCCATCCGGGCGCCCGCCCGGCGGCCGATCTCGAGGATGACGGCGCGCGCCTCCGCCGCCGTCGTCGCGAAGTGCACTCGCCCCCCGAAGCGCTCGACGTTCCCGATCAGCTGCTCGAGGTAGCGATCGAGGTGTTGCAGCGTCGCTTCCTTGATCTCCCGCGCCCGGTCACGGAGGCCCTCACCCTCGGGGAAGGCGTCGAACGCCTCGCGGCGGAGCCCGATGAACTTCGTCGTCGCGATGGTCAGCGCCTCCTGGAGGAAGGCGTCTTCCATCGCGCGGCCGGCGCGCCGGCGGAAGGGGATCGAGAGGTCGGCCTGGCTCACGCCCGGCCCCCGTCGAGGAGCTCCGCGAGGTGCAGGGCGCGCACGCGCGAGCCCCGGCGCCGGAGACCGCCCCCCATCTGCATCAAGCACCCCGCGTCGCACGCGACCAGGCACGCGGCGCCGGTCGCCTCGACGTGCCTGAGCTTCTTCTCGAGGATCTGGGAGGACACCTCCGGCAGGCGCACGGCGAACGACCCGCCGAAGCCGCAGCACTCGTCGGCGCCCGGCAGCTCGACGAACTCGACGCCCGCGAGGTGACGGAGGACCTCACGCGGGCTCTCGGCTTCGTGGAGTCCTCGGAGGAGGTGGCACGAGTCGTGGTAGGTGACGCGTCCGCGCACGGTCGAGTCAAACTCGGACCGGCCCAGCACACGGACGAGGAACTGCGAGAGCTCGTAGACCCGCGCCGCGAGACGGAGCGCGTCCCTGGCGAGCTCCGGCTCCCCCACGAGCCCCGGGTACTCGTGCCTGACCATCCACGCGCACGAGCCCGAGGGCACGACGACGTGATCGGCGTCGCGAAAGAGCGCGACGGTGCGTGCCGCCACACGGCGCGCCTCGGCGTGGTAGCCGGAGTTGAAGAGGGGCAGCCCACAACACGTTTGGCCCTGCGGGAACTCGACGGTCACGCCGAGGCGCCGGAGGAGCCGAACGATGCTCACGCCCACCTCGGGGAAGAACATGTCGCCGAGGCACGTGATCATCAGCGAGGCGCGCATCACCGTCATGTCTCGGGTGCCGCGCGGCCGGCGCCACCGTGGGTGGCCTGCGACAGGTGCGCTGGCGGGGGCGTGACGACGACGAGGGCGACCAGAGGGACCCGGCCGTCGTTGACGAGGCCATGCTCGACTCCCGCCCGGGCGACCACCGCCTCGCCCGCCTCGACGGTCTCCTCGTCGGCGCCCACGCGGAAGCGCCCGCGCCCCTCGAGCACGTAGTAGATCTTGTCTTGATCCACGTGGCGGTGCGGCGTCTGGGCCTGGCCCGGCGCGACGCAGTAGAGGTCGAGCTGGGCGCGCGCCGTCGTGGCGAGCGCGATCTTCGCCATCTTGTCGGCCTGGAACTTCACGTGGTCCTTCACGCGAATCTTCATGGTCCCGGGGGCCTCGAGCCCTCGACACTCGATGGGTGGCCTGAGACGAGGCGCGGCGTGGCCCCGCTCCTCATATCGCCTCCCCTTCGATGGATCTGACCAGCAACTCTACGGGATGGACGACCGTGACGTCCAGGCCGCGCGCACGAGCGCCCTGAGCGATCTGCATGAGACAGCCGGGATTCCCCGTCGCCACGACCGTGGCCCCCGTCTCCGCGATCCGCGTGAGCTTGAGCTCCAGGAGCTCGCGCGCGATCCCGGGCTCGAGGATGCTGTACACCCCCGCGCTTCCGCAGCAGAGGTCGCTCTCCGCGAGCTCCACGAGCCTGAGGCCGGGGATCCGCCGGAGGAGCTGCCGCGGCTCCTGACGCACGCGCTGGCCGTGGGCGAGGTGGCAGGCGTCGTGATAGGTCACGGTCANCTCGAGCCTGCCGAGCGGCAGCTCGGCGTCCGCGAGCATCTCCGTCACGTCGCGCGTCCGCACCGCGAGTCCGCTCGCCTCCCGCACCCAGTGGCCGTATTCCTTCATCGCCGACCCGCACCCCGCCGCGTTGGTCACGACCCAGTCGACGTCGTCGGGGAACGTCGCCACGAGCCGTCGCGCGCGCGCACGGAAGNCGTCGGTCCGTCCCGCGTGGAGCTCGAGGGCGCCGCAGCACCCCTGGCCGCGCGGGACCACGACCTCCCACCCCGCGAGCGCCAGCAGGCGTGCCGTGTCGCGGTTGACGTGGGGGAACAGGTGGCGCTGCACGCACCCGGTCAGGAGCCCGACGCGGCCGCGCCGCCGCCCGNGCGCGGGGTAGAGCTCCGGGAGCGGCTCGGCGCGCGGCACGTCGCCGAGCAGTCCCTCCATCGCGGCGAGCCGCGGGAAGAACCTCAGCGCCCCCGTCGACCGCACGAGGCGCTGGAGCCCCGACCGCCGATAGAGACGCAAGAGCCCGAGCGCCGCGCCCAGGCGGTCCGGCTCCGGGAACACCGCATAGATGAATCGGTCCAGGAAGCGCCGTCTCGGCGGCGGACCGTGGCGTCGGAGCTGGGCGCGCGTCGCCTCGAGGAGTGAGCCGAAGCGGACGCCCGAGGGACACGCAGTCTCGCACGCCCGGCAGCCAAGACAGAGGTCGATGTGGCGGGTGAAGGTCTCGGTCAGGGTGAGACGTCCCTCCGCCGCGGCCCGCATCAGATAGATCCGGCCGCGCGGCGAGTCCATCTCCTCGCCCAGCACCCGGTACGTTGGACACTGGGGCAGGCAGATGCCGCAGTGGACGCACTTCCGGATCTCCTCGAGGTCGGGAGCGTCGGGCGGGGCGAACGCCGACAACGCCATCAGAGTCCGCCGACGAAGCGTCCGGGGTTGAGCACTCGCTTGGCGTCGAACTCGTCCTTGAGCCCGCGCATCAGCGAGAGGGCGCCGGGCTCGACCGGCCCCCACGGATCGACGGCGGCGCGCACCGCCGCCGGCGCTCGCTGGATGATCACGCCGCCGCCGACGGGCGCGAGGAACGCACGCAGGCGCTCGACGAGCGTCCTGACGGCTCGAGGCTCCACCGCGGGGAACGCGGCACGGAGGCTTCCGAGCGTGGCCGCGCCCGTGAGCGTCGCCGCGACCCCGGCCGCCGCGACGGCGCGCTCGGTCTCGGCGGCCGTCTCGCCGACCAGGGTCACGAGGGTTCCCACGGAGAGCACGATCGCCCCGTCCAGCGCCGTGGCCTCCGCATGCGCCGCCCAGAAGCTTGCGCCGAGCGGCCGGAGCCACGCGCCCGCTTCCCGGGCGAAGCGCGCGACCGTCTCGCCCTGGGCACGAACCGCCTCCTCCGCCGTGCCGATCGAGACCGCCACGGCCGCTGGCCCGTCGCCGGCGCCGCAGGCGGCGAGGCCCGCGCGGTTCAGGAACTCGACCCGGCTCGGCTGCACCGTCGAGTCCACGAGGCGCGCGACGAAGGCCTGCGCCGCGGCCACGTCCGTGAAGACCGCGAGCCAGGTCGCCTCGAACTCGGGCTCGGGGTGGAGCCGGAGGGTCAGCTCGCCGAGGACACCGAGGGTCCCGAGGGCGCCCACCATGAGCTTGGGGACGTCGTAGCCGCTGACGGACTTCACGACCTTGGCCCCTCCCCAGGTCACCACTCCGTCCGCCTGGACGAAACGCACTCCGAGCAGCAGGTCGCGCATGGTGCCATAGCGGGCTCGCAGCGGGCCGCTCGCGTCGGTCGCCGCGAGCCCGCCCAGCGTCCGGCGCTCCACCCCGGCCGGATCGAGCGGAAGGAGCTGCCGTCGCGCCCCGACGCGCGCCGCGAGCGCGCCCATCGTGGTCCCCGCCTCCACGGTGACCGTGAGGTCGTCGGGGTTGTACTCGACGACGCGATCGAGCCGTCGGAGGTCGAGGACCAGGTCCAGGCGAGACGGCGGGTGACCGAGCGCGAGGGCGTTGCCGCCGCCCCGGGGCACGACGGCCAGCTCCGCGTCCCAGGCGAGGGCGAGCACGCGGCTCACGTGCTCGAGTGACCGCGGCCGGACGATCCAGCGCGGCACGAGGCCGTCGACGGCGGCGCTCACGCGGGCCGCCGTGTCGTCCACCAAGGCCTCGCGACCCACGATCGCCGCGAGCGCGCCCTGGATCGGGCGTGCGAGGATGCTCACGCTAGTGCGCCTCCAACGAGCTTCGGCGACTCCGCACGGGCGACCGCAGCGTGCCCGGCACTAGATCCACGCGCCCTCCGGCACACGGGGCCGCGCCGGGCGGAACCCCTCGCCGCAGGCCGGATGCGAGGGGAGAAGCTTGCCGGGATTCATGATCCGGTCGGGATCGAAGACGCGGCGCAGCCGCGCCATGAAGTTCAGGTCGGCCTCGCCGTACTGGAGCGGGAGGTTCTTGGCCTTGTCGAGGCCGACGCCGTGCTCGCCCGTGACCGTGCCGCCCATCGCGATGCACGCGTGGAGCAGCGCTTCGTTTGCCGCCTTCGCGCGCTCGAGCTCCTCGGGGTTCCGGTCGTCGTAGAGGATGAGCGGGTGGAGATTGCCGTCGCCCGCGTGGAAGACGTTGGCGATCTGCACGCGATGACGCGCGGCGATCACGGCCAGCTCGCGCATGATCTCGGGAAGCCTCGAGCGCGGCACCACGGCGTCCTGGAGGAGGTACGCCGGCGCCAGCCGCCCCACGGCGCCCGCCGCCTCTTTGCGTCCCTTCCAGAGCAGGGCGCGCTCGCTCTCGTCGCGCGCCACGCGGACGTCGAGAGCGCCGCGCTCGCGGCAGATCGCGACCACCCGCTCCGCCTGAGCCTCGACCTCGGCGCGGGGGCCGTCCAGCTCGATGAGGAGCACCGCGCCCGCGTCCTTCGGATAGCCGGCGCCCGTGCCCTCATTGATCGCGCGGATCATCAGCTCGTCGAGCATCTCGAGCGCCGCCGGGATGATGCCGGCGGCGATGATCGCCGAGACCGTCTCGGACGCCTCCTCGATGGACCGGAACGAGGCGAGGATGGTCTTCACCGCCTCGGCCACGTGGAGGAGCCTCACCGTGACGGACGTGACGAGTCCGAACGTGCCCTCCGAACCCACGGCCAGGCCCGTGAGGTCGTAGCCCGCGCGGTCCGCGACCTTGCCGCCGAGCCGTACCACTTCGCCCGTGCCCGTGACCAGCTCGAGCCCCAGGACGTGGTTGGCCGTGATCCCGTACTTGAGGCAGTGCGGCCCGCCGGCGTTGGTCGACACGTTGCCGCCGATGGACGACACCATCTGGCTCGAGGGNTCGGGAGCGAAGAACCANCCGCGCGCCTCGACCGCTCGCGTGAGCCAGAGGTTGATCAGCCCTGGCTGGACCGTCGCACAGCGGTTCGGGAGGTCGATCTCGAGGATCCGGTTCATCCGGTTCAGACCGACCATCACGCCGCCGAGCGGGGCCATGGCGCCGCCGATGAGGCCCGTACCCGAGCCGCGCGGGACGATGGGCACGCGCTCACGGTGGCAGAGCTTCACGATCGCCACGACCTCGGCCGTGCGCTCCGGCAGGGCGACGGCGTCGGGGGCGCCCTTGTAGAAGGTGTGCATGTCGCACTCGTAGACGAGCCGGCCCTCCGGCGACACGACGAGGCCGTCGGGGCCGAGGAGGCGCCGGAGCTCATCGAGGACACCGGGAGTAAGAGGCATCGCACCACCTACGGCGGGCCGGTCAGGAGATGCGCCAGGTATCTCCCGAGGTCAGGAGCTTCGCGATGTCGCCGGGCCCGCGCTCCGAGATCACCTTCTGCTCCTGGTCGAGCATGATCTCCTCGTACACGGGCCCCTCGACCGCCGCCAGCACGCCGATCGGCACGGGGAAGTCAGGGGCGAAGAGGTCCGCCAGGAGCTTTGCGGCATTCACGTTGGTCTCGTCGTGGATCCAGAGCGCGCTCGCTGCCACGTCCTTCGCCCGGACGGCCTTTGGCTTGACGCCGTCCATGATGACGGCACGCCGGTCGTCCGGCGGCCCGAAGAGCAGCGGCTTGCCGTGCTCGAGCCGGAGCTCGTACTGGAGCTTCTGCTCCTTGTCGTACATCACGTTCCACGCGAGGTCGTTGTAGACGTTGCAGTTCTGGAGGATCTCCATGAACGCGGCGCCCTTGTGGTGGGCGGCGCGCTTGAGCATCTCCTCCATGTGGGGGATGTTGCGGTCCACCGTGCGCGCGACGAATGTGGCGCCGCAGCCGAGGGCGAACGCGAGCGGGTTCACCGGGCGGTCGGGGGAGCCCAGCGGCGTGGACTTCGTGACCTTGCCGAGCTCACTCGTGGGCGAGTATTGCCCCTTCGTGAGGCCGTAGATCCGGTTGTTGAAGAGCAGGATCGTGACGTTCACGTTCCGCCGGAGTATGTGCAGCATGTGGTTGCCGCCGATCGAGAGCCCGTCGCCGTCCCCCGTCACGACGAACACCTTGAGATCCGGGCGCGCCAGCCTGAGCCCGGTGGCGACGGCGGCGCGCGGCCGTGGATCGTGTGGAACCCGTAGGTGTTCATGTAGTACGGGAAGCGGCTCGAGCAGCCGATCCCCGAGATGAAGACGATGTCCTCCTTGGGGATGCCGAGGTCGGGCATCGACTTCTGCACCGCGGAGAGGATCGCGTAGTCGCCGCACCCGGGGCACCACCGGACGTCCTGATCGGACTCGAAGTCTTTCTTCGTGTACCTGGGCGCTTCCTTCGCCGGGGTACCGCTCGGGCTCATGCCTTGCTCTCCACGAGTTGGTTGATGGCGTCCAGGATCTCCTCGCTCGCGAGCGGCAGGCCGCGCACCCGGTTGAAGCCGACGGCGTCCACCAGGTACTCGGCGCGGAGGACGCGCACGAGCTGGCCGTTGTTGATCTCCGGCACGAGCACCTTGCGGTACTCGCGCACGATGTGGCCGAGGTCCGGCGGCAGCGGGTTCAGGTAGCGGAGGTGGACCGACGCAACGGCCTTGCCCTCCGTCTGCGCGCGCTCGACCGCCGCCGTGATCGCCCCGTACGTCCCGCCCCAGCCGACGACGAGCACGTCGCCCGTCGCGGGGCCGTTGATCGTCGTGGGCGGGATCTCCTGGGCCACGCGCCGCACCTTCTCCGCGCGCGTGCGGACCATGAGGTCGTGGTTGTCGGCATCGTAGGAGATGTTGCCGGTGACGTCCTGCTTCTCGATCCCGCCGATGCGGTGCTCGAGCCCGGGCGTGCCCGGGCGCACCCACGGNCGGGCGAGCGTCGCCGGATCCCGCAGGTAGGGAAAGAACCCCTCGCTCGAAGTCCGGAAGCTGACCTCGATGGGCGGCAGCGTCTCCGGGTCGGGGATGAGCCAGGGCTCCGAGCCGTTCGCCAGGAAGCCGTCGCTCAGCACCATGACCGGCACCATGTACTTCGTCGCGATGCGCACCGCCTCGTAGGCGATGTAGAAGCAGTCTCCCGGCGTGGCGGGCGCGATGACGACGACGGGTGATTCGCTGTTGCGCCCGTACATCGCCTGCATCAGGTCCGCCTGCTCGGTCTTCGTCGGCAGCCCCGTCGATGGCCCGCCGCGCTGAATGTCGAAGATCACGAGCGGCAGCTCGGCCGTCACCGCGAGCCCGATGGCCTCGCCCTTGAGCGCGATGCCGGGGCCGCTCGAGGCGGTGACGCCGATCGCTCCGCCGAACGCGGCGCCGATGGCGGCCGTGGCCGCGGCGATCTCGTCCTCGGCCTGGATCGTGCGCACCCGGAACCGCTTGTGCAACGCGAGCTCGTGCAGGATGTCGCTCGCCGGCGTGATCGGATACGCGCCGTATACCACGGGGAGCTTCGAGCGCTGGGCGGCCGCCAGGATCCCCCACGCGAGCGCGCGATTGCCGGTCATCGCCCGGTAGAGCCCCGGCGCCATCTCCGCCGCCTCGACCGTGTAATGCTCGGCGAAGATCTCGGCGGTCTCGCCATAGGCGTGGCCCGCCTTGAGCACGCGCGTGTTCGCCTCGGCGATGGACGGGTTCTTCGCGAACCGCCTCTTGACCCACTCGAGCGTGGGCTCGAGCGGCCGCGTGTAGATCCACGAGACCAGGCCGAGCGCGAAGAAATTCTTGGTGCGGTCCTTCTCCTTGGCGCCGAGCGGCAGGTCCTTGATCGCCTCGTAGGTCAGCGCCGTCATGTCCACCTTGTGGAGTCGGTAGCGCTCGGCCACGCCGGCTCCTCGAGCGGGTTCGCGGCGTAGCCCGCCTTGTCGAGGTTGCGCCTGTCGAAGGCCGCGGTGTTGACGACGAGCAGCCCGCCGGTCTTCAGGTCTTGAAGGTGTACCTTGAGCGCGGCCGGATTCATCGCCACGAGGCAATCCAGGCGGTCACCGGGCGTGTAGACGCGCTGGCTCCCGAACTGGAGCTGGAAGCTCGAGACGCCGAAGAGGGTGCCGGCCGGGGCGCGGATCTCGGCGGGGAAGTTCGGCAGGGTCGCGATGTCGTTGCCGGCCCACGCCGACTCGGTCGTGAACTGCTCGCCCGTGAGCTGCATGCCGTCGCCGGAGTCCCCGGCGAACCGGATCACGGCCCGATCCAGCTCCTTCAGCGACTTGCCCTTGGCGGGGGCGTCGGTTCCACTCATCGACGCGCTTCTCCTCGCTCGGTTTCGCGCACACGTCCAGACCAGAGACGTCGGGCTTCGGGAATCGATGCTGAGGTCGCCTGACCGCGGTCAGCGCGCTCCAAGTCGGGCGGACCACTCCTATTTTATCGGACGCCATTCCGACGGGCAAGGGTTGTGACCTACCCCGCGTCGATCTCGCTCGGCTTCTTGAGCCTGTCGCCGGGCGGGAGGTTCAGGACGGTTTCCGGAAAGAGGTTGGCCAGCCAGCGGATCACGTCGCTCACGGTCACCACGCCGATCGGCCGCTTCTCCGCGTCCACGAGCGGCACCGTGCGGTAGCCGGCGACGCTCATCGAGTGCACGGCGTACGCCACGCGGTCCCGCGCGCTCAGCGCCTCGGGGTTGTGCGTCATCACCTGGCCGAGCAGCGTCTTGCGGGCGTCGAGACCCTTGCCGACCACGCGCGTGAGCACATCACGCTCCGTGAAGATGCCCGTGAGCCGTCCCCCGGCGTCCGTGATCAGCACGCCGTACTGGCGTCGGCCGAGCATCGTGTCGACCGCCTCGTGGACAGTCGCCGTCTCGGGCAGGCAGATCGGATCGGCGGGACCGAGCACGCCGATCGTGTCGTTCAACAGCGCGCCCCGGGTCTCACGGACTTCGCCTTCGAGCGCCGCAGAGTATTCGTCCTCGAACTCACCCATGGCTCTACCCCCTTCTTTCCTGAACCGGGCCTCGCCTCAATCCTACTCCCCTTCCCGCGGGGAGTCCCGCCCTATGCGGGGGGCGCAGCAAGCGACTTCGAGCGCCGGCTTCGCCGGCGCCTCCCCCAATGGGGGAGTTGGTGAGGGGGACAAAGCCCCCCTCCGAGGTGCTAGGCGCGGGAGCCCGCGCGGGCGGGCTCCTCGGTCGTCTCGCGCAGGAGCTCGATGAACCGGCTCACCGTCGGCGTGAGCGGCGTCTGCCGCCGGTGGATGATCCCCACGGGCCTGACCAGGTCGGGAATCGCCAGCGTGACGGCGCTCAGCGTCCGGATCCCGACTTCCTTCTGGACGGTGTGCCGGGGCAGGATCGACACGCCGGCCGCAATCATGATCGCCTGCTTGATCGTCTCGATGTTGTCGAACTCCATGACCGTGTTGACCTTGACGTTGTGTTGGCGCAGCGCGCGGTCGATCGCCTTGCGGATCGTGAGCCCCGGGTCGAAGGCGATGAACGTCTCGCCATTGAGGTCCGCCGGCCGCACGAGCCGGCGGCGCGCCAGTCGGTGGTTCGGGTGGCAGACGAACGCCATGGGCTCGGCCCGCAGCGGGACGATCGAGAGGGCGCGGTTCGTCGGCGGGTAGGACATGATCCCGACGTCCGCCTCGCCCTCGAGGACCGCCTCGACGACCTTGTGGGGGTGCAGGCACTCGAGCTGCACCCGCGCCTCCGGGTAGAGGGACATGAAGCGCTGCATGTGCCGGCTCACGTCGTGGAGCCCGACGGAGTAGATCGCGGCCACCCGGACCGTGCCATCGACACGCGCCTTGACGGCCGCCACCTCCGCCTTGGCCTTCTCCCACGACTCGCGGATGGCGCGGCACGCCTCGTAGAAGGCCTGGCCCTGGGGCGTGACGACGAACGGACGCCTGGTGCGGTCGATCAGGGCCACGCCGAGCTCGGTCTCGAGCTGCTGGACCGCCTGACTCGCGGCCGACTGCGAGACGAAGTTCTGCTCGGCCCCGCGGGAGAACGAGCGGAGCCGGACGACGTCGCAATAGAGGCGCAGGGTTTCCAGGTGCACGGGCCGATCATACTATAAGGAATACGCATACCGGTCATCGAACTTTTTGGGGATGACTAATAATCCCGATCCGCGTACTATCGTGCAACTGTTCACAAAGGGGATGGAGCATGAGGGGAGAACGGAGCCACGCGTCTCCGGCAACGGCGCCCGGCCAGCCGGCCGCCCAGGGCCTCTACGACCCGCGCCACGAGCACGACGCCTGCGGCGTCGGCTTCGTCGTCAACATCAAGGGCAAGAAGTCGCACACGATCGTCCGCCAGGCGCTGCAGGTCCTCATCAACCTGCTCCACCGGGGCGCGTGCGGCTGCGAGCCGAACACGGGCGACGGCGCCGGTATCCTGCTCCAGACGCCGGACAAGTTCCTCCGCCGGGAGTGTGACCGGCTTTCCATCCCCCTGCCCGGGCCCAAGGAGTACGGCTGCGGTCTCGTGTTCCTCCCGCGGGACCCAGAGCAGCGCGACAAGGTGCGGGCGCTCCTCCACTCGATCGTCGAGGAGGAGGGCGCGCGGCTGCTCGGCTGGCGCGACGTCCCCACCGACGATCACCTGCTCGGCGCCACGGCACTCTCGGTCGAGCCGAATATCCAACAAGTGTTCATCGGGCGCGGACCGGGAGTGCACGATCACGCTCGCTTCGAGCGCAAGCTCTACGTGATCCGCAAGCTCTTCGAGAAGGCCGTGGCGGCGCTCGACATCCCGGA
>JGI25385J37094_10000390_pt1 | contig 11519 bp, 15 predicted proteins | sample GraSoi013_1_40cm_FD_37094 | JGI IMG/M metagenome (IMG submission 37094) | reverse complement strand
CGAGCGTCGTGTCGAACGACCGGTATCCCGGCGCCCGTACCTCGAGCCGCCGCTCGCCCGCGGTCAGCGGCAGGTCCACGACGGCGCCCGCCCCCACGCGGCGGCCATCGATGAAGATCTCCGCATCAGTGGGGCGCGTGAGCATGCGTAGCTTGCCGCCCGGCGGCCGCGCCACCGGTGGCTTGCTAGCCGCCAGTGGCTTGGCGACCTGCAGCGTCGCGGGCGCCGCTGGGATCGCCGTCGGACCGGGAGTCGCATCGCCCCGCCGTGCCGTCAGGCGCAGCACGCCGAGCNCGAGTCCNAGGAGGAGCACGCCGGAAGCGGCTACGCCGACTCGCACGGGCANTCGCCGCTTGCGCAGCTCGGCCGCGGCGAGCGGCATGGTCGGGCGGTCTGGAAGCGGGGGGAGNGCGCGAGCCGAAACCCTCGGCATCACGGTGCCCTGCACAAGCTGGCGCAGCATCTGCTCGCTCTCGCGGCGGTCGTCTTCCGAGAAGGGGATGGCCTCGAGCGCGGCGAGCATGTCACGGGTCGTGGCGTAGCGCGCGGCGGGGTCCTTCTGGAGGGTTCGGTTCAGCACCTCGGCGAGGGCGGGCGGCACGTCGTCGCGCGCCTGGCGGACGTCCGGGGCGGGGGNGAAGAAGTGGTGTTGCATCATGCCGGCAATCGTGTCGGCGCGGAAGGGCACCGCGCCGGTGAGCATCTGGAAACCGACGATGCCGATGGAATACTGGTCACTCTGGGGGCCGGTGCGCCGGCCGGCGCACTGCTCAGGGCTCATGAACGGCGGCGTGCCGATCACCGTACCGTCGGCGGTCAAGTTCACGTCCGCGGCGCGGAGCGCGACTCCGAAGTCCGATACCATGACCCGGCCGTCCTGGTCCACGAGGATATTGCCACCCTTGATGTCGCGATGGATGATATGGCGGTCGTGGGCGTAGGCGAGCCCGCGGGTGGCGCCGCGCAACACCTGCAGCGTGACGGGCACGGGCAACGCCCCTTGCGTATCGAGGATGAGGCCGAGCGAGCGGCCCTCGATGAACTTCATCGCGATGAAGAAGATCCCGCCCAGCTGCCCGACCCGGTAGACGGGGATGATGTTTGGATGATCGAGCTCGGCCACCATGCGCGCTTCGCGTTTGAACCGCTCGGCGGACCTGACGTTCAGCCCGAGTTCCGGCGGCAGCACCTTCAACGCCACGGAGCGCCGTAGCCCTACCTCGGTCGCTTTGAAGATCACGCCCATCCCCCCTCGGGCCAGCTCGCGCTCGACGTCGAATTCGCCTTCCAGCACCATGCGCACACGGCGGAACAGCGCCTCCGAGTCTTCGGTCTCGATGACGACCGTGGCGTCGTGCGGGTCTACCGCCACGGTCCCGCAGCTCGCGCAGAAGCGCGCGGCCCCGGGAATCTCCGCGCCGCAGCGGAAGCACTTCACGGGCACGTAGGGAGGGGCGATCCGCCCGTCACCCTGATCGAATCCTGAGCGGTCGGCGCCGTATCGGCGACCATCGAGCTGATAAGGCGGGTCCTGAGTACTGCGCGCCCGGTTCGACAAGCGACGAGGGTGTCGCCGATCTGAGTGAGCGCGAGGATGGTCGTGTCGGAGGAGGAGAAGCGGAGCCGGGGGTTCGGCATTGGGACGCCGTCCACCTCCACGGTGACCGCGGGTGCCACGCGAGTCCCGACGTTAAGGGTGGTCGCGCCGGTGTAGCGCAGCACGACGTCTTTCAACCCCCCGGGGCGGAAGACGTCTGCGAGACCGCAGGCACCGACAGCGAGCCCGCCGAGGGCAGCGAGCGCGACAGACCCGTGGGACCGGAAGAGCCGCATCGCCGCGCCTAGGGGACGGAGAGCATCGTGAAGATGCCATTCCTTCGGCAAAGGTTACCGGATTGTCCCAAGTGCGTCGTTACAAACTGCTTGTTTCTACCCGGCAGGCAAGCACTTCCACCTCTCCCGGGCCGAATTATCCCCGGCCGCGGAGCCCGGAGCAAGCCGTGATCCCGCGCACGTTTGCAATTCACGCGGCGCACCCGCGCCTTGAGATACCGGGCCGAACGCGCGGTCCTGCCGCGGATCGAGAGTGTCACGGGCGCGCGACAGAATTGCTGCATGGCGCTGCCCTCGGGCATGGCGGGCTGCACGAAATTAGTGCGAAACGAGAGGGCCCTCGCGCGGCCTGGCGTGGCACCCCCCTTGCGTAGGCGCAGGGACGCGTATGAGACACATCGCAACGCTGCTCCTCGTCGTCGGCGCCCTGGTCGCCTTGCCCGCACAGGGTGCGGCGCAGCGCGCCCTCAAAGACCACACGTTCTGGGCGGCGCCACGCGTCTCCGAGCAGCGGTTGACCGCCTGGAGTGTGCCTACTCCACCAAGTTGGTCGAGCCAGCCCAAGCCTACGATACAGCTCACCCTCAGCACGCCGCGGCCGGCCCTGCCGCGCCTGTCCTGGCCGCAATCCGATGTCGCGCTGGCGAGCGCCTTCACTGTCGCCCTNCTGATCGACGCCGCGCAGACGCGCGGGCTGGCCCGCAACGGGTGGCGCGACTTTCGCGAGACGAACTTCATCCTCGGACCGAATCCCACGGTCGGCCAGCTGAACACCTACACCGCCATCGCCGGTCTCAGCGTGCTCGGCGCGGCGGCCGCCCTGCCTGCCCGTGTACGGCCCTGGCTGCTGGGCGCCGCGCTCGCAGTCGAGGCCTTCACCGTCGCCGGAACCGCGAAGCAGGGCGTCGCCATCAGGTTCTAGGGCCCCCCGTCCCCCGCTCCTCCCGGCTTGCGGTGGGCCGTTCTTGAAAGTCCCTTGAGAAGGTCGTGCGATCATCTCCGGCGCACCTCACAGGGGGCTCTCGCATGCGGACGCTCGCTCTCGTCGGCGCCACTCTCAGCCTTGTCTCGCTCTTGGTATCGCCCGGATTCGCGCAGCAGGTCAGCTCGCTCACCGCGGCGGAGCGCGCCGGAATCGCCCTTGCGCGACTGGGCGCGCGGCAACGCGTGCGCATCCGCGTCGAGGGGGAGCGATTGATCGAGGGCTCCGTCGAGCTCGCGTCGCCCAGTCTGGTCGTGCTCCGCGTGGACGGGTCGCCGGAGCGGATTCCGGCCACCGCGGTGGACTCGCTGTGGGTGCACGCCACGCACTGGCGACGCGGGGCGCTGATCGGCGGCGCCATCGGGGGAATCGGGCTCGGCGCAATCGCCGCTGCTCTCGTCCACGCAACATGCGAGAGCGCGAGCGGCTGCAACGACGTCGGCGGATTCTTTGTCGGATTCTTGATGGGCGGCGTCGCGGGAGGGGTGACCGGCGGGCTCGTCGGCGCCGCGTTCCCGACGTGGCAGCGGCGCGTGCCGTAGGAGCCTGATCAAGGTCTCGCGTCTCCCACGCTCTAGCGTGGGACCGGCGGCCATATCCACCTCCATGGTTTCCTCACTCACAGACGTCAATCGCGCGATCGTCTCGTGCACCCGCTGTCCGCGGCTGCGCGCGTACTGCGCGCGCGTGGCGCGCGAAAAGAAGCGCGAGTTCCGCGATTGGCAGTACTGGGGGAAACCGGTACCGGGATTCGGTGACCCGCGGGCGCGCCTGCTCGTCGTCGGACTGGCGCCGGCGGCCCACGGCGCCAACCGCACCGGCCGGATGTTCACGGGTGACTCGAGCGGTAACTGGCTGTACGAGGCGCTGTATCGCTACGGCTTCGCGAATCAGCCCCAGTCGCGCGCCCGCGACGACGGCCTCGCGCTCACAGACTGCTACATCAGCGCCGCCGCCCGGTGCGCGCCGCCGCAAAACAAGCCCAGCCGTACCGAGCTGGAGCGCTGTCGGCCGTATCTCGAGGCCGAGCTGCGGCTGCTGCGGCGCGTGCGGGTGGTGGTGACGCTCGGTCGGGTGGCGCACGAGCACTGGCTCAAGGCCGCGGGCTGGTGGGCGAAGCTCCCGCCGCGCCGGCGACCCGCGTTCGCCCACGGCGCGGTGGCGACGCTCCCAGACGGGACGCAGCTCGTCTCGTCCTACCACCCGAGCCGCCAGAATACCAACACCGGTAAGCTNACGCGGGNGATGTGGCACGCGATCTTCAGGAAAGCGCGGCGACTCCTCGNGGACTGAGCTGTCTCGCCGGTCGTTTCAAAGGCTCCTCGCGAGCGAGTCGCGACAGGTTNTGACCCACCCGCACGCCCAACATCCCGAGCATGCAGATCCCGAGCAGTGCCAGCGTCGCATTCGCGATGAGGTACACGCCGCGTCCCGGGCCGCTCACGGCGAGGCCGGCGTTCACTGCAATGAGGAGGATCCGGACTTCAGTCGGGCCGAGCCGGCTGTAGGCGAGCCGGAACACGGCGAACACGTTCGCCTCGAGATAGACGTTGATCGAGAGGGCGAGGTAGACGATCACCACCCCCAGCGCGACGCACGGNTTCACGTAGGGCGAGAGTCCCAGGCCGAGACCGATCAGGGCGGTCGAGCCGGCGTCCACCACGTGATCCAGGTAGTAGCCGTAGCGCGGCCGCTCGGCGCCGCGCACCCGCGCCACCGTGCCGTCCAAGCTGTCCCCGAGCCACTGCACCGCGAGACACGCGCTCGCCGCCCACAACCACCCGGGGCTGAGACGCGAGAGCGCATAGGCCGCGGCGACGCCGAGCGCGCCGAACATGCCCAGCACGGTGAGGTGATCCGACGTCACCCCCTGGGGCAGACGCGCTGCGATCGCGCGCAACAGCCGCCGCTCGGGGTCGGCGAGCAAGAACGTCAGCTCGCGCTGGGCCGGGGCCATAGGGCGATTCTGAGAGACGGGATCAGCAACAGCGCGAACAGCGTCGCCATGAGCCAGAGCGGCAGGCGCACCGCTTCTCCGAGCCACGCGAGCAGCAGGTAGCGCGGGAGCGAGCGGGCCGTGACCGCGGCGAGATAGCGTCCGAGCGGGTAGCCCGTGGTGAAGGCGAGCGCTTTGAAAGGGAAAAAGGGCAGGGGGGTCAGCCCGGAGAGGGCGATCGTGGCGAACGGCCCACGCGCGAACAGCTGGAGCCACGCCCGGGCCGCCGGCCCGGGGTCAGCCGCGCGAGACCGTCTGCGCGCTGCAGCGCGACGGATCACGGGCACGAAGATCCGGTGGTCCACCAGCGCAGCGGCCACGGTCCCAGCGGTCGCGACCAACGCCGTCGGCCACACACCGAGGCGCGCGCCGTACCAGATGACGGCGGGCTCGTGTGGCAGCACGGCGAGCGCGACGTTGGAGACGAACGCGTATGCGAACAGAGTGACCGCCTGCATGGGGCGTACGGTCGCCCGGCGGTCTCAAGCCGATTTCAAGTCCTGGGCAGGCGGGTGCGATGGACGCGCACGGGGCGCGCGGGCCGAGTGGCCGGGGCGAGCCCGCACGCCGGGCTGTCAATGCTGAGCCTGAGCTGTCCCAGCGGCAGGGTGCTGTGCTCGTTGTAGTGGAGCGTGAGCGTGACGTNGTACTCGGCGTGCGCCGGCGGGCCACTCTGTCCGACCGCGATCGCGAAGCGGTGCAGGCTTTCGGGGTCGACGAGCTGCGACACCATCACACTGTCGCGCTGGACCACGCGCTGCCCGTCAANCAGCAGATCGTACNCCCACGCGNCCGGGCCCTCCGAGCAGCCCCCGACCAGCGGCCGGCGCAGGCGAGTGCTGAGCTCCATGTCGAGCNTGGTCAGAAAGCTGAGCGAAGGAGCTGGGTTTCGCAGCGTGATCTCGATGACCGGAAACAGGCCGGCTGTGCCCTGCGAGTCGGCCGTCACGCGGATCGACTCCAGCCGGAGCGCGTGGCGGCGCGACTGCCAGGCGGCGACGGCGACGGGGGCGAACCGGACGATGCCGAGCCCCGCGCCCAAGCACACGAGCCAGAAGACCACCAGGCGGACCCGCGGCATGAGTGGCCTTAGCTAGGCCCAGGGCAGCCAGCGCAGCTGCGTCAGGGTCCACCGCAGCGCCCGCACGCCGGTGCCGGGGTCGATTCGCAGCCTCGCCAGGCGGAACGGGTCCGTCGCGGTGGAGTTGAGCCTGCGCCGCGCGATCACCGCCGCCTCGTAGCCTGCCTCTCGCGCCAGGGCGCGCACGGCGGGGTTCTGTTTGCCGTAGGGATAACACAGCACCCGGACCGGCTCGCCCAGCAGGCGCTCGAGCGCGGCGCGGGAGTCGCCCAGCTCTGCTCTCGCTTGATGCGGGGACACGGTCGTGAGCGGAGCATGGGTCCTGGTGTGGGACCCGAACTCGATGCCGCCCGCCCGCAGCTCGGCGATTTCGGCGGGGCCGAGCAGCGGCTCCTGGAGTTCGTCGGCGTCCCACGCGTTGGTCTTGCCGACCAGATCGGAAACGAGGAACACCGTGGCGGCGCAGCCGTGACGCCGCAGCAGCGGCCACGCGATCTCGTAGGTGGAGCGGTAGCCGTCGTCGAAGGTGAGGATGATCGGGCGATGGGGCAGGGAGCGCGGGGACCGCTCACCGCGGCGGTAGGCGAGCCAGTCGGCAAACGAAATCGTTTGATAGCCCCAGCGAGTGAGGGCCGCCAGCTGGGCGTCGAACTGCTCGGGAAGCACGTAATTGCGGCGGTGGCGCGCGCCGGGCGGCAGCCGATCCACTTTNTGATACATCAGAATCGGAAGCTTCATCCCGGGCGGGACGCCGGCGGTGCTTGATCGAGCTCCCAGAGGTAAGCGTACTTCAGGAAGCCGGCGCAGGCGGTGAGCAGTGACGTCACCAGCCCATAGCGCCCATCCCGCCAGCTGCCGTACAGAAAGTAGTCGCGCACGAAGCGCCACGCCGGGCGACCGAGCAGGTCCCAGGCGGTGGCGTGACGGCCGCGCGCGTGCAGCTCCTTCGCTCCCCAGCGCGCGTACACGACCATCTTCTCGAGGTGATGAGTCAGGTTGCGGTACGGTACGTGCCGGATCGGTCCGCTCAGGTCCCCCACATCGGACACCGCTTCGAGACTCTCGTGCACCCGATCCTCGGAGAAGCGGCGGTCCCGCCGGAACAGCCGGACGTGCCAGTCACGGCCCCAGCGGCCGCGCTTGCGCTCGCGGCCCAGGAAGTAATTCTCGCAGCGGACGCGATAGGCCTCGTGCGCCGGTGAGAGCAGCACGCGCGCCAACTCATCGCGCAGCGCGTCGGTGACGCGCTCGTCCGCGTCGAGGGCGAGCACCCAGGCGTTGCGGGCCCGCGCGATGGCGGCGTTACGCTGCGCACCGATGCTCTGCCCGCGCAGTTCGATCACACTGGCGCCGTGTTGCTGAGCGAGCTCGCCTGTAAGATCGGTCGAGCCGCCGTCGGCGACGATGACTTCGTCGACCCACCGCAGCGCCTCGAGGGCAGTGGCGATCTGACGCGCTTCGTTGAGGGTCGGGATCACGACGGTCAGTGGGAGCTTCGCCCCGGCTTGCGCGACGGAGACGGGCATGACGACACCTGCCTTCTGTGGGCTCGTGCGAAGTGGAAGCATACCTGCGGCGGGGGTGCGGGTCTATCCGGCTAGGACCCGCAGCGAAACGGCTACGCCAGATCGAGATCCAGCGACCAGGAGATTTCGAACTCGCCGCCGCAGGTGTTGCAAATCATGCTGGGGACAGGGCGACCGAGCGGCGCGCGCCCGCTGCACTTGGGGCACACCGCGTACTTGGTGCCCCAACTCAGCGGCAGGTTCACGGCGTCGAGCGGGCGCGGGACCACCGACCAGACCTGGGGACGCGTGGGAACGATCTGCAAGAGCTCGACCGGCACGGTCATCGTCTGGTGGTTGACTTCGATCAACGCCTCGCCCTGCGTCACGCGCACGACCTCGTACCAGGCCCCGCGACGGAGGTGGTAGTTGACGCCTGTCTTGACCCGTGCCCACTGGGGGGCTTCTGGCATAGTGAGGACTCCCGCGTCACCGCGGCGCACGGTTCTAGGTATAGGAAGCGGGGCGGCCTCAAGTCAAGAGATAGCTTGAGGTCGTGGGAGTTAACCGTCAGTGGCGATGCAGCTTGCCGGTCTTCGCCAGCGTGTGAGGCGCGTCGTCCAGGATTCGGGCATGCGGTCGCATGGCGGTTGCCAGGGGGGGGCCCGCCCATCGTTGGAGGCGCTCGGACGATCGGATATCGCGGGACGCGCCGCAAGGCCTTACGCGGCGGGTCCGCCGGGGTTGCCGGTTCAGTTCGGGGCGTGCACGCGCGGGCTGCCGTAGTTGCGGTCCCGCCCAACGCCGGGGCCGTTCGCATCGAGCCCGCCGCGTGTATTGTCGATGCGGGCGATGAACTGTCGGATGGAGCCCACGAACGGGTCCGTGCGGCCATGCTTCCCGAACGGATCGGTGTACCAGACCTCCGGTCCCTGCGGGTTGTCTACGATGTTCGCGTTCACATCCACCACTCGATCCACCCCGTTGAACACGGACCGCGGGTCGTCGAACGTCACCCCCGCGATCGTGCCGTTGTTCGTGGACACGGCGCAGGGCGTGCCCTGGGCGCGCCCGCCGGTGGGAGTCACTTCGTAGCACACGTCGATCGGCCGCCCCACGAGCGGGGCGATCTTGGGATCGTAGAATCGGCTCGGCAGGAACACCTGGAAGTACGGATTGAAGAACGTCAGCCCGTGGCCATCCGCCCGCTGGATGCTGTTCGAGGTTTGCCAGCTCTCGTGCAGCGCGCCGAAGTCCGAGCGCTGGCCTGCGGGTACGAGGATGTCTTGGTCCACGCAGGTGCGGTCGGGGATGAGCCGGCGGCCTCCGCCTGCGGGCGAGTTGGCAGGGGTGGCGGGCCCGACCACGGCGTCCGTCGTACCGTCGCACGAGCGCGTGAACTGCCCCGGGTCCCCGATCGCCGCCAGAATCGTGACGTGGAGCTCGGTGCCGTCGCTGCACAGGATGTGATAGGCGAGCTCGTGCAGGTTGTTGGTGAACGCGTCCTTCGAGTGCGTTCCCTGGTGCAGCTTGGTGAGTACGTCGCAGCGGATGTCGAACAGCGCGTCGGCGGCGGGGCTGCCGAAATGCATCTGCACCCCGTTCTCCCACTCGACCTTGTGGCCGAAGTGGTCTTCGTGGCGCGGGTTCGCCGGATCGTAGGCGTCGAGCTGCTCGTTGGCGTACCCGAAGGGGATCGGCCCGACCGCGGCGTACAGCGCCGAGCCGCGCGGATCGCGCCCATGATCGTGCCCGAACGAGCAACCGGTGACGGGATCCACCGGCGGGTGCCAGGTGGGGTAGAGCTTGCCGTCCGGCCCGACGACGGAATAGCTGTCGTGGATCGCCGCCGTGCAGTCGTCGCGCGGCCCCGGGGTCCAGACGCCGTAGGACTGGGCGAAGCCGGTCGGTGTCCCGCCGCCGGGCGTGACGACCGGATGCTCGGTGCAACCGACCACCGCTGCTACCCACACGATAGCGCGTAAGGTGTGACGCATAAGACCTCCGGCCCCAGCTTGCGCCTCACGCGGACGAAACCGCCGTGACTGGAATCACCTCGGTGCGGGCCGTGGAGACGTAGCAATGAAGCAGACCTATGTCCCGTCTAGCGGTCGTCCTCACGAGTGCGATCCTGCTCGGCTTGCCGAGCGGGCTCGCGGCGCAGCGGCGCGAGGCCCGCACGGGGGTGTGGTTCGATGTCGGCCTCGGTGCGGGCTGGGGGCATGTCGGGTGCTACATCTGCCGTAGCGACCGCCCGTCCGGCCTGTCCGGCCACCTTCGTCTGGGTGGCGGCGTCAGCAAGCGCGTGCTGATTGGAGGGGAAGCCGCGATGTGGCGCCACCGCACGAGCAGCGTGCACCAGACGCTTGCGGCGCTGAGCGCGGCAGCCTATTGGTATCCGACGCGACGGACGCCGCTGTACTTGAAGGGTGGGTTGGGGTGGGTGACGCACCGCGCCGAGGACGGCACCAACGTCATCACGTCAACGGGGTTCGGGCCGCAGATGGGGATCGGCTATGAGCTGCCCGTGGGCCGGACGCTCTACTTCGCTCCCTACTTCAACGCGATCTTCGGCGTCGTCGGCGGCTCCGTGAAGTTCAACGGCGGCGACGTCACCAGCTCGCCCCGCCTGACCTTGATTCAGCTCGGCGTGGCGCTTACGGCGCGCTAGCGATGTGATGGCAGTATGCTTGGATGACCCCTCAGCAGGAGCGCCCGCAGGATGTACCGCGTCCGCCAGGAAGATCTGCCGTTTCAAGGAAGCTCTCATCAGGAATTCGAGCCGGCGCGGGTGACATTCTTGTCATCAAGGCCGGAGAGATCCATGGCTTCCGCTGCATTGGTGAGGGGCCGCTCGTCCAGGTTGATGTACATCTCAGCCCACATTTCATCCAGGAGAACCTGACCTAGTGTCTCTAATAACCAACTGGTCCCTTCGAAGTCTGCTCATTGCGGCGGGCCTGGGTTCCATCGCTCTCCTGGCTGCGGCTCAGGTCACGCAGCACGTCGAGCAAAACCTCGGGTGGGCCAACGGACCCGTCTCCAACACGGCTTTGGACGGCCGTCTCAGCCAGGCCGCGGCACAGTATCGGAGCTACGCTCCCGTCCCGCGCATTGCTTTTTACGACATTGCGTTTCCAAAGGACTGCGCCGAGTTGGCAGCGATGAACGATCAAGCGGTGTTAGTGGTGACGGCTGTCGCTCAGGACAGCACCGAGCTGCCGCCAGCGAGCGTCTATCTCCGGGCAGGACCTGGCGACACAAAGCTGCCTCGAGCAGCCGGCGTTCAGTCCCGTGTCGTCTCGCCCGATGTGAAGGGTACGTTCGGTGCGTTTCGCGTGGACGTCCTCTATCTCCTTCCTGTCAAACAGATGCTCGGCGAGGGCGACGTCCTCGTGGACTTTGCCGCTCATCGCCAAGGGTTCCGCCTTGCTCACCTCTCTGGGCAAGTGCCTAAAGCCTTGGCCGCTTGTCCCGAGACGCGGACACCGGTTCAGCCTCCCGCGGGTTCCGTCCTTTGGGGGCTCGTGCGGAGGGAGTACCCGGACCTGTCCCAGGCGGTCGCGCCGGCGCACTAGGGGCATACCATGAAGTCCTCCCATTTCACGATTCCGGCCGCGTGCGTCATTGGGGCGCTGCATCTGGGAGCCCCGACCCACGTCGCCGCAGCCCAGACCAGCTGGGACCGCTACAAGCCCGGCACTCTCAGTGCCGTGATGGAGCAGCACGATTCCAGCATCCGCGCCAGCAGTGTCGCGCGACTGCCNAGTTGGGTGGTGACCGGCAACCAGTTCCCAACCCTCGCGCGCGTCACGTATCGGGGTGACTCACGACCCGTGGATTCCANCCGCGTCGAGATCGTGCGTCGNTGGGGAGTGTCGTTCCTGCGGGACNCTTCCATTGCGAGGGCCTTCCATCGCGAGTACCTCTTTCAAGAAGGCCAGCGGTCGCTNTGGTTGCCCGTTCAAGACACCGTAGCGAGTTACTTTGCTCGAGAGCTGAAGCCCGGGGCGGACGTGACACTACATGTGTTATGGCTCGGTGCCTACTACGCGGGCCACGATATCACGTGGGCGTTCATCGTGACCGAATTCAAAGCGCGATGAGTCGCTTGCCGTAGGG
>JGI25385J37094_10000374_pt1 | contig 11644 bp, 11 predicted proteins | sample GraSoi013_1_40cm_FD_37094 | JGI IMG/M metagenome (IMG submission 37094) | reverse complement strand
GGCGGTCGCGGATGAGATCCGCCTCTCCGCTCTCATCGAGGCGGTCGCTCGCGAACTCGCGGATTGTTTGCAACATGATCAGCCGCGGTTCGTCGAAATCCGGCATCCGCCGTAGGAGACTCTGGTCCGCCAGCTCGTCAAGTCCGCTCAGCACATCCGTGCCAACCTCATCCGCCGGGCCGCAGACCGCCTCGGCCTGCTCGAGTCCGGCGCCCCGGGCGAACACGGAGAACCGCGCCATCAGGCGCTGGAGAGGCGGGTCGAGCAGCTCATAGCTCCACGCGATCGCGCCGGCGAGGGTCTGCTGGCGGCCCGGCAGNTCGCGGGANCCCGTCCCCAGCGCGCTCAGGCTCTTCTCCAGCCGGGTGAANAGCGCCTGCGGCGAGAAGAGCTTGATCCTGGCGGCGGCGAGCTCGATCGCCAGGGGCAGNCCGTCCACGCGCTCGCAGATGCCNGCGATGGCGGGAGCGTTCTCGTTGGTCGCGTGGAAGTCGGGCTTGGCGGCCAGCGCGCGCTCGATGAACAGCTTGACGGCCTCGAACTGGGAGAGCGTCTCGAGGGACGGCCGGGNCTTGGGGTCCGGAAGGTCGAGCGGCTCGACGGGAAACTCCTGCTCGCCGTAGGAACGGAGCGCGGCTCTGCTGCTGACGATCACCTTCAGCTTCGGGCTCGCCTGGAGCAAGGACGCCGGAAGTCCGGCTGCGTCGGGTAGAAGCTGCTCGAAGTTGTCCATCACAAGCAGCACCTTCCTGTCGAGGAGGTGCTCCTTGACGGCATCGAGTGGCATCTTGTTGCCGGTCAGCCCAAGGCTCAAGGACTGCGCGATCACGGATGGGATGACGTCGGGATCGCGCACCGCGGACAGCGGGACGAAGTACACNCCGTCNGGAAACTGGTCGAACGTCTCCGCGGCCACCTGCAGGCTGAGGCGCGTCTTGCCGATCCCTCCGGGACCGGTCAGGGTCATCAGCCGGCAGCCCTCCAGCACATGCTTGGCGCGGGCGACCATCTCACCGCGACCGACGAAGCTCGTCAGCTGGGTGGGCAGGTTGTTCGGTGTCCCGTCGACGGTGCGCAGCGCCGGGAAGATATCGGGCACGCCGTTCACGACCAGCTGGAACAGGTGCTCCGTCCGGGCCAGGTCGCGCAAGCGGTGCGTGCCGAGGTCCCTGAGCGTCAGCTCGGATGGCAGGCTCCCGNCGACCAGCGCCTGCGTCGCCTCCGACACGAGCACCTGGCCGCCGTACGCCGCGCCCGCGATGCGGGCCGCGTGGTGCACGTCGAGGCCGATGTACTCCTCGCCCATGAGCGGCGCCTCGCCCGTGTGCAGACCGATGCGGACACGCAGCGCGCCACCTTTCGGCCACGGATGCTCCGCAAACGAGCGCTGAGCCGTCGCCGCCGCCTGGCATGCATCCACCGCGCTTGCGAAGACGCAGAAGAACGAGTCGCCTTCGGTGCGCAGCTCGCGGCCGTCGTTTGTGCGAAAGGCGTTGCGGAGCAGCTCGTGGTGGACCACCTGCAGGGGCACGTACCGCTCGCCCAGCTCCTGCATCAGCCGCGTCGATCCCTCGATGTCCGTAAAGAGAAACGTGACCGTGCCTGTGGGAAGCGTCATATTCTCGGCCGAGACAAGGATGGGCTCAAGAAAGCTTCCAACGCATGGGCCAGGTCGGTGCGATGCTGGACCGTCTCGAAGTTCAGGAACGGGTCGTCGGCCAGCCGGGTTTCATGCACCTTCCCGTCGTGGCGCACGTAGACCACCGGGTACAGGTCTTCATGTCCGTTGGACTCGAGCGTGATCGCAGCCGCCCCGTCGAACCGCTCGTTGTCGAGAAAGTACATGAGAGGGAGTACGCCCTCGTCGAGGATGCCGCGGTCTGGGTGGAACGAGATGACGCGCGCTAGATACGAACGTTGGTGCCAGAGCTCGGGGCCGTACCTGGCCTCACGCAGGAGCGTCGGGATCACCTCATCCGCCGCAATCGCCGGCCTATCCAACGTTTGCCCCTGCAGCTCGGCGAGATGGCGCGCGAGCACGCGGGCGTTATAGCGGTAGCCCTGCACCGCCCCGGAGTTGCTGGGGATGCCGTGCTTCATCAATCCCTTTGAGCCCTGGTTGATCGTGCCCGCGAAATAGATGCCGCGCAAGCTGATGCTTTCCCAGAAGTACGTCTGCGCGGGCAGCCCGCTCTGGCCAAAGGTCTTGACGCCGAGGTCAGCCAGGTCGCGCAGCGGCGTGGTGAACCCAGTGGCCGCGATGACGTCGTCGACGAGGAACTGAAGCGGTTTGTCTGCGGTCGTCCTCACGCGGACGTCATAACCATCGGCTGTGCGCTTGACCTCCTCGATCGACGCGTCGAGGATGACGACGCCCCCGGCCAGGACCGAGTCCTCAAACGGCTGCACATAGCGCGCCCGCACTCCGACAAGCGAGTGGGTGTTCACGGACAGCTTGGTCGAGCTCGGCGAGGCGAGGATTATCTGACGGGCCAGGGGAAGCAGGCCGGACGCGATCTCGAAACCGGAGTTCTGTTTGCCGATGATGAAGATGCGCCGGTCGGCGTATGTCTCCACCGGCCGAAGCTCGCCGTATTGCGCCGCGTGCTCCAGCCCAGGGATCGGAGGTTTCCACGGTTCGGCGACGCCGACCGCGAACACGACGCGGGGCGCGCGGTACTCGCCGTCCGATGTGGTCAGCACGACATCGTCACCGTCCTTCCGGGTCGCTTCCCAGCGGCATCCGTACCTCACCTGCAGTCGCGTTCGCTCCCCGAACAGCTCGAGGCCGCGCTGCATCTCCGGCCGCGACGGGAAGTACGAGGTGCCGTCCATCACGCTCGCCATCAGCCCGCGGTGCGCGGGCTCGTCGCCCGCGAGGCTGTTCCAGTCGTGGCGCTCGAACTCGCGCGAACCAGGCTGGAATCCGGTGTAGGGCTTGGTCCAGCTGAGCATCCGCTGGAACAAAGGCCACTTGCGGAACATCCCTCCCGGCGCGTCGTCTGCCGACAGCGCCGCATGCTCGACCCCGAGCCGGCTCAAGCTGTACGCAAGCTGCATGCCGCCCGGTCCGCTGCCGACCACGACCAGCGGATACCGACCGGGCGGAAACGGTCTGCCGTCTAGCTGAGCCACTTGGTCGTGGTGCGAACTTTGCGCGCTTCGCCTTGAAGCAGGCGGTACATCACGCTCGGGTTCGATTTCAAGAAGCTCTCGACCTGCGAGCTGGAGAGCACCAGGCATCGCAGCGAACCCATGGCGACGATGTCCGCGGTGGGCGCCTCTCCCAGGAGGCAGGAGATCTCCCCGAAGTAGTCGCCCGCTCGCAGCGTTGCGCGGTCGACGCCATCAATACGGATCGCCGCCGCGCCGTCGAGCACGACGTAGAGGCCGGATCCGCTCAGGCCCTGGCGAAGGACCTTCTCGCCATCGCCGAACCACTGCTCGCTGAAGACGTCGACGACCTGTTCGCGCTGCGGCGTCGAAAGGTCGGCGAACAGCGCGAAGCCCGCGATGGTGTCCGCGAGCTCCTGGCCTGCCACTTACGCCTCGCCGACGACCTCGTCGTCGATGAAGCAGTAGAGCCAGCGCTCGCCTGGCTCGAACGACCGCACGATCGGGTGGCTGCCCGTCCGGGCGTGGGCCCGGGCGTGGCGGTTCTTCGAATCGTCGCAGCAGCCGACATGCCCGCAGCTCATGCAGAGGCGGAGGTGAACCCACTCGTCTCCCATCGCCAGGCACTCCTCACAGCCGTCGGGGGTGCGCGGCTGGACGTCCTTGATCGCGTCGAGATGAGGGCATTGCATCCGCCGATATGATGACGCGCGCTACGCTTCGGCCACGTCCGCCAGGACGAGCACAAACGCGAGCATCGGCCGGGCGAGCATGAGAACTATCAACGGATAGTCTGGACAAACCGGGCTGAAGTCCGAAGCAAACCTCGGACAGTCCGGACTATCCGAGGGTGGGCCGGCCACTACCCGCTGGGTCGGAGGTGTCTGTCGAACCAGTCGACGATCCGCTCGATCCGGTCGACGCGACGGTCTGGCCTGCCGATCGCCAGCATCACGTGCGACTCGCCGGGGTAGCGGATCATCTCGACCTCGCGGCCCAGCGAGCGCAGGATCGCAAACACCATCTCGGACTGCACGGCCGGACAGCGAAGATCGTTCTCGGCCTGCAGCAGGAGCAGCGGTGCTTGGTTGCGGTGGATCGAGAAGTACGGTGACCGCTCCAAGAACTCCATCGGGTGCTCCCAAGGGTTGTCTTCGCCGACCGCCGANCGACCGATGATGCGCCCGAAATCTGCGCTGGCGTATTCGGCGAGCATGTCGCTGACCGGGTTCTCGCTGACCGCCGCGGCGAACACCCCTGGGTGATGGCCGAGCATCCAGTTCGTCATGAAGCCGCCATACGAGAGTCCCATGATCCCGACCTGGCCGCGGTCGGCGAGACCTTGCTCGACCGCCCAATCGACGACTCGCAGCAGGTCGCTCGAGTCCCGGTCGCCCCACTGGCCTGCCACGGCTCGCGTGAACGCCTCGCCGTAGCTNGCCGAGCCCCGAGGGTTCGACCAGACCACGTGGAACCCTGCGTCNGCCAGCGCGGACATCTCGAGCCATGGCGTCGCTCCGAACGACGCGTACGGCCCTCCATGCACGTCCAGGACGAGAGGCATTCGCGTTTGTTCGCGGCCGCGGGCGCGGAGCAGCCAGACGTCCAGCTTGTGGCCCTCCGGGTGGTCGATCCGGACNTGCTCGATCGGCCGGCGAAACGGACCGAACCAACGGCTGCCGTCANTGGTCAGCTGCCGAAGCTTGCCGTCCTCGACCGCGTAGACCTCCGAAGGGCCGCCACTCGACGCCACCACCGCCACGCGGTCGCCGCCAGCGCCAATCGCGACGCATACGGCATCGGGCTCCGCCAGCGCGGCGACCTCGCCGTCGNCACCAAAGCTGTAGGGATGGCTGAACCCCTCGTGTGCCACCAGCCCGACCACGTGCTGACCGTCGAGCGAAACGAGAGGCGGCAGCCCGAAGTTCTCGCCGTCCATGTAATCGCCGTAGCTGCTGTTCTGGATGTTCAGGTCGCGGCCGGCGCCGACCAGCTGGGTGCGCGCGCCGTCGATGAAGTACAGATCGACGTTTGCCCACCCGGGTGCTTTTTCCTTATCTATGCCGAGAAACCCGATCCGCGCCGTCGGCGCCCAGGTCACGTTCACCACCGCGCCCTTCAACACGGCTATCTGTTGCGGGCTGGAGTCGATTTCCGTGCTCGAGATTTCCCACAGCGACGGGTACTCGTCCAGCGCTGCCTCGGGCCGGCGGTCGGCGACGAACGCGATGCTCTTGCTGTCAGGCGACCATGCCGCCGCCTCAACGTTGTACGTAGGCTCGGTGATCCGGCGCGGCTTGCCTCCCGAAATTTGCGTCTCCCAGATCGAGGTGAACTCGTCTCGATAGCCCACGCCGTCCATGCGCCATGTGTAGTCGCGGATCCGCCTCGCGACCGGGTCGTCTGGACTGCCGACGAGGAATCGCTTCTCGCCCGACCCCGCCAGCAGGAGCAGGCTCTTCCCGTCTGGTGACCAGTCGGCCGCGCCCACGCCGCCGGGGAGGTCGGTCAGCTGCCTCGGCTCGCCGCCGCTCAGCGAGATCAGCCACGCCTGCGGCTTGCCCGAACGGTCGGAGATGAAAACCAGGCTCTTTCCGTCCGGTGAGTAGCGGGGGCGTCCATCGCCGGCGAGGGCCGACGTCAGCTGGTCGGGCGCTCCTCCACTGAAGCTCACCCTCCACAGCCTTCGCGCGTATTTGCCATCTTCGACCGTGCGCCGGACATAGACCACCGAAGAGCCGTCAGGCGCGACCGCCAGCGAAGAGATCAGGACCTGCTGGAGGAGATCCTCTCCGTGGAAGGGTCGCGACTCAGCCGTGCCCAAGGCGTCGACAGCGGGTTCGGTCCTTGCGAGCGTCTCCAATTTGTGGCGCCTCCCAGCGAGCGTTGGTTAATAAGGTAATGGTCTACCTGGACGGCACCAAGTGGAAGGCCGTCCTCACGATGCGGGCGGGTGACGGGTTAGAGTCGCCGGAATGTTTTCCGGTGCGCCTCAAGTTCTCACCAGGTAGCCAGGTGAGGCGAATCCATTACGCGTGGGTGGTCGCGGCGGTCACGTTCGTCGCGCTTATGGGCGCCGCGGGATTTCGAGCGACTCCCAGCGTGCTGATCGTTCCGCTGCAAAACGAGTTCGGTTGGAACCGCGCCATCATCTCCATCGCGGTCTCAATCAACCTCATCTTGTTCGGGCTCACGGGCCCGTTCGCCGCTGCCCTGATGGACCGCTTCGGGCTGCGCGTCGTCACCGTGGGCGCNCTGATCACCGTCGCCACCGGCGCTCTCCTGACGACGGTGATGAACGCGCCGTGGCAGCTGTATCTGCTGTGGGGCGTCGTCGTCGGGCTGGGCACAGGGTGCATGGCTTCAGTGCTCGCGGCGACCGTGGCGAACCGCTGGTTTGTGCACCGGCGGGGACTGGTGCTCGGTGCGCTGACCGCCGCCGGCGCGACCGGACAGCTCATCTTCTTGCCCGGGCTCGGGTGGCTCGCGCAGAGCGCCGGCTGGCGGCTCGCGGCGATCGCGGTCGCAGTCGCCGCCCTCGCCGTGGTGCCGGTGGTCGCCCTTTTCCTACGCAACCGTCCGTCGGACCTCGGCCTCCGCGCCTTCGGCGCGACCGAAGCCGATACTGTGCCAACCAACACCGGAAGCCCGATCGCCAACGCGTTTCGCGGCCTGCGCATGGGAGTCAGATCACGTGACTTCTGGCTCCTCGGCGGAAGCTTCTTCATCTGCGGAGCGTCGACCAACGGCCTCATCGGCACGCACCTCATCCCGGCGTCGATGGACCACGGCATGGCCGAGGTCACCGCCGCAAGTCTTCTCGCGGTGATCGGCGTGTTTGACGTGATCGGCACTCTCGCGTCGGGTTATTTGACCGATCGCTTCGACAGCCGATGGCTGCTGTTCTTCTATTACGGGCTGCGCGGCCTGTCTCTCCTCTTCCTTCCCTATGTGTTCGGCAGCCCGCTGTTCGCACTGATCCTCTTCATCGTCTTCTACGGCCTGGATTGGGTGGCGACCGTGCCGCCCACGGTGCAGCTCGCGCGTCGTGTCTTCGGCGCGCAGAACTTCGCCATCGTTTATGGGTGGATCTTCGCCGCCCACCAGATGGGTGCCGCCACGATCGCGTTCGCGGCCGGCGCGGTGCGCACGTTCTTCGGCGACTACCAGCTCGCCTTCATGAGCTCCGGTCTGCTCTGTCTGGTCGCGGCCGGCCTGGTGCTGCGGATTGCGCGGGAGCGCCCTGGCACGGTGGTCGTTCCCGAGCCGGGCGTCGGGGCGGAGGCCCCCGCCTACTCCTGATCCGCGTGCGGCCCCACCCGGGCCGCGCCGCGGCCCGACCTCCCCACCGCGTGGGGAGGAGGATCGCCGTCGCGGTCATCGCCATCGCCATCGCACTGATTCCCCATGCCGCGTCCGCCCACGCCCTGCTGCTCCAGTCGGACCCTGCTCCCGGCTCCTTGCTCCAGGCCGCCCCGGCCGCGATCACCCTGGTCTTCAGCGAGCAGGTGACGCCCGCGGGTGCGGGGATCAAGGTCTTCAGCCCATCAGGCTCGCAGGTCGCCGGACGCGTGGGGGAGGAGGGTGCCGTCCTGTCCGCTTCGCTCGCGTCGGCTGAAGTCGGGACGTACGTGGTCAGCTGGCAGGTTTTTGCAGCGGACACGCATCCGTCGCGAGGGGCATTCGCATTCTCGGTTGGCCATCCGAGCGCGAACCCGTATTCGGGATTGCTCGGTACCGGCGAGGCGGGCACCTCGACGCCGCTCGGCCTCGCGCTGCAGGCGCTCGCGAGATGGATTCACTTCATCGGCTTCGCCCTGACGTTCGGCGTCGTCGCCTACGGCGCGCTCATCAAGCGAGCGGGCGCGCCGCTTCGCCTGGTCGGCGCCGGCCTCGTCCTGCTGATCGCTGCAGAGCCCGTGTCTCTGATCGCGCAGCTCGCGAGCCTGAGCTTCGATGGCGACACCGCGCTTGCTGTGCTCGGCTCCAACTTCGGCCGCCTCCTGGGATTACGCCTCGGAGCGGCACTCCTCGCGTGGACAGTGCTCGCGACCGGCCGCTCCTGGCCGGTGCTGGCGATTGGCGCCGCCGACGCATTGCTCGACGGTGCGAGCGCGCACGCGATCGCGGGACTCCCCGGTGCGGGCCAGTTGTTGGTCTCGGTTCACGTCGCCGCGATCGGCCTATGGGTCGGCGGGATTGCCGCCTTCGTCCTGGCGCCTGACAGACGCTTTGGGCGCTACGCGCTCGGCACGCTTGCGACGGCGATCGGCACCGGGCTCCTGCTGGCCTTCGCACACACGCATTTCGGCGCAGCTCTGATTAGCTCGGGTTACGGTCAAGTCCTGATGGTCAAAGTGCTGGTGCTTGGCGCGGCGCTGGCGGCGCTCAGGCTCAGGCGCCACCGTGGCGAGCTGGCCCTCGCGACGCTCGTCATCGGCGCAGCGGCGGTCGTGGCGGCGCTTCCCCCTCCGATCTAGCGCACGGACACGGTGGTGGCGCCGACGCCGGCCAGGACTCCCATCGTTCGCATGAGCGACTTTCGCACTGCCTTAACTCTCCCCTAGCTCCGTCCCTGAACGACGCGCCCTGTCAACGCAAAGCTGCCATAGGCCTCGCGACAAATCAAGTCGGCTCAACTTGCTCCAGGCGCCGCGGATCGCCGATCAGCTCGATCGCCACGATCTTGTCGTCCGCGATCGTGAAGGCAAACGCAATCTTCGGCCTGCCCGCCGACGCCCAAAGGAGGCCCGGAGAGCCTTCGACCAGCGCCGGCTGCGCGACGCGAGCGCGGCCGGCGAAGGTGCGGGCGACCTCGTGGGCGCCGTGGATCCTTTCATCCGCTCCGATCTGCACCGCCGCGGCGTCGGCCTTCAGGACGACCTCAGGGTCGAGCAACTCGAGCAGTGCACCGAAGTCGCCTCCGCGCGAGGCGGCCAGGAATGCGTCGACGATCTCGCGGCGACGCTCGAGGCTGGACTCGGTGGCCACATCGGCGCCCTGGACCCGGCGCCGCGCCCGGCTCGCCAGCTGCCTGGTCGCAACCTCCGAGCGGCCGACGATCGGAGCGATGTCTTCGAACGGCATCCCGAACATGTCATGCAGCACAAACGCCACCCGCTCGGCGGGGCTCAGGGTCTCGAGCACGACGAGCAGCGCCAGGCCGATCGAGTCGGCCATCACCGCTTCATGCTCCGGGTCCGCTGCCGGCTCGATGACCGTCGTGTCGAGTGGATGTTCACGCCTCGACTTGCGCGAACGCAACATGTCGAGGCAAACACGACCGACGACGGTGGTCAGCCAACCTCCCAGGTTCTCGACACCGCTCGTATCGGCACGGCTCAGCCGCAGCCACGTCTCCTGCACGGCGTCATCGGCCTCGCTTTGCGAGCCGAGCATGCGGTAGGCGACCGTCCGCAGTCGTTGGCGGTGCGCTTCGAACTGTTCCGCCATCCAGTCATGCTGATTCATCGGTCACATTCCTTCGTTGAGATCCGTCTACCAGGGTGACGGACGGAAACCATTCAACGTGACAAGGAGCCATGACGATGAACCCACAGATCACCGCGATTCTCATCGGGGTCAAGGACCTGGGCCGGGCTAAGAGCTTTTACGGCGAGGGCCTTGGGTGCCCGATCGACAAGGATTATCCGCAGTTCGTCTCGTTCAAGCTCGGCGACGGTTCGTCGGAGTTCGGGCTGTATCCGAGGGAGGCGCTGGCCGCCGACGCGGGGGTCGCGCCTGAGGGCAGCGGCTTCACCGGTGTGACCTTCCATTTCATCGTGTCCTCGAACAAAGAGGTCGACGAGATGATCGGGCAGGCACAGCGCGCGGGCGCCAAGGTCGTCAAACCGGCGCAGGCCTCGCAATGGGGCGGCTACTTCGGCTACTTCAGCGACCCCGACGGATATCTCTGGAAGGTGGCGGCACCGGCGGCGAAGTAGCCAGTCGCTTGGCGAACCAGTGATGGGCGTAGGGCTCGTCGTTGAAAGCCTTGACCTCCCGGTAACCGGCGCTGCGGTAGAGCGCGACAGCTTCTTTGAGGGTGCGGTTCGTCTCCAGGCGGACCGCGCCCGCGCCGTTCCTGCGGGCGAGGCGTTCGAGCTCCAGGAGGAGCCTTCGTCCGAGGCCTAAGCCGCGGGCGTCGGGCACCACCCACATTCGCTTGAGCTCGGCCGGCGCCCGGTGGTGGAACTTCAAGGCGCCACAACCCACGGGCCGCCCCCGCAGCCTGGCGATCAACAGCGCTCCGGCTGGCGCGACCAGCTCGCTTGAGTCGGCGGAGATGCTGCGCGCCGAATCAAAGCCCCCCTCGAACCGGGCGTTCAGCTCGGCAAAGTACTGCTGGATGCACCAGCGCGCGTCGGGTGTCGTCGGCTTCTCGACGGCGATGGTGACCAGCGATGCGCAGCAATCGCTCGAGCTCTGTCATCTCGCTCACGAGGCGCGTCCTCTGCTGTGGGCTGAGGGGTCGAGGAAGCTCCACGCCACGGCGTCAGAGCGCCGATCGAGCTCTTGTCGTTCCGCGCGCCCCAGCCTGGTGAGGCGGACGAACCGGACGCGCCGATCCTCGCGGTCAGGCTCGAGCTTGATGAGTCTGTGCTTCTGGAGCGACTGCAGCACGCGGGTCATGTAGCCGGAGTCCAGCCGGAGACGGACCCGGAGGGTGCGGACCTCGACGCCGTCGGGCCCGACCTCCCAGAGTACCCGCGACTCGCCCATCGGGCGGCGGCGGCCGAGGAATTCGTCGTTGAGGGCGCCAATCCGCTCCCCGACGAGGCGGTTGAAGGCGCGCACGGTCTGGATCGAGGCTGCGTCCAATTCTCTGACTCTAGTCAGAGAATCGTGATGGCGTCAAGCCGGCAGGTTTGCCATCTAGGGTCGCGAAGGAATCTGCTGCACCGACCAGGTGTTGCCGTCGGGGTCGCTGAAGAAGATGAATGATCCCCAGGGCATGACTTCGACGGGGGTGGTCTCGACGCCCCGACTGACCAGGGCCTCGCGGACGGCCGCCACGTCCTGGACGACGACCTGCAGGCCTTTCTGAGAACCAGGGGCCATCTGCGTGACACCGGTTCCCATCACGATCGAGCAGGCGGAGCCCGGTGGCGTTAGCTGGACGAACCGGAGCTCCGGCGTGACCTTGTGGTCGTGATCTTCGTGGAAGCCGACCTGGTCGACGTAGAACTTCTTCGCGCGGTCGACGTCGGTGACCGGGACGGGAACGAGCTCGAGCTTCATGTCCATGCGGTCAAATGTAGCCCGCACAGTCAGTGAGGCGATGTCCGCGATCATCGGGGCGTGAGCGTCTATCGCGTTGCTCGTCGGCGTGGTCGCGTTTCCTCCTGTAGATCGTGTGGCGCACGTCCGACCCAAGGGTGGCCCGGGTGACGGGCTGAGACTAGGAGCCGATGCGCACTGACGTGCCAGCGAGCGGCCCGTTGCCGGACATCGGGATGAGGACGCTGCGACCGCTTGCAAGATCGACCGCGACGGTGTATGTCTCCGTGCTGCCCTCGACCCCGGACTG
>JGI25385J37094_10000360_pt1 | contig 11741 bp, 10 predicted proteins | sample GraSoi013_1_40cm_FD_37094 | JGI IMG/M metagenome (IMG submission 37094) | reverse complement strand
AAGCAGAAGGGACTCGAGCTGCTCGCCAAGGCGCGCGCCGAGACCGGGCTGAAGATCGTCACCGAAGTGAAGGATACCGAGACGCTCGGGACGGTGGCGGAGAGCGCCGACCTCCTGCAGATCGGCGCGCGGAACATGCAGAACTTCTCCCTGCTCGAGGCGGTCGGCGACATGCGCAAGCCGGTGCTGCTCAAGCGCGGGATGTCCTCCACCATCAAGGAGCTGTTGATGGCCGCCGAGTACATCGTCTCGCGCGGGAACAAGCAGGTGATCCTCTGCGAGCGCGGCATCCGCACGTTCGAGACCATGACGCGCAACACGCTCGATTTGAACGCCGTGCCGATCCTCAAGCGCGAGTCGCATCTGCCGGTGATCGTCGACCCCTCGCACGGAATCGGGATCCGCAGCGCGGTGCTCCCCATGGCCCGGGCGGCGGTCGCCTGCGGGGCGGACGGCTTGATCATCGAAGTGCATCCCGATCCGGACCGCGCCTTGAGCGACGGGATGCAGTCGCTGAACCTCGCCGGGTTCGAGAAGCTGATGCGCGAGGTGGAGAGGATCGCCGCCGCGATGGACCGCGCGATGCATCGGGTGGCGCGCGCGTGAGGGCACGGGTCTCGCCGCTGCGAAAGCCGGTGCGAGCCGACGGCGTCCGCGTGCCCGGCGACAAGAGCATCTCCCACCGCGCGCTGCTGTTCGCCGCGCTCGCCGATGGGGAGAGCCGGGTCGCCGGCCTCTCCGGCGGCGACGACGTTCGCTCCACGGCCAGGTGCCTGGCGCAGCTCGGCGTCCCACTGCTGCGCGGCGATGGCACGCCCTGGGGACCGAAGCCGCGCTCCCAGGAATTCCCGGAAGAGGGGCGGGCGACGTTCCTGCCCCCGGAGCGGCCGCCGAGCAGTGCGCCGCTTCCGGAGCGCGATCATGACATGCAGGAGGACGACGCCATCATCCTCGGACGAGGGCTCGGCGGGCTTCGCGATCCCGTCGGCCGGCTCGACTGCGGCAACTCCGGCACCACGATCCGCCTGCTTCTGGGGATTCTCGCGGGGGCGGGGGTCGAGGCGACGCTGACCGGAGACGAGTCGCTGTCGCGGCGTCCGATGGAGCGCGTGGCAAAGCCGCTGCGCCAGCTCGGGGCGGAGATCGACACCACTCACGGCAAGCCACCGGTGATCGTCCGCCGCGGCCATCCGCTTCGCGGGAGCGCCATTGCCTCGGACGTCGCCAGCGCTCAGGTAAAGAGCTCCGTGCTGCTCGCGGGCCTCTTCGCGCAGGGCGAGACCAGCTTCACTGAACCGGCGAAGAGCCGCGACCACACCGAGCGGCTGCTGCGCACGATGGGCGCGGAGATCGTCCAGCGCGGCAATACCGTCGCGGTCCGGGGTCGAGCGAAGCTGCGCGGATTCGCGCTCGACGTCCCCGGCGATCTCAGCTCGGCCGCCTTCCTGATCGCCGCCGCGCTGCTGGCGCCCGAGGGAAGTACGCTGTCGCTGCAGCACGTCGGCGTGAACCCGACCCGCGCCGGCTTCCTCGACGCCGTGGCGATGTTCGGGGCGCGACTGCAGCTCGAGCTCGGTGAATCCGGCGGACCGGAGCCGGTGGCCAGGCTGACTGTCCAGGCACAGAAGCTGCGCGGAGCGGAGCTCCAGGGGGACCTCGTCCTCCGCGCCATCGACGAGGTGCCCATCCTCGCGGTGCTGGGCGCCTGCGCGGAGGGCGAGACCGTCATTCGCGGCGCGCAGGAGCTTCGCGTCAAGGAGTCGGANCGCCTGGCGCAGATGGCGGCGGGGCTTCGCGCGATGGGCGCGCACGTGGACGAGCTGCCGGATGGCCTGCGCATCCAGGGCGGTGCCCTGCGGGGAGCAGCAGCGATCGATTCCGCGATGGACCACCGCATCGCGCTCGCCTTTTCGGTGGCGGCGCTCGCCGCGCGCGAGCCGTGCACGATCTCCGGAGCGGAGTGGGCCGACGTCTCGTTCCCCGGCTTCTACGCCCTCTTGCGCACGATGGGCGCGGAGGTGGAGATCTTCTCCTGATGCGCGCCCTCTACGTCCTGCTCGGCGATCCGGTCGCCCATTCCCGCTCGCCGGCGATCCACGCGCGCGCGTTCCAGATCCTCGGCGTCGACGCGGTGTATGCACCCTGCCGGGTGACCGACGTTCCCGCCGCTGTGCGTTCGTTGCGCGCGCTGGGCGTCGCGGGCGCCAACGTGACCGTCCCCCACAAACAGGCCGTGATCGCTTCGCTGGATCGGCTCGATCCGGCAGCCGAGCGGATCGGCGCGGTGAGCTGCATCGTGAATCGGGACGGCGCTCTGCACGGGCACAACACGGACCGCGAAGGCGTGCTGCGCGCGCTGGGCACCTTTTCCGGGCACGCGGTCGTCCTCGGGGCCGGCGGCTCGGCCAGGGCGGTGGTGGATGCATTCCGGCCGGACGTGACCGTGGTGAACCGGACGCGCGCGCGAGGCGAGCAGCTCGCCCGGGAGATGGGCGTGAAGGCCGGCGGCCTGGAGGCGCTGGCGCGCGCGGACCTGGTTGTGAACTGCACGACGGTCGGCATGAACGGCGACGAGGTGCCCCTCGACCCCGCCTCGCTCCGCGGCACGGTCGTCGATCTCGCGTATTCGGCGCGCGGAGATACCGCGCTCGTTCGTGCGGCGCGCGCCCGCGGATTGCGCGCCGTCGACGGGATCGAAGTCCTGGTGCAGCAAGCCATCGCATCGCTGGAGATCTGGCTGGGGCGGCCGCGCCTGGGCGAGNTGGCGCCGGAGTTGCGGAAGGCGGCGCTCGCGTGACGCGCCTGCGCTTCCTCACCGCCGGCGAATCACACGGCCCGGCGCTGGTCGGCATCCTCGACGGGCTGCCGGCGGGGCTCGAGCTCCTCGCCGAGCACATCGAGCGCGATCTGCAGCGGCGCAAGCTCGGCTACGGCCGTGGCGGGCGCATGGCCATCGAGCCCGAGAAGCCNCGCATCCTCGCGGGCGTGCGGCACGGGAANACGCTCGGATCGCCGCTCGCGCTCCTGATCGAAAACGCCGATCACGCGAAAGCGTGGTCGGAGCGGATGGCGGTCGAGCCCGTGCAGGACCCGGGCAAGCTGGTCTCGCTTCCGCGCCCCGGGCATGCGGACCTCACGGGGGCGATGAAGTTCGGCCACCGGGACCTGCGCAACTCCCTCGAGCGCGCCAGCGCGCGCGAGACCGCGATGCGCGTCGGCCTGGCCGCTGCCGCCCGCCGGCTCCTCGACGCGTTCGACGTCCGGATCGGTTCGTGGGTGACTTCCATCGGCTCGGCGCGGGCGCGCGACGTCTCCGGTCTGGAGGGCATCGAGGACGCGGAGGCGCTCGCGCTCAAGGCGGACGCATCGCCGGTGCGCTGCATCGATCGCGAGGCGGAGGAGACCTTCCGCGAGCAGATCGAGGAAGCGCGCACCCGGCGCGATACGGTGGGCGGCACCTTCGAGGTGCGCGTGACGGGGCTCGTGCCGGGACTGGGCAGCTATACGCAGGCCGATCTCCGTCTCGACGGCCTCCTCGCGCGCGCGCTGGCTTCCATCCCGGCGATCAAGGCGGTCGAGCTCGGCGACGGATGGCGTGCGGCAGAGCTGTTCGGCTCGCAGGTCCACGATCCGATGGGACGCGCCGGCGCCGGAATCACGCGCGACACGAACCACGCCGGCGGTCTGGAAGGCGGCGTAACGAACGGCGAGCCGCTGGTCGCGCGCGCCGCGATGAAACCGATCGCTACGGTGCCGGCCGCGCTGAGAAGCGTCGATCTGCTCACCGGCGAGGCGGACGCAGCGCACGTGGAGCGCAGCGACACCTGCGCGGTCCCGGCGGCTGCGGTGGTCGGCGAGGCGGTGGTCGCGCTCTGCGTCGCCGACGCGCTGCTCACGAAGCTTGGCGGCGACTCGATGGACGAGCTCCACGCAGCGCTGCGGCTCGCCTGGCGGCGCGCGCGCCCGCTCGCAGGACACGTCTGGCTCTGCGGCCTTCCCGGAGCGGGGAAGACCACGCTCGCGCCGCTGCTCGCCTCCGCGCTCGGGCTGCCGTTCGTCGAGATCGATTCCATGGTGGAGCGCGAGGCCGGCAAGAGCGTGCCGGAAGTCTTCTCGTCGGAGGGGGAGGCCGGCTTCCGCCATCGAGAGGTGGAGGCCGTCCGCGCCGCGGCGCGCGGTCCGCGCAGCGTCATCTCCGTCGGCGGGGGCGCGCTCGGCTCCCGCGCAGTCCGGCTCGCGGTGCGGAAGACGGGACATCTTCTCTGGCTGCGCGCTCCGGTCTCGCTCTGCGCGGAACGCGCGGCGACCGGGCGGCCGCTGCTCGCCGGCAATCCCCAGGCGCGGCTCGCGGACCTGGCGATCGCGCGGGAGCCGCTGTACGCGCGGCTCGCGGACGCCGTCCTCGACGTGGTGCCGGGCGCGTCACCCCAATTGATTTCCGCGCAGGCGGCCTCGGTCGTCTCGGCGCTGGAGGAGCAGCGTGCCCACCATTGAGGTGCGCTTCGCGTCCGGCACCCGCACCGATTGCGTGATCGAGCCGGGTGCGCTGCAGCGGCTCCCGGCCCTCTGCGCCGGGGCCGGACTTGGCGGGACTCCGGGGCTGCTCTGCGACGCTCGCGTGCTCTCGCTCCATCCCGACGCCCTGCTCTCGCTCGGGGAGCACTTCGGCGATCCGATCGGCCGGGCCGTCAGCGAAGCGCGCAAGACGTTGCCCGAGGTCGAGGCGATGTGCGAGGCGCTGACCGCGCGCGGCGTTGGTCGCGACGGGTACGTGGTTGCGATCGGCGGCGGCGTTCTCACCGATCTCGCCGGCCTGGCGGCGGCGCTCTACTTGCGCGGCGTTCCCTGGGTGAGCGTGCCGTCCACCCTGTTGGCCCAGGTGGACGCCGGCCTTGGCGGGAAGACCGGAGCCAACCTGAGCGCTGGCAAGAACCTGATCGGGGCGTTCCACCAGCCGCGGCTGGTCATCTGCGATCCACTGCTGCTCGCCACCCTTCCTTCGCGCGAGCGGTGGAGCGGCCTCGCCGAAGTGGTCAAGTGCGCGCTGCTGGAGGGCGGCGATCTGTTGCAGCGATGCGAGCGCGATCTCGAGCAGGCCGCGGCGGGGGAGGCCGAAGCGCTCGCTCCGCTGGTCGAGGGCGCGGTGCGGCTCAAGGCGCGCATCGTCGCCGCGGACGAGCGCGAGGGTGGTCAGCGCGCGTTCCTCAACCTGGGCCACACCGTCGGCCACGCGCTGGAGGCCGCCACGGGCTACACCCATTTCTCCCACGGCGAGGCGGTGGCGCTCGGCCTGCGCGGCATGCTCGCGCTCTGCGACGGCATGCCCGAGCGGGATCGCGCCCTGCGCCTCGTCGAGCGGATCCGCATCGCCGCCGGCAGCGGCTTGGACTCCGGCCAGCGGGAAGCCGCGCTGCAGGCGATGAGGCGAGACAAGAAAGTCCGCCGCGGCGGCGTCCGGTTCGTGCTTCTGGAACGCATCGGAACGCCGGTGCTGCGCGAGGCCAGCGCCGAGGACTGCGCCCGCGCGCTCGCGGCCGCTCTCGCGTAGACTCAGCTGGGATGAACATCCTCCTCCTCAACGGCCCGAACCTGAACCTGCTCGGCGAGCGGGAACCGGAGATCTATGGAAAGACGACTCTNGCGGAGTTGGAGCAGATGGTGGTCTCGCGAGCGCGGGAGCTCGGGCACACGGTGCGCGCAGTGCANTCCAATCATGAAGGCGCGCTGATCGACGAGCTGCACCAGTCGCGGCGCTGGGCCAACGGAGTCATCTTCAACCCGGGCGCGTTCACGCATTCTTCGTACGCGCTGCGCGACGCGATCGTTGCCACCAGGCTCCGGGTCGTCGAAGTGCATCTCTCCGACATCACCAAGCGCGAGCCATGGCGGCGCGTGAGCCTGCTGGAAGAGGTCTGCGCCCATCGCATCCTTGGCAAGGGCGCCGCCGGCTACCTCGAAGCGCTGGAGTGGCTCGTCCGGTGAGGATCGCCTATCACTGCGAGGACGTGGTCGGCCGGCGAATGGCCGGCCCGGGAATCCGAGCGGTCGAGCTGTCGCGCAGGCTGGCCGCCCGGCACCGGGTGACGCTGGTTGCCGAGGGAGCCGACGAGCTCGAGGACGAGCCGTTCGGCACTTCGCGGGACCTCGGTGCGGTCCTCCGGGATTCAGACGCGTTCATCGCGCAGGGATTCGGCTTCCCCTTGCCACACCTGCTCCGTTTCGGCGGGCGGCTGCTGCTCGATCTCTACGATCCGGTCCAGCTCGAGCAGCTCGCCCGGATGGACCCGCATCCCACGGCGGAGCAGATCGTGCAGGTCGGATACGTCCGGCGCCGTCTGCAGTATTTGATCCGCCGGGCCGACCACGTGCTCTGCGCCTCGCGTCCCCAGCGCGCGCATTGGCTTGGCTGGATGGGCGCCTGCGGAAGGCTTTCGCCACAGGCGCTCGCCGGCGACCCGGAGGCGTCGCGGCTCCTCGCGGTGGTGCCGTTCGGGCTCCCCGAGGCGCCGCCGCGGAAGGGCGACTCGCCCTTGCGCCGCGCCATCGAGGCTGCGCCCGAGGACCGGATCGCATTCTGGAGCGGAGGCCTCTGGGACTGGATGGATCCGGCGCTCGCGGTCCGGGCTGCGGCGATCGCGCGAAAGCGGGTGCCGCGCCTCGAGCTCGCGCTGCTCGCCGGACAGCGGCCCGGGAACGCCGCTCCTCCGATGCGCGCGGCCGCTCAGGAAGCGCGCGCGGCGGCGGGGCCCGGTGTGCACTTCGTGGACGCGTGGGTGCCGTACGAGGATCGCGGCGCATGGCTGCTCGATGCCGACCTCGCCGTCTCCGCGCACAGGCCGTCGCTGGAGGCGGAGCTCGCCTACCGTACCCGGCTGCTCGATTGCCTCTGGGCGGGCCTCCCCGCCGCGTGCACTGCCGGAGATGTGCTCGCCATGGATGGCGAGCGGGAGGGATGGGCCCGCGCTGCTCCTGCCGGCGACGCCGAGGCGCTCGCCGATGCCATGGTCGCCCTCTGCGAGCCCACCGCCAACGAGAAGGCGCGCTCCGCCGCTTCACGCGCCGCCGGCGAGCATACCTGGCAACGGTCCGCCGACACCGTTCTCGCGCTGCTCGCGGAACCAGCGCCGCAACGACCGCGGATCATCGATCGGCAGACACCGGCCATCGCGGCGGTCTTCGCGCGCAAGGCATTGAAGAAGCTGTTCAGGTAGCTCCCATTACAGCGCTGAGCGCAGTGAGCGGACCAGCGCGGCGACAGCGGCGACGCCCTGTTCGTGATGCAGCGCGACCAGCGCCGACCCCACGACCACGCCGTCGGCCTTCCCCTTGAGCGCCGCCGCCTGCTCCGGGCGCGAGATGCCGAAGCCGACCGCGACCGGGACGGACGAGACCGCGCGCAACTCGGCCAGCCGCCTCTCCAGATCGTCCGGCAGCGCCGCGCGGACGCCGGTCACGCCCGTGACGGAGACGTAGTAGACGAAACCGCGCGCGGTGCGGGCGATCCGAGCTGCGCGCTCCTTCGGAGTCGTGGGAGCGACCAACGGCACGAGGTCCAATCCTTCCGCGGCGAGGTCGTCGCGCACGGGCTGGGCCTCCTCGAGCGGCAGATCGGGGACGATGGCGCCGCACAGACCCGCTTCGCGCAGGGCGCGGGCGAAGGCGCGCGAACCCATCGACTCGATCGGGTTCATGTAGCCCATCGCCACCATCGGGGCGCGCAAGCGCAGCCGGGAAGCCATGGAGAGCAGATCGCGCAGCGTCGTCTTCGCGGCGATGGCGCGCGTCGCCGCCGCCTGCATCACCGGGCCGTCGGCGATCGGGTCGGAGAACGGCACGCCTAGCTCGATCACGTCGGCGCCGGCCGCATCGATGCCCTCGAGCAGGGCCGCCGTATCTCCGTCGCCACCCATCGCGTAGCAGACCAGCGCGGTGCGGCCTTGGGCCCGGGCTGCCGCGAACGCGTCGGACAGGCGGCTCACTTCAGCGCCTCGATGACGGTGCCGAGGTCCTTGTCGCCGCGACCGGAGAGGTTCACGACGATGAGGCCGCCGCGCACCCGGGGCAATGCGGCGATGGCGTGCGCCGACTCCAGCGCGCAGAGGATTCCCTCGCTGCGGGCGAGCGTCTGAAATGCCTGCAGCGCTTCGGTATCGGTCGCCGAGAGAACCGTGAGACGTCCCTGGTCGCGCAGGTGCGACAGCTCGGGGCCGACCCCTGGGTAGTCGAGGCCCGCGCTGATCGAGTGCGCCTCGGCGATCTGGCCATCTTCCGTCTGCAGCACGTACGAGCGCGACCCGTGCAGCACGCCGGGTCGGCCCTTCGCGAGCGAGGCGCCGTGCTTGCCGCTCTCCAGCCCGTGGCCGGCCGCCTCGACTCCGTACAACGTGACCGAGGGCTCGCGCACGAAGCGGTGCAGCGCGCCGATCGCGTTCGATCCGCCCCCGACGCAGGCGACGACGGCGTCGGGGAGCCGGCCTTCCGCGCCGGCGATCTGCTCGGCCACCTCCTCGCCGATGATCTTCTGCAGCTCGCGCACCATCACCGGGTACGGGTGCGGCCCCGCCGCGCTGCCGATGCAGTAATAGGTGGTGCGCACGTTCGTGACCCAATCGCGGATCGCCTCGTTCATTGCGTCCTTGAGCGTGCGCGAGCCGGCGTCCACGCTGCGCACCTCCGCGCCGAGCAGCTTCATGCGCACGACGTTCGGGCTCTGCCGCCGGACGTCCTCCGTGCCCATGTAGACGATGCATTCGAGGCCGAGCAGGGCGCACACGGTCGCGGTGGCGACGCCATGCTGCCCCGCGCCGGTCTCCGCGATCACGCGACGCTTGCCCATGCGCTTCGCCAGCAGCGCCTGCCCCAGCGTGTTGTTCAGCTTGTGCGCTCCGGTATGGAGCAGGTCCTCGCGTTTCAAGTAGACGCGACCGGAGAGGCCGAGCGCCTTCGCCAACCGATCCGCCCGGAACAGTGGCGTCGGCCGGCCGGCATACGTCCGCAGAAGCTCCGTCAGCTCTTCCCGATACCGCGGGTCGGCCCGCGCTTCCTTCCAGGAACGCTCCAACTCGTCCAGCGCGGGAATCAACGTCTCCGGAACGAAGCGGCCGCCGTATGCGCCGAAACGCCCGCGCGCATCCGGAGGCGAAACCGTCGCATCCGAGAGGATCGGCGGCATCTCCTTCATCTCGACACCTCGCGGGCCGCGCGAACGAACGCGCGGACCCGCTCCCGATCCTTGAACCCGTCCGGTCCCTCGATTCCACCCGCAACGTCCACACCTGAAGGACGCGCCTGCGCGATCGCCTGCGCCACGTTCTCGGCCGTGAGCCCCCCNCCGACGAACAGCTCACCGCCGTGCAGCGAGCGCGCCCGCTCGGTAAGAGACCACGCGAAACTCCTTCCCGACCCTCCGGCCGGTCCGTCGAGCAGCAGGCGCGCGGCGCCCGGGCGCGGCTGCAGCGATTCCGCCGAGACCATTTGTAGTACGGCATGGAGGGGGAGCGGCGCGCACCCCGTCGGCCATTCGCCGTGGAGCTGCGCGGCCTGCAGCCCGACTTCCCCGGCGATCCGGATCACTTCCTCGAGCGGCGCGTCGAGAAACACGCCCACCAGCGGGACCCGCGCGGGAAGCGCGTCGCGGATCGCTTTCGCCTCCGCGATGGTGACGCGCCGCCGGCTGGTCGGGGCGAAGATCACCCCGATCTCGTCGGCGCCTTCGTTCGCGCAGAGGAGCGCATCGGCCACGGTGCGCACGCCGCAGAGCTTGATCTTCATGCCTGCACCAGCCTCCGCGTCGCGCTCTGCGGATCCGCGGCGGACGAGAGCGCCTCGCCAACCAGCAGCATCGACGCTCCCAGCGCCCGCAAGCGGCGCGCATCGTCCGGCGTACGGACGCCGCTCTCCGCGACCAGCGGCGCGATCTCCCGGGCGAGCGGCGCGATGCGCGCGAACGCCCCCGGGTGCACCTCCAGCGTCTTGAGATTGCGCGCGTTCACGCCGAGCAGATCCGGCTCGCACGCTCTCGCGGCGTCCAGCTCGCTCTCCTCGTGCACTTCGAACAGCACGGCCATCCCCAGCTCGCGCGCGAGCTGTCGCAGCGGCCGCAGCGTCGCGAGCGGTGCCGCTGCCGCGATGAGCAGGATGGCGTCCGCTCCGTACGCGCGCGCTTCGCGCACCTGGAACTCCGTCACGATGAAGTCCTTGCGCAGCACCGGCAGCGGTGCGGCTGCCCTCGCCACCTGGAGATCGTCGAGCGAGCCGCCGAAGTGCACCCGGTCGGTGAGCACGGAGATCGCGCTTGCCCCACCCAGCGCGTACGCCTGCGCGAGCTGCGCCGGATCGAGGCCCGGGTTGATCGCGCCCCTGGAAGGACTGGCCCGCTTCACCTCGGCGATCAAGCCGGCCCGCGGAAACGACCGCAGCGGCGGCGCCTCCAGGGGAAGAGGCTGCTTCTCGCGCTCTCGCGCGTCCGCGACGGCCTGCGCCACCAGCTTCGCGAGATGGCTCACGGAGCCGCCTTCCGGGCCTGCGACGCCTTCACCAGCTTCTCCAGCCGCTCCATCGCGGCGCCGCTGTCGATCGCCCGCTCCGCCATCCGCACGCCTTCGCGGATGCTCTCGCAGACGCCCGACGCCGCCAGCGCTGCCCCGGCATTGAGCACGGTCGCGATCCGCCGGGCGCCGTTCTCGCCGCGCAGGATTCCGCGGAGCGTCTCGGCGTTCTGCTGGGGCTCGCCACCCCGGAGGTCCTCGAGTGGCGCGCGCTTCACGCCCACGTCCTCGGGGGACAGCTCGAACTGCCGCACTACGCCTGAACGGACCTCGCACACGATGGTAGGGCCGGCCGTCGAGATCTCGTCGAGCCCGCCGTACCCATGCACCACGAATGCCCGATCCATGCACCACGAATGCCCGATCGCACCCGAGTTCCACCAGGGTCTGCGCCAGCACCGGAACGAGCTGCGGCGAGTACACGCCGAGCAGCTGCCGCCGCGCGCCGGCGGGATTCGCCAGCGGCCCGAGCAGGTTGAACAGCGTGCGCAGCCCGAGCTCCTTGCGCACGGGCGCGACGTGGCGCATGGCCGCGTGATGGCGCGGCGCGAAGAGGAACCCGATCCCGCACTCGTCGATGCAGGCAGCCACCGCTTCCGGCGCAAGCTCGACCTCGACGCCCAGCGCCGCGAGCACGTCGGCGCTGCCGCACTTCGAGGAGACCGCGCGGTTGCCGTGCTTGGCGACGCGCGCGCCACCCGCCGCCGCGACGAACGCGGAGGTCGTCGAGATGTTGAACGTGTGCGAGGCGTCGCCGCCCGTGCCGCAGGTGTCGATCAGGCGATCCCCCGAGACCTCTACCCGCGCGGCGCGCGATCTCAGCGCCTGGGCTGCGCCGGCGATCTCGTCGGGCGTCTCGCCTTTCATGCGCAGCGCCACCAGGAGCGCCGACATCTGCGCCACCGGGGCATTGCCATCGAGCATCGCGTCCATCGCCGCCGCGGCTTGCGCACGCGAGAGATGGATGCCGTCGACCGCCAACCGGATCTGCTCGCGCAAGGGCATCGGCTACATCCGCAGGAAATTGCCGAGCAGCGTCTGGCCGTCGGGAGTGAGGATCGATTCGGGGTGGAACTGGACGCCGATCACCGGCAGCTTCACGTGGCGGAGCGCCATGACGATCCCGTCCCTCGTGCGCGCGGAAACCTTGAGGTCCTTGGGGAGCGTACGCCCGTCCACGACCAGCGAGTGATA
>JGI25385J37094_10000354_pt1 | contig 11809 bp, 9 predicted proteins | sample GraSoi013_1_40cm_FD_37094 | JGI IMG/M metagenome (IMG submission 37094) | reverse complement strand
CCGAAGAAATCGCTCGATGCGGCGTTGTCGGCCCAGATCTGCTCTTTGTCCGAGAACGCCGTCGAGCTCTGCTTGCTGGCGATCACCGGGCGCTTCCAGTTGCTCTTATCAGCGACGATCGCCGGCGTAAGCCCCGTTGCTGCCGGTCCGTCGATGCGCGAGACGCCGACTGCGAACACGCCTTTGATCGCCTGCTCGGAGCGCTCAGCGCTGAAGTTGCCGGTCAGGTTGGCGACGTAGAGGCGCGATCCGTTCGCCCACGAGAAACCGCCCGGCCCCGGCTGCGGGCCGAATGCGAGCGCCGGATCACCGTTCGAGACGAGGCCGGACTCAAAGTACCACGGAAGCGTGCCGATCGGTCCGTCTGTTTGGAGGCAGGCTAAGGATGCAATCGTGTCGTCTGAGGTTCCCGCGACGCCTAGACAGTTCCTCGCCGAGAAGCCCGTGTACGTGGGCTGGATCCAACTGTCACCCGAATCGAACGAAAACTGAATGCCGGTTACGCCCACCCCGGGCGTGAACGGACAGGTGGTATCGTTGCCGACGTTGCAGGCCTCCAGATCGATGTTGTCATTGTCTCCCACCGCCAGCACATTCGAATGGCTGGCGTCGACCGCGATGGCGGGTTCATTCTGCTTGTTCTGCGAGAAGACAGCATCGTTGCTGCCAACCGTGACTTCCCTGTCGCCGCCGAGCACTGCGAAGCTTGGACTCACGGCCAGGGACAGCGCCAGCGCCGTCGTCAGCAGCACGGCCAAGCCTCTCGCCGGCGCAAATCTGGACCTGCGCTGGGTCTTCCATCCTGTGATCTGACTCACCCTTCCCACCTCCCTAGAGCGTGTGAGGCCGATTCCGGACGCGGACGAAGGCTCGCTATGGTGTCCAGCTCAACCGGGCAAAGAAGGTGTCGCTGTCCCCGTAGGACCCAGAAATTGCGTAGGACTTTCCCGCCCCGGTGAAGCCGTTGCGAGCATCTGTCCAGACGACGAACACCTTGTGACCGGCCGACGCCGCGTAGATGTAGTCGCCTATGAACTCGGCGCCCTGCCCGTTGGTACTAGAACCGGCAGGGTCAAACCCGGACGAGGTTGTGTCCGCTCGCGCGTAGTCCCATGTTGTGCCGGCGTCCAGGCTGGTCGCGACCGTGACCCCGATCAGCCGCGTGTTGTCGACGGTGCACGCAACGGTGCAACTCCCTAAACCGGTGGTGTCGTAGGACCGGTCGTAGTACACGATACTAACTGCTGTGTTCGGTCCGTCCTGCGAAGCCGTAACCCATGGGAAGAACTGGTCGCCGGGATCTTCCGTCCCGGTTGCAATCCTCTGACTGACAAGCATCGGCGTACTCCAGCTGTCCCCGCCATTGGTGGACTTCGCGAGAAGCACCTTGGTTCTCGAGCAGCCGGGGCCTGCGGGGCATCGTGCCGCCCATGCAATGTAGATCGTCCCGTCCGGGGCTACTGTCATTGACGGGAAGCTGTTGTCTCGAAAACCTGCTTTGGGTGTTGCGTCTCTGAAGGCACCCCCGTTCAGGGGCGACGGGATGTCGAGCAGTGTACTCACGACGGTGCTTGGCCGCGTGAAGTGAATGCCCCCGTCGAGTGACTTCGAGAAGACGATAGCGTTCGGCGCAAAGCGGTTCAGGGACTCCTCCCATGCCACATACACTTCTCCGCTTGGCCCGGTGCGCACAACCGATCCCTGAACCCCCCCGCATCCGATGTTGCAGCTCCGCGAGAGGTGAACGGGGTTCGACCAACTGGCACCTCCATCTTCTGATCGAACGATCGCGATGTGGTCGCTGGCGATGCCGCCGAAGATTGATCTGACGTTGCTGGTGAACGTCGACCAACTGACGTAGACGTTGTCCTTGAAGGGGCTGAGCGAGCTCGTGTCAGCCCAGATGTTCTCTTTATCGTCGAACCGGACCGGATTGCCGTCGGTGACGAGCACCGGCACCCAGTCTGTNGGTTTCAATCCTGTCGNACCCGAGGAGGAATCAAATGTAGCCTTCGCCACGACCAGATTCGCTGCCAACCCTCCTTGCTCCACTTGTGGCGCAGCCGGACTCTTGGGGATTGCCAGGTTCGCATAATACGCATTCCCCTGGGAGTCGAAGGCGATCGCAGGGTCTCCAGAGCTGAATTGGTTTATCGTGGCCCACCCGTCAGCCGCCGCTGTCGTCACCGTGTCGAGCACGCCCAGATCGGTCCATGTCCCTCCTCCGTTCGTNCTCACGTAGAGGCCCGATGAGCCGACGTTGGCTGCGAACGGACANTCAGCCAGGCCGCTCAGCGCCCCGTCACCATTTAGATCCTGGCATGGGGGCTCTGCCTGTTCGTCGTTGGCCCCCGCGATGAGATTGAGCGGATTAAGGGGGTTGACGGCAATCGTCGGTTCGTTCTGCTTCTGCTGCGGAAATCTCGGCAGCGGGCCCGGCGGGTTCTGTCCTGAGGGAGCGGGGAGAAACGCGTTGAGTCGGTTTACTCGACTCTCGACCTCGCGCGTCAAACTCGAAGGCGTCGCAAAAACAAANGTAGTCACCGCCACNGTCAGGAGCACCGCAAGCGCCATGGCCAGCAAACCTCGTGCTGTAGGAGAGACGATGCGATTCACCTTTCCACCTCCCAGCAAGTTTCAAGCATCTGTGCCAGCGCAAATGGAGAAGACAGATTTAGGGGGTAGTTCGAAAGTTCTCTGACCCTCAATCGCCTCCTGCCGGATTGAGACGAGGTGACGAGAATGTTACAAAACCTGTCGCTTCGATGCATGTTCAATGGAGGTTGAGCGTCAGGTGCGGGCGACGCCCGCGATTGCCGGCAGCTGGGTGGGCACCAGCAGCCCGGGTGGCGCGGACAACACACGCGGGATCGCGTTGACGACGATGGCATACGTCGCTTGATCTCCGTGGATGCCGCCTTCGACAGTAACACGGATGGGCGGCAGCGCGTCGATGGCAATCTCGTCTCGGGGATGCTCTGGGCCGGTCGCCATGGTCAGGTCGAGCGAAATTAGACCGACATCCCCGTGGATACCACGGCACATCTGATGAACTCCCTGGACTATGTGGGCAGGACCGACGACGGGCTCGACGGATTCCTCGATCCGGTCCAACTTCCATCCGAGCGCATGAGCGACCATGGCCGCTGACTGCGGCAGNCCGACGTGCCCGACGCGACCCGCAGCCACGCCGAGGCGGAACTCCTCGACGGTGAGCTCGACCCCGACCTTGTGCTGCAGAGGAAGACGCCGCAGGGCAACGTCCACTATCCGCGTGACGCTGATGTGACGGATCTCCCGGCAGGGCGCGGTGAGGATNACCGGGAGCAGGTCCATGACGAAGCCCGGATTCACGCCCAGTCCCACCACGCCTACGCCCCGGGATCGCGCCAGGGCGTCCAGCGAGGCGGCCTCGACCGGATGGTGGTACCAGGGGAACGCCAACTCCTCGCANGTGGAGATCACGGCAAGCCCGGCATCGGCCAGCGGCAACAACTGGGGAAGCACTTGGGCCAGCCGCGACTGGGTGGAGTGGAGCACGATATCCGCGCCGGCGTTCAGGACCGCAGCCGCGTCGGCGGTGATCACCACGTCTGGAGGCGCTCCGGGGATAAATGCCGCGGCAGGACGGCCGGCCTTGGCGGGGTCGATGTCCACCGCGGCAACCAGGCGGTGGCCCAGGCGGGACGCCAGGTCGGCGATGCCGATGCCGATCGGGCCCAGGCCATATTGAACAAAGCGGGCGGACAGCACGTCCCGTATTCTACTGCCACCCCGGCCAATTGCCTACTACGTAATTCGCCGGGCCCGGCGTTGGGTCGAGTCGGATCAGCGTCTATGAAAAACATCTGGAGGGGAGGCGGTGCCTCCCCTCCGGTGTGTGATGGCCGAATCGTCTTCGCGTGCCGCGCGCACGCGTGTTGCCGGATTAGTTGCCGGTCACCGCGCGGTAAGCGTTGATCCGGCCAAAGCCGTACCACGCATCTTTGCCTGGTCTCCCGATGTGATCCGCCGACTGCTTCAGGATCTTCATGATCTGATCGCCAGTCAGCGCGCCCCCTGCCGTGGAGTCTATGAGCGCCGCGACACCACTCACGTGGGCCGCCGCCATGCTCGTGCCGACCATGAAGATGTTCGCCTTACCCGAGCTGCAGTTCACGCCAGGGGTGAACCGCGCGCAGGCGGACAGGACGCGGTCCAGCGGCATCTTGTTCGTGTCGACGTAGCGGGTGACACTTCCGCCCGGCGCCGCGAAGGTGACCAGCGTCATGCCGTAGTCTGTGTAGAGCTGCTCCAGGCCTGCCGCGTTCGGGACCACGCCCATGGTATCGAAGCTCAACTGGAATTGCGGGCCGGTCGCCGAAACGGCCACCACGTGTGGGAACTGTGCAGGCATTTTCATGCACCGGTTGATGGTCAGCGGCGGGTCAAGCGGTGGATTCATTGGACAGAGATCTTTGTTATTGTCCCAGTTGGTCCCACTGTTGCCTGCCGAGGCCACCAGGAGCGCGCCCTTGCTGTGGGCATAGTTCACTGCGCGGTTGAGGGCAGCCATCAACTGTGCGTTCTCTCGTCCGCCCTTGGCCAGGACGTCACCAAAGCTCATGTTGATCACGTCGGCCCCCACGTCGGCCGCATACTTGATCGCGGCGATGATGGCTCCGTATGTGGCGAACCCTGAGCGGCCGGCCACTTTGATCGCCAGCAGGGTGACGCCCGGAGCGACTCCCGCCACGCTGACGCCCTCGGCCGCGATGATGGCCGCAACATGGGTGCCGTGTCCGGTCACATCGAGGTAGGGCTGCGCCCCTGGGGGCAGCGGCTCCTTGAAGAAGGACTTGCTCAGGACCGGATCGACGATGCTCACGACCTTGCCGTTGACCAGCCTCAGGAACTCCTGATGACCATAGTCGATCCCCGTGTCGATGACCGCAACCTTTACGCGCCGATCGCCCCTGATCCCGGCCTTCCAGGCCATCGGCGCCTCGATCGTTGTCATACCCCACTGCGCCGCGAAGAACTTAGCGAGCGCAGGATTACAGTCACCTGTGGGGGGGTTGGTGCAGGGCTTACTGTTAAGAGCCTCCAGCGCCCCGCCTTCCCAGGTCGCAGTCTCCGTATCCAGACTCTCCACGACCGTGGAGTCGCCCTGGTCAGGAAGCGCAAGTGGAACAACGCGATCTTCCTCAATGCCATCCAGGCCCGAGATGGCAGCCGCGGCGGCCGCAAAGTTGGGCTCAGAGGATTCGACGATTGCTACGCCGATCTCAGGCAGCTGTTCTACAATCTGCCCGCCGACCGAAGCCACAAGCGCATCCAGGTTCAGTGGAAGGCTTCCGCCCTTACCCACCAGGACGTATTGCACTGGAACCGCCTGGGCCGAGACGTNGCTGGTTGTGCTCAGCGAGGAGCCCATGAGCCCCATCGCGATGAGCAGCAAGATTGTTGTTAGACGTATTGACACGCGCATCAGCATGTTCTCCCAACACAACGTGCTCGACGCACTATCCCGCCGAGCCGACTGCCAATTTGTTCGAAGTTCAATAGTAGTTCTGGCGCTCCAGGTCTCGCCTTTTCACCCTTTAAATGAGCAAGATCAGTGCCATCTGGAGGGGGAGCCATCGCCGCATATCGAACACTAAGCCGTGCTTTGACCCCAACAGGAGCCTGCCGTGCCCGTTGCCGTCGTTGCCATCGGGGGCAACTCCCTCATCAAAGACGAAGCGCATCCCAATGTGGCCGGTGAGATCGAGGCCCTGGGCGAGACGTGCGGCCACATCGCCGGCATGCTGGCCGCGGGGTGGGACGTGGTGCTCACCCACGGCAACGGTCCTCAGGTAGGATTCAACCTCCTGCGCAGCGAGCTCGCCGCTCATGTCGTTCCCCCGCTTCCGCTGGACGTGCTGGGTGCTCAGACTCAGGGATCCATCGGGTACCTAATCCAGCAGGTACTGGGCAACGAACTCCGCCGGCGCAACATCCGCAAACGCGTGGTGACGGTGGTGACGCAAACGGTTGTGGATCCCCACGACGCGGCGTTCCATCGACCAACAAAACCTATCGGCAGTTTCTACCGAAAGGAGGAGGCCCAGCGGCTCCAGGCAGAGCGCAGCTGGCAGATGGTGGAGGATGCCGGACGGGGCTGGCGCCGGGTGGTCCCCTCGCCATGGCCGGCGGAAATTGTGGAGCGACTAGTGGTGAAGGGACTCGTCCACCAGGCGATCGTGGTCATCGCCTGCGGCGGCGGTGGGATTCCGGTCGTGCGAGAGGCCGACGGGCGCCTGGCCGGGGTGGAGGCGGTCATCGACAAAGACTTGGCCAGCGCACTCCTGGCACAGTCCATCGGTGCCGACCTGCTGCTGATCTCCACGCAGGTGGAGCGCGTCTCCCTGAACTACGGCAAGTCCGACCAGCGGGACCTCGACGCGCTGACCGTGGACGAGGCAAAGCGGTACCTCAGTGAAGGACACTTTCCCGCGGGCAGCATGGGACCGAAGATCCGCGCCGCCATTCAGTTTCTCGAGGCAGGCGGGCCGGAAGCCCTCATCACGTCGCCGGCCCACCTGGAACGCGCGCTGGCCGGCCAGACCGGTACACGCATCACAGGAGGCTGACGCCTCCAAGTTGAAGAGTTGAAAAGTCGAAAAGTTGGAGAGGCACTGCAGTCACCTTCCAACTCTCCAACTCTTCAACTTTTTAACATGCAGCCGGGAGGAACTCTCCAGTGAGTGAAGTCAAGTTCGCGCAGCGCATGGCCGGGCTGGGCACCGAGACGGCCTTTGAGGTTCTGGCCAAGGCCCGCGAGCTGGAACGACACGGCAAGTCGGTCGTGCATCTGGAGATCGGCGAACCGGACTTCGACACCCCCGAACACATTAAGGATGCCGCCGTGAAGGCTCTCCGCGACGGATATACTCACTACACGCCGTCGGCGGGGCTATTCGAGGCTCGAGAGGCGATCGCCGAGCATCTCGAAGCGACGAGGAAGATCCCCGTGCATCCGGACGAAGTGGTGGTGACCCCGGGCAGCAAGCCGGTGATGTTTTTCGCCATTCTGGCACTCGTGGATCCAGGCGACGAAGTGATCTGCCCGGATCCTGGCTATCCGATTTACGAATCGGTGGCCAGGTTTGTGGGCGCGACTCCAAGGCCGCTGGTGCTGCGGGAGGAACGGGGGTTTCGCGTTGATCCGGATGAACTGCGGCGGCTGATCACGCCCAAGACGAAGCTTCTGGTGCTGAACACCCCGCACAACCCTTGCGGCTCCGTCCTGACCCGGGAAGACCTGACCGCCGTGGCCGAGGCGTTGCAGCATACGAATGCGTTCGTCCTGTCCGACGAAATCTACTGGCAGATCATGTACGAGGGGAACCATTACAGCATCGCCAGCGTGCCGGGGATGAAGGAGCGCACCATCATCCTGGACGGTTTTTCCAAGGCCTACGCGATGACCGGGTGGCGCCTGGGGTTTGGGGTGATGCCCAAAGACCTTGCGGCTCGCATGACCCAGTTGATGGTCAACTCAAACTCCTGCGCCGCGGCCTTCACGCAGATTGCCGGTATCGCCGCGCTGCGCGGCCCCCGGGAGCCGATAGAGCGTATGGTGGCAGAGTTCCGCCGGCGGCGGGACGTCATCGTCTCCGGCCTGCGGGGGATCGATGGCGTGACGTGCATGATGCCGGCCGGCGCCTTCTACGCGTTTCCCAACGTCAACCGCGTCGAGCCGGACAGCAAGCGGCTGGCCGATTTCCTGCTCACCGAGGGTGGGGTGGCTTGTCTGGCCGGGACGGCCTTTGGCGAGCACGGCCGGGGCTATCTGCGTTTCTCCTATGCCAACAGCGTGGAGAATATCCGGGAAGGCTTGCAGCGCCTCCAGGCAGCGCTGTTGCGATACCGGCCGCGCGTGTCCTAACCTGCACGACCTACACAACCTGTGCGGGTCTGTCAGTGGTTCAGGTCGCCCGGTTGAAACCTTCTGACCACCTCGTCACACTGCTTCTGTCCGTCCCGCCACTTCCCCAGCGGCTTCGCGCAGACGACAACGTGATACCGGGTAGCTCCACTGACAAGGACGCCGACCGAGGCCCACTCCTGGCCACCAGACGCGCCGGTGACTTCGAACTTGTACCATAGCGCCTCCGTCGTCGTCCGCGCGTCCTGTTGAAAACCCGAGACGCCCTGAACCGGCAGCAGTTCGAAGACTGTTCGCCGGATGGCGGGATCGTCCAACCGGCCNGCCGATGCTCTGGTGACGACTACGATGAACTCGGCGACGTCGGGTATCCGGTCCGCGCCCGCCGGGACGAACCAGACCGCGTCGTCGCGCCGCACCTGCGTCCACCTCTGTGGATACCGGACGGTAAACCCGCGTTCATCGTGGACCTCGGCCAGTCCCACGGGAGCGGACGGCGCGCAGGCCCCAAGCAGCAAGACAACGAACGCAGCCAGCCACAACCTCATGTGCGGGGAGTTCGCGGGCCGATTGCGCCGTCCTCCGAATAACGCGGCCGGGACGCCGAGGTGCCGGCAGTGAGTGCAGCCCTGTGAACGCGATGGTCTTGTCCANTCCTCGCCCGGTGGAGTCCGCTCCATTAGAGCGCCGGAGTCTGGCGCCGCCCGAGCCACGGGCCGGGGAAGTGCTGCTGCGGGTGCGGTGTTGTGGCGTGTGCCACACGGATCTGCACATCGTTGAGGGGGAGATGCCTCAAGCGAAACTGCCCGTCGTGCCCGGCCATCAGATCGTGGCCGTCGTGGAGCGGGTGGGGCCCGGTGTGACACATCCGGCCCCGGGCGCGCGGGTCGGCGTGGCGTGGTTGTATGCGTCATGCGGTGTGTGCGAAGCCTGCCGGCGTGGCGAAGAGAACCTGTGCGCTCAGATTGTGTTCACCGGGTATCACGTGGACGGGGGATACGCGCAGTACCTGGTGGCGCGGGCCGACTATGTATATCCACTGCCCGGGTCGTTCGACGACGCGCACGCCGCCCCGTTACTGTGCGCCGGCATCATTGGGTATCGCGCCCTGCGGCTCTCGGGCGTGCGGGCCGGCGAGCGGCTCGGACTGTTTGGCTTCGGTGCCTCCGCGCATCTGGCTATTCAGGTGGCGCGGCATTGGGGGTGCGAGGTCTTCGTGTTCACGCGCGGCGATGCCCATCGGCGTCTCGCCGAACAGCTGGGGGCGGCGTGGGTGGGCGGGCTTGACGACGATGCCCCGCACGAGCTCGACGCCGCGGTGGTGTTCGCCCCGGCGGGCCGCGTCGTGATCGAGGCATTGCGCCGAGTGCGCCGCGGTGGCACGGTGGCCATCAATGCGGTGCACCTCGATCAGATCCCCGCGTTTGACTACAACCTCCTGTATTGGGAGCGTGCCCTGCGGAGTGTGAGCAACAGCACACGCCAGGACGGCGTCGAGTTCCTCCGGCTGGCGGCGTCGATCCCCCTCACCGTTCAGGTGCAGCAATTCTCCCTGGCCGAGGCAAATCAGGTGCTGGCATCACTGAAGCGCGGCGAGATCACCGGCGCGGCCGTGCTGGATGTAGCTTAGTTGAAAGGTTGGAGCGTTGAAACGTTGAACCGATTCGGACACTCAGTTCCTACGCTGGTAAGGTTTTGACGTTTCAACAGTCCAACGTTTCAACGTTCCAACGCTCTTACGGTCCGGGGCGTTTGCAGTTGACGCAGTGGTTGGTGAACCGTAGGAGCAGCTGGCCGGTGACGCGACCCACGCCCGCCAGGTTGCTGACGGTGTCGGCCTGTACCTCCGCCCAGATCGGCTGCCCGTCGATCCAGATGTACCCGATCCGCGTTCTGACCTCGCCCCAATCGTATGACAGTACGAGTTCGTAGAGCACTCCGTTCTCATCGATGGTGGCGCGCAGCGCGTACGGCGGTCCCGGCCGGGCAATGAACTCCTTCATGGTCGGCGCGGTGTACAACCACTGGGCGATCTTACGGCGGGTCGTGACGTCGAGTTTGTCCTCCGGATGGCCGTAACGGTCGATCGCGTCGTCGACGATGGCGCGATGGACCCCGGCCAGCACGAACCGGCCGTCCGGCTGTTCGCTGAGCAGGAAGATATCGTGGGCGTGAAATGTCTCGGGATTTTCCGCCTGCGTCTCGAGCTTTTCCGCAATGGCGCTCCGGATCGACGGCGCGAACGGACGCAGGAGCAGAGGGAGGGACAGGTCGCGGATGGTGACCTTACGATGCCTGATTCCGTCGGTGCCGCGCCACTCCAGAAACGACCCATCGGCGGCGACCACGAGCCGGCTCCGTTTGATCGTCACATTTAGGGTGCCGCTGAAGTCCGCGTTGAGCTCGTATGGCTCCGTGACATTGATGTCGAATAAGCGGAGGAGCAGCACATCGACCGTGGGGGCCTGCGCCCACCCGGTCTTCGCGGCCAGGACTGTGACCAGGAACGTCGCCAGAACTGCGGCACCGCCTCGAGATTTCAGTCGGGGATCGCGCGCCATCAATGTGGCACAGGGATCGAAGAAGGTCCGTACCGTTCCCACGAGACCATAGAGGCCAGAGGGCGCCGTCCGCGGCTCGCCAGAATGCGAAGAGCCGTGCGCTCGATCGCGCCGCGGCCGCGAGGATGCGGGTACCCCAGCGAGATCACGATGGCCAGCGCCTTGTCAGGGGGAATACTGAGAAGGGCTCTCGCCTCAGGCCCATGGTGCATCGTCGCCGGGCACGAGGCGACTCCCCATGACCAGGCGGCCAGCATAATGTTCTGCGCACACCGTCCCGCGTCAAATGCCGCGCCCGTATCCTCGATGACGAGCGCGATGGCCACCGCGGCGGTGGCGACGTGCTGGGCGAAGCGGCCGAAGGCGGCCAGCTCCCGCAGGCGGGAGCGCTCGCGTACGACTACGAAATGCCAGGGTTGGCGATTCCGGCTGCTGCCGGTCATCCGGCCGGCGTGAAGGATCTTCATTAACACCGGTTCTTCAATTGGGTGGTCGGTGAACGATCGCAGTTCACGTTTTGTGACGATGCAGCGATACGCGTCCACGCCAGGCGAATTCGACGGCATGACGGGTGGCTCCCGCACCGAGCAGGACACCNGGNGACCANGGNACCAGGGGACCAAGCAGCGATGATACCCGCAGGACCCAGATCGCTTGGTTCCTTGGTACCTTGGTCCCGGGTCCCTTGTTACAATTGGCGTATGAAGCTCGCGCCAGGGATGGAGATCACACTGCGGGTCGACCGGTTGAACGTGGACGGCCGAGGAGTCGGCCGGCTGAATGGGCTCGCCGTGTACGTCGATGACGCCGCCCCCGGAGACGTCGTCCGCGCCCGCCTGACCCGCGTGACGCCCGCGAACGCGGACGGCGAGATTGTCCGCATCGAAGAAGCTTCCTCCGACCGGGTCGTGCCGCGCTGNCCGCACGTCGGCGCCTGTGGTGGATGCAGATGGCAGCACCTCGACTACCGGGCTCAAGCCGCGGCGAAAGAGGCAATCATCGTGGAGAGCCTGCAGGGATTGCGTGGGCTGAGCGAGGTGCGGGTGCGCCCAATTATTGCCGCAGGCGATCCGTGGCACTTCCGCAACAGGATGGAGTTTTCGTTTCAGCCGCCGGACCGCGTGGGCCTTCACCGTCGCGGGCGCTGGGATGAGGTCGTAGACCTTCAGACCTGCTTCCTGCCGTCGCCCCGGACCGTCACTGTGTTGCACGTGGTGCGGGAGTTCATGCGGCAGCACGCGATTCCGTGCTACGATACCCGCACCCATAATGGGTTTCTTCGGCACATAGTCGTGCGCGAGGGCCGCGCGACCGGAGAGCTGCTGGTGGCCCTGAT
>JGI25385J37094_10000349_pt1 | contig 11841 bp, 10 predicted proteins | sample GraSoi013_1_40cm_FD_37094 | JGI IMG/M metagenome (IMG submission 37094) | reverse complement strand
TTCGCTTCTTCGCGCAGCGAGCGCACGAGCTCTTTCACGGCGGTCGGCACGTCACCCGGGATGACGCGCCCCGGCGGCCGTGGTGGCAGCGCCTCGAGCGCGACGATGCTGAGCTGCGGCGGCTCGGCGCCGAGCCCGAGATCGCCCGCCTTGAGATCTTTGATCTCTTTCTTCTTGGCTCCCATGATTCCCTTCAGCGTCGGGTAGCGGGGCTCGTTGAGTCCCTTCTGAGCGGAGACCACGGCGGGCAGCGGAAGGTCGAACGCCTCCAGGCCGCCCTCCACCTGTCGCGCGACCCGGACGTGCTTGGCGTCGGCGTCCACGCTCTCTTCCATGATCCAGGCCGCACACGGCCAGCCCAACACCTCGCTGAGCTGCGCGGTCACCGCCCCCATGTCGTCGTCGATCGCCTGCCGCCCGCACAACACGAGATGGGGTTGCTCCTGCTTGATGACGGCCGCGAGCGCACGCGCGGTCGTCAGCGTGTCCACGTTCGCCCACGCGGGATCGTTCAGGTGGATCGCGCGGTCGCAGCCCATGGCCAGGCAGGAGCGCAGCGCTTCTTTGGCGCGGTCGGGACCGAGACACACGGCGACGACTTCACCCTGCCCGCGCTTCTCCTTGATGCGCAGCGCTTCCTCGACGGCGAACTCGTCGTAGGGCGAGACGATCCAGGTGATGCCGGTGGTGTCGATGGCCTTGCCGCCCGCGCCGATCTTGACCTGCGTCGCCGTGTCCGGCACCTGCTTGATGGCCACGAGAATCTTCATTCGGGCTCGCTCCTTTAGGCCTGCTGCTCGTACGTGAGTTCCCGGGTGATGCGGAAGCGGTCACCCGGGATGAAGACACGGTCGAAGACGATGGCGCGGCCGCCGGAATAGGACACGCGCTCGGATTCGAACGCGGGGACGCCGGCCGCACAGCCCAGCTCGCGCGCCTCGCGTGGCCCCAGCCGCACGGCCGCGACGGTCTCGCGCGCCCGTGCGATCGGAAGGCCGAGCTTGTGCTCGAGAATCTGGCGCAGCGGCGTGGCCGTCAGGTCCGACTTCAACACGTCCTCGCCGATGTCGGGCGGGAGGAACGAGCGCTGGAGGCTCATCGGATGGCCGTCGACCAGACGAAGCCGCTCCACGGCGACGATGCGCGCCCGCGCCCCGAGGCCCAGGGCGGCGGCCACGCGTCGGTCGGCCACGCCGAAGAGGTTACCGAGGACGCGCGTGGTGACCTGTTCGCCGAGCGCCGTGAGGTCTCCCGCGAAGCGGCGCAGCGCGAGGATGTCGTAGTCGATGGACGGGGCGGTGACGAACGTCCCGAGGCCGTGACGGCGGTCGATCAACTTCTCGCGCTCGAGGACTTCGAGTGCCTGACGCAGGGTCATCAGTGTCACGCCGAACTGACGGGCCAGCCGGCGCTGATTGGGCAGCCGTGCCCCCGCTGTGAGCTCGCCATCGCGGATCTGCTCGCGCAGAGCGTCCGCGATGCGAAGGTAGCGGGGCACCCTCAACTGGCACCTCCCGTGCGATTACTGTTCTAGAACACTGCGCCGAAAATCAGCCCGGCCGCGTGCGTGGCCTCGGGAGAAGACGGCGGAACGGCGAGCCGCCTCAACTCTCGCCGTGACCACATTTTATGCACGCGTCTCCGGCGGTGCAAGGCGGGAACGCTGCCTCCACCGATAGATCACGAGAGTGGCCAGGGATACCACCCCGAGGGTCGCAGGCGGCACGTCCTGTCTGGCGGGACGCCAGGAGGGGCCGTCAGTCCGGCGACGACGGCGGCGTGAGCCCGGTGAGCGTGAGCGTGCCCACGTGGCCGCGCNCGAGGTCGAGCACGCGCACCGCGTGGTTGTTGGTGTCGGCGATGAANACGCGCTCGCCCGCGACGGTGAGGCCACTCGGCTCGCTGAAACGCGCGGCCAGGGCCTCGCCGTCGAGCAGCCCAGGCTTGCCGTCGCCGGCGATCGTCCGACATTCGGCGGTGGCGGGGTCGAGCCGCTTGATCTTGTGGTTGTACGTGTCGGCGATCAGCAGCGCGCCCTCGTGCCAGACGACTCCGAGTGGGTGCTGAAGCCTTACCGCCGCCGGCCCGGTTCCATCGCGGTCACCGAACTCGAAGAGGCCTTCACCGACGATCGTGCGGATCACNCCCTCGGCCGCAGGCTCGACCATCCTGATCGCGCTCGCCTCGCTGTCGGCCACNTAGAGCCGCACGCCGTCCGTGGTGAGTCCGCTCGGCTGGTTCATCGCCGCCTGCTGCCGCNGCCCGTCCTCGAGCGCNTCNCGCCCNGTGCCCGTATGAGGGCCGANGCGATCGCTTCCGAGCACCATCGCCCAGAGCTGATGAGTCCCGGCCATGGCGACGTAGAGCACGCCGNCCGAGATCGTCAGATCCCACGGTGAGCTGAGAGCGGTCCGGCGGGCGAGGCCGCCCACTCGCTCGCCCACGAGTTNCTGGCCCGTGCCAGCGATCGTNCTCACGCGGCCCGTCGCGAGCTCCACCGTTCGCACCACGTGGTTCTCCGTGTCNGCGACGTAGAGCGTTCCGTCGGCAAGCGCGAGGCCTTGGGGCTGGTGGAAGTACGCCTCCTCGGCGACTCCATCTCCGAGGCCGGGCTTTCCGCACCCGATGATCCGCCGCAGGCCGCCGTCGAGTCCGGCCTCGATGATGCGGTGATGGCCGGTGTCCGTCACGAAGAGACGGCCGCTGGCCTCGTCGGCCAGGAGCTTTCCCGGGAACAGCAGAGGCGTGGGCGGTGCAGGCTCCTGACCGGGGAGCCCGAGCGCCCGGCGATCGAGAACACCGGCAGCCTCGAACTCGGTGACCATCTCGCCGATGAGCCGATCGAAGGGCTCGAACTGGAGCTCACCCTCGTGCTTGCCGATCACCTTGCCGCGCGGATCGATGAACATCAGCGTCGGCCAGGCGCGCACGGCGTACGACTGCCAGACACGGAAGTCGCGGTCGTTGACGACCGGGTGGCCCACGTTCAATCTGAGGATGGCCTGGCGCACGCTCTCGATGTCTTGCTCGGCGATGAACTTGGGCGAGTGAACGCCGATCACGGCCAGCTCGTCGTGCCACTTCCGCTCGAGCCTCCGCAACTGCGGAAGCACGTGCAGGCAGTTGATTCAGCAGAAGGTCCAGAAGTCGAGGAGGACGAGCTTGCCGCGGAAGTTCTTCAAGCTGAGCGCGCGCGCGGCGTTCAGCCACTCGAGGTCGGTGGGGAAATCGGGTGCGTTGACGGCGCCCTCGAAGCGCGCGGCCATCAGACGGCGAGCGAGAGCTGCTCCGGCTTCGCAGCCGGCTCGAGCTTCACCTGACGTCGATCCGTGACGCCGTAACGCTCGCGCAGCGCCACCACCTGACGCTTGATCGGCTCCGTCTCGCTCCTAGGCAGATACGTCGTCGCGCAGTACAGCCGCTCGTAGCGCGGCAGCAGCTCCGGCCAGTCGCGCGCGAGATGCTCGAGGAAGTGCTCGCGCGTGCCGGGCGCCAGGAACAGCACGTTGCACCACACGCCGGTGGCGCCGGCCTCGCGAGCGGAGCGCACAACGTCGGCCAGCAGCTCCGGCTTGTCGGTGATCCCGGGCAGCACGGGCGCGATGCCCACGCCCGCATTGATGCCGGCGTCGACGAGGGCGCGAAGCGCGCGCAGTCGCTGGCGAGGCGGCGCCGTGCCCGGCTCCGTTCTCCGCCAGATCGTCGGGTCGAGCGTGGGCACCGAGAACGTGATGTGAACCTCGGCGCGCCGTGAGGCCTCCTGGAGCACGTCGATGTCCCGGATGATCATGGGGCCGCGCGTGATGATGCTGAACGGGTTGCGCGCTGCGGTCAGGACCTCGAGACACTTCCGCGTGAGCCGGTAATAACCCTCGACGGGCTGATAGGGATCGGTGGCNGCNCCGATCGCGATGCCTTCACCGCGCCACGAACGGCGCGCCAGCTCCTGGCGCAGCACCTCGGCCACGTTCGTCTTCACGCGCACGGACTGGCCGTACTCCTCGCCCGACGGCCGGTCGGCCCGGCGCTCGTAGCCGCGGACATAGCAGTAGGTGCAGCGGTGCGCGCAGCCCATGTAGGGGTTCAGCGACCACTTGAAGGGCATCCCCTTCACCGGGTTCAGCGCGCTCCGGCAGGGCTCCTCGCGATACACCGGGCGAATCATGGGAGGGCAAGGCTATCATGTCTGGCCATTCCACTCATCAGGAGGTTAGTGATGGGCCTCGAGGGCAAGGTCGCGATGATCACGGGCAGCGGCGGCGAGCACGGCTTCGGGCGGGCCATCGCCCGCCGTCTGGCGACGGAAGGCTGCGATCTCGTGCTCACCGACGTCGCGTCGACCGGCACCAAGGTCGTTGCCGCCAAACCGTCCGGGAACTGGGGCGGGCTCGATGCCGTGGCGGACGAAGTGAAGAAAGCCGGTCGGCGAGCGATCACCGGGCTGGTCGACGTCCGCTCGACCGCTCAGATCGATGCGGCGGTGCGCGAGGCGCTCGACACGTTCGGCCGCCTCGACATCCTGGTGAACAACGCCGCCGCTCCGCCCGGCGCCGATCGCGTGCCGGTAATCGAGCTCGGCGAGGAGGCGTGGAGCACGGTGCTCGACGTGAACCTCAAGGGGACGTTCCTGTGCTCTCGTGCGGTCGCGCGCGCGATGCTCGAGCGCAACGTCCGGGGCCGCATCGTCAACATCTCGTCCAACTGCGGGAAGATGGGGTACCCGAAGCTGGCGGCCTACTGCGCCTCGAAGTTCGGGATCCTCGGCTTCACGCAGGCCCTCGCCATGGAGCTGGCGCCACACGGCATCACCGTGAACGCGATCTGTCCGGGTGCCGCCGACACCGACCGTCTCGACTATCTCGGGCGGCGGCCCGATGGATCGTTCGACGCGGCGCTACGCGGGCAACAGATCAGGATGCGTGGTGCCAGCGTCCCGATCGGCCGGCTCGCCACCGCCGACGACGTCGCCGAGGTGGCCGCGTTTCTCGTCTCCGAGAGCGCCGAGTACATCACGGGCCAGGCGATCAACGTGGCCGGCGGCTCGATCATGCACTGAGGGCGGCGCGCGGAGCCAGCCTCGAGGTTGTGGTGTTACGCGTCCGACTCGCTCGAGGTGGCCAGGAGGCGCGCCAGGGCTTCGGGCGAGACGGGCTTCACCAGGTGGGCATCGAATCCCGCTTCGCTCGAACGGCGGCGGTCCTCGGTCTGGCCGTATCCGGTGACGGCGATGAGTGTCGCGGTCTTGCCGAACGCCGAGCCCCGCAGCGTGCGCGCAACCTCGTAGCCGTCGAGCCCGGGAAGACCGAGATCGATCAGGATGACGTCGGGGCCCTCGGCCAGAGCAAGCGTCACGCCGCCGACTCCATCACTCGCCTCGCTCACGTGGTGTCCCTGCGACTCGAGGAGCAGCCGCAGCGACTCCCGGGCGTCAGGGCTGTCCTCGATGATCAGGATCCTTCGAGGCCGCCCGTGAGCGAGCGGCTCTGACGGGGGCCGGGGCGGTGCTGTGGTGACGTCGAGGGGCAGGCGAACGCTGAACTGAGCCCCGCGTCCCTCGCCTTCGGAGAACGCGGTGATCGCGCCTCCGTGAAGCTCCACGAGACGGCGAGTCAGCGTGAGGCCGACGCCGAGTCCTCCGAGCGACCGATCGAGCGGCTGCTCGGCCTGAGCGAACAGCTCGAATACCCGCGGCAGCATCTCGGGCCGAATGCCCCGTCCCGTGTCCGTCACGCGCAGCACGGCGTCACGGGACTCACGGGTGATGTCGATCTCGACGGAACCACCCGCCGGCGTGTACTTGACGGCGTTCTGAAGAAGGTTGCCGACGATCTGCTCAAGGCGCGTCAGATCGGCGCTCACCATCACGGGCTCGGCTCTCACGGTGACGCGATGCTCGAGCCCCTGCCCGCCGTCCCGGAGCAAACGAACGCAGTTGGTGGCCACCTCACCGAGATCGAGCGGCTGGCGACTCAGCGTGATCTTGCCGGCGGTGACGCGCGCGACGTCCAGCAGGTCGTCCACCAGGTGGGCGAGATGGTGAGACTGACGGAGGATGATCTGGCGTGAGCGACGCGTCTTCTCGTCCTGCTCGCCCCGGCGCTCCAGCGCACCCACGGCGGCGACAATGGCGCCCAGCGGGTTCCTCAGCTCGTGGGAGAGCGTAGCGAGAAACTCGTCCTTGGCCCGGTTGGCCTCCGCGGCGGCACGGTAGAGCTGCGCGTTGTCGAGGAACATGCCGGCCAGGTCGCTGATGCCCTGCACGAGCCGCACCTCGTCGTCCGTGATCGACCGACGCTCGGTCCACCAGATCACGAAGAAGCCCCCGACGGGTCGTTCCTTGATACAGATGGGCACGAACAGATCGGACTGGTGGGGGAACCGGTTGAAGGACTCACGATCGACCCGCGGGTTGGCCGCCATGTCGTCCGTCCACACGGCGCGTCGCGCCCCCCAGGCTCCCTCGATCGCCGCGTGATTCTTGATGGGGATCGGGAATTGCTGGAAGGCCTCCCGCATGTGTTGCGGCACACGATAGCCGGCCACCGGGCGGAGGTCATCACCGCTCGGGCCGGCCAGAAAGGCGCCGACCATGTCGGCGCCGAGCGCATGAGCGATCTCGCGAGCCACCCGTCGCATCGTCTCCGTTGGATCGAGCGTCGCGCTCAGGGTGCGGCTCACGGTGAGGAGTGTTTCCGTCTCCCGCAATCGCCGCTTCTGACGGCTCAGCAGCTCGGCCCGCTCGATCTCCTCCTGCTTGCGATCGGACACATCGCGCAGCACCGCGAGGTGCCGGTTGTGCAAGAAATGAGCGGTCGCGGCGTACTCCACGTCGCGCACGGTCGCGTCGGCACACACCAGGCGCAACTCACCCGTCTGCCGGCCGGTCGTCAGGAAGGTCCGCCACGCGGCGTCGAGACCGACGTTGGAATGGAGGAAGTGATCGAAGCGACGTCCCACGAGGTCGGCGGCGGGCGCACCGAGGAGCTGCTCGGCCGCGGGATTCACGTCGATGAAGACGCGCGCGTCATCGACAATCAGCACCGCATCCAGCGCGGCTGCGAAGAACGCCTTGAAGTCCTGATCGCTCGACATCGACGATTGCCCGGCGAGACGCCGTGCCCGACACTACGTCCGGCCCGACACTCAGTCAAGACGAAGACGACGCGCGATTCAGTCGCGGCGGCTGAGCGGAGGCACGTCGGTCGTCAGGAGCGTCTCCACGAAGCGGCTGACGTTGCGCGCATTGAGGCCGAAATCGAAGCCCAGGCGGTGGGCGAGTCGGCTCTCGACCTCGAGCCGCGTGGCCTCGCCATTCTCACGCGCCGCGATCCTGACCACGGTCGCGATCCCGAACGTTCGCCTGCGCGCCTCCAGCGTCAACGCCTCGGCGTCGTAACGGGTGAGCCGCGCACCCATGCGACGCAGGGCGGCGGCGCTGCGGAGCAGGACGTCTTCGGGCGGGCCTTGAACGGCTACTTCTTGTAGTCGCGGTGCCACAACTCGATGTAGTCGCGCGCGTTCCGCTTGATGTCCTCGAGCTCGTCGGCGCTCATCCGGCGCACCGGCTTGGCTGGCACTCCCATCACGAGCCAACCGGCCGGCACGACCTTGCCCGGCGGCACCAGCGCGCCGGCGCCGACCTGAGCACCTTCCTCGACGACGGCGCCGTCGAGGACCACGGCCCCGATGCCAATGCGGGCGTCGTCCTTCACCGTGCAGGCGTGAACGACGGCGCGGTGGCCGATCGTCACACCGGCGCCCACGATGCACGGATGCTCCAGCGTGACGTGGAGCACCGAGCCATCCTGTACGTTCGAGTTGCGCCCGAGCCGCACGTAATTGTCCTGGTCGCCGCGCAGCACGGCCATCGGCCACACGCTGGCGCCCGCCTCGATGGTCACGTCCCCGATGACCTGGGCCGCCTCGTCGACGTACGCGGTCGGATCGACGCGCGGGGTGCGGCCGGGGACGCTTCGGATCACGCCACCTCTCCGGCCGTGACCGCGATGCACTGCCCCGAGATGTTCCTGGACCAGTCGCTCGACAAGAAGACGGCGAGCGACGAGATGTCGTCGGCGACGACCATCCGTCCGAGCGGCTGGCGGGACAGGAACTGCTTGCGCATCTGCTCGAGGGGCACGCCACGCACCTCGGCCTGGCCGGCGATGACGCGGTCGATACGATCGCCCTCCACTGCGCCGGGCGCGATGGCGTTGACGCGGATGTTGTGCGGGCCCAGCTCGGCAGCCAGGCCGTAGGTCATCCCGATCTGGCCCGCCTTCGACGAGCAATAGCCGATGCGGAAGGCGAGGCCGCGGCGCCCGGCCACGGACGAGATGTTGACGATGGCGCCGCCGCCGGCCTTGATCATCTCGGGCACGACGAAGTGCGTGCACATGTACGACGAGGTCAGGCAAGAGTTGACCGTGTAGAACCAGTCCTCGACGGAGTAGTCCTGCACGGGCTTGGTCGGGCCGCCGTCGCCCGCGTTGTTGATCGAGCGTGTCGATCTTGCCGAAGGCCTTCACGCTCGCGGCCACCAGATTCTTGACGTCGGCTTCCTGGGCGGCGTCGCCGACCACGGCAATCGCGCTGCCGCCAGCCTTCTCGACGAGCCTCACCGTCTCTTTGACCAGCTCGGCCGAGCGCGCGTTGCACACGACCCTGGCGCCCTCGCGCGCGAACTGCAGGCTCATCACGCGCCCGATGCCCTTGCTCGCTCCCGTGATGATCGCGACCTTGCCGTCGAGCATGCCCATGGCTACGCGACCTCGAAGAGGCCGGCGGCGCCCATGCCGCCGCCGATGCACATCGTGCAGACCACGTGGCGGGCGCCGCGCCGCTTGCCCTCGATCAGCGCGTGCCCGACCATCCGCGCGCCGCTCATGCCGTAGGGATGGCCGATGGAGATGGCGCCGCCGTCCACGTTGAGCTTCTCCATCGGGATGCCCAGCTTGTCCCGGCAATACACGACCTGCACGGCGAACGCCTCGTTCAGCTCCCAGAGATCGATCTGGTCCATCCGGAGGCCGAAGCGCTCGAGCAGCCGCGGCACCGCGAAGACGGGGCCGATGCCCATCTCGTCGGGCTCGCACGCCGCCACCGTGAAGCCCCGGAAAATGCCGAGCGGATGGAGGCCGCGCCGCTCGGCGAGCTTGGCGTCCATCACCACGCACGCCGACGCGCCGTCGGAGAGCTGGCTGGCGTTGCCGGCCGTGATGTAGCCTTTCTCGCCGCGTACCGGCGCGAGCTTGGCCAGGCCTTCGAGCGACGTGTCGGGCCGATTGCCCTCGTCCTTCATGAACGTGATCTGCTCCTCGCGCATCTCGCCGGTGGCCCGATCCTGCGTCAGCTTCGTCGTGGTGATGGGCACGACTTCCTTGTCGAAGCGGCCAGCCGCCTGGCCCGCGGCCGTGCGCTGCTGGCTCGCCAGCGCGTACTCGTCCTGCTTCTCGCGCGNGATGTAGTAGCGCTTGGCCACCACCTCGGCCGTGTCGATCATCGGCATGTAGACCTCGGGCTTGTGCTCGTCGATCCACGGCTCGTGAATGCGGAAGTTGTTGAAGTGCTCGTTCTGCACGAGGCTGACGGATTCGAGCCCGCCCGCCACCATGATCGGCACGCGATCGACGATCACCCGCTGGGCCGCCATGGCGATCGCCTGCAGGCCCGAGGAGCAGAAGCGGTTGACCGTCACGCCCGCCGTCGTCACGGGCAGCCCCGCCCGCAGCGCCGACTGCCGAGCGATGTTCTGTCCGGTCGCGCCTTCGGGCAACGCGCAGCCGAGGATGACGTCCTCGACCTCACCCGGCTCCACGCGCGCGCGCTCGACGGCGGCCTTGATGACGTGGCCCGCCATCGTGGCTCCGTGCGTGTTGTTGAGGGCGCCGCGGTAGGCCTTGCCGATGCCGGTGCGCGCGGTGGATACGATGACGGCGTCTGCCATGGATGAGTCTCCTTGCCGACGCGTCAGCGCCGGCGCGCGTAATGCTCGATGATGAACCCCGCGATCGAATGGCGCGCGGGCCCGACCGGCAGCGCGTCGCGTGGGAACCAGCGCGCGTCCTCCAGCTCCTCCTTATCGACGGCGATCTCGCCGCCGGCGTACTCGGCGACGAAGCCGACCATGAGCTGACTGGGGAAGGGCCAGTTCTGGCTCCCGACGTACTGGATGTCCTTCACGTCCACGCCGACTTCTTCCTTCACCTCGCGGGCGACGGCGCCTTCCAGCGACTCGCCGTTGTCGACGAAGCCGGCGATCAGCGCGTAGCGGCCGGGCGCCCAGATGGATTTGCGGGCCAGCAGCAGGCGCTCGCCGTCGCGCACGAGGACGATCACGCACGGGTGCAGGTGCGGATAATGCTCGTACTGGCACTTCGGGCAGCGCTTGCCCCATTCGCCCTCGATGCGCGTGGTCCCCTCGCCGCAGCGGGGACAGTGTCCGCTGGTCGATTCCCACCAGAGCGCCTGCATGGCCATGCCGCCGAGCGAGAGCAGATCGTCGGGAAGCTTGGTGCCCTGCATCGGGACGCACGTCTCGCGGTGATAGCCGGCCGGCAGCGTGTCCCCGCGCGCCACGGCAACCACCCAGCACGGCTCGCCGCNCCACGTGCCGAGCAGCAGCGCCTGCTTGGCCGCTACCTCGAAGCCCGNGGGGGCGTCGCCGAACGGCAAGGCCAGCTCGTGGTTGTCGTTGGAGACGACCAGGCCCTGGTCCTGGACGACGAGCCAGTGGCCGCGGCGGTCGGGCAGCGCGCCGCCCCGCTTGGCCGGTTCGAACGTCTGGCCGATGCAGTCGCGATTGAACGGCAAGGTCGCGGTGAGTGGGGTCATCGAGCCCATCTTATGGTACAGACCTAGGTATGGACCAGCCATTCACCGAACGCCGGCTGCGCTTCATGGACGCCATCGGCGAGGGGCTCGCGGTCGTCCCGGGAGCCCAGGAGATCATGCGGAACGCCGATACCAACCACGATTTCCGCCAGGCCTCCGACTTCTTCTTCCTCACCGGCTTCGACGAGCCCGACGCCGTCGCGGTCTTCAATCCGACGCACGTCAAGGAGCGTTACGTCCTGTTCGTGCGGCCGCGCGACCGCGAGATGGAGATCTGGAACGGCTACCGCGCGGGGATCGAAGGCGCGGTGGCGCGGTATGGCGCCGACGCCGCCTATTCGATCGACGAGCTCGATCAGAAGCTCCGCGACTACGGCCTGGACCGCCCGGTCCTCTACTACCGGCTCGGCAATCCCGCATTCGACCCGCGTATCACGCGCCTGGTCGGCGAGCTGCGCGCGGCCCGCGCGCGCGGCTACACGCCGCCGACGCGCCTCGAGGATCCGTCGCCGATCCTCAACGAGCTGCGGCTCCGCAAGCTGCCCGAGGAGCTGGCCCGACTGCGCCGCGCCTGCGAGATCAGCGCCGAGGCCCACACCGAGGCGATGCGCTTCACCCACCCCGGCCTCATGGAGTACCAGGTGCAGGCCGTCCTCGAGTACGTCTTTCGCATGAACGGCTCGCGGCGCAACGCGTATCCCTCGATCGTCGGGTCGGGACCGAACGCGTGCATCCTGCACTACCTCGAGAACAACCGGCGCATGGAAGATGGCGACCTGCTGCTGATCGACGCGGGGTGCGAGTACGGTTACCAGGCGTCAGACATCACGCGGACGTTTCCCGTGAACGGGCGCTTCACGGCGCCTCAGCGCGCGATCTACGACATCGTCCTGCGCGCCCAGCTCGCGGGCATCGCCGCGGCCAAGCCGGGACAGCGCTACGAGGTGGTCCACGACGCGGCCCGGCGCGTGTTGACCGAGGGCCTGGTCGCCCTCCGGCTCCTCCCCC
>JGI25385J37094_10000346_pt1 | contig 11886 bp, 10 predicted proteins | sample GraSoi013_1_40cm_FD_37094 | JGI IMG/M metagenome (IMG submission 37094) | reverse complement strand
AAAGAATCGTCATTCCGGGGTTAGGCTTAAGCAGAACCGTTCCAGAGGATATTGTAGTGGACTCACTGAATGGTGAAGATCACTAGACAGAGAATCACGCTGTTCCTGCTCCTAGNAGTAGTATTCTTCATGGTTCAAACCTCCCTCNCCCAGAAAGCCCATGGGCAATCGAACGTCTACGTAGCCTCTCTAGACCAGAATATTGATCCTGGATCTGAAGACTTTGTCGTTTCATCGATCAACGATGCCACGTCGTCGGGAATGCACAGCTTCATCCTGATTCTCAACACCAACGGTGGAAGCGGGGCCAACATGGAAAACATCATCAGCGCAATCTCCAACTACGAGACCAACGGCAACAACAATTTCACCACTCTCGTCGCTCCGAGCAGNGCACATGCATTCAGCGCTGGAGCATACATCGCTGAAGCATCCAGCTCAATCTTCATGGTCCCAGGCACGGTCATCGGGTCCGCCACACCCATCGTCAGCGGCATTCCAACAGGTGAGGAGAACACCACCCTCACAAAAGACATCAACGCCTTCACGGCGTACATGGAAGCACTAACCGGAAGTCATGGTCGAAACCCCAACGCCACAGCTCTTATGGTTACCCACGGCGTATCCTATACTTGCCAGACAACCAGCTCATGCTCCGCCCTGCAGCAAGGCGTGATAAACCAAGTTCTGAACGCCAANAGCACCCAGCAAGCACTCACAATATTGCACGCAGGAGATGCGACAATCCACTACGCCGGAACCAGGTCGATATTCCTCTCCATCATCAGCGATCCGAACCTCGACAGCATNCTATTCCTAGCAGGCGTCTTCGCAATACTCGCTGACNTATACCATCCAACCATCATTTTCACNGTCGTAGGAGCGACCGCGATCGCCCTCGCACTCCTCGGGCTAGGAGTGTTCGGAGCACCNTTTGTCTCGATCATCCTCATGATGATAGGAGCCATATTCATTTTCCTAGAACTGAAAACGCACCACGGCGTGAGCGCTATCGCAGGCGTTGTAATATTCATCGTGGGCTTTCTCCTTATCTTCAGCCTGCCCTCCTCAACACCCGCACCAGCACCGCCAGGATCGTCAGGAACCAGCACNTTCATNCAGATAGGAGTACTNACNTACACAATCCTTGGNATAGTTGGGGGCGGAGGAGTTCTCGGAAGCATCTACCTCTACCGAGTACGCGAGACGCTAATGCANAGACCNCCGGCNCANAATCCCAAGGCTATAATAGGGAAGCAGGGTCGCCTGACGAGTGACTTGAAAGCCGGCGAAGTCGCCACAGCAAACATTGGCGCCGAGGACTTCACCGTGACCGGCTCAACGGACTTGCCTAACGGGACCTTAGTTAAGGTCAAAGACATTCAAGGGCTCAGATTGATCGTCGAAAGGGCGGAGAATTAGAAATGCTCCTCGGCTCAGTCATCCTCCAAGCCAGCGACATCACCCTATACGTCGAGATATTCTTCATTATAATTCTCCTAATCATTTTCCTAGCGCTCTTTGCCTCTTCCATCAAGATCGTACGAGAATACGAGCGCGTAGTCCAGTTCCGACTAGGTCGACTAACAGGCTCAAAGGGACCCGGAATAGTCCTCATCTTACCCGTCATCAACAGACTCGTCAAAGTCGACCTGAGAGAAAGATACCTAGAGGTTCCTCACCAGACCGCGATCACCAAAGACAACGCCCCCGTAGACATCGACTTTCTCATCTACTACAAAGTAGTTGACGCTTCGGCGAGCATTGTCCAGGTGCAGAATTTTACTGGCGCCTCAGTTGGACTCGCTACTACGACCCTCAGAGCCGTTGTTGGTGACATACCTCTGGACGAGTTGTTGTCGAAGAGGGAGCAGATCAACTCAATTCTGAGAACAAGGCTCGATGAGGTGACCGAGAGATGGGGAATCAAAGTCACCAACGTCGAGATCCGAGAGATCAGACCTCCCAAAGACGTTCAGGACGCCATGGTCAAGCAAATGACCGCCGAGAGAAGCAGNCGGGCNCTGGTCACAGAATCCGACGGTATCCGGGAATCCTCAGTTCTCAAGGCNGAAGGAGCGAAGAANGCAGCCATCCTGCAGGCAGAAGGGCAAAAGCAGTCCGCGATCCTCGTAGCCGAAGGGAACAAGCAATCCCAGATCCTTGTAGCGGATGGTTATGCTCAAGCATTGGGCCTTATTTTCTCCGCTGCCAAGAATATAGACTCGAAAACAATGGCTCTCCAATACCTAGACATGCTCAAAGCGCTAGGAGCCAGCGCGTCGACAAAGTACATCCTGCCAATGGAGTTCACGAGCATGATTTCCAAGCTGAAAGAATTTGTTCAAGATTCTTCAAAGGACTAGCCCGGTCAACAATAGAAAAGTCTCATGGAGCTCGGACCTAAACTCTAAAGTAGATTTCTGAGCTTAAGTTTGATTAAGCCTTTAGTCTGCCAGATTTCAAACCATGACAACCGAGAAGACTGGCAGGTTCGGTCAGAGAACGTTCAGTACATTGCAGTGATAATATTGCTAATCGCCCTCTCAGGCTCCGCAACCTACGCCGTGATGAGCGACACTTCGATCCATGGACTGACAGTGAAATTCTATGATGCCTCCCGCTACTGCACAAACCCAACCGGCTCGATCGATGTTCTAAACTTCAAATTCACCAATGCCGTTGTATACAGCAGCGCGTCACTCGAGGTATCACTCTCCCACGTCACCTTCGCAATGGCGAGCGACGGTGTACCGATTGGAACTTTTTCAGGGCCAGACGCCAGGTTTGGACCCGGCCAAAGCGTCTCCTATACCCCCATATTCAGCAACTCCACCATCGATCCGTATTCTCAATCCCTGTCTTCTCAGATAGTCCTTAGCATTACAGCACAGGTTAGTGCAGGGCCCTACTCAACGACAACGACCACTTCGGATTCGGCACTGGTGACGTTCCCGGGCCCGCTCTGCTAACCGTGGCATACGGTTCGAACCGGACCAGAGGCTTGGATTCTACATACTTCTGGCATTTTCAACAATCCGTATGTCACCAAGACCCGGTCGAGGATCTCGAATCCTATAGCCAGAGACCATAATCTCTCGGGTTGCAGGAGGCTTATCGGGCATAATCGCGTCAAGAATCCGATAACTTGGAGGCATGCGGAATGCTTTTCTTCTCATCGCAAACACCAATGGGCATGCCGAAGAAGAATGGAATACCAAAGTCCCTCCTCGCGGACATCAAATCGGTAAAGACACGGCTATCTGGTCTGGAAAAGCCGAAGGCTATCCTCGCCGACATTGGGAGTCTAAAGACTCGACTGGTAAGTCTCGAGAAGGCTCACGCAACTATCAACAAAGAACTCAAGAACATCTCGGACGCACTGAAACGACAAGAGAGCACTGTCGCCCAACTAGGCAAGAAACCTGCAAAGAAGGAGAAGCGCAAACCCAGTGAATACAACCTCTTCCTGAAGGACAAGATGTCGGCTGGCATGAGCATGGTCGACGCTGTCAAGGCGTGGAAGGAGAAAGAGGGCGGAGCGTCCTCATCTTCATCCTCCATGCGACAGCCCGGTCAAGACTGGCAGTCCCCATCCCAACAGTACTAGCCAAGAACCTCTCGGTCGAGGAGCAAAGGCGCGAGGAAAAACAGCTGGCGCCCTCGACAACCCTCTTTTTTGATTTCTAGATAATCTCATAACTCGTCCTCGCAATATCGAAAAAGAAATGGGCAAGAACTGGGGTAGAGATTGACTCGTTCAGTCCAGAAGTTTGACTGCTTCGGCTCGGGGAATCGCCAGCAAGGTTTCGATGCTCAGGTGATCGCCGCCTCGCATTAACGCCTTGAGCGCGGTCTTCTCGTTGGGAGCTTCAAGGATCACTACTGCATCATATCGTCCAAATGTCCAGTACGCTTGCAATAGGTTGCCTCCCTCGCGTTTCAGATGCTCCCAATTCCTGTCCATCTCGGCAATCGTTTCCTTAGTAGGCTTCTTGCGCCATTTTGCTAGGCTCACAAATATCGTTCTGAACTCACCCTCCTCTCATAGTTGGGTATTTTCAAGCCCCTCCTCGGCAAACATGCTTACCACGTCAATTCTCTACGCCGGATAAGCTTTCCACGGTATCCCAGAGATTCCAAGAGGACAGAAGTCTAAGTGCATGACCGAGGGTAAACTTCTATCTCCCAGCTAAGCCCCCATCGGTAGTTGTGCTAGATTTGTGCCGATTTCAAGCGCACAACTTAAGCTTCCTGACACTCCAAGAAGGCTCAAATGGATACTCCGCGCTTAAGCCCGCCTAGTATCCAAGTGAGACGTGCATATGAGCCGGCTCTGACGAGCAAGGGTAACCCGCAAATGGCACATCCACCCAGAGTAAAGAGAATGGCATTCAGTGGCATCCCCCACCTGCCATTTCAGGAGTTTACAGTATCCAGTCTCGAGGCTCTCCTGAGCATTCTGAAAAAGGCTCGGATAAAAGATGCGGAGATAGAAGTCTCCACGTCCGAAGACTCGCAACACACGACGTGTTCAAAGCCGATGATCCACGTGCTAGTAATGACCGCAAAAGGAGAAGGCGCAGGCGAGCACAAAGACCTAGCTGCACTGTATCAGTACTGCCCCGGATGCGGAGGCGCGGTACGGGTTCTCTGATCATTCTGATCTGAACGGAGACATGCGATGGCTTTCAGTCCGGACCGTTTAGAAACGCGCAATTCTCTGAGAATTTTTCATCCCGTGAGAGTAAGCCGAAACTCCCGCCAGAAACACCACATATTTGTAGCGATTGGCTGAACCATCGTTTTCTCCCCCCGAGCGCTGATCCCTTCGCACACTCCTTGCATGCCATCGTACCTGTCTTGCAATCGATAGAGGCAGGGATCAGACTGAAAGCTTGAAAAGGGCCCCTGCGAAGATGAGTAACCTTTGAGACGACGAGAGTGGACGATGGCAGAGCCGCCATACTAGCCCTCGAGGACGGCACCATATTTCGGGGGAAAGGCTTCGGCGCTCCAACCGATGTCTCGGGAGAAGTCGTCTTCAACACTTCAATGATTGGTTATCCAGAACTCCTCACAGACCCGTCATACCATGAACAGATTGTTGTGATGACGTATCCAATTCTCGGATCCTACGGCGTCCCATCATACTCATTATGCGACGAGCATGGGCTACCCCTTCACTACGAATCCGACTCCATCAAAGCGAAAGGCTACGCGATCCATTCACTGTCAAAACCCAGCCACTGGTCCAGCGATCGAACACTCGACGATTGGCTTGAGCAAGAGAAGATACCCGGGATTCAAGGAATCGACACTCGCGCAGTGACTCGTAAAATCAGAACCAACGGAACAATGCTCGGACTGCTGAAAACGTCTGACAATGAAATCGGTTCCGACCAAGTCAAAGCAGAACTTAGTAGACTTACCGACCCGAACAACACGGACCTAGTCAGAAACGTCAGCCCCTCAGAGCCTATCCACTATGTCAACAACTCCGACGCGACCGTCGTCCTCTTGGACTGCGGAGTAAAATATGGAATAGTTAGAAACCTGCTCGCGTCCGGAGCCAGCGTCGTCCGAGTTCCATACGATTACTCGGTCAGCGAGATTCTCGAGTTCGAGCCCAGCAGAATAGTCATCAGCAATGGGCCAGGAGACCCCAAGAAGTGCACACAAACCATCGACACAACCAGAGAACTACTTGAGACAGATATTCCAATTATGGGAATCTGTCTCGGAATGCAAATCCTCGCCCTGGCAGCAGGAGCGGACACCTACAAGCTGAAGTTTGGACACCGAGCCGTCAACCATCCCTGTGTCGATCTGAAAACAGGCAGGTGCTACATCACCACCCAGAACCATGGGTATTCAGTCAGCTCCGACTCGTTGGGGCACACTGAATTCGCGACCAGATTCATCAACATAAACGACAAGACAATCGAGGGAATCGCCCACAACAAAAAAGAAGTCATCGGGGTCCAGTGGCATCCAGAAAGCTCTCCCGGGCCCTACGACACAAGATTCCTCTTCGATCGATTCATGGGGGGAAGTCTCTCGATTTGAAGATCGGCGAACTCAGGAAAGTTCTCATTGTAGGCAGCGGAGCCATAAAAATTGGCGAAGCAGGAGAATTCGACTACTCAACATCCCAGGCCATAAAGGCCTTGCGAGAAGAGGGGATTCAAACAATCGTTGTGAATCCGAACATAGCCACCATCCACACTGACAAGAAATTCACCGACAAAGTTTACTCGGTCCCAATAAGAACCGAATTCATCGAACAAATCATTGAGGAGGAGAAGCCTGACGGCATACTCCTCGGTTTCGGAGGCCAAACCGCGCTGAACTGTGGAGTCGAATTGGCGGAAAAAGGCCTCCTNGAAAAACATGGTGTACNAGTCCTCGGAACGAGCATCAGGAGCATCGAACTCGCTGACAATAGAGAACTTTTCAAGACTACAATGCAAGAAAACGGGATTCCTGTTCCAAAAAGCAAGAAAGCATCCGANCTTGACAGTGCGATCTCAGCAGCGAAAGAGATTGGATACCCAGTTATCGTAAGAGTCGCCTACACTCTGGGAGGGCAAGGCAGTGGAGTCGCCTTCGACGAAGCGAAACTGAAAGAGATTGCACAGAGAGGATTGGCATATAGTAGAATCCGACAAGTTCTCGTAGAGGAATATCTCGACAAGTGGAAGGAGATCGAGTACGAGGTCATGCGGGACCAGGAGGACAANTGCACCATCGTCTGCAACATGGAAAATCTGGACCCGATGGGCATCCATACTGGCGACAGCATCGTTGTCGCCCCTTCTCAGACTCTCACCAATAGGGAATTCAACAACCTCAGATCCACAGCCCAGCGAGTCATCCGGGCGCTTGGAATCATTGGAGAATGTAACATCCAATTTGCGGTAGACCCTCAAAGTGAAGACTTTCGAGTAATAGAAGTCAACTCGCGATTGTCTCGCAGCTCGGCTCTGGCCTCGAAAGCAACTGGCTACCCTATTGCTTACATCGCCGCCAAGTTGTCCATCGGATATACTCTCCCCGAACTTACCAACCAGATAACGGAAGTCACGACTGCCTGCTTCGAGCCGTCGCTAGACTACATTGTGGTGAAGGCACCACGCTGGGACTTTCGGAAGTTCAGGAATGCCAGCAAAGGAATCGGCACCCAGATGAAGTCGGTCGGCGAGGTCATGGCGATCGGAAGATGCTTCGAAGAAGCCCTCCAGAAAGCAATCCGAATGCTAGACTTAGGAAGGGAACTTACGGACGTAAGAGACCTCGGCAGAAGCCTGCAAAGGATCAAAAAAGAACTCAGTGAGCCAACAGACCAGAGAATCTTCTACACGGTCAAAGCTCTCAAATCAGGACTAACCATTGAAGAAATCTCGAAGCTTAGTGGAATCGATCCATGGTTCCTCGACAAGATAAGAAACATATTATTGATGGAACGACGAGTCACAAACGAACGTCTAAGAGCAGACACAATAAGAAACGCCAAAATACTCGGATTCTCCGATGAGNGAATCGGACGACTAATCGGAAAGGCCGCAGAAAATATTCGCCAATTTCGAAAGGCCCACGGCATTGTCCCATTCNCTAAGCAGATCGATACCCTTGCTGCTGAATGGCCGACCAACACAAACTACCTTTACCTAACATATGGGGGGAGCGAGGACGACGTCGCCTACCTCGACAAAGACCGGATCGTGGTCCTGGGCTCGGGCTGCTATCGGATCGGATCCAGCGTGGAATTCGATTGGTGCTGTGTCAACATGGCGCTCGCGTTGAAGCGCCCAACTAGAGAGGTGATCATGGTTAATTGCAATCCTGAGACTGTCTCGACAGACTTCGATGTTCTCGACAAGCTATACTTTGAAGAACTTACGATCGAGAGAGTCCTTGACATCATAGACANAGAAAGACCCACAGGCGTCGTGGTTAGTGTAGGAGGACAGACAGCTAACAACCTGACGCTCGAACTTGCCAAGCATACAAGAATACTAGGGACATCCCCAACGAGCATAGATACTGCCGAGGACCGATCGAAGTTCAGTCTGCTTCTTGACAAACTTGAAGTCCAACAGCCCGAATGGAGCAGAGTCGAGAAGCTAGTAGAGGCCAAGAAGTTCGCTCAGAGAATCGGCTACCCCGTGCTAGTCCGACCCTCTTACGTTCTCTCCGGTGCGGCAATGAACGTGGCATTCGACGAGAAGCAATTGACACAATATATCGAACAAGCAACGAAGATTTCCAAAGACTATCCGGTGGTGATATCAAAATTCCTGAGCGGAGCCCGCGAAGTGGAGGTTGATGGTGTGTGCGATGGGAAGAATGTCTTCATTGGCGCGATAATCGAACATGTGGAGAACGCCGGAGTGCACTCCGGAGACGCAACAATGAGCATTCCAACCTTAACCATCGGAGAAGCAACTAGGCAACGTATCCTCAGACATTCTGAGATGATCGCGCAGAGCCTGCAGATCAAGGGCCCCTTCAATATCCAATTCCTCGTCAAGAACGGCGATGTCCAGGTGATCGAGTGTAACCTGAGAGCATCCAGGAGCATGCCATTCGTTTCAAAGATGATCGGGACAAATCTCATGGACCTCGCTGCCGTGGCGATTATGGGTGGGAAGATCGAACCAGGCGAAGGGACATCGACCGGTTTCGGAGTCAAGGCTCCACAGTTTTCCTTCACTCGACTAGACAATGCGGATCCAATAACCGGAGTGGAGATGGTATCAACAGGCGAGGTTGCCTGTTTCGGAGACACGTTCCAAGACGCTTTCATCGACGCGCTGATTGCCAGCAATTTCTACGTCCCCAAGAAAGGTGATGCCGTTCTGATTAGTATGGGCGAGACCCGCAAAGGAATAATTCCATACGCACGAATACTAGCGGAAAACGGCTACCGAATCTACGCGACCCGGCACACAGCCGAGGAGCTCGCTGGGAAGGGGATAAAATCGACCACACTCTACAAGGTTAGAGAGCGTAAGAAACCAAACATTCTAGACTACCTTACTAGTAGAGAGATCAAGCTTGTGATCAACATACCAAGCCATGAGAAAGAGGCGGAGTCGCGGTTGATATTACGTGATGAGTACGTTATCCGCAGAAAGGCTGCGGAGTTTGGCATACCTGTCGTGACAAACCTCGAACTTGCTCGTGCCCTCGTCCGGGCGTTGATTAACTTCAATGGGAAGGTCACTCGCCTTCGTTCATTCGAGCCTCGGGGAGGCTCCTCGGGGGAATCTTCTTCCTCTCCGCCTAGAATGGCGCCTGTTGCTGAGGGCCGTAATGCGATGAAACCGATACCTGTCACACCTGCTGTCTGAACCTATGAAGTGTGCCTTTGAGGAGGAACCGGTGTCTCCTCGGTCCAACCAGTCGCGTCTGTGTCGGACTCTGAACCCGCTGATGGCGGTCTAGAATCATCTGGTTTCTTGGTGTGGGCTAGAGTCTCCGAAATCCTACGAATTACTTCGACTAGGAGGCTCCCTTCACGATGTCGAACGGCTGATCTTCCCAGAATATTCCTAAAGGCTCTCGTAAGTATGCCCCTCTCGTACTCCTCTATTCCTGACAGTGTCGCAGATTGGGACAAGAATCTAAGTATCGTTTTCTTGACTTCCTGTGAAGCAAGTCGGTCTGTTGAGATTTCGCCTGATGGCAATCCGCCTGCCGAACCGTGCAGTTCGTAGAAGACTANTGCGGCCGCATGGGACAGGTTAAGCGTCTGATATTCTGAGACCGCTGGAATGGTCAGGGTCGCGTCACACTGACCGAGCTCGACGTTGGTGAGACCGGTGCCTTCTCTACCAAACACTATTCCAACCGTTCCAGCCTGGTTCCCCAGTACGCGGCCGAGTTCTCTCGGTGTCATCGGTTTTCTAACAAGATTGGAATGGGCGTAGGACTTTTGGGCGGTCGTTCCAATTGACAGGTCGAGGCCTTCCAGGGCTTCTTTGAGTGAGCGATGCCCGACTATCGAATCGAGAATATCTTGTGCATGGCCAGCCCGCATTCTCCCGCTAGGACCTAGCACCGCTATTGGATTGACGAGATGAAGATCCGAGAGTCCGAAATTCTTCATCGCTCGGGCGACAAAACCTATTGACTCTTCAAAACTTGGCTCTACTAGCACAACACGGAAATCGGCCAAAGAGATCAAGAGACGGTATCCTCAAGGTGCTCTTAAGTCTGGACGACAGATGTCCCTAAGGCCGGTTGAGGAATACCGTTTCGACGTAGTTTCCGAGAATCCTACTTGCGACAATTATTAATACGCCGAGGATTATCATTTTGATAGCGGATTTTGCGGCGGATTGCTTCAGAGATACTCCTCGGAAAGCACCCAGAAAAGAGAGGAGAAGAATGCCCAATAGAATCGAGACNGGGACTGAGTAAGCTTCCGAGAGCAACACAAGCGGAAGCAGCAGAGCCAGCGACGCGATNGAAGAAGTGCCCGACGTTACCATTCCTGAAAGGAGCGCCCGGCGATGAACCTTCGATAANAGGCTATGAAACATTGCATGCTCCTTCTTCGTTGGAACCCTCCTCTGACTATTGGCACNGCTAGACTTTCGAACTCTCAGATTCTTCGAGTTTTCCCAAGCNTTCAGAAGACGCGTCTTCTTCTCCGTCGTCTCCGAGAGATAGGTCGCGGCGAAGACCGATAGCGCCCCTGCGGCCGCCCCACCCATCCCAGTCGTAAAGATTTGCAAATTAGTGAGGGCGGCTGCGCCACCTGCTGCAATTATTCCTAAGACTGAGAAGATTCCGTCGATAGAACCAAAGACCAGCTCAGCCATGAGACTCCCTGTATCAAGAGCAATCAACTCTGTGGTCTGAATAGCCGTGACGATTCCCTCCGGAGAGGTTACGAGAAGATACTTGGCAGAATGCTTGGCTTGAGTATGCTGTTACCACTCGCCATTCGTTAAGGAGAATCCTTCGGGTCGCCTAACGCCTTGGCGGATTCCCCAATTCGTTTGGGNGCAAATGGGATTCGGCTTTCAAAGATNGAAGTCNTGCAGTCAGGTTCGGGCGAGTTAGGCTATGACCTGTCCGAGCAGGCCGGATTTTTCGCAGTCGTAGCATCTGTAGGTGCGCTCGTTCTTCCACTTTCCGGAAGCGTCCAGAACCAGCTTGTCTTGTGAGTTGAGTTCACTGTAGTCAAATTGACCGCCGCACCTGTCGCAGACGAATTCCGCCAAGAAGGATCATCCCAGTCACGAGGCATCGCTACTCATAAACAGTCGTGCTAACGAATTCCCAGTCTCCATTCAAGGCCGGCCCCGCAACCCATTTTACCATCCCGCTACATTCCATCCTTACTATTGTCAGTTGTTTCGGACCCGGAAAAGAGTAAGAGGATCCAACAGACGTTNGACGAGTTCAACGAGTCGTGGCTCGTTTACTGGAATGCGTACATTGATTTGCAGAACCAGTTGTATGAGAGCCTGAAGGCTGCGCGTGACGTAACTTGGCTGGGCGCAACTGACTCGGCTAAGATGAGCGAGATAAACGCCGCGCAGCGACAGCTGTTCTCTACGATGCCTCGCCGCCTCGACTATGTACCACTCGGGCAGATCAACAGGAGCATGGACTATGCCCTCAGCAAGATCAACGAACTACTTGCGGCACTCTTTTCTGAGAAAGAAAAATGCAAACGGCTAGAAACCGCAATAGATATCCTGACTGAGAAAGCGAACAGAACCAAACAGGAACTACAATCGGAGTCCTAGGACGGACAAGCAAACCCAATCGCTAGCGTTGGAGCCGGGGGTGGGAGTTGAACCCACCTCAGCCATCCATTGTTGGATGTTTACTACGGGTTGCTACGAGCCGCGTCTGCAGCCCGTC
>JGI25385J37094_10000340_pt1 | contig 11966 bp, 13 predicted proteins | sample GraSoi013_1_40cm_FD_37094 | JGI IMG/M metagenome (IMG submission 37094) | reverse complement strand
GTGCCCACCGCGCAGCCGACGACCTGGGCGACCTCCACCTCGGTGAGCCCCTCGAGGTCCAGCAAGATCACCGTGCGCGCCTCGTCCGACAGCGTCATCAGCGCCGCCTCGATCTCCCCGGCCACGATCTTCCTGAGCCGGTCGAGCTCCATGTCGTCGCGGAGCCAGTGGTCGTCGGCGACCCCTTGCGCCGCGGGGTCCACGGTGTCGAGCCCGCCGCTGACCGGATTGTTCCGCTCGCGCCGGTACGCGCTCAGGAACGTGTTGCGCAGGATCCTGAACAGCCACGCCTTGAGATTCGTCCCGGGCGTGAACCGCTCGGCCGCCTTGAGGGCCCGCGCGTACGTCTCCTGGACCAGGTCGTCGGCGTCGCTCGCGTTGCCCGTCAGGTAGCGCGCGAGGTTGTGCAGGCTGTCGACGTAGGCCAACGCCTCCCGCCCCAGCGCGGCGCCTGCGCCCGTCCCCGCTCCGCCCCCCATGCCGCTCAGATCGTACCAGGCCCTTCCTTCACCCGCTCCTAACGCGCGAACGACCGATTCGTTCCCGAGGCTTTCGTGGCGCCAGAGGGAACGACCCGACGCCCGGCGCGTTGGCATGGAGGGAGGCAGACATCGCATGAACGCACGGATCCTGATCGGAGGCGCTCTCTTGGCGGTGGGGGCGATCGTCGCCGGGGCGGCGGCGCCCGGCGCGGCGGGATCGACCCCGCAGGTCGCGATCGAGAATTTCCGCTTCACGCCGTCGACGCTGACGGTTCCGACGGGGACGACGGTCACGTGGGTCAATCACGACGCCGAGATTCACACGGTGACGTCGCCGGCAGGGGCGTTCGCGTCACCGGCGCTGGAGACCGACGAGAAGTTCTCGTTCACGTTCAACGCGCCGGGCATCTACGCCTACTTCTGCGCCCTGCACCCCCACATGAAATCCACGGTCGTCGTGCAGTGAACCGAGACATCCGAAGGGAGATCGACATGGACATGGATCGTCGCGGCTTTCTCGAGTGCATGGCCTGGGTGGGGACCGGCGTGGTCTGGACTGCGGCGGGCGGCGTGCTCTCATCGCGGACGCTCGCACAGGCCGCCGAGACGCCCGCCGGGGGTGACTTCGGCTTCGTCCAGATCAGCGACACCCACATCGGCTTCAAGGGCGAGGCGAACAAGGACGTGGCGGCAACGCTCGGCGAGGCCATCGCCCGGATCAACGCGCTGCCGACGCGGCCGGCCTTCGTCCTCCACACGGGCGACCTCACGCACGCCCAGAAGCCTGGCGCGTTCGACGCGGTCGCGGAGATGCTCAAGAGCGTGAAGACCGAGCGCGTGTTCTACGTGCCCGGCGAGAACGACGTCTTCCTCGACGGCGGCAAGGACTACCTCGCCCGCTACGGCAAGGGCACGGTCGGCGGCAAGGGCTGGCAGAGCTTCGACCACCGGGGCGTGCACTTCGTCGGCCTCGTCAACGTGGAGAGCTACAAGGCCAAAGGTCTCGGAAGCCTGGGCGCCGAGCAGCTTGAGTGGCTCGAGGACGACGTGCGGAAGCTCTCGAGCAGCACCCCGGTCGTCGTCTTCACCCACGTGCCCCTCTGGGCCGTCTATGCCAAGTGGGGCTGGGCCACGGACGACAGCGAGCAGGCGCTCGGCTACCTCAAGCGGTTCGGCTCGGTCACGGTCCTCAACGGCCACATCCACCAGGTGCTGCAAAAGGTCGAAGGGAACGTGGCCTTCCACACCGCGATGTCCACGGCGTTCCCCCAGCCGGCGCCGGGCAGCGCGCCCTCGCCCGGCCCGTTGAAGGTGGGCGACGATCGCGTGCGGACGCTGCTCGGCCTGCGCGAGGTGAGGTACATCCAGGGAAGGGGCCCGCTCGCGGTCGTCGACTCGACGCTCGCGTGAGGTGCACGCCGAGCGCGATGAGGCTCGGGCCGCTCATCGCGCCTTCCAGGCCGCGAGGCACGCCGCGGCATCCGCCCCTCCGAGCTCGAGCAGGCGGGCGATCCCGCTCGTATCGAAGTCCAGCGGTCGCACGCGGAGCGGCGCCGACGGCGTGAGGACCTGCACGTCGACCGCCGGGTACTTGAGCCGCGCCAGCTCCGTGTCACGGCGGATCTGGTGAATCATCGCCATCTCGAACCCCTCTTCGAGCGCGCGCCGCAGCGTGGAGGGCCGGGCGCCCCCCTCGTCGGGCGCGTAGCTCATGACGACGATCGCGCGTCTCACCGACGGGTCGGCCTCGAGCGCCTCGAGAACGGGCGCCCGGCTGGTGAGTCCGCCGTCGACCAGGAGCGTGCCCTCGACGTCGACCGGGGGAAACGCGCCGGGGACCGCGCTCGCGGCCATGAGGGCGTCGACGCTCACCGTCCGGTTGTCGAAGCGCCGCGTCTCCCGCCGGACGAGATCGGACGTGGTGACGAGTAGCCGGACGGACGAGGCGCGGATGCGGTCGAGGTCGACCGACGCGGCGATCAGCTCCCGCAGTGGCCGGGGGTCGAAGAGGGAGCCGGCGGCGTCGAGGGCCAGGAGTGTGAGCCAGCCCGGGAGGAGCCCGGCGAAGATGACGGACGCCCGAAGCGTGTAGACCTGCTCGCGCCTGAGCGAGCGCCACAGCGCTTCGAGTCGGTCGAGGCGCCCGTCGGCGAGCATCGCGGCGTTCAGCGCGCCGGCCGACGAGCCGGCCACGAGCCTCGGGGCGAGCCCACCTCGCACCAGCGTCGCGGCCACGCCCGCCTCCCAGGCGCCCTTCGCCCCGCCGCCCGACAGGACGAGGGTCGTCGGGGCGTCGAGGGCGGCCGAAGGCGCGCACGCCGCCGGGGCGAGGGGCGGGCGCGCGAGGGCCCCGATCGCGATCAAGACGAGCAGCGCGTTCGTGCGGGAGCGGCGTGGGTGTCTCATCGAGGCCTCCCTCGATCGACCGACCGGCGTCGTGTCGGGCGATCGCGCGTCACGTGACGCGCGCAAAATCGATGAAGCCACGCTCCACGTCCGTGCGCACGAGCTCGACCCGCACCCGGTCGGCGACGTCGAGCCCCTCGACGCCCCGCACGACCTTGCCTTCCACCGGCGGCGTGAGCACCCGCACCCACGTTCCCTTGTCGCCCGCACCCGTGACGATCGCGTCGAACCGCTCGCCGATCCGGGAGGCGAGCAGCAACGCCGCCGCCGACTTCCGCACCTGGCGCTCGACCTTGGCGGCGTTGTCCTCCGCCTCGGTGCAGTGGCGCGCCAGCGCGGCGAGCTCCGCGTCGGTGTACGGCGCCGGCTGCGTGGCGAGCGCCGCCTTGAGGAGGCGCTGGGTGATGAGGTCGGGGAATCGCCGGTTGGGCGCCGTCGCGTGCGTGTAGTCCCGCACGGCGAGCCCGAAGTGTCCGTGGGGCGCGCCGCCCGGCGGGTCGAGGACGTACTCGCCCGAGCCGAGGAGCTTCACCACCGAGAGCGAGAGATCGGGGAAGCGCGCGGGGTCCGCCCGGCGTCGCGCGGCGAGGAACGCCTCGAGCGCGCGCGCGTTCGGCGCCCCTGGGAGCCGCTCGCCGAGGTCCGCCGCAAGGGCGACGATGCGCTCCCAGCGCTCGGGGGCGCGGAGGACCCGCCGCAGCGCGGGGAAGCCGCGNGCCTCGAGGAACTTCGCGGTCACGCCGTTGGCGGCGATCATGAAGTCCTCGATCAGCTCCCGCGCGCGGTTCGCCTCGTCGGGTCGGAGATCGGTGAGCACGTCACCGTCGAACACCGCCCGGGGCTCGAGCGTCTCGAGGCTCAGCGCGCCGCGGTGATGGCGCAGCGCCTTCATCGCCTGCGCGACCCGATCNTGAAGCCGGAGCTGCGCGTCGAGGCCGGGGACCGCGGCGACGCGCGGCGGCGCCGGCGCCGCGCCGTCGAGCCACGCGGCGACGGCGTCGTAGGCGAGCTTGGCGTGGTTNACGACGCGCGCGCGATAGACGTCGCCGCCCGTCGCTGCGCCGTCCGCCCCGACCGTCATCTCGACGACCACCGCGAGCCGCTCCCCGCCCTCGCCGAGGGAGGTGAGGTCGGTCGACAGCTTCTCGGGGAGCATCGGAAAGACTTCGGCCGCCGTGTACACCGAGGTCGTGTTCGTCTGCGCGTGGCCGTCGATCGCGGAGCCCTTCCCCACGACCGCGTCCACGTCGGCGACCGCGACNAGGATCGTCACNGCGTCGCCGCCCGCCGGCTCGGCGACCGAGAGCTGGTCGAGATCCCGCGAGTCGTCGTTGTCGATGGAGGCCCAGAGGAGACCGCGGAGGTCCCGGATGGCGGGATCGCGGTCCTCGGCGGGCTTGGTGATCGCGCCCGTCTCGGCGAGGACGGTGGGCGAGAAGTCGGGCTCGAGCCCGCGCTCGCGCATCGCCCGCCGGGCGATCTCCCGGAGCTCGCCCCGATGGGGGCGCGTCGGCGCACTCACGCGCGTCGGGCGCCGGGCATCGCGCGCCGGCCGACGTCGCCCATGCGGCGACCGCGTCTCACGAGCTCCGCCGGGCGCCGGGACGGCGGACCGTCACCGCCGCCGGGCGTTCGGACCAGGACCGTGTCCCCCTTGCGGAGGACGTGCTGACGACGGTTGTCGTCATCAGCGGGATGACCTCGAGCGTGACCGCGTCGAAGGGGGCGGTCATCGCGTGGCCTCCCGCTCCCTGACGCGCGCGAAGCACCAGACGTCGCGTGGCGTGGGGCCCTGGCGCGGCATCACCACCCAGCGCCGCAGCACNCCCTCGCGCGTCATGCCGACTTTCTCGAGCACGCGTTGCGAGGCCGGGTTTTCGAGGTCCACGACCGCCCACACCCGGTAGATCTCGCGCTCGGCGAGCGCCCACTCGACTACGGCGCGCGCCGCCTCGGTCATGAGGCCGCGACCCCAGTAGCGTCGGGCGAGGACGTAGCCGATCTCGGCGCGCGTCGCCACCGGCCGGAGGTCGATGATCCCCGCGACGTCTCCGCCCGCCGCGAGCGTGATCAGCCAGGGGAAGACCTGGCCCGTCTTCCAGCCCGCGACGCAGTCCTCCTCGACGAACTTCCGCGTGACGTCCACGCTCGGGTGCACGCTCCAGGAGACGAAGCGCGCCACTTCCGGGTCCTGCGCATACGTCGAGAAGATCGCCGCGGCGTCCTCCATCACCGGTCGTCGCAGGCGCAGCCGATCGGTCTCGATGACCTCCGGCGGCTTCATGGCGCGATGTCGATCCCGAGCGAGTAGCTCGCCACCGCCGGAAGATTCGGCGCTTCGTGAATGCTTGTCAAGCGTCCCCGAACTTGGGAGGATGCGGTGCGTGAACGTGGAGCTGCCGTACGGCGAGACCACCCTGACCGCGACGCTGCCGTCGCGCACCCGCACNCTCTCCAACGTCGAGGCGACGACACTGGCACCCCTCGAGGATCTCGGGGCGGCCGTGAGGGCGGCCCTCGCGGCGCCGCGAGGGCTCCCGCGGATCGGGGAACTGGTGAGGCCGGGCGCAGGGGTCACGATCGCGTTCGACGACGCGACCGTCGCGTCCTACGGCCCGATCCGGTCCGTCGCGATCGAGGCGGTCCTCGAGGAGCTCGAGGCGGCGGGCGTGCCGCGCACGCGCGTGACGCTGATCTGCGCGAACGCGCTCCACCGGAAGCTTCGCCCGGCGGAGCTCGCGCGGATCCTCGGTGAGGACCTCGTCCGCGAGTTCGGGCCGCGCCTCGTGTGCCACGACGCCGAGGACCAGGNGGCGATCGTCGACCTCGGGCGGACGCCGGAGCACGGCTACCCCGTCGAGGTCCACCGCCTCGTCGCCGAGTCGGACCTGACCGTGTACGTCAACGCCCGCTACAACCGCGGTTTCAACGGGGGCTGGAAGTCGGTCTGCGTCGGGCTCTCCACCTACGACTCCATCAAGGTCACGCACACGCCGGACGGGATGTCCATGTCGGTGCACGGCAACCGCATGCACGAGGTCCTCGACGAGATGGGCCGCCATCTGGAGCGCCGCGTGGGCCGCCGCGTGTTCAAGATCGACACGCTCCTCGCGGATCCGTGGCGCCCGGCGAAAGTCGTCGCCGGCAGCGTGGACGCGACGCGCCGAGAGCTGCTCGGCGACGTCGCCCGGATGTTCCCGGCGCGCCGCGGGCAGGCGGGGGAGCGGTTCGATGTGCTGGTCTACGGCGTGCCGGACACGAGCCCGTACGCGGTCTTCTCCCATGTGAACCCGATCCTCACCCTCGTCTCGTCCGGGCTCGGCTACCTCGGCGGGCTCGCGGAAGCGGCGGGTTCGCCGGGCTGCACCGTGATCATGGCGACGCCCGTCCCCGACCGCTGGGACCGCGCGACCCATCCCTCGTACCCGGAGGTCTGGGAGCGCGTCCTGCCGGTCACGCGCGATCCCTACGAGATCATGCGCCGCTTCGCCGACGACTTCGCGCGGCGCCCCGCGTACCTCGAGGCGTATCGTGCGCGCTTCGGCTTCCACCCCGTCCACGGGATCCTCGCCGTCTACCCGCTCAAGCGCCTGCAGCACGTCGGCCGGGTCATCGTCGCCGGCCCGCAAGATCCCGAGATCCCGCGCCACGTCGGCTTCGACACGGCGCCGAGCGTCGAGGAGGCCGTCGCCCGGGCGGCGGCCCGTCACGGGCGGGACTGCGCGATCGCCTACGTCCGGCAACCGGTGCTCCCCCATCCGTCATGACCTCACAAAGGAGCCGCACGCGATGAACGAACTCAAGATCTGGATGAACGGCACGCTCGTCCCCCCGGCGGAGGCGGTGCTGCCCGTCAACAGCGCCGCCGTGTTCTACGGGACCAACGTCTTCGAGGGGCTCAGGGCGTACTGGAACGAGGCCGACGAGGAGCTCTACTGCTTTCGCCTGCAGGAGCACTTCACGCGGCTGCGCGAGTCGATGAAGATGATGCGCTTCAGCGTCCCGTACAGCGACGTCGACCTCTACGAGGCCGCGCGCGAAGTCCTCCGGGGGAACGCGATCCGCGAGGACGTCCACATGCACCTGGTCGCCTACGTCGTCGGCGTGGGGATGGACGCGACGTCGCCCACGGGTCTCTACATCAACCCCCGGCGGCGCGGTCGGATCTCGCCGGCGGGTCTCTCCTGCTGCGTCAGCTCGTGGACGCGCACCTCTGACAACGCGATCCCGATCCGGCTCAAGTGCGGCCCGAACTACCAGAACGGCCGCCTCGCCCTCCTGCAGGCGAAGGCCGACGGCTACGATGCGCCGATCCTCCTCAACGCGCAGGGACACGTCGCCGAGGGCACCGGCGCGACGTTCTTCATGGTCCGCAAGGGGAGGCTCGTCACGCCGCCGGTGACCGCCGACATCCTCGAGTCCATCACGCGGGCGACCCTCATCGAGGAGATCTGCCCGAACGTCCTCGGGCTCCCGGTGGTCGAGCGCGAGATCGACCGCACCGAGCTCTACGTCGCCGACGAGGCGTTCTTTTGCGGGAGCGGCTACGAGATCACACCGATCGTCTCGATCGATCGCTTCCCGCTCGGGGACGGCGAGGTCGGCGTGCTCACCCGGCGCATGCTCCGCGCCTACATGGACGTCGTCCGGGGCATCGACAAGCGCTACTCGGAGTGGCGCACGGCGACCTATCGGGGGGTGACGGTCTGAGCCACGGATCGAGCGCTTCGNGAGGGAGGACAGCCCCATGAGGCCNGGCTCCGCACGGCTCACGGTCCTGAGCGTGATGGTCGTCGCCGCGCTCGCCGCGCCGGCCGCGGCGCAGACGCTGTACCGGTGGGTCGACGAGAACGGAGTCGTCCACTACTCGCAGTTCCCGCCGCCGGCCCCCACCGCGCCGCCTTCCCCGGCTCCCGAGGGGAAGCCCGCCGCGCCGCCCGAGGCGAAGCCTTCGCCGCCCGGAGCCAAGCCCTCACTGCCGCCCGAGGCGAAGCCGGCACCGGCAGGGGGGACGAAGCCCGCGCCGGCTCCCGAGGCCAAGCCCTCGCGACCACCAAAGCCGAAGCCGTCGCCCGCGGCGTCGCTCACTCCCGGGCACGAGCAGGCGATCCGCGAGCTGGTGCACATGGCAACGGGCTCCGACCTCACCGACGCCATGCTCCAGCAGATCGCCCAGGCTCTGGTCCCGGGCCTGAAGCCGGCGCTCGAGCGCCAGCTGCGCCGACCCGTCTCGCCCGCGGAGGAGCGGAAGCTGATCGACGTGGTCCGCCGGACGTTCGCCGGCGTCTTCCCCACCGCGCTGTTCGAGGATGAGCTGGTCTCCGCCTACGCGAAGCACTTCACCGAGGCCGACGCCAAAGAGCTGGTGCGCTTCTACCGGACGCCGATCGGCTCGAAGGCGATTCGGGTGGCCGCGGTCCTCACCGGGGAGGGCGCGGCGATCGGCCAGCGCCTCGCGCAGTCCCGCCAGGCCGAGTTCGCCCAGCGGCTCCGCGACGAGCTTGCCCGCGAGTTTTCGCCGTAGTCGCGTGGGCGGACCGCGCGCGATGCCGGCCTTCCTCCGCCGATGGGTCGCCCTCGATGGCCACGAGGCGGAGCTCCGTCAGGAGCTCTCGTTCATCCACCAGACCTACACCCGGAAGAGCCCGCACGTCATGGAGTCGCTGATGTACCGGGAGCATTTCCTCGGCTCCGAGTTCATCGGCCTCGTCGTCTACGCCGACGCAGGCCTCGCGACCACGGAGCGTCGGCAGGCGCTGGCCCGCCTCGACGAGGTCGCCGCGGCGCACGCGAGGTTCAGCACGCCGTCGCTTCGCGTCGAGCTGATCGCCGAGTTCGTGACGAGCCCGCACGCGACTCCGTACGGGGTCGCGGGGCTCTTGACGTGTCAGCCCGCTTTCGCGGCCGAAGTCGCCGGGCGCCTGAAGGGGCTCGTCGCGGAGCTCGTCGAGCGTCTGCGCCCGGCGCGGATGCTCGTGGGTGAGGTGGTCGACAAACCCGGGCAGTTCTTTGTCCTCGGCGACTCGAGCTACCCTGTCGATCTCGACCGGTATCTGCAATCCTCGCTCCACCGGCAACACCTGGTGGCCCTGGAGTCGCTGCTGGTCGCGCCCACCCGGTGGTTCGCCCTCGATCCGGTGTGGCGCTACGTCAAAGCCGGGGCGCGGGAGGGATGAGATGAAACTCTGCCAGTTCTACCTGCCGGGCAAGGGCACTCGCGTCGGTGTCGTCGACGGCGACCACGTGGTCGACATCACGTCGGGTCGGGCCGGCGTGGGCTCGGTGCGGGAGCTGATCGAGACGTGTGAAACCGCCGAGCGGATCGAGCGCCGCGCGCGTCGGCTCCTCGCAGGCGCGCGGACACGCGTCGGGTGGCGGGAGCTCGACCGTGCGCCGTCTCCGCGGCGCGCGCATCTCCTGGCGCCCCTCGATCCCCCGGAGGTCTGGGGCGCCGGCATCACCTACCGACGGAGCATGCAGTACTACGAAGCGCACACGGACGAGGGCGGCCGCACGAAGGGAATCTACGATCACGTCTACGAGTCCGAGCGCCCGGAGCTGTTCTTCAAGGCGACCGCGTCGCGGACGGTGGGCCCGAACGGGGCGATCGGGATCCGCCGCGACTCGGCGCTGACGGCCGTGGAGCCGGAGCTGGCGGTCATCGTCGGGGGCCGGGGGCGGATCGTCGGCTACACGGTCGGTAACGACCTCTCCGCGTGGGACATCGAGCGCGCAAACCCGTTGTTCCTCCCGCAGTCGAAGATCTTCGCCGGGTGCTTCGCCATGGGGCCGGTCCTCGCCACGCCCCAAGAGGTCGGCGACCCCGGGAGCCTCGCGCTGACGTGCCGAATTCTGCGAGACGGCAGGCTCCGTTACGAGGGACGCGTCAACACGAAGGAGATGAAGCGCCCGTGTGCGGAGCTCGTCGAGTGGCTCGGCCGCTCCAACCCCGTGCCCGCGGGGACGGTGCTCTCGACGGGGACGGGCATCCTGGTCCCGGACGAGCACGCGCTCAGCGCGGGCGACATCGTCGAGATCGAGCTGGAGCGGGTCGGCACGCTCCGCAACGTGGTCAGGCGACTGCCCTAGCCGATGGACCCGGACGCCCTCGCAAGGATCGGCGACGCGCTCGCGGCGCAGCCCGATCGCCAGCGCGCGCTCGAGCTGCTCCTCACCGAGGCGCGCCGGCTGACGCGAGCCGAGGCCGGGACGGTGTACCTCCGTGAGGGCGACCGTCTGCGCTTCGCGGCGGTGCAGAACGACGTCCTGGCGCGGCGCTTCGGCACGGACGAGGCGCGCCGCCGGCTCGCGGCCGAGCCGCTCGCGCTCGTGGAGCCGAGCGTCGCCAGCTACGTCGCGCTCACCCGCGGCGTCGTGAACCTCCCCGACGTGTACGAGATTCCACCCGAGCGGCCGTACGGGTTCGACCGTCATTTCGACGCCGTGCACGGCTATCGCACACGCTCGATGCTCGCGATGCCGCTGCGCGACGGCCGGGGCGAGGTGTTCGGCGCCATCCAGCTCATCAACGCGCTCGACCACGCCGGGACCGTCGTCGCCTTCGGTCGGGACAGCGAAGAGCTCGTCGCGGCGCTCCTGGCGCAGCTCGCGCGCGCGGTGTGAGCCGGCGCGGGGTCGTCGCCGCGGAGCCTGCTCGGTTACTCCGTCGCGAGGCGATAGCCCACACCCGGCTCGGTCAGGAGGTACCGGGGGCGGGCGGGCTCGGTCTCGAGCTTGTGGCGCAGGTGCGCCAGGTAGACGCGCACGTAGTGGGCCTGGTCGGTATGCGTCGGCCCCCAGACGTCACGGAGCAACTGCGCGTGCGTGACGACCTTGCCCGCGTGCCGGACGAGCGCCGCCAGGAGCTTGTACTCGATCGGTGTCAGGCGCACCTCCCGGTCGCCGACGAAGACCTGCCGACGCAGGAGATCCATCTTGAGCTCCCCGACCTGGAACGTCGCATCGTCCCCCTCGTGCGATGCGCCCGCGGTATGGCGGAGCGCGACGCGGATCCGCGCGAGGAGCTCGTCCGCGCCGAAGGGCTTGCTCACNTAGTCGTCGGCGCCGACNTCGAGGGCGGTCACCTTGTCGCGCTCCTGACCGCGNGCNGACAGCACGATGATCGGGACCGCGGTCCACTCGCGCAACCGGCGGATCACGTCGATGCCGTCGATGTCCGGCAGCCCGAGGTCGACGATGACGACGTCCGGCTGGCGCGAGCCGACCTCCACCAGGCCGTCCGCTCCCGTCGTCGCCTCGAACAGCCGATACCCCTGGCCCGTCAGCGTCGCCCGAAGAAAGCGCCGGATCTGGGGCTCGTCCTCGATGAGGACGACGACGGGGTCAGGCATCGACGGGCACCGTGGCCGGCGGCTTTTCGGTCAGCGGCAACGTGAAGAGGAACGCGACGCCGCCCTCCGGCAGGTTCTGCGCCCAGATGCGCCCGCCGTGCGCCTTCACGATGCCCTGGCAGATCGCGAGGCCGAGCCCGGCGCCCCGGCCGCCGTCGGGCCGCCCGCGGTAGAACTTCTCGAAGACCTTGTCCTCCTCCCCGCGGGGCAACCCCGGGCCGCGGTCGGCGACCTCGACGGTCACGGCGCGGTCCGTCGCGGTCGCGATGATCCTGATCGGACTTTCGGGCGGAGTGTACTTGATCGCGTTGTCGAGGAGGTTGACCAGCACCTGCTCGATGAGCACGTCGTCGATCGCCACGAGCGGCAGATCCGGTGGGACGTGCGTCGTGACGCGCCGGTTCGCGAGCCGCTTGCCGAGGCGACTCAGCGCCGCGCCGATCACCTCCTCCAGCGGATGCCATTCCTTGCGGAGCTGGAGCGCGCCGGACTCGAGCCGCGTCATCTCGAGCAGGTTCTGGACGAGGCGGTTCAACCGTTCCGCCTCCTCGCGTACCGATTCCAGGAGCTCCTTCTGCGTTCGATCGTCGAGTCGGGATCCTTTGTCCAGGATCGTGCTGACCGCCCCGGTGATCGTCGTGAGCGGTGTTCTGAGGTCGTGCGAGACCGAGCTGAGCAGGGAGTTCCGCAGGCGCTCGCTTTCGATCCGGATCTGGGCCTCCTGGGC
>JGI25385J37094_10000338_pt1 | contig 11983 bp, 9 predicted proteins | sample GraSoi013_1_40cm_FD_37094 | JGI IMG/M metagenome (IMG submission 37094) | reverse complement strand
GCCCAGGTACTCTGTCTTCACTACGCGGCGCGGCGCGGCCGCGCTTACATACACGGTGAACGGCACGCGCGACCCGGTGACGGCGATGCGGTACGCTTGGAACGTGCCGGCGGGAACGACGACGCTCTCGAGCGCTCCGACCTTGAACGTGAGCGCCTTCACGGTGCCGTCGCTGGGCGAGTAGAAGCTCACGGTGAAGCTCTTCCCCGCCTCCAGCGGGAACGCGGGGACCGCGAACGCGACGGCATCCTCGTCCAACGTCCCCGGGGGCAGCACGGTGTCGACGTCGAACTGTTTCATGCTCCCGTCCGGTTGGGGAGCGGCGCTGCGCCCTTTCACACGTCCGTGGTCGTAGGTGAGATGTGCCTCGCCGCGCTGCCCCTGCTGGACCGTCACCCGATCGAGCTGGCGGGTCGAGCCGTCCGAAGGGTCGAGCACCAGCGTGACCTGCTGCTGGAAGGCGCCTCCGCCGAGGTTGCTCTGCTCGGTATAGACGAGCGAGTCGGCCGTGCGCCGCACCGCGGCGACGTTGATCCCCACTGGGTTGCCCTGATACAGGACGCGGGAGCTGTCGCTGTGCGAGGTGAACTGTGCCGGGTCGAGCGACACCGGCGCGGTTTTCGGGTTCAGGTCGGCCACCGTCAGCGGCTTCCCATCAACGTCCACGATCCGGACGGGCGCGATCGCCTTGAGCCGCTCGGCCAGCTGAACCGCGTCGCCCACCACGACGATGGCGAGCGCCCCGCGTCGGTACAGCCGCGTCGCCGCGGCGCGCGCCTGAAGGGCGGTGACGGCCGACAGCCGCTCTCGGTACAGCCGCAGGTAGTCGTCCCCCAACCCCAGCAGTTTGGCGTTCGCTACCTGACTGGCGATCTGGCTGGGCGTCTCGATCGTGAGCGGAAACGAGCCGACGAGGAAGCCCCTCGCGGCGCCGAGCTCCGAGTCGGGTATCGCCTGGGTCCGAATGCGGTCCAGCTGGTGCAGCAATTCGCCGAGCGCGCTGTCGGTGACCTCGGTGCGCACTTCGGCGGTCGCCTGCCAATACCCCAGGCCGCGGTAGCGTCGTAGGTTGGCGTACGCGCCATACGTCCACCCCTTCTGCTCGCGCAGGATCAGGAACAGGCGAGAGTCGGCGCCGCCGCCCAGCACCTGGGTCGCGATCCGCCCCGCGTAGTAGACGGGATCCGTTGGCAGGATCGTCGTGTTGCCCAGCACGATGTTCGCCTGCGCCGACCCGGGCCGATGTACCAGCAGGATGTCCGTGGCAGCCGTCGCCGAAGGCGGCGGCAGCGAGCGCCCGGTGGGGGGGCTGCCACGCCAGTCGCCGAACGCCTGGTCCACGAGCTCGCGCACCTGCTGGTCGGTGACGTCTCCGGCGACCACGAGCAGCGCCCCGGCGGGCCGCAGCCGCTCCGCCGCGAACAGGACCACCTCGTCCCGCGTGACGGCGTTGTAGCTCTCCCGCGTGGCGCTGCGCCCGTAGGGATTGGGACCGTAGATCTCCTTGCTGAAGAACCGCCCGGCGATGGACGCCGGCTGGGAGAGCTCCAGCGCGAGGGTCGACACTGCGCGCGTGCGCGCCAGCTCGAGCTCGCTTTGCGGGAAGGTGGCATGCCGGGTGACGTCCCCCAGCAGCTCGAACGCCAACGCGACCTGATCGCTCAGCACGTCGACCGAGATGGTGAGGAAATCGTCGCTGGCCGACGCCCCCAGGCTCCCGCCCACGCCTTCGATCGTGGCGGCGATTTGCTCGGCGGAACGGGTCGCCGTGCCCTTGTTGAGCAGCTCGGCCACGAGCTCCGCCAGCCCCTCCTTTCCGGGCGGGGCGTAAATCCCACCGGCGCGGAAGCTCAGGCTCACCGACACGACCGGCTGCTCGTGATGCTCGACGACCACGAGCTGCAACCCGCTCGCGAGCGTGGCCTCCTTGAAGGGCGGGAAGCGCACGGGCGAGAGCGGGGTGGGGCGAGGGGGCGTGGTGGGGAAGGCCTGGNCGGACAGGTGGAATGACGGAACGATGGAAAGGAAGACGACCAGCGTGGTCACCCGTTCCACCTTTCCAACGTTCCATCGTTCCATAGCTCTCACTTCGTCGCCCCCGAATCCGTCGGCGCCACTTTCGGCCGCACGCTGACGATGACGGCATTCGCCGGGTCGAGGTACTTCGTCGCGACGCGCCGAATGTCGGCGGCGGACACGGCGAGGTAGCGATCGAGGTCCGTGTTGATTTCGGCGATGGACCCGTGGAACAGCCCGTAGTGCTGCAGCGCCTCCGCCCGCCCGAAGCTCGTCTCCCGCTCGTGGATGAAGTCGGCGCGGAAGGTGTTGCGCGCGCGGGTCAGCTCATCGGCCGTGACGCCGGCGGCGCGAACGCTGTCGAGCTGGGCGCCGATCAGGCTGTCCAGCGCTTGCACGCGGACACCCTGGTTCGCGATGCCGTAGGCGACGAGCACGCCCGGGCCGTGTCGCTCGGTCAGCGCGAACATCCCCGCCTGCAGCGCGGCTTTCTCCCGTCGCACCACGCCGACGTTGAGCCGGGAGCTCTCCCCCTGGCCGAGGATCACGTTGAGCAGCTCGACGGCGGGGAGGTCCGGGTCGGTGTGGGGCGGCAGCCGGTACACGCGGAACGCCGCGGCCAGGTTGGCGTGCTCGTCCTGCACGTCGCGCCGCATCGTGCCGGGCGCCAGCTTGTAGTCGCAGCTCACGAGCGGTGGGGCCGGCTGGCTGGGGATGTCGGCGAAGTATTGGTTCACGAGCCGCCGCAGCTCGACCGGCCGGAAGTCGCCCACCACGACCAAGGTGGCGTTGTTGGGCGCGTAGTAGGTNCGGAAGAACGCCTGCACGTTTTCCAGCTTCGCGTCGTCCAAGTCCTCCATCGAGCCGATGGTGGAGTGCGCGTAGGCGAAGCAGGTGGCGCTGTCGAACGGCAAGATGATGGCGTTCCGGAACGTGGGCGCGTACGGTTGGTTGTCGACGCGCAGTCGCTTCTCTTCCTTCACCGTCGCGCGCTGGTTCTCCAGGTTCTCCTGGGTCACCGCGAGGGAGCGCATCCGGTCCGCCTCGAGCCAGAGCGCGAGATTCAGCCGGTTGGACGGAATGGTCTCGTAGTAGTTCGTGTAGTCGTCGTGCGTGGAGCCGTTGAGCGTGCCGCCGGCGCGCTCCACCAGCTGGAAGTGCTCGCTTTTCTTCACGTGCGCCGACCCCTGGAACATCATGTGCTCGAACAGGTGAGCGAAGCCGGAGCGGCCGGGGCGCTCGTTGCGGGCGCCCGCGTGGTACCAGAGATCCACCGTCACGACGGGGGTCGAGTGGTCCTCCGAGTACACCACGCGCAAGCCGTTGGGCATCGCAAAGGACTCGTAGCTGATCCGGCCGGCCTGGCCGGCGAGCATCACCGGTGCGCCGGCGGCGAGTAACCCGACGAGGAGTCCGACAGCCCGTGGGCTCATTCGGGCGACGGCACCACGGGACCGGTCCCGGCCAACTGGAATGAGAAGGCACCGTCCAGCGTCTCGCCCTTAACGACGCGGCGCGGGCCGGTGCGCGCGGTGAAGACGCGAAAGCCCCCGCTCACGAGGGGCAGCACGTCGAACCGGCCCGCCGGAACCTGGATCGTGACCGGCGCTTCCGCGACGAAGCTGAGTACCCCGATCGAGTCGCCGAACTCACTGTAGGCCGGGGTCGCGAGCGAGTCGCCGGGAGCGACGTTCGCGACCGCGGCGGCGATGAAAATGTAGTCGGACAGTACGGTGCCGCGGGGCAGGGGCCGGCCGACGGGAATGATCTTCACCTCGCCGTCGCGCGTGCCCACGCGGCGCCGGCCGCCGATCTCCCCGCGCTTCACCTCCAGGTCGTGCTCGACCATGATGGTGTCGCTCGTGGGGGAAAACAGATCGATGTGGTGGAACGTGGCAATCGGCTCACCGGTGAGACGGTTCAGCACGACCCGCAGGCTCTCCTGCTCGACCGGCCGGAACTCGGAGCGCGCGGTGTAGAGGATCCGCTGGGTCATTTCGAGCGGCCGGATCTCGTACTGCCAGACCGCATAGCCCCGCTCGGCGCCGCGCAAGAAGAACACGAACGAATCCCGCTTGGCGGTCAGGCCCTCGAGATCGAACCGGAGCGGCTTGGGAGACGCCTGCGCCGCGAGCGGATAGGGGTTAGCGAGCAGCAGGAAACAGAGCCAGCGCATTGGTCTCGAGGATGGCCTTTCGGTGCGCGTCGCTGAGCGGCAGCGCGACGAACTGAGCGATGTTCTGCCGCATGTCCTTCACACCCGGGCTCGGCCAGTCCGTGCCCCAGAGAACCCGGTCGGCCACTTCGGGCAGGCGCGGAAAGTACTCCAACAGGCGGGCGGGCGGAATCCCGGAGACGTCGAGCCAGACGCGCGGGTGGCGTCGCAGAATGAAGAACGCCTCCTCCATGTACAGCGGCCGGCCGCCGTGCGCCATCACGATCGCAAGATTCGGGAAGTCGATCGCGACATCGTCGAGCTCCATCGGATTCCCGAACTTGGAGCGGGCGCCGGGGAAGATGCTCGTCCCGGTGTGGATCATCACTGGTAGGGCGCGCTCCTCGCACCGCCGGTAGATCGCGCCCAGGGCGGCTAGACCGTCGACGTAGGCGTTGGCCGGAAACCCCTGATGCGGCGGATGGATCTTGACGAGCCGGAGACCCAAGTCGACGAGCCGGTCCACGTCACCCGCCGGGTCCTTGGTGTAGCGCGGATGCACTCCGCCATACGGCAACAAGCGCTCGGGGTTGGCTCGGGCGTACCGCGCCGCGAAGGCGTTGGTGGCGTCCGTGAACCCCATGATGTCGGGCGAGGGATAGTTGACCAGGCCCACCCGCCACACGCCGGCGCGGTCCATGACCTCGAGCAGCGCGCGAGGATCCTCCATCAGCTGGATCAACCGGTCCCGCTGGGCCGCCGCCTCGCCGCGCCACATTACGTCGAGCACGGCTGGCTTGAGCTCGCGCCACGGCTGGATGTGAATGTGGACGTCGGTGATGCGGTCGAACCCAGCGATCATCACTCGCTCCAGGTGTAGAACCCCTTGCCCGCCTTCTTACCGAGCTCACCCCGGGCGACCTTGTCCCGCAGAATCTTGGGCGGCTCGAACTGGGGCTCCTCGAGAGTGCGGTACAGGTAGTCGGCGATGGCGAGCCGCACGTCCAGTCCCACCAGGTCGGTGAGCTTGAGCGGGCCCATCGGGTGGTTGTAGCCGAGCTCCATAGCTTTGTCGATGTCCTCGGCCGATGCGACGCCCTGTTCCAGCATTCGCATTGCCTCGAGGCCGAGCGTGACACCGAGGCGACTCGAGGCGAAGCCGGGAGAGTCCTGCACGACGATCGGCTCCTTGCCGAGCTGCCGGGCGAAGGCGACGGCCCGGTCCACCGCGAGCGGCGCGGCGCGCTCATGGGTCACGATCTCGACGAGCTTCATGGCGGGCACCGGGTTGAAGAAGTGCATGCCGACGACGCGCTCCGGCGCGCGCACGCCAGCGGCGATCGCCCCGACGGAGAGCGACGAGGTGTTGCTCGCCAGCAGCGCACCCGGCGGTGCGGTGCGCTCGAGCTCGGCGAAGAGACGCTGCTTCACGGCGAGATCTTCAACGATCGCTTCGATCACGACGTCGGCGGCGCGCACTGCGGGCTCGAGCTCGACTGCCGTGTGCAGCCGCCGCTCCACGCCCGCCCGCTCGCCGTCCGAGATCTTGCCCCGTTTCACGCCCGCGGCGAGCAGCTCGCCGATCCGCTGCAGTGCGCGCGGCAACGCGTCGGACCAGCTGTCCGTCAGGACCACCTCGCACCCGGCGAGGGCCGCCGCATAAGCGATCCCATGACCCATCGTCCCCGCTCCGACGACCGCGACCCGGTGCGCGTTCATGCGACCAGGGAATCGACGGCTTGCCGCCCGGCATCGGGGACGTTCGAGCAGATCGCATCGACGCCGAGCTCGAGCAGCCGGCGCATCTCGGCGGGATCGTCCACGGTCCAGGCGAAGAGCACCATGCCCGCCGCGTGCAGCGCGTCGACCAGCGCCGCGTCGATCATCGTACGCTCCTGCCACAGGATCGTCGCACCGGCATCCTCGAGCGCGGCGAGCGGATCGATGAGGTAGGACGAGCTCAGCGCGCCACGTCGCAGGGCGGGGCGGGCGAGGCCCAGTCGCCGCACGATGCGGTGGTCGAAGCTGTGCACGGCGTAGCCCGACGGGTTAGGCCCGTGGTCGAGCGCGTCGAACAGCCGCCCGTCGAACTGCGGCGCGAGCGACTTCACCTCGACGAACACCTGCAGCCGCGGGCCGCTCGCCTCGAGCGCCTCGGGCAGCGTCGGGATGGGCTCGCCGTTCGCGAGCCGGAACTCGCGCACCCGCTGGGCGGTGAGGTGAGGGATGCGGTGCACGCGGCCGATCGTCTCGTCGTGGTGGACGAGCAGGGCGCCGTCGGCCGAGGCGTGGATGTCCAGCTCGATCCCGTCGGCGCCCAGGGTGCCGGCCGCGCGAAACGCGGCGAGCGAGTTCTCCGGCTCGCGCGCCGACGCGCCGCGGTGCGCGATGACGAGCGCCCGGCTCACTTCACCAGGCTGTCCGCCTTCTTCGGCTCGATCCAGCCCGGCTCTTTCTCTATGGCGTGCACGGTGGCGTAGTGCTCGGGCTGCGGCAGCATCGTCTTGAGGTACGCCTGGTACGTCGCCGCGTCGGTGATCGGCTCGCCCTCGACGCTGTACAACTTGTGGGCGTGCACGCCGATCTTGCGGTTGAACCGCGTGTCGGGGACCTTGAGCTGGCGCTCCCGCTCCGGGATGAAGAGGTTGAGCCGCTCGACCAACTTGGTGATTTCCTGGCGATACAATTCGCGACTGTACTCATTGAGCTTTGGCTTCTCGGGCTCCGTCTGGTTCTCCCGCTCGTCGTAGCGCCCCTTGAGGCCCCACACGTACGCCCAGTGGGCGGACGACGAATTGTCGGTGCCGAACAGGTCGAACGCCGTGGGAATCCACTTATAGAAGAAGCGCTGGATCACTTCGGGAGGCATTTTCCCGGCCTTCACAATCCGCAGCAAGCCGTTGTTTCCGGTCCCCAGATGGTAGGACTCCTCCTTGAGCATGGGGATCATCGAGCGCGACAGCGGATCGAACGCCGAAGTGGAGAGCATCGTGAGCTGGAACTTGCCGTCGCGATCGATGAACTGCGTATAGGTGAAGAAATCGAGCCAGTTGTCGACCAGCTCGTTGAACGAGCCGAGCAGCCGCTCCCCGTCGTCGGCGCGGCGCTCCAGCAGCTTCGCGGCCTCGCGCTTGCCTTCGTCCCCGAAGTGGGCGCACAAGAGGTACGACATCTGCCAGCCGTGCCGCATCTCCTCGGTCATCACCCGCATCAGCGAGAGCAGGTCGTAGTCCGAGGGCGCGTGCTGCAGCAGGGTCCGCTGCTGCTCCACCGACGCGAACTCGGTATCACCCTGATACACGATGAGGTTGAGCAGCGCGTCGCGGATCCGCTGGTCGGGGATGTGCATCACGGTCGGCCACTTACGCTGGCCTTTGTAATGGCCGAACTCGATGTGCGGCACTTCCTGGTCCCCGAACTTCGCCTCGAACTTGAAGTTGCGAAGCTCGCCTTGGGGCAGGCCGATCGAGTCCTGCCAGTAGCGGAAGTAGTCGATCCATTCGTCGAAGTTGCCGAGCTTGCGGACCATCANTGGCTCCTCTTGGACAGCGCCGCCCCGATGCGCTGACGCGCCTCGGGGGTGGTGAACAATTCGTTTTGCTGCGCGATCTCGAGATCGAGCGTCGACGCGAGCGACCTCCCCTCGCTCGCGTACAGCGCCTCCTTGGCCCGCCGGACGGCCGCGGGGGGTTGGTTCGCCCACAGCTCGGCTGTGCGGCGGGTCTCCGTCGCGAGCTCGGCGTGCGGCACGACCCGGTCGAACAGGCCGAGCGCCAGCGCCTCGTCAGCCGGGACCATGCGCGCGCTCCACACGAGCTCGAGCGCCCGCGAGGTACCGACGAGCCGCGGCAGGAAGAAGCTCCCGCCCCAGTCGGGCACGAGCCCCAGCTTGTGAAACACCTGTCCGATCGACGCTTGATCGGAGGCGATGCGGTAATCGCAAGCGAGCGCCAGATTCGCCCCGCCTCCCGCCGCGGGCCCGTTCACGGCCGCCAACACCGGCTGTGGTGCGGAGCGGATGGTCAGCGTCACTTCCTTTCCGGCAGCGACCAGGGAGTGGCCGTCCGTCTCGAGCACGCTCAGGTCTGCACCGGCACAGAACGCCCGGCCCGCGCCGGTGAGGACGATCACGCGCACGGCGTCGCTGCCCGCCAGCATGCGCAGTGCCTCGTGCAGCTCCTGGCACTGCTCCGCATCGAACGCGTTCAACTTCTCGGGCCGGTTCAGCGTCACCGTCCCGATCCCGGCGGCGATCTCCACCATCACACGGTCGTAGGCGGCCATTTAGCTCCGCTCCACGATCAGGGCGATGCCCTGGCCGACCCCGATGCACATAGTCGCTAAACCGTAGCGCGACTTCGTTCGGCGTAGGGCGTGAACCAGAGTCGTCAGGATGCGAGCGCCGGTGGCGCCCAGCGGGTGGCCGAGCGCGATCGCGCCGCCGTAGATGTTGACGCGCGCGGGATCGAGCTTGAGCTCGCGGATACAGGCGATCGCCTGGGCGGCGAACGCTTCGTTCAGCTCCACCAGATCGATTTGACCGATCGACAGTCCGGCGCGCTTCAGGACTTTCTGGGTCGCCGGGATCGGCCCGAGCCCCATACAGCTCGGATCCACGCCCGCCACCGCCGTAGCGATCACCCGTGCCAGCGGTGTCGACGTCCCCTGTCCTCCCCCGTCTTTCCCCGTCAGCAGTAACGCGGCGGCCCCGTCGTTGATCCCGCTCGAACTGGCCGCCGTCACCGTGCCGTCCTGCTTGAATGCCGGCTTCAGCTTCGCCACCGCCTCGAGCGTGGTGCCGAGGCGAGGGTACTCGTCCTTTGAGAAGGTGGTGCCGTCGGGAAGCGGAACCGACACGAGCTCGTCGGTGAAAACGCAGTCCTTGAGCGCGCGCTCGGCGCGCCGCTGGCTCTCCAGCGCGAAGGCGTCCTGCTCGGCGCGGCCGATCCCGTAGCGCTCGGCGACGACTTCGGCCGTCTCTCCCAGCGAAATCGTCCATTCCTTCTTGAGGCGGGGATTCGTGAAGCGCCACCCGACCGTCGTGTCGGCGATCTCGGGAGCCGTGCGGCTCCAGGCGGCCCCTGGCTTGAGCATCACGTACGGCGCGCGGGTCATGCTCTCCACGCCACCCGCGATGAACACCTCTCCCTCGCCCGCCTTGATCGCCTGCGCCGCACTCGCCACCGCCTGCAACCCAGAGCCGCACAGCCGATTCACCGTCTGCCCCGCCACCTCGACCGGCAACCCGGCGAGGAGCGAGGCCATGCGCGCCACGTTGCGATTGTCCTCGCCCGCCTGGTTGGTGCACCCGAGGATCACGTCGTCGATCGAGCGCGGGTCGATGCCGGAGCGCTCCACCACGGCTTTGATCGGAATCGCGGCGAGATCGTCCGCTCGTAGGCCCGCCAGGCTTCCGCCGTGCTTACCGACGGGAGTGCGCAGTGCCGTATAGAGGTACGCGCCGGTCACAGGCCGATCCACACCGTTTTCGTCTCGGTGTAGTTGTCGAGGGCCTCGCGGCCGAGATCTCGTCCGAACCCGGAAAACTTGTAGCCCCCGAAGGGCGCCGCGGGATCGTAGAAGTTGTAAGTATTGACCCACACCGTGCCGGCCTTGATCGCCCGGGCGACGCGGTGCGCCTTTTGGACGTCCTTCGTCCAGATGCCTGCGGCCAGGCCGTACAGGGAGCGGTTCGCGAGGCGGATCCCCTCCTCCTCGTCGTCGAATGTCAGCACCGCCAGGACGGGGCCGAAGATCTCCTCGTCCACGATCTTCATCCCCGGCTGCGCGGCGTCGAAGACGGTCGCCTCGACGTAGTAGCCCTTGCCGTTCACGGTGGCGGGCTTGCCGCCGGCGATGAGCCGTGCTCCCTCTTTTTGCCCGGCCGCGATGTAGGACAGCACCGTCTCCTGCTGCCGCTTCGAGACCACCGCGCCCAGCCGGGTGTTCTTGTCGAACGGATCGCCGGGGGTGAGCTTCTTGGCCCGCTCGGCGAGCTGCTCCACGATCTGGTCGTGGACCGCCCGTTCCACGAGCAAGCGCGAGCCCGCCGCGCACACCTCGCCTTTACCGTAGAAGATTCCCGTCTGCGCGCCGCGCACGGCGGCGCTGAGATCGGCGTCGGCGAAGATGATGTTGGGGCTCTTGCCGCCGAGCTCGAGTGTCACCCGCTTCACGGTCGCCGCGGCTTCGCGCATGATCCACTGGCCGACCTCGGTCGACCCCGTGAACGCGATCTTGTCCACCCCCGGGTGCCGCACCAGCGCCGCCCCGGCGACCGCGCCGGGCCCGGGCACCACGTTCAGAGCGCCGGCCGGAAACCCGGCCTCGACCGCGAGCTCACCCAGCATCAGGGCGGTGAGCGGCGTCTCGTGCGCCGGCTTGAGCACCACGGTACATCCGGCCGCCAGTGCCGGGGCGACCTTCCAGGAGGCGAGGTTGAGCGGAAAGTTCCACGGCACGATCGCGCCCACGACGCCCACCGGCTCGCGCAGCGTGTAGGTGAAGAAGTTGCCGTTCACGGGAAGGGTGTCGCCCGTGAGCTTGTCCGCCCAGCCCGCGTAGTAGCGGAAGGTCTCGATCGCCATCGCGACGTCGATCTTCGACTCGAACAGCGGCTTGCCGTTGTTCTTCGTCTCGACGTCGGCCAGGTCCTTGGAGCGCTGCTCGAGCAGGTCGGCGAGCCGGTAGAGCAGGGCGCCGCGTTTGCGAGCGGGGAGCTCGCGCCACTGCTTCGATTCGAGGCAGGCGCGCGCGGCCCGGACCGCCGCGTCGATTTCCGCCTCGCCCGCCTCGGCCACTTCGGCGAGCGGCTCCTCGGTGGCGGGGTTGGTGAGGCAGTACCGCTTGGCCGCGGCCCGCCACTCGTTACCGATCAGCAGATCGGTCTTCACCGACCCTTGAACTCCGCCACGCGCTTCTCGACGTATGCGGCGATCCCTTCCTTCGCATCGTCCGACTGGAACAGCTGTTGCTGCAGCTCACGCTCCAGCGTCAGCCCGGACTCGAACGGCACCTCGGCGCCGGATTGGACCGCCCGCTTGATCAGGCCGACCGCCTTCGACGCCTTGTGGGGTGGGGTGAACTGCTTCGCGAACAGCATCACCTGCTCCCAATAGTCGTCGGCGGGGAAGACCTCGTTCACCAGGCCCAGCTCTTTGGCCTTGTCGAACGAGAACGTCTCGCCCTTCACCATCATCTCGATCGCGCGCGTCTTGCCCACGATGCGCGCCAGCCGCTGCGTGCCGCCCGTGCCGGGCAGCACGCCGAGGTTCACCTCCGGGAGGCCGATCTTCCCCGCGTTCTCCTTCGCGAGCCGGAGGTCGCACGCCATCGCGATCTCGAGCCCGCCACCTACGGTGTGCCCGTTGAGTGCAGCGATCGTGAGCTTGGGCGTATGCTCGAGGCGGTTGAGCGTTTCGTTGGCGTGCAGGCAGAAGAAGTACTTGTAGCGCGGAGTGATGCTGTTCAGGTACGCGATGTTCGCGCCGGCCGAGAAGAACTTCTCGCCGTGGCCGCGCAGCACCACCACATGCGCGCCGTCGTCGAAGCGCGCCCGCAGGATCGCCTCGTCCAGCTGGCGCATCATCTCAAAGGTGTAGGTGTTCGCCGGCGGATCGTCCAGNTCGATGATCGCGACGCCGGCTTCGACCAGGTAATGCACCAGCGTCTTGTGNTCGGCCTTGGGTTCCGTCATCGTCGCCATGATGCNTCAGCCTCCCTGTACCGTGGAGCGCGCTTCGGCGAAGCCGCCGATGAAGATGCGCGCGATGAGCCCCGCGAGGCGGTCAGGATCGATCTCGCCGGCGGGGT
>JGI25385J37094_10000327_pt1 | contig 12075 bp, 13 predicted proteins | sample GraSoi013_1_40cm_FD_37094 | JGI IMG/M metagenome (IMG submission 37094) | reverse complement strand
ATAGCCGCGGGCGCGCGCCCCGCGGAGCTCGACGACGAGGCGCGTGACGCGCCCGTCGAACGCGCCCTGGCCGAGGCGGTAGTAGACCACCGGCCGGTCGACGAGGTACTCGCGGAGCTTGTCGTCGAGCTTGTCGATCGGGTAGGCGGCGTCGGCGCCGTAGGTCGCGACGGCGCCCTCGACGCCGGCGCGATGGCCGGTCCAGATCTCCAGGTCCCGGTCGCGGGGTCTGACGAAGAGGACGTACCGCTCCTTGGTGTGCGCCGGGTTGACGACGGCGACGGCGTCGGGCTCGTCGAAGCCGGTCAGGAAGAAGAAGTCGGAGCTCTGGCGGAACTCGTAGTTGACGTCGCCGTTGCGGCGGGCCTCTTGCGCCCCCGGGATGATCGCGAGAGCGTCGCCGAGCGCCGCCGCGAACCGGAGCCGCCGATCCGCGAAGGGTCCGAGCTCACCGGGTGTCGCCATGGTTCCTGAATAGCATACAATGACGGGTGCACCGCCGATGCGCGCGCTGCGAGGGGGGCCCCATGCACGTCGGACTGGCCGCGGTCTTTCAGAATCCGAAGAAGGCGCGCTCCGATATCGACGTCTACAGGAACGAGCTCCGCCTGGCGGCCGAGGCCGAGCCGCTCGGCTTCGAGTCCGTCTGGGGCGTCGAGCACCACTTCACCGACTACACGATGTGCCCGGACGTCCTCCAGTTCCTCACCTACATGGCCGGACGGACCCAGCGCGCCCAGCTCGGCTCGATGGTCGTGGTGCTGCCGTGGCACGATCCCCTGCGCGTCGCCGAAGAAGTCTCGATGCTCGACAACATCTCCGATGGGCGCCTGATCCTGGGCCTGGGTCGTGGCGCCGGCCGCGTCGAGTTCGACGGCTTCCGGCTCTCGATGGACGAGTCCCGCGAGCGCTTCGTGGAATCGGCGGAGATGCTGCTGCGCGGCCTGGAGGCGGGCTACTGCGAATACGACGGCACGTTCGTCCGCCAGCCGCGCGCGGCGATCCGCCCGGCGCCGTTCAAGAGCTTCCGCGGCCGGACCTACGCCGCGGCCGTCTCGCCGGAGTCGATGCCGATCATGGCGAGGCTCGGGGTGGGCATCCTCGTCATCCCGCAGAAGCCCTGGCCCGAGGTCGCCAAGGAGCTCGACGCCTACCGCACGACGTACCGGGACATCAACCGGACGGAGGCGCCACCGCCCGTGTGCGCGGGCTGGACCTTCTGCGACGAGAACCCGGCGCGCGCCCACGAGATGGCGCGCCGCTACATCGGCGGCTACTACCAGACCGTCCTCGACCACTACAACTTCCAGGGCGACCACCTCGCGAAGACCAAAGGCTACGAGTACTACGGCAAGATGGCCGAGAAGATCGCGCAGTACGGCACCGACAAGGTGATCGAGTATTTCATGAACCTCCAGGTCTGGGGCACGCCCGAGCAGTGCTACGAGAAGATCCTCGACGTGCGGGGCCGCGTCGGCAACGACACCTTCGTCGGCGTCTTCAGCTACGCCGGCATGGACTACGGCGAGGCGGAGCGGAACATGCGCCTGTTCGCGCGCACGGTGACGCCCGAGCTCAAGAAGCTCCCGCCGGCGGCCGCCTCGGCCCCGGCGGCCGCCGCGCCGCGCGCCGGCAAAGATCTCGGCGTCGGGCTCCTCGGCTCCTGAGGCGCGGGCCGCGATGGGCTTCGCCGAGATCCGGTACGAGGTGGCGGATGGCGTCGCACTCGTCACGCTCGCGCGGCCGGAGAAACTCAACGCCGTCACCGCCACGACGCTCGGGGAGCTCGTCGACGCCTTCGACGCGGCGGACGCCGACGACACCGTGCGCGCGGTGATCGTCACCGGCGCGGGCCGCGCGTTCTGCGCGGGCGCGGACCTCTCGGCGGGCGGCGGGACGTTCGACCGCGCCGCACGCGGCCGGGCGGAGCCGGCCGACCTCCACGAGGACGGCGGCGGCCGCGTGACGCTCCGGATCTTCGACATGAAGAAGCCGGTGATCGCCGCGATCAACGGGCCCGCGGTCGGCTTCGGGATCACGCTGACCCTGCCCATGGACGTCCGGATCGCCTCGACCGCCGCGCGCATCGGCTTCGTCTTCACCCGGCGCGGCGTCGTGCCCGAGGCGTGCTCCACCTGGTTCCTGCCGCGCCTGGTCGGGCCGAGCCAGGCCGCCGAGTGGGTCCTGACCGGACGCGTCTTCGACGGGGAGGAGGCGCGGGCNGGCGGTCTCGTGAGCCGCGTCGTCGCCCCCGAGGCGCTCCTTCCCACCGCGCGCGAGCTCGCGCTCGAGATCGCGCGGAACACCTCCGCGGTCGCCGTCGCCCTCGCGCGGCAGATGCTCTGGCGCCTGCTCGGCGCCGACCACCCGATGGAAGCGCACCGCCTCGACTCGCAGGCGATGTTCTGGACCGGGCGCTCCACCGACGCCTACGAGGGCGTGACCGCGTTCCTCGAGAAGCGCCCGCCGCGCTTCACGCTCCGGCCGAGCCAGGACATGCCGCCCTTCTATCCGTGGTGGCAGCCGCGCGCGTTCAAGTGACGCCCACCACGGTGTACCTGCCGTTCAACCGCGACTGCCTGCGCGGCGAGTTCGAGCCCGCCAAGCACGGCGGTCCGCCGCCCGCGCCGCGCGGCCACTGGCTCCTGGTGCAGGAGCAGAAGCTCGTCGTCGTCCCCGAGGGCGGCGGGTTTCGCCTCCCGACGGGCGAGCTGCCCACGAGCCTCGACGGCGTGGTCAAGCAGCCGCTCTGGCTCGGGACGTACGGCGGCACGCCGTGCTGGGTGGCGGGGCTGCCGCGCGACGCCGCGCTCCCCGAGGGGTTCCATCGGGAGACGCTCGTGCCGATGCAGGGGACGCGCCTGCCGGACGAGCTCCTCTCGCTCGGCGGTATGGCGATGCAGCTCCTCTACTGGGAAAGCACGAGCGGCCACTGTCCGCGCTGTGGGACGCCCGCCGAGCGGATGGCGGGCGAGTGGGGCAAGCGCTGTCCCACGTGCCACTACGAGCACTACCCGCATCTCCATCCCGCGGTCATCGTCCTCGTGCGCGACGGCGATCGCGTGCTCCTCGCGCGCAAGGCGATCTGGGCGCCCGGGCGCTACGCGCTCGTCGCGGGGTTCGTCGACAACGGCGAATCGCTCGAGGCGGCGGTGGCGCGCGAGGTGCGGGAGGAGGTCGGCGTCGACGTGAAGGACATCCGGTACGTCGGCAGCCAGAACTGGCCGTTTCCGAGCCAGCTCATGGTCGGCTTCGTCGCCGCCTACGCCGGCGGCTCGATCGCGATCGACCGCGACGAGCTCGAGGACGCGCGCTGGTTCTCGAGCACCGAGCTGCCGGACGGGCCCTCGCGCCACTCGATCGCGGGCTGGATCCTCGCCAACTTCACGCGGCGGTAGGCTCAGGTCAGCTCGACCGGCACGGGCTGGACCTGGTTGACGGCGAAGCCGCCCAGGTCGAGATCGTAGGCGAACGGTTGCGTCGCGCCGCTCGCGTCCGTCGCGCGCGCCATGAGCGTGTACGACCCGGGCCGGGTCACGCGCCACGTGAATTCCCAGAACCGCCACGCGTAGATCGCCGGGGACTCCACGAGCTGCGCGAGGCTCCACGCCCGCCCGCCGTCGGTCGACACCTGGACCGAGGCGATGTCCTTGCCGCCCGACCAGGCGACGCCGGCGACCGTGTGCGTCCCGACGGCGAGCTTCGCGTCCGCCGCCGGCCGGACGACGAGCGACTTCACCGCCACCTGNGTCACCGCCTCGTCCCGCACGACCCCATCGCGTCGCCGCTGCACTCGCCACGCGCGCGTCATGAACACGCCGTCGAACGGCCGGTCGCTCACGCTCACCCGTCCGAGCCACTTCACGTGGTACGTGCCGTACCAACCGGGGACGACGGCACGCACCGGCCCGCCGTGCTCACGCGGCAGCGGCGCGCCGTTCATCGCGTAGACGAGGAGCGTGTCGGGGTGGAGCGCCTTCTCGAGGGGCAGGCTCTTCNCGAAGGGCACCTCCTCCGGCGCGAAGGCCGGCTGGCCGCGGTCCGCGCCCTCGAGCACGACCTCGTGCGCGGAGGGCTTCAGGCCCGCACGCTCCAGGATCCGGTGGAGCGGGACGCCGAGCCACTCGGCGTTTCCGACGTAGCCGTTGCCGAGGTGCGAGCGCTCGAGCGGTGGGCTCACCGAATTTCGGGAGTTGCCCGCGCACTCGAGCACGGCCACGATCTTCCGCGCGGGGAGCGCCTTGAGCTGCTCGTAGGTCAGCGTGATCGGCTGCTCCACCTGCCCGTCGACGGCAAGGCGCCACCCGGCGGGCTCGATCGCGGGCAGCGGGTTCGCCATGNTCGTCAGGATGTGGAAGAGGTCGTTGGGCGTGATCCACGTGCCGAAGCCGGAGAGCGGCATCTCCGCCGCGAGCGGCACCGCGCGCTGGACGATCAGACGCCCGGTGCTCGGCGCCTGGGCCCAGACGCGCGCGCGGAAGGCGGGGTGCGCCGCGAGCAACGCGAGCGGCATCCCGGCGAGGATCACGCGACGAGTCCGGTCGGTGGACATGGGTGACANCCTCCCCTCTGAGCGACTGTGGGCGCCACCCGCGCGGGAGTCAAGGGGGGCGGCGTTCAGGCCGCCGTGTAGCCGCCGTCGACGGGGAGCGCCACGCCGGTCACGAACGCCGCCTCGTCGCTCGCGAGATAGAGGATCGCCGCGGCGATCTCCTCCGGCTGGCCGACGCGGCCGAGCGGATGCCGCCGCACCGCGCTCTCCCGCCAGCCGGCGTCGGCGAGGAGCGGCGCCGTCATCGGCGTCTCGATGACGCCGGGGCAGACGCAGTTGACGCGCACCTTCGGCGCCCACGTGAGCGCCATCGTCCGGGTGAGGTTGNCGACGCCCCCCTTGGACGCCGCGTAGGCCGGGGAGAGCGAGCCGCCGACCAGACCGAAGATGGACGCCAGGTTCGTGATCGAGCCGCTGCCGCTCGACGCGAGCGCGGCGAGCGCCGCGCGGGACGCGAGGTAGGTCCCGGTGAGGTTCACGTCGACGACACGCTGCCACTCGTCGGGCGGCGGCGTGGGGTCGCGCCGCTCCGCGCGCACGCCCGCCGAGTTCACGAGCGTCGTGAGCCGTCCGAAGCGGGCGAGCGCCGCCTCCACCATCCGCGCNCANGCGCCNTCGTCGGTGACGTCGGCGACGAGCGCCAGGGCATCACCGCCCGCGTCCGCGATGCGCGTCGCGGTCTCGGCCGCCGCGTCCTGGTTCGAGTCCGCGCAGGCCACCCGCGCTCCCTCGGCGGCGAGCCTCAACGCCGTCGCCCGCCCGATCCCCGAGCCGGCGCCCGTCACCAGCGCGACCTTGTCCCGCATCCGCATCGTCGGCGCCCCCCCTTGTACGCCAAAAGGGGGCTTGACGCCTAGTCCGAGTTCGGCGGACACTCCGAGCCGGGAGGCCCCACATGGAATTCGAGTACTCGAAGAAAACGAAGATGTACGTGGAGCAGCTCACGGACTTCATGAACAAGGACGTCTACCCGAACGAGAAGGTCTTCCACGACCAGCTCAACTCGGAGCCGACGCGCTGGCGGTCCCCCCGATCATCGAGGAGCTGAAGGCGAAGGCGCGCGAGCGCGGCCTCTGGAACCTCTTCCTCCCGGAGAGCGGGCGCGGTGCCGGGCTCACGAACCTCGAGTACGCGCCGCTCTGCGAGATCATGGGCCGCTCGCCGATCGCGTCGGAGGCCTTCAACTGCTCGGCGCCCGACACCGGCAACATGGAGGTGCTCGAGCGCTACGGCACGCCCGAGCAGAAGAAGCAGTGGCTCGAGCCGCTGCTCGACGGCAAGATCCGCTCGGCCTTCGCGATGACCGAGCCCAAGGTGGCCTCGTCCGACGCGACCAACATCGAATCCTCGATCGTCCGCGACGGCGCCCACTACGTGATCAACGGGCACAAGTGGTGGACCTCGGGCATCGGCGATCCCCGCTGCGCGATCCTCATCTTCATGGGGAAGACCGACGCGAAGAACCCCGACAAGTACAAGCAGCAGTCGATGATCCTGGTCCCGCGCGACACGCCGGGCCTCAAAGTGATCCGGATGCTGACCGTGTTCGGGTACGACGACGCGCCGCACGGCCACGGGGAGGTCCTCTTCGAGAACGTCCGCGTGCCCGCGTCCAACATGCTGCTCGGCGAGGGGCGCGGCTTCGAGATCGCGCAGGGGCGCCTCGGCCCCGGCCGCATCCACCACTGCATGCGCCAGATCGGCGTCGCCGAGCGCGCGCTCGAGCTCATGTGTAGCCGCGCGATGAAGCGCGTCGCCTTCGGCAAGCCGCTCGCCGACAACGACATCACGCTCGAGCGCATCGCGCAGTCGCGGATCGAGATCGACCAGGCGCGCCTGCTGGTGCTCCACGCCGCGCACATGATGGACACGGTCGGCAACAAGGCGGCGCGCCAGGCGATCGCCGAGATCAAGGTGGCCGTGCCCAACATGACGCTCGGGGTGATCGAGCGTGCCATGCAGCTCCACGGGGGCGGCGGNGTGAGCCAGGAGTTCCCGCTCGCGTCGATGTGGGCGCACTCGCGCACGCTCCGCTTCGCCGACGGGCCGGACGAGGTGCACCGCCGGCAGATCGGGCGCCTCGAGCTCCGCAAGCACAGCTAGGCAACTCGGAGGGGGGCTCCGCCCCCCTTCCGAAACCTCCCCCCAGAATCGGTTGCGCCGGCAAAGCCGGCGCTCGAAACGCGGCAAGCCCGATGCGCGCCGGGCGGGCCGGCCCGCGGCGTCAGACCTTGGCGCGCCGGCCCGCCCAGTAGGGATCGCGCAGCACGCGCTTGAGGAGCTTGCCCGTGGGGTCCCGCGGGAGCTCGGCGTGGAGGGAGACCTCGCGCGGGACCTTATAGTCGGCCATGTGGAGTCGAGCGAACGCGACGACCTCGTCGGCCGCGAGTGCCTGGCCCGGGCGCGGCTGCACCGCGGCGTGGACGCGCTCNCCCCAGTCGTCGTCGGGCACGCCGAAGACCGCGACGTCGTCGATGGCCGGGTGGCGGTGCAGGACGTCCTCGATCTCGGCCGGATAGATGTTGACGCCGCCCGAGATGACCATGTCGCGCTTCCGGTCGCAGATGTAGACGAAGCCTTCGTCGTCCATCCACGCGACGTCACCCACGCTCGCCCACTCGCCGCGCTGCGCTTCCCGTGTCGCCGCGCTGTCCTTGTAGTAGCCGTCGAACATCCCGGGGAAGCGGCGCACGTAGAGCTCGCCCGCCGTGCCCGTGGGCACNGGCCGGCCCGCGTCGTCGANCAGCACGAGCTCGATGCCCGGCGCCGCGCGTCCGCACGAGCCCGGTTTCCGCAGCACGTCCGCGGGCGGGAGGATCGTGTTGATGCCGAGCTCGGTCGAGCCGTAGAACTCCCAGAGCGCCGGCCCGAAGACCGCGACCGCCTGCTCCTTCACGCGCGTCGGGCACGGCGCGGCGGCGATGACGAGCACGCGCATCGACCGGACGTCGTAGCGCGCGCGGACCCGCTCCGGCAGGTCCACGATGCGCTTGACGAGCGTCGGCGCCATGAACGTCGACGTGCACCGGTGGCGCTCGATCGTCCGGAGCGCGTCCTCCGGGTCGAACTTGCGCATCACCACGACCGTGCCGCCGAAGGCGTGGGTGAACTGGGCGAAGCTGCCGGGCGCCGAGTGGTAGAGCGGTCCGGCGACCAGGTGCACGTGGGGCTCGGCGAGCCCGAACAATTCCATATAGCGCCGCGTCACTGTCGGGTCCGTGGCGGCCCGCAGCGCCCCCTTCGGCCGACCCGTCGTGCCCCCCGTGTAGATCATCGAGCCGCCGAGCCCCTGCGTCGGATCGGCGGGGAGCGGTGCCGGGTCACCGGTCTTGAGCAGGTCGTCGACGTGCTCGGCCCAGGGCCGCCGCTCGCTCCCCACCAGGATCCAGCTCCGTACCTTCCCGGCACCGGGGCGCACCCGTTCGACCGTGCCGAGAAATGCGTCGCTGACGAAGACCGCGCGTGCGTCGGAGTGGTCGAGAATGTACGCGACCTCGTCGGCGACGAGTCGGTGGTTCATGGGCACCGGGATCGCTCCGGCAGAGCGCGCCGCCGAGGGTACCAGCACGGCCTCCAACGAGTTCTGCACGTAGACGATGGCGTGCTCACCCTTTGTCAGGCCGAGCCCGCGCAGCGCGTTCGCCAGCCGGTTCCGCTGCGCGACGTACTCGCGCCAGGTGAGCCGCCGGTCGCCGTCGATCAGGGCGGGCGCGGCGGGTGTGCGGTCGGCGTGGAGGGCGAGGACGTCCACCTAGCGCGGCAGGACGGCGCGCGTGGCCTCGAGCGCCTCGCGCGCCACGTCGTCCGCCGGGCGGGCCCACGCGGCCGGGTTCGGCGCCTCGTAGCTCATGAAGCCGCGGTAACCCGCCGTCTCGACCCGCNCGAAGAACTCCTTGAACGGGACCACGCCGCGGCCCGGCGGGAGCCGGTCGGTGGCCTTCCCGGGCTCGACGCTCGCGGGGACGTCGCTGAACTGAACGTAGACGACCTCGTCGCGGCGGACGTCCTCGACGTCACGCACCGTGGCGCCGCTTCGCCAGAGGTGGTAGGTGTCGAGCAGCAGACCGCAGCGCGGATGCCCGGCCGTGGCCATCACCTCGCGCATCCGTCCCAGGGTGTTGAGCTGCTCGGCCTGCGAGTTGAACTCGACGGCGAGCCGCACGCCGTGCNTGGCCGCCACCTCGCCGACCTCNCGGACGCTNTCGGCCGCNCGCCGAAGGTCGCCGTGCCCCTTGTCGACGGGGCTCATCACGGTGACACAGCCGAGCGCCGCGGCACGCTGGCATTGCTCGTCGAACACCTGGAGCAGACGCCGGCGCTCCGCGCCCTCGGCGTACATCCAGCCGAGCTCGACCCCGACGCACGCGACGGGAAGGCCGCTCGTCCGCACCAGCGCGAGCACGTCGGCGGCGGACTGGCCCTGCTCCGCCGCGCGCGCGAAGTCCACGCGACGCAGCTCGATGCCGTCCCAGCCGACGCGTCGCGCGACGCGCAGGACCTCGGCGAGCGGCGTCGTGTCGAGCGTCCAGGTGTGGAGCGCGAGCATCCGCTACTGGGTCTTCGGCGCGGGCGTGGTCGTGGCCCCGCCGGCGGGCGCGCGGCGCGCGGCAGGCTTGAACGCGAGCGAGCTCGCGCCGAGGACCAAGCCCAGAGCGAGCACGGCGACCGCCGACCTGCGCTTCGGCATAGCGCCTCCTGAGGGCGGATGTCCCCTCGGGCGTCAGATCGACGCCGACAGGCCGCCGTCGAAGTTGATCGCGGTACCGGTGATGTATGCCGCGCGCTCGGAGCAGAGGAAGGCGACGAGGTCCGCGAACTCGTGCGCCTCACCGAAGCGGGCGAGCGGCACCCGGCGCTTCTCCGCCATTTCGCGGTAGAACGCCTCGGGGTCGCCCTTGATCCGGCGCTCCCACTGGCCGCTCTTCACCACGCCAAGACAGATCGTATTGACGAGAATCCTGTCGGCTGCGTACTCGTTGGCGAGCGACTTGGTCAGGTTGATCCCGGCCGCGCGCGTCACGCTCGTCGGCAGCGCCCGGGCGGCGGGGGCCTTGCCTCCCACCGTGGTCACGTTCACGATGCGGCCGCCCCCGCGCCGCTTCATGTGGGGGATCACGAGGCGGCAGAGGCGGATCGCGGCCATGAGCTTCAGGTCGATGTCGGTCTGCCACGTGGCGTCGTCGACCTCCTCGAAGCCCGCGGCCGCGGAGGTGCCGGCGTTGTTGACGAGGATGTCCACGCCGCCCCAGCGCGCGACGGTCGCGGCGACGAACGCCTCGATCTGGTCCGGCCGCGTCACGTCGCACGTCACCGCGAGCAGGTCGGCGCCGGTCGCGCGCCGGATGAGGTCGGCGGCTCGTTCGAGCACGTCCTTCCGCCGCGCGCACATCGCAACCTTCGCGCCCGAGCGCGCGAACCGCTCGGCGGTCGCCCGACCGAGGCCTTCGCTCGCGCCGGTGACGATCGCGACTTTGCCCGCGAGGCCCAGCTCCAGGACATCCATGGCGCCCTCGAAGATACCACTATAAAGGTGGTCGCCGTGACGTCGCGGCTCCGCGCGAAGAAGGTCATCGCGCAGCGCCGGGCGGCGTTCAGGACACGCCGACGCGCCCGAGGAGGGGGAGCTTCAGCGCCGGACGCGTCAGGTCCACCCCGAAGTTGAGGGTGAGGAGGTTCAGCTCGACGCCCTCGTCCCAGCCAATCGCGAGGCCCCCGAGGCCGAAGAGCGAGAGCTGGACGCCGGTGCCGCTGGGCGTCGTTCCCGCGAGCGCGCCACCCGGAAGGTAGTCCTTCCCGATCGCCGTCGGGGGGAGCCGGAGCCGCAACTCGGGCACCTGCCGCCCGACCCACGCCGTGAACGTGTTGCTGTTGGGTCCGGGCCAGGTGCGATAGCTGGCGGCATAGGGATACCCGGCCACGGCGGCGTCGATCCTCGCGATCACCTGGTCCACGCCGGCGCCGCGGAGATCCACGAGCTTCTGTGGGCGGGCGCCGAACCAGTAGTTGTCGGGGCCCATGCGGTTGACGCGGATCGCCGGCGACCCGCGGTCCACGCCCCAGCCGATCACCTCGTAACGCGTGTACGACGGCGCGTGGCTCGGCTTGACCGCGACCCACGTGTGGACGGCGAAGACGCCGCGCCAGCTCACGGCGCGCGCGGCGTAGACCTGCGCGACGGCCTCGGGCGTCGTCGCGGGATCGGGCGCCTGGCCCGACGGGCCGCGCTCGAGCTCCCACCAGTTCGACCGCGCACGCTCGAGCACCGCGCACCCGACGAGCGCCGGGAGGACCAGCAGGCCGAGCCAGCCGACGGCACGGCGGCTCACTCGCCGAGCTCCTTGCGCACGAGGCGCGCGCCCTCGACGAGCGCGGCGAGCTTCTGCCTCACGATCCAGCGCGGCGTCTCCCAGAAGCCGCAGTCGGGGTTGAGCCAGAGCTTGTCGCGGGCCACGTACCCGAGCAGCCGCCGGATACGCTCGGCGACCTCGGTCGGCGTCTCGGCGCGGAACGCCTTCACGTCGATGACGCCCGCGCCGAGCTCCTTGTCGGTGGGGAACTCCCGCCAGAGCCTGAGGTCGTCCAGGCCACGGTTCGCGTACTCGAGCACGATCTGCGAGGCCGCGAGGTCGCGCAGCGCGGGATAGATGTTGCGCAAGTCGCGCACCGCCGCGAAGGGCCGCCCGTAGAGGTTGCCGAAGCAGATGTGCACCGCGATCTTCGCGGTCACGCCCTCGACCGCGCGGTTCACGCCCTTGTCGAAGCGGGGGGCGGTGGCCGCGTACATGCCGCTGTGGGGCTCGTCGATCTGGATGAAGTCGCAGCCGGCCGCGACGAGCGCGCGGCACTCGGCGTTGACGATCGCGACGAGGTCGGCGAGCAGCGTGTCCCGGTCCGTGTAGCCGCCGTGGAGCCGCAGCGGGACGAGCAGCGTGTAGGGGCCGGGCACGGTCGCCTTGAGCCGCTTCGTCGTCAGCGCGCGCGCGAGCTTCCACTCCTCGACGATGCCGAGCCCCTCGGGCGCCGTGACCGTCTCGGTCACCTCGAACGGCGTGTTCGTGTCCCAGAGGGGCGCCCCGAGCTTCCGGGCCGGCTCGAGCGCGCGAATGCCGGTAAGCCGGTCGTAGAAGCCGACGATGAAGCGGACGCGCATCATCTCGCCCGTCGTCACCACGTCGACGCCCGCGCGCTCCTGGTCGAGGAGCGCCGCCTGCGTGGCATCCTCCACGAGCTCACGCAGGTCCACGGCGCCCATCCGTCCGGCCTCCATCGCCTCGCGGGCAAGCCACACCCACCCGGGGAGGCCGTGGCTGCCCACCACCGAGGTCGGCAACAGCATCACGTCCCCCCGCGCTTTCGCGCCCGGATCGCCTCCATCGCACGGCGGTGCTCGGGGGACTCGACGCACGCGGCGAGGGCGACTTCCATCTCCTTCCGGAACGTCTCGAAGTCGAGGTCGAAGGCGCGCGTCGTGAGACGCTTGCTCGCGGTCACGCTCGACGGCGGCAGGGCGAGGAAACGCGCGA
>JGI25385J37094_10000325_pt1 | contig 12102 bp, 14 predicted proteins | sample GraSoi013_1_40cm_FD_37094 | JGI IMG/M metagenome (IMG submission 37094) | reverse complement strand
ATGGTCGTGAAGGCAGCGAAAGACGAAGCCTCGCCGTACGCCGCGATGAAGGCGGCCGAGCGCGTGGCCGATGCCGCGAAGGAGAAGGGCATCGACTCGATCCATGTGCGGGTGCGCGCNCCGGGCGGNAACAAGTCGAAGTCCCCCGGGCCGGGGGCCCAGGCCGCGATCCGCGCGTTGTCGCGGGCAGGCNTGCGGATCGGTCGGATCGAAGAGGTCACGCCGGTCCCGCACGACGGCACGAAGGCGAAGGGCGGTCGACGGGGGAGGCGGGTCTAGGTGAAGGCCAAGGTCCTTGCGAAGGCCGAGGACTCCATGCGCCTGCTCCTCGAGGAAGTGGAGCCCGCGTACGCGAATGCACTGCGGCGGGTGCTCGTCTCCGACGTGCCTAAGATGGCGATCGAGGACGTCGAGTTCCACCTCGGGCCGATCCGGGCGGACGACGGGAAGGAGTACGAGAGCGTCGGCCCGTTGTTTGATGAGATGATCGCGCACCGCCTCGGTCTCGTCCCGATCCCCACCGACCTCGCGCTGTACAACCGCCGGGAGGACTGCCCGACGTGCCACGGCGAGGGCTGCCCGAACTGCACGATCATCTACTCCGTGAACAAGCGCGGCCCCGGCGTGGTGACCTCTGCGGACCTGGAGCCCATCGGGGACGCGAAGCTTCGGCCGAAGGACTCGAAGATCCCGATTGTCAAGCTCGGGGATGGCCAGGCGATGCTGATCTACGCGACCGCCGTCCTCGGCTCGGGGAAGGACCACGCAAAATGGCAGTCGACACACGGCGTCGGGTACCGGTACTACCCGATCCTGAAGGCAGGGAGCAAGACATTGGACGCGCTCGATCCGAACGTCCCGTTCTGCGAGAGCCACATGCAGTCCACGTTGACCGAGGAAGAGGAGACGCTCGAGCTCTCGTCGGACTGCACGACCTGCAAGAAGTTCATGGATCTTTACAAGGTCGAGTCCGTGAAGGCGGGGAACGATCCCACGCGGATCGTCCTGGAGTTCGAAACGGACGGGTCGCTGAGCGCGAAGGCGGTTCTTCTGGCATCCCTCGACATTCTGGCCAAGCGATTCTCCGAACTCGCGACACAGGCGACCGCCCTCGCTTGATGCCTCGGCCTCGGGTCGTTCCCTCCGTTGGACAAGTTTTAACTAGATTACTATCCTTATAGTATTTGTATGGAGCTTGGCGAGCTTGAGCTGGCGGTCTTGCGGGCGGTCCGCAACCTCGGGCCGGCGACGTCGGGAGCGATCTACGCAGAGGTCCGAAAGACGCGAGACGTCGCCTACACCAGCGTTACGACGACGCTCTACCGCCTCGTCGACAAGGACCTCATCGCGATGCGAAAGGCGAGCGAAAAAAAGGTCTACTATCGCCTCAAGGAGGGCCGCGCGTATCGCAAAGCGCTGGCATCGATGATCGACCGGGTGGTCGACACGTTCGGCGGCGCGGCCGTGTCGTATCTCCTTGACAACCCCGGATCCGCATCGGAGGACCAGATTGCGGACCTGAAAGCGCAAGTCGACAAACGCCGGACCAAGGAGAAGCGGGATGCCTAGTCTATTCGAGGTGATCGGCGAAGCGCTCCAAGCGTACTGGTCTTCGCCGCTATCCTTGAGCGTTTTGGCGGTCTGCGGCGCTTCGATCGGCACCCTCCTCTATGTGTTCGTCACGAATGCCCGAAACGCGAAGCTTCGCGTGAGCTTGCTGACGGGTCTCTACGCTCTTTCCATCTTCTTCTGGGCTTTCATCGCGGCGAGCTTGGTGCTTTGCGTCTCTCAGGCCCGAATGATCGCGTACGCCCGTTTCGGAGTCCCCGTCGCGGTTTTTGGCGCGGTCGCGGGGGGACTGAGCGCGTCGACACTGATCTCATTCCTGGTATGGCGATACGGGAACAAAGCCGTGCTTCGCAAGTTCCCCCTCCGAGGNTTGCNCCCGGAGGAGGGCTGGATCGGAGAATATGTGAGTCTCCTTGCTCGGTTCGAAGGATTACGGGGGGTCCGCCTAAGAATTGTTGAGTCCGACGAAGCCTTGGCCATGGCCATCGGCGGGAGAGAGCCGCACATCTTGGTTTCGCAAGGCTTGACCACCTTCCTCGATCGTGATGAGCTCGAAACGGTCGTTGCACACGAGTTGATGCACCTCAAACACCACGACGCCGAATTCAAAGTCTTCTCCAAGGTCCTGTCCCGGATACTTTTCTTCGACCCGTTCAGCAAGTTTTTCGATCCCGCGGTGCACCGGGAGCGTGAATATCTCGCGGATGAGACGAGCGCGCGATCGACAGGGAAACCCGCGGCGTTGGCCTCCGCTCTTCTGAAGATCGTAGACCGAGGGGTGCCGACCAAAGCGACGTGGGGCTTGAGCATCTACGCTCCGGGCCGTGGCCTTTTCAGTCGATACCCACCGATTGACGAGCGAGTCCACCGACTCCTGTTGCTGTCCGACCTGCTCGCGACGCGCTGATACGTCAGTTCAAGCCGACTGATGCACGCGGCCAAACCGAACTCGCGCGGCATCCTTGATCCGGGTTACGTCTTGAGCGAGCACTCCGAGTGAAAACAAATAGATTGAAGTCCGCGAGAACGTCGCAAGCGGGTAGCGATCCATCTGATTCACTCCTGCTCCGGGGAAGGTCAACGCGGACATCATGTCACTCGCATTCGCTTCCCTCGGCGTCAAGGTTGGCAGGTCCCAATTCCTCGCGATGAACTTCAGAATCGAAGTGTGGTCCATCACTTCGTGGTCAACAAAGCCCGGCCTCGAAAAAGGCGAGACGATAATCATCGGGACTCGAAAGCCGTAGCCCCATTCATCGACTTGCGGCGGAGGCACATGATCGTAGAACCCCCCAGACTCGTCCCACGTCAGGAAAATGGCACAACCGGGCCACATCGGGCTCGCCATAATGGATGTGATGATACTCGCCGTCCAAGCCTCGCCAACGGTAACGTCCCCGGGAGGGTGTTCGCTCAGCTTGATGGAGGCGGGCAGGAATCCGTTGGGATCAATATACGTTACCGAGGGAAACCGGGCTGAGGTGATATCGGATCCGACGGTGTCCAACTGGACCACCTTCGACGACATCGCAGGATTGGCGACGATGTGAGGCAGCTGAAGGGGAATCGTCGTTTCGAGGTCATTCGTGATCCCGTAATACCGCCAAGAAATCCCCCGCGCTTCGAGTTGATCGAAAATCGTGGTGACATCGACGCCCGACCCGAGCACGGGATTCGTGGCGAGTCCGCCCGCATCTCCTGCGATCGAGTACAGCCGATTCGGGTCGGTTGGACCGAGGATCGATGAGAAGTAGTGGTCCGCCAGGGTGAAATTGTGAGCGAGAGACCAATAGTAGGGGACTTGGCGGCCATCATAGTATCCGACAGAGATGTTCCCCAACCCGGGGAAGGCGCGCTCGGCGACTTCTGCGAAGAGGTCGTTCTTTCCCCCGTCGAAGGCGTCGAGCATATCACCTCGACCGTGAGGGAGGTCGGGGGTCCAAGACATGTTCAGCCAGTGCGGGTACACTGTGCCCCCAGCGCCATTAGGGAGGGATGCATTCTCCGGAATGCCATCCGCGCCGGGGTAGGTCCCGAAGTAATTGTCGAAGGCATGATTTTCTTTCATTATGACGATCACCCGCTGGACGGGCGTCGCGCCCGGCACGAGGAATGGGACCGGCGAAGGCTGCGACGGCGACCGAAAGAAGAATCCATAGTAGATGGCGGCGACAGGGAGAGAGACAANTACAGCCAATGTCAGGAACTGAATCCAGGATCTCCGCGGGTGGCTCCGACCTCCTTGGAGTTGNACGGCGACCGATCTATTCGCCATAAGCTTGCTCTGGATGAGATTTCCCATCCCGTGGGTCAGCTCCTTGGGGCAGCGCAGCAGGCAGAGTACTCCTTCCGAATTACACTTCGCCACAATCTGGTCTTCCTCACTCTGGTCGGCGATGCCGCCGAGTCGACCTGGTTCACAAGCTTTGACTGTGGCTAATGGTGCTCTCAGAACCGGTCTCCGATTCGCTCGATGATGACGCAAGAGAACCGAGTTGGCCGGCGATCCAAGGTGGGAAAAACCATTTATACTATTCGAATAGTAACTTGACGTGGGGAAGGAAGGCCCGATGTTGTCCCAGCCCACTGGAACCCAGATATCGGATGGAGGTCTCGCGGCACGGGTTGGAGAGACGCTGAAAATCATGCACCGGTGGGGGTACGCTCCTCGAATCGAAGTCCTGTCTGAGCAGCTTCTAGGCGGGCCCGCGAGCGTCGAGCACCTGCATCACGAACTTCAGGCCCGCCCGGACCTCATCGTCCAGGACGGATTTGTTAGTCTGCAAGGGTATGCCCACCTCATACGGAAATCCCAGAGACGCGTCGATTCACACCAGAGTTTTCGGGCCGCGGCGCTTGAGATTGCACGCGGCTTCGCGAGAGACTTGGTAAATTCATGTCCGATGGTCGACTGCATCGCACTCGCGGGCTCCCTCGCTTCGGGAGGCTACGGTCCGCAAGACGACATCGATTTTGACCTTATCGTCCGGCCCGGGACGAAATATATCTGCTACCTGCTGGCCCATCTCGTCGGCCTCAGGTTCAGTTGGAGGTACCGGCATCTCCGTCTCGACGAGTTCCACCGCACTCCGTTGCTCCCGAAGATCACGTGCGTGAACGTCGTGTGGCCAGAGGACCAGGCCAAACCCTTTGCGAGACGTGATGAGGATATGGCGTTTGAGCTCTTGCGATGCGAACCACTGTACGGCGCTCAAGCGTTCCGCTCCGCACTGGAGAACAACCCCTGGGTCCGAGATTACTTCCCGCAGGCCTACGATCGCGAATGGCACACGGAACCGAATCCGAGGCCGAACCTGTTGGGCCGTCTCCTCGCGGGAGTCGACCGGAATCCTATGATGCTCCGATGGCTCGAGACGGCGAGCCGCAGAATTGCCTGGATCTTGTATCAATACGTCCAGCGGTCCCGTCGCGGTAGTCCTGGGGCCATCGCACGGATGGAGTTCCTCCGAAGAGCAAAATTCCCATACGAGGCTTTCCAGGACTAAGCGCTACGTATGCGGGGCGCGGGGCTATCTGCGCATGTCCGGTCGAGCAACGTCACGGTGTGCCGCGAAATGTCTGTCACCGGAGAGACCATGGCCGACGATGGCATTCTGGAACCGTGGGGGTCCGGGCTGGCCAGGATCAATAGGGCCACTGGCGAGAGGCTGGCGGTCGTCGGGGCCGCGATGCAGCTCCGAGACTTGCCGTGCCCTGCCTGCGGCAGCGGGTCGTTCCATCCGTTGGTCGTCCGGAACGATTTTCCGATCGTCCGTTGCGACAGCTGCGGGTCGCTCTATGCGCGTCCGCGGCCCTTAGAGGAGCAACTCGCGAGCCTCTACGAGCGCTTTCCTCAGCTTAGTAACGGTCGGGAGGGGCAGGCGAACGACGATCCACAGGACGGGCGTTGGGAAGCCGAGTACCGGCTCCGGCGTTTGCTGGAATTCGTGAAGGCAGGGCGCCTCCTCGACGTGGGTTGTGGACGGGGCGATTTCCTGACGGTGGCTCAACGCCATTTCGAAGTCCAAGGGGTGGACCTGGTGCCTCGGCTCCGGCCCGAGGCGCGAACCCATCATGTGTTCAGAGGCCGGTTGGAAGACGCAGGCTACCCGAACGCGTACTTCGACGTGGTCACCGCAGTCGAAGTATTCGAACACATGTTCGACCCGCGACGGACGATCCGTGAAATCCACCGCGTGCTGAAATCGCGAGGCATTCTCTTGTTCCAGACGGGCGACGCGGACTCCTTGCGAGCCCGTCTGAACTTGCGTACCTGGACCTATCTTCAGCCGCCCGTTCACTTGAACGTGTTCAGCCGCAAGGCTTTNGAGCAATTGGCGGCCGCTGCAGGATTCCTGCCGCTAACGTCTTGGAGTTTCGGCCGTGCCCCCAGAAAGATACCGCTCCTCGCCAACCTCTGGCACGCGGACGCGCTTCGACCTGTCCTGGACATCTTGGCGAGTAGGCGAGTGATCGGTGCGATGCACGTTTGGCGCAGCGAAATATGAAGGGGACACGCCCAAGCCAACAGCGTGAAGAGAGTTTCTCTATTCCTCCGTCAAGTCCTCTAATTTTCGGAAAACAGCGAGCGAGAAAAAGCCTAACCCGGAGAACGGGAATCGGCTTTCGATGTATTCCTCGAGGCGGTCCATAGCGCGCGCGATCCACCAGAGACCCGGGCCTCCTCCCTTTCGGGGGCGAGGGGGAGGGTACAAAATGTGGACGCCCCAAACTCGCTCCTGCGAAAACTCCGGCTCCAGGAGACGGCCGAATTCACGCATCGAATAAAGGAAACTTTGCACACTCTCATCTCCCGACCCAACCCGAATCCGGACCCCGTGCTTAGCGAGTTTCCGGTATCCGGCGAAACGTAGGAAAAAGGGCCCGAACAAGAGCTCGTAGAGCACCGTTGGATTCAGCATCCCAACGACGAGCGCACCACCCGGCCTAAGGATCGAGCTAAGCGAGTGCTTGAAGAGGTCAAGGCGCGGCTCGAGATTGAGCGTGCCGTAAACCGAGTAGGCGGTGTCGAACGGACCGAGCCCTGCAACCCGCAGAGAGGATAGGTCGCTTGCCCTGGCCACCTCGAACTGGATTCGATCTGCTAAGCGTAGCTTCCTCGCCTTACTGCGGGAGAGCTCGATCATTTTGGGCGACAAATCCACACCCACAACCCGGTACCCACGCCGCGCCAGCAATAGCCCCTCAGTTCCCGTATAGCAGCCGACATCGAGGAGCAACGAACCCGGCGGGCTGATACGAGAAATGACGCTGACCGCCAAATCTTTCGCGCGCCTGCTCACGAGGGCACGCCCAATCGTTTCGTCGTAGGTCGATGCGATTCGATCGTACGCGGATTGAATTTCAGCGTAGTATGCGTCCCAACTCATGGCGCCTCTCCTCCATGGATTTCCAACCGGGATTAATAGGACCTTTCCCACATCGTCGTCATGTTGTCCGGCCGGAATCGCCTCGCTCGGGTCCACCGCGGATGAAAACCTGCCCAACGCTTCTAGCCCAAGGGACGGGTCCACGAGCCGTGCCGGACAAGACGGAGGTAATGCCGAGAAGCCCCGATGACATCCAGGCGAGAGGATACCATCCTCTCCGAAGCAACGCCCTCCGGAGCCGAAACGGCGAGTAGGGATGAAGGTAATCGCTCCAGAGCTTGATACGCAGAAGAGCAAAGAGAGCATACGGCGAGGAGGTGTTGATGACGAGTCGACCGCCTCGCTTCGTAACTCTGCTCAGCTCATCGAGCAAGCGCGACATGGAGGGGAGCGGGATGTGTTCCGTGATTCCAATTGCGAGCACCGTGTCGAAACATCCGTCATTGAAGGGCAGCGCCAGTGCAGATCCGACGACACCGCGCGTGATATTGCCGAGCTCAATACCCCGGAGGAGCCATCTCCTTCCTACGTCCAAGCTAACTGTCGAGGCGCTCAGAGCGGAAAGGCGCCCGAAGTTGGACCCGACATCCAGCGTCGCTCCGCGAATCCAAGCTTGGATATGCGACAGCTGGGCCCGTCTAAAAGGATTTTCCGCGATAGATTCGAAATCGCTGAAATCCGGCAGCCGCCGCTTCCCGGAGCTTTCGGCTGCCGCATCCATTTCGCTCGATTGTTAACCGGCTGGACCGGTATCAGCGTTCCGGGTCGAAGAAATCCATGGCCTCCTGTCGGAAGACTTAAGTATTTTTCATCCAATCGGCTACAATATAATTGGGCGGGCGCGACATACCGTTCGGGTGCGTGGGGGAGTGTGCGAGCATGAGACCACGGTGGTAGCCTTCGGACCATCCCGTTCGTCGTTTGCGATAGTTCCACCGCGGCCCGACCGGAACGATCCTCGGTGGGTTTTCGAGGATGTCAAGGAGGAAGCAAGCCCATGAAAGCGGTCATCCCCGCGGCAGGCCTGGGCAGCCGTTTCCTCCCTCTCACGAAGGAGCAGCCGAAAGAGATGCTGCCCGTCGTGGACAAGCCCGCAATCCATTGGGTCGTGGAAGAAGCCATTGCCTCCGGTGCGACGGATCTCCTCATCATCACGGGTCGCGAGAAACGCGCGGTCGAGGACTATTTCGACGGCTCCATTCGCTGGGATCATTACCTCAAGGCGAATCACGGCAATGCCCTCCGCCAACTGGAGGAGCTCGCTTCCAGCGCAGACTTCCACTTCATCCGACAACGAGAACCTCGCGGCCTCGGGGACGCCATCCTGCGGGCCGAGAAACACGTCGGGGATGAGCCGTTCCTCGTCCTCCTAGGGGACACAATCCACGTGGCGGACGTCCCTGTCGCGAAACAACTTTGGGACACGTTCCAGCGACTTGGCCAGCCGGTGATCGCCGTCGAGCACGTCCGGCCGGAGAAGATCTCGGACTACGGGATCGTCCAGGAAGACGGCTGGATCGACGACCGAACCGTTCGGGTGCGGGATCTCGTCGAGAAGCCGCGCCCCGAAGAGGCGCCCTCAGACCTCGCGATCTCCGGGAGCTACGTTCTCACCCCCGCGATTTTCGACGCGATTCGCAGAACCCCGGAGGGAAAAAAGGGCGAGGTCCAGCTCACCGACGCCCTTCGGATCCTCCTTCAGACGAGCCCATCTACGGATACCGCTTTGTCGGCCGGCGATTCGATATCGGCACGAAGCTTGATTGGTTCCGGGCTCATGTGGAACTCACCCTGATGCGCGGCGAGTTCCGAGAGCCGGCTCGGGACTTCCTTCGGGAACTCCTCCGGGAAGGCTAGGTGGAAGGATTCGGCGTCTCGATCCCCCGCCCGCAAGAAGTCAGGCCCCTCTGTCAATATCACATCACCACCGGGAGGGGAACGGATGAGAACCGTTTCGGGCATGACATCGGTGCCGATGTCCGCACCCGCCGTCGGCCCGGCGGAACTCGCGCTTGTGTCAAAGGCGATCGAGACCGGATGGATCTCCTCCCGGGGGCAGTTCCTGACCGACTTCGAGGAGGCGTTCGCGCGCTACGTCCGGGGAGGCCAGGGGATCGCCACGACGAGCGGCACGACCGCACTTCATCTCGTCCTCGCGGCCCTCCGAATCGGTCCGGGGGACGAGGTCGTAATCCCGGACTTCACGATGATCGCATGCGCGAACGCGGTCTTGTATTGCGGCGCGACACCCATCTTCGGGGATGTCGATCCGATTACCTGGACCCTCGACCCGGCCGATCTCGAACGGAAAATCACCCGGCGTACGAGGGCCGTGATGCCGGTCCACATCTACGGCCACCCAGCCGACATGGACCCCATCCGACGCATTGCCCGAACGCACGGACTGAGCGTCGTCGAGGACGCGGCGGAGGCCCATGGCGCATTGTATCGGGGCAGGTCGGTCGGGGGCCTTGGGACCGCGGGGTGTTTTAGCTTCTACTCGAACAAGATCATCACGACCGGCGAAGGTGGCATGGTCGTCACCCAATCGAAGGCCGTCGCCGGGCGCGCCCGGCGACTTCGAGACCTCGCGTTCGCTCACGCCACTCGGGATTACCGGCATTCGGAACTCGCGTTCAATTACCGCATGACGAATGTGCAAGCGGCAATCGGCCTGGCCCAGCTCCGTCGAATCGATGAGTTCATTGAGCATCGCCGGGCGTGCGCCCGGATCTATGCGGACCTGTTGGGGGACATCGAGGGCGTGACGCTCCCCGCGGAAGCTCCGTGGGCACGCAACGTGTACTGGATGTACACGGTCCTCATCCCTGGCGGGGTGACCTCGCGGGCGCGGATCATTCGGCGCCTCGCGTCCGAGGGGATCGAATCGCGGGTCGCCTTCTGGCCCCTCCACCGCCAAGCGTTCCTCCGCAAAGGCAAGGGCGCCAAAGGCCGTTTCCCGATTGCGGACGATCTTTCGCGGCGGGGCCTGAGCTTACCCTCCGGGAACGGGATTACGGAAACGATGGTCGCGGAGGCGGCGCAGACCTTGAAGCGCGTTCTGCGGGAGAACGCTCGATGATTGAATTGGAGCGGCTCCGGGTCCGCGCGGATCGGCGAGGGCGCCTTGAGGAACTGTACCGGACGGGCCCTCGCCGCCCGCGCGTTGAGGAAGTCTACCGAATCACCTTTCGCCGGTCAGCGATCCGCGGCGGGCACTTCCATCGGCGGAAACACGAGTTCGTCCTCATCCTCCGGGGGACCCTCGAATGCACGCTGTACCGCCCCCGTGGGGACGTCCTGGAGAGAGTCCGCCTTGGGCCCCGAAGCGGCCTCCTTCACGTCCCTCCGGGAGTGGGCCATCAGTTCCGGAACATCGGTTCGGCGCCCGCCCAGGCGCTCGTCCTCGCGACCGTGCGATACGACGTGGCCCGGCCGGACAAGGTCCCGGCGAGGCCGTTCGTTTCGGGCCGAATAGGACGGCTATCGAACCCACAGCGAGGGGGGTTGCGGAAGGGATGAACCGCGGCGCTTCGAGTCAGGCGAAACGTAGAAAGGGCGAACTGAGGTTGCCGGCTGAGGAGGGATCGCCCCTGAATTTCGCGGGCTATCACGGCCGGAACGTCATGGTGACCGGGGGGGCCGGCTTTGTGGGGTCCGCTCTCGTCCGGCAACTCCTCGACACCGGTGCAAACGTCACGGTGTACGACAACTTCCTCCACGGCAGCCGCGCGAACCTTGACGACCTGAAGGGGAAGATTGCGGTCATCCCGGGCGACGTCCTCGATGAATGGAAGCTCCTCGACGCCGCGACGGGGGCGAACGTCGAATACCTCTTTCACTGCGTCGGAGACACATACGTTCCGACCGCCTACGACGTCCCGAAGCGCTTCTTCCGAATCAACGTCGAGGGCACGATGAACGTCTTGCTTCTGGCAAAGCGAACCGGCATGAAGCGGGTCCTGTACGTTTCCTCGACGGAAGTGTATGGGGAAGCCCAGGCGCCGCAGATCGACGAGGGCCACCCGCTCCACCCGCTCAACACCTATGCGTGTCTAAGCTCGCGGCAGATCGCCTGTGCTTCAGCCTATTCCTCGAGCACAAGATTCCGGTTGTCATTGCGAGGATCTTCAACGCTTACGGCCCCCGTGAGACCGAACCGTACGTCATCCCGGAGATTATTGCCCAGCTCGACCGCGGGGACACCGTCCGCCTCGGCAACATCCACGCCCAACGGGACTTCACGTACGTCGACGACACCGCACGCGGCCTCATGGCCCTCATGCTCTCCGACGCACCGGATGGCACGCCCGTCAACGTGGGCTCAGGAATCCCCTATTCCGTCGAGCAGGTCGCGAAGACGGTGGCCCGACTGATGGGCAGGCCGAACGCCAAGATCGTCGTGGACCCGAAGCGACTGCGGCGATACGACATCAACGTATTTTGCTGTAACAACTCGCTCCTCCGCAAGCTCACGGGCTGGGTGCCACAAGTTGGCTTTGAGGACGGTCTTCAGCGGACAATCGAGTGGTTCCGGGAGCACGGCAGGCGCTGGAGCTGGGAGGAGTTCGTGGATGAGACGGTGATGTACCGATGACGGACGCGAGAACGGGCAAACCAAGGTAGGGAAGCTATGGCACTCCGGAATGGTCGCGGTCGGAGATTGTGGCGCTCGCGGTCTCAGGCCTCTGGCGGCACAATCTACGACATCGAACCATCATTGGCCCTGGTTCGTGAAGTCCTCGAAACCTCTCCCCCGCGCGAATCTGTCCGCGGGCGAATGCTCGTCGTGATGATTCCGGCTTTCAACGAGGCTGCGACGGTTGGAGAGGTCGTCCGAAAAGTCCCACGACGAATCGCCGGCATTGATGTCGTGAGAGTACTTGTCGTCGACGACGGATCCGACGACAACACCGAGCTAGAGGCAAGGAGGGCCGGGGCTGATCACGTCCTACACCACGGGAGGAATGTCGGCCTTGGCGTTTCGTTCCGCGATGGCCTTGAATTCGCGCTCGCTTGGGGGGCCGATGTCGTTGTGAACATCGATGCGGACGAGCAGTACGACCCCGCGGAAATCCCCAAGCTCGTGGGGCCGATTGTACAGGACGGCGCGGACGTTGTATTGGGAGACCGCGATGTGGCC
>JGI25385J37094_10000314_pt1 | contig 12207 bp, 10 predicted proteins | sample GraSoi013_1_40cm_FD_37094 | JGI IMG/M metagenome (IMG submission 37094) | reverse complement strand
GCCCGCCGGCGGCAGGTGCGCGCCCGGGTCCGCCGCCGGGCGGTTCACCGCCCGCCCCGGCGGCGCAGGCCCAGCAGCCGCAATAGCGCCGGGCGCCATGGCCTGCTAGACAACGCAGCCCGATGGCCGAGCTGTCGTACACGCTGCTACGCCTGCTCCCGAAGAACACGCTCTCGCGCGCGGTGGGAGCCGCGTGTCGCGCCAGCGCGCCGAGGCCCGTGGTCCGAGCCGTCATCCGCGCCTTCGCGCGCAAGTATGGCGTGGACATGAGCGAGGCGGAGCGGCCCATCGACCAGTATCCGACGTTCACGGAGTTCTTCACCCGCCGGCTCAAGCCGGGCGCGCGTGCCATCGCTCCCGGGGAGCTCTTGCCCGTGAGCCCGGTGGACGGGACGATCGGCGAGCTGGGCGACATCGTCGAGTCGCAGCTCTACCAGGCGAAGGGGAAGCACTACACGCTGGCCGAGTTGATCGGGGGACCGCGCGCGGAGGAGGATGCGCGCCAGTTCGCCGGTGGCGCGTTCTGCACCATCTATCTCGCGCCGTACGACTACCACCGCATCCACGCGCCCCTCGGCGGCGAGATCTGCGGGTACGTCAACATGCCCGGGCAGCTCTGGCCCGTGAACCCGGCCGGCGTCCGCAACGTGGAGAAGCTCTTCTGCGTCAACGAGCGCTTGACCACTTTTCTAAAAACGCCCCGCGGCGCGTGCGGGGTGGTGGCGATCGGCGCGACGAACGTCGGCCGGATCCGCGCCATGTACGACGACGTGGTCACCAATGCGCGGCGCACCCGGCAGCCCGCGCGCAAGCTGTACGAGCGCCCGCTGCGCGTGGAGAAGGGCGGAGAGCTGGCGGTGTTCGAGATGGGNTCGACCGTCGTGGTGCTCTTCGCGCCGGGAGTGAAGCTCGCGGCGAGCCTGCGGCCCGGGCAGCAGATCAAGCTCGGCGAGGCGCTGGAATCGCCATGAGCCAGAAGATCCGCGGCGTGAAGGGAACGCGCGACGTCCTGCCGATCGATACCTACGTGAAAGACGAAGACCCCTGGGTACGCGTCGGCCACTACCAGCTGATCGAGCAGACCGCCCGCGAGCTGTTCCCGCTCTACGGCTATCGCGAAGCGCGCACCCCCATCCTCGAGCGGACCGAGCTGTTCGTGCGGGGCATCGGCGAGGTCACGGACATCGTCGGCAAGGAGATGTACACGTTCGACGACCGCGGCGAGTCGGTGACCATGCGGCCGGAGAACACCGCGTCCCTGGTGCGCGCGTACATCGAGCACAACGTCAACCAGCAGGAGCCGGAGACGAAGTGGTGGTACCTGGGGCCGATGTTCCGCCGCGAGCGGCAGCAGCGTGGCCGCTACCGGCAGTTCACCCAGATCGGGGTCGAGGCGTTCGGCAATCCCGGGCCGCGGATCGACGCGGAGCAGATCGAGATGCTGGAGCGCTGGCTGCGGATGCTCGGCATGCCGTTCTCCATGCACCTGAACACGCTCGGTGACGCCAACTGCCGCCCCCGTTACCGGGAAGCGCTGCAGGAATACCTGCGCGCGCACGCGGACGACCTCTGCGAGGAGTGCCGCAAGCGGACGGAGACGAATCCCATCCGTGTCCTCGACTGCAAGAACCCGAAATGCCAGGAAGTGGTGGCCGGCGCGCCACGGATGCAGGAGTTCCTCTGCGACGCGTGCAAAGCGCACTTCGCGGCCGTGCAGGAGGCGCTGCAGCGGCTCGGAGTCGCGTTCGTCATCGATCCGAAGCTGGTCCGCGGCCTCGACTACTACACGCGCACCGCCTACGAAGCGATCGCCACCTCCGGGCTCGGCGCGCAGAGCACACTCGCCGGCGGCGGCCGCTACGACGGGTTGGTGAAGGAACTGGGCGGTCCCGACATCCCCGGGATCGGGTTCGCCGCCGGCGTGGAGCGGATGGCGCTGCTCATCGCGCAGCAGGGCAGGGAGCGGGTGACCCGGCCGGTCGTGTTCATCGCGCCCCTCGGCGAGGCCGAAGCGGCGCGCGCCGATCAGCTGGCCCAGCAGCTTCGGGCCGCGGGAATCGCGGCCGAGGTGAGCTTCCGGAAGGCGAACCCCGCAAATCAACTCAAGCGCGCCGACGCGCTCGGGGCCCGGTTCGCTCTGGTGCTCGGAGATGCCGAGATGAAGGCGGACCGGGGAAAACTAAAAGAAATGAAGACCGGCGCGCAGCACGAGGTGTCGCTCTCTGCGCTCGCCGGGGAGGTGAAGAAGCTGGAAGGATCAGGATGACGCCCCTCTTCGCGCTCCTCCTGCGCTCGCGGTTGCAGAGGGTGCTGCGCCAGGTCACTTCCTGCTGGTCTCGCGCAGCCTTCGCGTGAGCACCTTCATCACGCCCATCGCGATCTCCGGGCGTTCTCCAAGGATGTCGCGAAAGTCGTCGCGGCCGATCTTCAGCAGGATGGAATCCTCGACGGCGGTGACGCTGGCCGAGCGGGGCTCCGAATCGAGCACCGCCATCTCCCCGAACACGTCGCGCTCGCCGAGCCGCACGAGCTCCTTGCTACCCTGGTGCACTTTCACTTTTCCTTCGACGATCAGNTAGAGCGCGTCGCCCGTCTCGCCCTGGGCGAAGACCTGGTCGCCGGCCGCCAGCGGTTGCTCCTCCGCGATCTCGGCGATCTGCGCCAGCTCCTCGGACGGCAAGGTACGGAAGAGGTCGATGCTCTTGAGGAACAACACCTTCTCCACGGTGGAGATCATGCGCTCGCCCGCGGCGCGGATCGGTCGAGCAGCGCGCGGACGGTGCGCCTGACCGACGGCGCGGGATCGCCGGCCAGCGGCGCCAGCAGCCGGGAAGCTTCCGCCGGCGCTGCACGGGCGACCGCGCGCGCCGCCGCTTCCCGCAGGGGCGCCGACGCTGCATAGAGGCCTGCCTCCAGCGCGGGAAGCAGACGAGCGAGCGGCAGGGGGGCGTCCAGCGCCCAGCGTGCCGCGCACGCGGCCACCCAAGGGCCACATTCGCCGCCGATCAGCGCGGAGACCAGCTCGGCGACCGGGCGCGCGTCCGGAGCCACCTGGTCGCCGCGGCGCTTCGTCTCCTCGAGGTTTGCCATCACCTGACGTTTCCAGGGCTCCGGCAGGGCGTTGTCGAGCACCTCGATGGCGTTGCCGCGCGCCGCCGCGGATTCCGAACGCAGGTTCTCGGCCACGACGTCTACCCGCACCTCGGGGAGCAGCACCTCGAGGAGGACGAGCGCCTGCAGCACGCGCGCGTCGCGCTCCTCGAGCAGCGCCATTCCCAGCAATTCGGCNGCGGTGCGCGGCGCGTGACCCGCCGCCGGCAGGGGCAGCGTCTTGAAGACGGAGAGGGCCGTCCGCGCCGCCGCCAGCTCCACGTGGACCGCGCGCTCGACCCGGACAGCCTCGATGCGCACTCCGCGCTGGCGGCGCGCGAGCCGTGCCAGCGATCGCGCCGCTGCCTTGCGCACCGCCTGCTCGCGGCAGGTGAGCGTCGAGACCAGCGCGTCCGCCGCCGCGCGCGTGGCGAGCCTCTGCAGCACGAGCGCGGCGCCGCGGCGGCAGTCCACGTGCGAAGCTTCGTCGAGCAGGATGACCTCGAGCGCATGCTCGATCCCGGGGCCGAAGGCAGCGAGCGCGCTCGCCGCTTCCAGCGCCGTCTCGCGCCGCTCGAACTGTTCGACCAGCGCGGCGATGAGCTCGGGGGCCCGGAGCTTGCCGGCGGCGGCGATCGCGGTGCGGCGCACCGTGATGTCCGGGTCCCGCAGGAACGCGAGCAGGGGGCGGAAGAATCCGCTGACCCCGATCCTCCCCAGCGCGTCGGCGGCCGCGGCGCGATCGCGCGGATCCTCGGCGCCGAGCAGCTGCTTGAGCGGTTCGGCCGCCGCCAGCACTCCGTCGATCCCGGCGTGGCGAATGAGCGCCACTGCGGCCGCCGCCCGGACGACGGCCTCGGGAGCCGTGCGGACGTCGAGGAAGGGAAGCACCGTCGCCACCGCCGCCTCCTGCTCGATGGCGCATACGGCGCCGAGCGCCGCGGCGCGCACCTCCGCGACCGGGTCGCGCAGCAGCCCGCGCATGTCGATGAGCGGGCCGGGCCTGCGCAGCTCGCCGAGCTGCTCCAGGGCGGAGGCCCTCACGGCCGCGTCCTGGTGCCGGAGCAAGGAGCGCAGCTCGGGCGTGAAGTCCGCTTCCTGCGCCAGCTGCCGGACGAGGGTGAGCGCGTGCAGGACGGTAGCCGGTTCGCCACCGAGCGCCGTGCGCAGCGCGCGCATGGTCCCCTCGTTGAGCCGCGAGAACTGCGAGCTGGAGAGATCGAGGCGCCTTCGCTCGAGCGACTCGACCAGGCTGCGGACGTACTCGCCGCGGGCGCGCGTCAGGAGCCAGACCCAGGTCCCGACGAGCAGCANCACGGCGGCGGTGAGCGGGCGCCCGCGTCCACCGGACTGCTTGTAGAAGAGCAGCACGGCGCCGGCGAACGCGACCGANGTCGGCTTGAGCACGCCGTCGATGAATGCCTTGGCGCGCCCGCGCACGTGGGGAGCAACGGGCACGTACAACAGCTGCATCGAGGCATCGTTGATGGTGTAGCGGAAGATCGTATCGGAACCCTTGGCGAGCGAGCTGACGAAAAGCCCGGGGGTCGCGCTCGCCGCGGAGGCGCCGGAGCCGAGCGCGAGNCCGAGGGGGAGGGGAAGCAGCGAGGCGAGGATCCCGTATCGTTCGAGGAGGCGTCCAGTCACCCAGATCTGCACCGCGAGCGCCACGCCGCCGCAGATTCCATAGAAGCGCCCGAAGTACCCCGCCAGGTCGTTCTGATCGAGCACCGCGGCCGCGGAGAGCTTGAACTGGAAGTCGACGATCGTCACTGCCGCTGCGCTGACGGCGCCGATGAGGGCGACGATGGTCAGGTGCTTGTTGGAGAGAAAGGTGAGCCCGGCGCGTGAGATCACCGGCGCCTTGCGCACCGGCCGCGAGCGCAATACCAGGGCGCCGGCCGCGGCCGTTCTCGATCCCGCTTGCGCGAGTCCGGCGCAGATGGCGAGCTGCGCGACCATCACCAGCAGCAGATTCTGCGCCCCGATCACCTGCGCGTAGCGGCCGACCAGCAAGCCGAAGATGACGTTGGCGAGAGTCCCGCCGCCGCCGATGAGACCGAACAACCTCTTCGCCTCGCGCGCGTGGAACACGTCGTTGGCCAGCGTCCAGAACTGGATCACGACCAGCGAGCCCATCGCCTCGACGAAGATGTACAGCGCCGCGTACACCCAGACCGCGTCGGTCACCGTGAGGATCGCCCACAAGGCGGCGCCGAGCGCGGCGCAGCCGATCGCGCTCGCCGCGTTGAGCAGGCCTCGCGGCAAGCGGTCCGCGATCCGCGCGTAGAACCAGGAGACCAGCACGATGGCGATCGAGCTCCAGATGTACATCCCGGCGAGCCCGCGAGCGGGACGGTTCGACAGGTAGAGGGCGTCGCGGACCGAGTGGCCGATCACCACCGCGCCGATCGCGTTCGCCGCGTAGAGCGACATCAGGGCGACGCGCCGCCGTTCCCCGGGGCGGATGAGCAGGCCGGCTTCGAGTGCGCGTGCGATCCTGCCTGCCATCCGTGGTCAGAGTAACAGCGCCGGGGAAACCACGGAATGGTGCCGTACGGCGCTGCACGGGTCCGGTGTCGCGGCTTGTACCACCCGGTCACGTCAGAAGACGCCTCCGAGCGCGGCATAGCAGTCGACTATCGCCAGAGGGCTGGACTCGAGCCCGCGCGCGCATCCCAGGCGGACATCGGTGGGCAGGATCCATCCCAACACCACCTCGGCGCGTAGCTCCGCGCCCGCCCCGGCGTGCACCTGGAAATCCCGGCCTTCGAACCGGAACGCGTCGCCCACATCCGTGAACAAAGCTCCGTGCAGACGGCGCAGATAGACCGGCAGCGTCCAGGCGCCGGTCTCGACGTCGCAGATGGGAAAGCGGTATTCGGCGGTGCCCAGCGCGTAGGCGGTGCCGTGGAAGGCGTCGCCGACGAATCCGCGCAGGATGCGCAGCGGCGCGGTGGCCGGGCTGAGCACGCTCCGGACCGGGTCGCCCTGCTGGAACCCGCCGAGAAAGAAGTCGTGTCGATTCGCCAGATCGCCGTGAGAGACGCCGAACGAGGCGCGCAGGGCCAGCGCGTGGTGCCAGGGAACGCCGTGGCTGTTCCAGGGCATGGCGAAGAATTTCGTAGCCGCCGTCGTCGCCTGCCAGAAGGAAAACCGGCTGCCGAGGGCCGGGTCGGAGAGGCGCAGCGAGACCGCGAATCGCTGCCCCTCCTCGCTAGAGATGCTGCGGATGAATCGGCGCGCGTCCGACCAGGAGTACGTCACGCTGGCGGCGGCGAGGAGCCCCGGTGAGGTCGGGACGCCGAGCGGGTTGCGGTCGACCCTCAGATCCTGCAGTTCGTAGCTGAGCGAGATCGCCTGCCAGTGCTCTACCTCCGAGAAGGGGAAGGANGCCGAGATCGACCCGCCGATCGATCGCTCGTAGTAGTACCCGGGCGCGTCCAGGCCGCCCGCCGCCTGTGGCGTGCCCACGTCGCGGGTGAGCTCCAGCGTGACGTCGGGATAGAAGGAGTGGTTGACGTAGATCAGGTCCCAGCCGGGCTCTTTTCCGCTCAGGCTCCACCACGCGCTGGCGGCATATTCGTGGCGTTCGACGGCATCGAATCCGGCGGTGAGCGCGCCGACGATGGTGCCGTAGGCATCCGCGGCCGCGTAGGGAAGCCAGAAGTGCGGACGCAGCGTCTCCCAAGGCGAGTACACCCGGCTGGGGTAGATCTCCTCGGCTGCCAGGACGGTCGGTGGCGGCCGCTCTCCAGCGACCGATGCATCGGTTGCCGGTCGCCACGATCCCGGATCGAGGGCGATGCGTCCCACGTCGTACCCGCGCGCGCTGTAGGTGACCAGGGCGAGCTGGGTTCCGTCGGGTGAAGGCTCGGGCTCGAACGCGCCCAGCACTACGTTCGTGACCTGGCGGACTTCTCCCGGACGCCAGGCGAACAGGTTGTAGATACCGGTCCGGTCGCTGCTGAAGAGCAGCCATCGCCCGTCGCGCGTCCAGGCCGGGTCCCGGTCGAGCGCGCGGTCATGCGTCACATCGGCGACCGCGAGGGAGCTCCGCTCCACGATCCGCACGTCCCAGCTGCCGTCGCGATGCTGGAGGAAGGCGACGCGGGAGCCGTCGGGCGAGAAGCGCGGACTGTCCACCGGGTCGCCGCCGGGATCCTCGAAGAGCACGCGCGGGCCCTGCGGCGCGAGCTCGGCGATGGCGGTCCTGCCGCCGGGGCGACGCCAGACGAACGCGATGGCTCCGTCGCCGGCGACGTCGGGACTGTGCACGCGCAGACCCCGGCTGAGGCGGCGCACTTCGCCGCTCGCCGGATCCACGGAAAAGAGATCCTGCAAGGTCTCGAATTCCTGGTAGACGTCCGCGCGGGCGTAGACGACGCGGCCGTCCGGCGCGACCGCGAGCGTCGCATCGCCGGAATCCGACCAGAGCGTCGCGACGTGGCGACCACCGGGCCGCACCGGATCGGACATCGCCTCAGCCGGCCCGCAGCATGGTCCCGGGCGCAATGCGCGGATCTCCGGCGGTCGGTCCGGCCCGGCGTTCGTGTAATACAAGGTCGTTCCGTCCGGGCTCCAGCGCGGCGTCCGCACCCACTCGCCGAGCCGGGTCAGCGGTTCGATCGGCGTCTCGCCGTCCGCGCGGACCTGCGCCTGCATCCGCAGTGCGCGGTTCGATTCGTCGGCCGTGTATTCGTCGTAGAGCTGCAAGTAGGTGCGGCCGAGGACGCGGTCGGCGCTGAAGTTCAGCGCGAACGGGACGGCCCTGGACCCGAAATCGTGCGAGAGGTCGCGCAGCGCGCCGAGGCCGTACTGGGCCTGGATGAAGGAGAGGAACCGCGAGCCGACCGTGTACTGCCCGAAGACGCGCGGCCATTCGAGCGGGAGGTTGGAGAGCGTATCGATCCGCGGGAGCTTCCCTTCCAGCGCTTCCGCGCGCACCACCATGTCCTCTTCCGAGGCGCGCACGCGTCCGGCGGCGCTCACCTCGCTCTCCGCGAAGGTGGCGATCCCCTCGATGAACCAGCGGGGCTGGCCGCCGTTCGTGATCCAGAGCTTGCCGAAGACGTCGTTCACCGCCGCGGGCAGCCCGAACACGGTGTCGAGGTGCAGGATGTGGGTGTACTCGTGCGAGATCAGCTCGTAGACGGGGTCGTCGAAGTCCGCGAGCGTGCTGCGCGAGTCGGGCGGCGCGGCGTACGCGTGGATCAAGTTGTAGAGCACGGGGCTCGCATTGCCGTTGGCGAAATCGGTATCGTCCTGGACGACGATGTGCGTGCGCTCCTCGGGCACGTGGTCGAGCAGGGGAACGAGTCGCTGGTGCGACAGCTCCGCCGCCCGCGCCGCCTTTTGCGCGTACCGGTACATTCCCTGGTGGTAGTGCACCTGGAAATGCGGCGTCTCCAGCGTTTCCCATACGAAGCGCGGGTCGAGCGCCGCCGCCGGGTACGCCGTGACGAGTACGAACACGGCCAAGGCGCATCTCATGATCGGTACAATCTCAAAGCATGGCCGCAAAGCCGCACTTCGTGCGGCAGCGGCCAGCCCATTCAGGCGGTGCGCAGCCCCGGCGCCGAGCCGCGCGCGGGGATGAGGGCGAGGAATTTCTCCAGGCGCAGGGTGATCAGCTCGGGATGCTCGATGGGCGCGACGTGCGTCCCACCGGGGACCGTCAGGAGCTCCGCGNCGNGAATGCGCGAGTGCATCTCCTGGCTCAGCCAGTAGGGGGTGAACGTGTCCTCGGTGCCCGCCACGATCAGGGTGGGAACGTTGACGTGCGGCAGATGGTCGAACGCGGTGTGCTCGCTGGCGTGCCTGAGCATGCCGAGGAAGAGCTGTGGATCCATTCCGGCGAGGTGCCTGAAGTAAGGCGCGAAGTCGTCGCGCCGCACCAGCCTGCCGTTCACCTCGAAGTGGGTGGCGAACTGATAGGCCACCTCGCCGCTCGCGGCCAGGCGCCAGATCAGGCTCATCGCCTGCGGATATCTGGCGGCGGCGGCGATCATCGAAGGCAGGAGGATCTTCAGCGCCTTGCTGTCGTGAAAGGTGTCCAGCGGCAGGCCGTGCGAGCCGCAGAGCAGCACCAGCCCGAGCACCTGTTCCGGACGCCTGCGGTGGTGCTCGAGTGCCACCTGCACGCCCATGGAATGCCCGAGCAGCACCGCCTGCGCGGTGCCCGTAGCTTGCAGGACGCTGTCCAGATCCGCCGAGATGTCGTCGAACCCGACGCGGCCGGCATCCTTCGGGATGCCGCTGCGGCCGTGTCCGCGGTAGTGCCAGCGGACGATCCGGTGGCGGGTGGCGAAATCGCGGACGATGTACTTCCAGGCGAACCCGTCGCATCCGATGCCGTCGCAGCAGACCAGGGCCGGGGCGCCGTCGCCCGCCACGGACCAGTGGATGCGGGTGCCGTCGGGCGCTTCGGCGAAGCCTGAGGCGGCGCCGTGCAGCTCTCCCTGCATGCGGGAATGGTAGCGCATGTGGATGCCAGGCGCTGCCGCGGAAGGCGGGTTCCGACCTGCGCAGTTGCTGGCCGTTTTGCGCACCCGGCAGGAGCCTTGAGAAGCAGCTGTGGAATGCGCTGTATAGTATTCGCCGGGGATGCACGATCATCATCGAGCTTCCGATGATCATCAAGCTTCCGACCACTCGGGTGCCAGCCGCCCCGAGCGGGCCGGCGAGCATCGCAAGCTCGTGATCGCGATGGCCGTGGCGGTGGTTGCCACCGTCGCGGAAGGCGTGGGCGGCTGGCTCTCCCACAGCCTGGCGCTGCTGTCCGATGCGGGACACATGCTTGCCGACGCGGCGGCCATCGGGCTCTCGCTGTTCGCGCTGCGCATCGCGGGCCGGCCTGCCGATGCGAAGCGAACGTACGGATACTACCGGCTGGAAATCCTCGCCGCGCTGGTGAACGGCGCCGTGCTCTTCGCCATCGCCGCGGGGATCGCCATGGAGGGATATCGCCGGCTCATGCATCCCGTGCCGGTGCACGTGCAGACGATGGTGACGCTCGCCTCCCTCGGTATCGTGCTGAACGCGGTCGGTATGTGGATCACGCACAGCAGCGCACAGGGGAGCATGAACCTGCGCGCCACGTTCCTGCACCTGGCGGGGGACCTGCTCAACTCGATTGGAGTGCTGGTCTCCGCGCTGCTGATCGCCTGGACCGGGCAGCTTGCCGCCGACCCCATCGTCAGCTTCCTCATCGCGGCCACCATCGTCTGGAGCGCCATCCGGCTCTGCCGGGATGCGGTCGACGTCCTGCTCGAGGGCGCACCCCGCCACATCCCGGTCGCCGAGGTCTCCTCCGCGATCGAGAACGTGCCCGGCGTGGCGGCCGTGCACGACCTGCACGTCTGGACGATCACCAGCGGGCTGATCGCGCTCTCCTGCCACATCGTGGTGACCTGCGAGGGTCCCGATTGCCGCAGCCACGACGAGATCCTCACCGAGGCGAAGGCGGTGCTGCGCGACCGCTTCGCCATCGAGCACACCACCATCCAGTTCGAGAGCGACCGCTACCAGCACGAAGAGGTGATTCACTGAAGCCGAACGGGCCGCTGCAGCGCGCCTGGTCGCGCCGGCCGGCGAAGGCGGTCTCCCGGCTGGGCGGCCGCGAGCTGTTCGTCCTCAGCGCCCGCGATCTTCTGGCCGCGGCGGCGCGCGAGGAGTTGCTGCTGGTCGCTTTTTGCGCGCCGTCGCCGGCGGCGATCGCCGGATTTGCGCGCGCGGCGCGCGATGCCGAGGCGCCGCTCCTCCTCGTCCGGCCGTCCGGCGCCGCCGAGGAGAAGGGCCCGCAGGAGGCGCGGGACGACGTTGCCTTCGCCGACGCGGCGTTCCTGGCGGCGGAAGATGTCGGGTTTCGCGGTCCCTTGGCGCTGCTCAAGGATCCTCCGCGCGCCGGCAGCGCCGTCCCGGACGCGGAGCGCGTGCAACGCGAGGTCGAGGCGGGGTTCACCGGCGTCTCGCTCGCCGCCGCCGACACGCAGCGGGACGCCCGCGACGCCGCGCTGACCGCCAGCGCGGTGTGCCAGATGGAGCTTGGCCTGGAGATCGTGCCCCTCGGTGGAGCACGCGCCGCGGCCGAGCTGGCCCGCCAGCTCACGTCTCGCGGAGCGCCTCCGAGCGCGGTCCGTATCACCGGATTGGAGGACGAGGCCGACGCGCTCGCGGCGGACCTGCGCGGTACGGCGCTCTCGACGGCGACGGAAGCGATCGCGCTCCATCTTCCGCCCAGGGGGCTGCGGCAGCTGGTCGCTTCCGGACCGTTCCTGCGCGCGCTGCGACGGACGCTTCCGCGCGAGACCTGGGACAGGCTGCAGTCCTGGGCCGACGAGAACGGCGCGACCCCGGAACAGGCGGCTGCGCGCCACCAGCGCCTGCTGGGCGAGTTGCCGGCGCCCATCCAGTCGAGGATCGAGGCGCTCTGCTGTTTCGAAGCGCTCGAACTGCTTCGCAAGGCCGGCTGCCGCGCGACGTCGGCCCGGCTGATCGCCGCGGTCGCGGCGGCGCACGAAGGCGAGGTTTGAGGATCGTCGGCGGCGAGGCGCGCGGCCGTCCGCTGCGCGCGGTGTCGGGAAAGAGCGTCCGTCCGACGGCGGATCGCGTTCGCCAGAGCCTGTTCGATGCCCTGGGCCAACGCATGGACGGGCTGGCCGTGCTCGACTTGTACGCCGGGACGGGTGCGCTGGCGCTCGAGGCGGTCTCGCGCGGGGCGGCGCGCGCGGTGCTGGTCGAGAACGACGCGCGCGCCTGCGCGGCGATCTTCCACAACATCGTGTCGCTGGGGTACGACGGCCGCTGCCGGGTCATTCGTGGCGAGTTGCCGCAGGCCCTCGAGCAGCTTGGCGGAGATCGATTCGATCTGGTCTTCTCCGATCCGCCGTACGCCTCGCGCGCCGCGCAGAAGACCGTCGAGGCGCTGGCGGTGAACCGCAGAAGACCGTCGAGGCGCTGGCGGTGAACCAGCTGCTCGCTCCGGCCGCGAGAGTGGTGCTGGAAATGGACCGCCGCGAGCCGGCCNCAGCGCCGCCCGCGGGTCTGCGCGTCGAGGACGAGCGCCGCTACGGCGACACCCGTGTGCTCATCCTCTCAGCGGAATAGCTGCGGGTA
>JGI25385J37094_10000313_pt1 | contig 12213 bp, 9 predicted proteins | sample GraSoi013_1_40cm_FD_37094 | JGI IMG/M metagenome (IMG submission 37094) | reverse complement strand
CGCCACACGCTCGAGCGGGCCGTCGGCGCTCGCGCCCAGCTCCTCCGGGAGCACCATGCGGTTCTTCGCGCCCGAAATGATGGCGTGGATCGCCCGCGGGGGATTCGCCTTGGGGGAGTGCCCGCGCTGCTCCAGCAGGCGCTTGATGAACGACTCCGAGTCGTCCTGATCGTAGATCGTGAAGTTCGACCCGAAGCCCAGCAGGGCGGCCTCGCGCCGCAGCAGGCGCGCGGACAGCGAGTGGAAGGTCCCGATCCACAGGCCGCGCGGGTCGGCGCCGAGCAGCGCGGCCACACGCGCGCGCATCTCCCCCGCCGCCTTGTTCGTGAACGTGACGGCGAAGATCCGCGACGGCGCGACGCCGCGCTCGCGGATGAGATGCGCGATCCGGGCCGTGAGGACGCGCGTCTTGCCCGACCCCGCGCCGGCGAGCACGAGGAGCGGGCCGCCGGGATGGCGGACGGCGGCATCCTGCTGGGGATTGAGCGCGAGGGTCACGTTGCACTCACGAGCGGGAATTCGAGCACGAATTCGGCTCCCTCTCCGGTCGGGGCCGGCCGGTACACCAAGCGGCCACCGTGCTGTTGCTCGACGATGCGCCGCGCCAGGGCCAGGCCGATGCCCCAGCCCCCCGGCTTGGTCGAGACGCCCGGCTCGAACAGCTGGGCCCGCACCTCCAGCGGCACGCCGGGCCCGTCGTCGATCACGCTCAGCCGGGCGGTGCGGGCGGCCGCTTCCACGGCCACGTCGATCCGCCCGCCCCGTCCCGAGAGCGCGTCGATCGCGTTCTTGATCACGGCCTCGAGCGCCCATTCGAGCAGCACGGGATCGCCGAGCGCGGTGGGGCCGGGTCCGGTCGCGCGCAGTGTGAGCGTCACCGGGCTCGCGAGCGTGGGGAGCCGCGGCCGGAAGTAGCTCACCACGCGCTCCGCCAGGGCGCCCAGCCCCACCGGCTCCCGGCGTGCCGGCCGGCCGATGCGCTCGAACCGCTTGGCCACCCGCTCGAGCCGCTCGGCATCGGCCTGAAGATGCTCTGCCAGCTCGACCCCCGTGGTACCCGGATTTTCCCGCAGGTAGGCAATCCATCCCGTGAGGCTCATGAGGGGCGTGCCGAGCTGGTGGGCCGACTCCCGAGCCATGGCGACCCACAACCGGTCGCGCGCGGCGGCGACCTGCGAGCGGTAGGCCCACCCGGCGAGCAGCGCCAGGCACAGCAGCACCGCGCCTTCGAGCGCGGCGATACTCGCGAACCGGCGCGCCGCNGTTCCGGTACCGTAGTGGATNGTGCCCACGCCGGGCTGGACCAGCGGAGGATTCTCGACGTCGAGCTCGGAGATCCACGCGCGCAGCTGCGCCGTATCGGCNCCGATCTCNGGAGGCGCGTTGTCGAGCGCGGTGATGTGACCGGCGGTATCCATCACGACGATGGCGATCCCGAGGGAGCGGACCTGGCGNGCGAGGTCGAGCAGCGCATCGGTCGCGGCGTCCGGTCGCGGATCGTTCAGGCCGGCAAACACGCGGCCGAGCAGCGTGCTCGTCTGNCGCGCGTCGTCGCGCAGGTGGCGCGCCACCACCCACGCGTACCAGACCGTGATCCCACCGAGCAGCAGCGCCAGCCCCGCCACGACGGGAGGACCCGCGCGGCGGAGTGCGGCGTTACGCGCCATCGGCGGAGGACGGCACGAGGCGCTCCATTCCGAGGTACGGGACGAGCGCCGCCGGAACCGTCACGGAGCCGTCGGGCTGCTGCCTCGTCTCGAGGAGCGCCGCGATGGTGCGNGGCAGCGCCACNCCCGACGCGTTGAGCGTATGCGCCAGCTCGGGCTTCGCGCCCGACGACGCGCGGTAGCGGATGTTGGCACGCCGCGCCTGGAAGTCGGTGAAGGTGCTCGAGCTCGAGACCTCGAGCCATTGGCCGACGCCCGGCGCCCAGACTTCGAGGTCGTACGTCTTGGCGCTGGCGAACCCCAGGTCGCCAGCCGCGAGCAGCACGACGCGGTACGGGAGCTCGAGCAGTTGCAACACGGCCTCGGCGTGCCCGGTCATCCGCTCGTGCTCGGTCGGTGAATCGGGGGGCCGCGCGAACCGAACCAGCTCGACCTTGTCGAACTGATGCACCCGCAGCAGTCCACGCGTGTCCCGCCCGGCGGCACCCGCTTCCCGCCGGAAGCACGGCGTGTAGGCGGTGTAGCTCAGCGGCAGCTTTCCGCCGTCCAGGATCTCGTCGCGATGCAGGTTCGTGACGGGCACCTCAGCCGTCGGAACGAGGAAGAGATCGTCGGGTGCCGTCTTGTATGCGTCGTCGGCGAACTTGGGGACCTGGCCCGTGCCCTGCATCGTCGCGCGCTTCACGACGAACGGCGGCTCTACCTCCACGTAGCCGTGCTCCCGGGTGTGCAGGTCGAGCATGAAGTTGATGAGGGCGCGCACGAGCTTCGATCCGGGGCCCATAAAGACCGGGAACCCGGATCCCGATATCTTCGCGCCGCGCGCGAGGTCGAGCAGCCCCAGTTGTTCGCCGATCTCCCAGTGCGGCTTGCCGCCCTTCGGAGCCGGCTCGCCCCATGTCCGCACGATCTTGTTGTGCGACGCGTCGCCGTCCGGCACGTCCGGCAGCGGCAGGTTCGGGACGTAGAGCAGCTTCTCGTCGAGCGCCTCCTCGACACCCTTCAGCTCCGCCTCGAGCCGGTCGATCCGCTCGCCCAGCGCGCGGCGCGACTCGCGGACGTCCGGCGGCAGCGACCCCTTCTCCTTCATCAGGCGGGCATCGGCCTTCGCGGCCTCGTTGCGCTCCGCCTTGAGCTGGTCGAGCTGGCCAGTGAGCGCCCGGCGGCGCATGTCCAGCGCCTCGAGCTCGTCGAGCAGCCGTGTGACGGTCGGATCGCCGCGCCGGGCGAGCGCGGCGCGCACCTGCTGGGGCGAGGCGCGTAGAAGCTTGAGATCGATCACGCCGCTACTGCTGCGGGAGTCCGAGCTCGAGACCGCGGTAGCCGCAGTTCTGGTCGACGAGGATCTCGAAGTTCAACCGCCGCGCCGTGGTGTCCACGGCCAGCACGCGCAGCTTGGCGTAGAGCGGGAGCGACACGCCGAACGAGCATAGCGTGGGCCGTGAGCGGACCAGCACGACGGTCCCCGTGTCGAGCGTAATCGGCTTGTCGAAGATGTAGCCGCCGGTCGGCGCGAGCTTGATCGCGGCGAACGGCGTCGTGGAGGTCTGCACACCGGACAGCTGGCCCAGATTGATCGCTCCGGTGGGATACAATGCGGGCGCCTCCAGTGAGTCGAAGTCGAACGCGAAGTCGAGCGCCGTAGTCAGGTCCGTCCGCACGGCCTGTGCGCCCGGGAGCGTGTAGGCCGACGGCAGGGTGAGGGCCGTTCCTCGCAGCGCGTACAGCGACACCGTGTCGACTTCATTGGCGAAGAACGGCGCCGGGAGGCCATTCGTGTCGGTGCATCCGACGACGAGCAACACGAGCCCGGTCAGCGCGACCTCGCGCGCGGCAATTCTGCGGTGGGGAGGCATTCGGTGCGGGGAAGATACCCCGCGGCGTCCAAGTGGGTCAACCCACGGTGGCTGCTTGACTTCGCTAGTTTCCATTCCTAGCTTGGCCGCCGTATGGCGACAATCCGGGATGTGGTCGAGGCACTCGCCCGCCGCGGCGGCGTGGACGCCGTGGTGGTCGTGGGGCGTGACGGGTTGCCGATTGACGCCCGCGCGGCCAACGGAGTCGACGCAGAGAACGTAGCCGCACTGCTGCCGTCGGTCATCAACGGGTTGGCCCAGCTGGGCGAAGCGGGAGGGCGCGGGCCATTCGGCACCGGCGTGCTCGAGTTCGGCTCCGGCCTCGCCGTCGTCTCCGTCCTCAACGCCGACGCCTTGCTGATCGTTCTGGTGCGGCCGTCCACCAACGTGGGCGCCCTGCTCTACGACCTGCGCCGCCACCGTTCGGCGATCGCCGGCCTGCTCTGACCCCGAGTCGCCCGCCTTGTCGCCCGTCCGGCGGCACCTCCTCGTCGTCGATGACGAGCCGCATATCGGGTTGCTGCTCCGCCCGCACCTCGAGCGCCTCGGCTACGTCGTGACTCTCGCCCGCACGCTCGCCGAAGCGCGCCGGGCGTTGCAGGGCGGCGACGGGCCATTCGACGCCATGCTGCTCGATCTCCATTTGCCCGACGGCTCCGGCCTCGAGCTCCTGCGCGAGCTCCGGTCCGCCGCGGCGACCCGCGCGTTTCCCGTCATCGTCCTCACCGCCGAGGGCGAAGACCGCATTCTGGGAGAAGCGGAGGGCCTGGGCGCCGGGTTGCTCACCAAGCCGTTCAGCCCGAGCAAGCTCACGGCGCGCATCGCCGCAATGCTGGGTGACTCGCCTCCCCCACCCCCGCCCCCATCGTCGGTTCCCCGGGACACGCGATGAGCGTCTGGGCCGCCATCCTGGCCGGCGGGGCGGGAACCCGATTCTGGCCGCTGTCGACGCCCGAGCGTCCCAAGCAGCTGCTGCCGCTCGCCGGCGACCGGCCGCTCCTGGTCCAGGCGGTCGAGCGGCTCGACGGACTGGTCCCGCCCGAGCGGATCCTCATCCTCACCGGACCGTTCCTGGTCGATCAGGTGGCCCGCGTGGTGCCGCAGATCCCCCGGGCGCAGATCTTCGCCGAGCCGCGCGCGGCGTCCACGGCGCCGGCCATCACCTGGGCCGCGCACTGGATCTCGCAGCGCGACCCCGGAGCCCAGATGCTCTCGTTGCACGCCGACTGGGCGGTGAGCGATGACCGTGCGTTCCGCGCGGCCGGGCGCCAGGCGCTCGGTGTAGCGGCCGAGTACGACGTGCTCGTCACCGTGGGCGTGAAGCCGACGCGCAACGAGACGGGTTACGGGTACATCATCCCGGCGAAGCCGCTGGGCGGAGCGCGCACCGTGCGGCGCTTCCTCGAGAAGCCCTCCCCCGCCCGCGCGGCCCTGCTGCGCCGCCAGGGCGCGCTCTGGAACACGGGGCTGTTCGCCTGGGGCGTGGCCCGCTTCCTGGGCGAAGCGGGCGCCTACGCGCGCGAGCTCAAGCCCGGCTGGCCCGCGCTCACGGCGGGCGACGTCGCGGGCTTCTTCGCCGCCGTCCGGCCCGTGGCGGTGGACGTGGCCGTGTTGGAGCGGACCAAACGGCTCGCGGTCGTTGCCGGGACGTTTGGCTGGGACGACATCGGCTCCTGGGACGCCCTGTTGCGCATTCGCAAGCCGGACGCGCACGGCAACGTGGTGGTCGGAAAGGCGACGGTGGCGGACGACGTGCGCCGCTCGGTGATCTGGTCCGAGAGCGAGCACGTCGCCGTGGTCGGCCTGGAAGATATGGTGGTCGTGCGGGCCAACGGCCACACGCTCGTGATGCCCACCGGCCGCGCCGAGCGCTTGAAGGAGCTCGTGCAACGGCTGTGACCCACGCCCTCTACCTGCTCGATCCGGACCCCGCCCCCGCGTGGGCGCCGTTCGTCGGAGCACGCCCGTTGTGCGAGCTGCGGGCCGGCGCGCACCTGATCCGCGAGCGGTGGGAGACGTTCGTCGGCGCGGAGACGGCTGCGATCTTCGCTCTCCCTCACCTCGCCGGGTTCGCCGAGGCGGGTGTCCCCCTGGTGGCCGCGCGTCGCCCCGTCCCCGGGCCGGCCGTGATCGGCTCCTCGACCTTCGCGCCGCGCGGGCTGGCCCCCGCGCTCCCGAACGGCGCCTTCCGCCTCACGAGCGGCGGCGTCACGGTGGGATGGGGGGTCGGACCGGGAGCCACGTGGGACGGCCCCCAGCCGCACGCCGCGGCCATCGAAGTGCCGGGAGTCGTGCTCCGCGGCGTGTACGACCTGGTGCCGGCGCTCGAGCAGCTGCTCCCGGACGACCTTCGCGCCTTGCTCGGTGACAGTGACCCGCTCCCCCCAGGGAGCGCCGTGCTCGGCGATCCCGCCGCGATTGCCCTGCGCGACGCCGCCGTGGAACCTGGCGTCGTCTTCGATGTACGGAACGGTCCGGTCGTACTCGAAAGCGGCGCCGAGGTGCGCGCCGGGGCCCGGCTGGAGGGGCCCTTGTGGGTCGGCGCGAACGCCCACGTGCTGGGCGGACCGGTGCGCGCGTCGGCGATCGGCCCGCGAACGAACGCGCGCGGCGAGCTGTCGAGCTGCGTCTTCCTGGGGTACGCGAACAAGGCGCACGACGGCTTCGTCGGCCATTGCGTGATCGGCCGCTGGGCGAACCTCGGCGCCGGCACGATCACGTCGAACTTGAAGAACACATACGGTCGCGTGCGTCTCGAGATCGCGGGGACGCGTCTCGAGACCGGTCTGCAGCTGCTCGGCAGCCTGATCGGCGACCATGCGAAGACGGCGATCGGCACGCTGCTCGGCACCGGGACCGTGATCGGCACCGGCGCGAACGTCTTCGACGACGTGCGGCCGCCCAAGTACATCCCCCCATTCGCCTGGGGTGGCGCGGGCGGCGCCCGCATGAGCCGGGACGGGTTCCTCAAGATCGCGGGGCGGGTACTCCCGCGGCGCGACGTCGTGGTGGACGACGCCACCCGCGCCGTGCTGGAGCGGATTTACGACTGGGCTACGCGCTGAGTTTCGTGCTCGGGCCGTTGCTCCCCGGCCCGCCAATGCGCACATTGTTCAGTTCCGGTGGACACACCAGCGATGCCGCAAACCGAGCAATACCGACGTGTCGGTAAGTTCGAGCTCCACGAGATCATCGGCGAGGGAGCCATGGGCGCCGTGTGGCGGGCGTACGACTCCGTCATTCGGCGCTTCGTGGCCCTCAAGCTGCTGTCCCGCGCGGGCCGCTCGGCCGACGCGCAAGATCGTTTCATGCGGGAGGCGCGCGCCGCTGGGGCGCTGCAACACCCCAACATCGTCACGGTCTACGACCTCGGCGAGTCGGACGAACAGCTGTTCATCGCCATGGAGCTGGTCGATGGGCGAGACCTGAGCGCGCTGATCGCGGTGAGCGAGCCGCTCGCGCTCGAGCGCAAGCTCGACATCGTGATCGAAGTGCTGCAGGGGTTGTCCTACGCGCACGAGCGCGGCGTCATTCACCGCGACGTCAAACCGTCCAATGTCCGGATCGCCTCCGACGGCTCGGTGAAGATCATGGACTTCGGGATCGCCCGCCTCCAGTCCGCCGACGTGACCGGCTCGGGCGCGATCGTCGGCACGCCGACCTACATGGCGGAGCAGATCACGAACGGCGCGATCACGCCGGCCACTGACGTCTTCGCCGTCGGCTGCCTCCTGTACGAGCTGCTAGGGTACCACAAGCCGTTCGAAGCGGAGACGGTCCACGGCGTGCTGTACCAGGTGCTCACCACTGACCCGAAGCCGCTCCGCACCATGGCGCCGTCGATCCCAGCGGCGCTCGAGCGCGTCGTGGGGAAGGCCCTCAACAAGGTGCCCGAAGAGCGGTACGAGACGGCGCGCCAGATGCAGTCGGCGCTGTTCAGCATCCGCGCCGGGCTCTCCGGAGCGACCGACACCACCGAGCGGCTGAGCCTGCGCTGGACGCCGATCCCGTCCGCGGTCCTTCGCCTCGTCACGCACGCGCCCATCAAGTGGCGGGCGGCGGCGCTGACGGCCTTGATGGTGACGGCGCTGGTGCTCCTCTACGTGTCGCGCTCCCCCTCCCCCGTCGCGGCGCCGCCCGACGCCGAGCTCACGAGCGCCACGCTGGACCAGCTGCTGACGTATCCGGTGCCTGTACATCTCAACGCGGCGCTGGTCGCGCAGCGCGACTCGGCGCTCGCGGCCCGCGAGCGGGCGCGGCGGGCGGGGGCGATGAAGAACAATGTGTCATCGCTCATCCTCGCCGAGACCGTCGTGCAGAACGCCGAGCGCGCCTTGCGCACCGGCGACCTGGCGCGGGCGTCAAGCGGGTACTGGAGCGCCATGCCACAGTACGCCAAGGCCCAGGCCGAAGCCGAGACGTTGCGGCGCGACGCGGAGCGAGCCATCGCCCGCGCCACACCCGTGGTACACGCGCTGGCGACCCGCCCCGAAGCGGGGCGCGCCGCCACGTCGCTGGCGCGCGCGGACTCGCTCTACACAGCGATGGACTACCTCGTCTCCAGGCTGGCGGCGCTCGACGCCGAGCAGGTCGGCGTGGCTGCCGGCGTCGCTCCCCCCTCCCCGCAACCCCCTGAGGCGCGCGCGGCGATCGCCGTGCTGCTGCAGGATCTCGAGCGCGCGGTCTCGAGCGAGCGCGTCGGGAACCTGCAGGTGCTGATGCCGGGTATGGCCGACAAGGATGTGGCCGCGTGGCAAGGGTTTTTTCAGCGCTACACGCGGCTCACCGCTCGATACACCCTCGACCAGCTGAGCTCGCGCGCCGACACCGCGCACGCCACCGTGCGGACCGTCTACCTGTACGTGCCGGCGGGTGGCGGAGCCCAGCGGGAGACGCGCCTCCGTCAGGTGATCCTTTTTACCCGGACGCCGAACGGATGGCGTGTCGCGAACATCCGCGAGGCGCCCTGAGGGCTCCCTCGGTCAGTCCCAGGCGCGCTCGGTCGGAGGTGGCGGCGCCGGGATGGCCACGGAATCGGCACGCGCGGGGGGCGGCCCTACTCGGCGCAGTGTCACGGGCTTCTCCAGGTCACCCCCCGAGAGGGTGAGCTTGTCGGCATCGAGCTTCATGCGGTACACCTGCCACACGCCGTCCCCCAGCGTCAGCCACAAGCTATCGTCCACCACGCGCCAGCGAGCCACCTGATCGCCGAATTGCGCGGAGCTGTCGCTCCGCACGATGATGTTGCGAATCTCGTCTTCGGTCTTGGCCTGCCATTTTCCTTCGAGGCGGGCGCGCGGGCCTGCGCCGGAATGGGCCGTCTGGGCGGGGAGACCGGGAGCGATCCCGAGCAGCAAGACGAGGATACGGGAGACTGGCGGCATCTTGGATACAAGATACCTACCCCGGAGGGGGGGGCGGCGGCTGGTCCACGGGCTCCCCGGGCACCGGGGCGCGCTCGTCAGTCAGCACCGCCACCTGCGGCTCGAATTGCCGCATCATCCGCACGAACGCACCCGCCAGCTCCGGATCGAACTCCGTGCCGGCCCGATCCTCGATGTACGACAAGGTCTTCGACTGCGGCCACGCTTCGCGGTAGGGCCGGTTGGTGCGGAGCGCGTCGTACACGTCGCACACGTGGACGAGCTTGCTCCCTTCGTGGCAGTCGCGCCGGAACTGGAATGTGGGATAACCGTCCCCGTTCAGCATGATGTGGTGCTCGTACGCGACCACCGCGGCGAGATCCAGGTCTTCCTCGGCGCGCAGGATGAGGCGGGCGCCCTCCGCGGGATGCCGGTTCATCAAGGCCCGCTCCGAATCGGAGAAGCGTCCCGGCTTGGTGAGGACCTCGATCGGGATNTTCACCTTGCCGATATCGTGGAGCAGTCCGGCGACGCCGAAGGNCCGTACGTCGCGCGCCGACAGCCCGCGGGACTCGGCGAGGGCCATCGTCAGGACGGCGACGTTCATCGAATGGGTCGTCGTGTACTGATCGAACTCCTTGAGCTGCAGCAAGGGGATCACGATTTGCCGACCGCCGTGCATGGCGATCGACAGCGAGCGGACTACGGCCTCCGCTTCCGTGAGCGGCAGCGTCCCCCGAGCCTGCACTTCCTCCTGGACCCAGCGCACGGTATCCGCTTCTTCGCTGAGGGAATAGGTGATCGTTGCGGTCGGGATCGCGGCACCGGACTGCTCATCCCCGCCCCGCACGCCCACGGCACCGAACCGGATGCTGGAGCGGCGCATCTGGCGCGCCTCGGTGGTGTCGATCGCGGAGAGCGTGAGCCGGGCGAGCACTTCGTCGAGGAACTGCTCGAACTCCTCCCGGCTCACTGGATCGGAAAACTCCAAGCGCTGGATCCCCGCGAGCGCCAGCCGCTGCCCCCAGTCCCAGGCCTTGAGCTCGCGCAGCGGCAGCCGCCCGAATACGATCTCATCGCCCAGGAACGTGAACAGCGGCCGTGACTCGGTCGCCTGCAGGTCGCTCAGCTCCCGATGCGCGTCGTCGATCGCGCGCTCGCGGGCGGGATGTCCCGGCCGATAGAGGGTCATTGCCGCGAGCGCATGCGCGAACGCGTTCAGGAAGCCGGCGGGGCTGCTCACGTCCGGCTCGCCGGCGGCGCCGCGGCGTGGCGGATCTCGCCGTCAGTGGACGAGGCCGCGATGCTGAGGCGCGCGCGCGCCCGTGGGTCGTCGCGCCACCCGGTCGCGAGCGCCGCCAGCGCGACGAGGAGCTCGGGGGACTTGCCAGCCAGCTTCTCCCGCCCGAACAGGGTCCGACCGCCCGCCGTCAGCTGCAGCAACGTCTCGAGCGCAACCGGCGCCTTGGTGTAACCCAAGCAACGTACGGCGAGCGCACGCAGGTCGCCCGCGAGCGTACGATCCGTGGCACGATTCACCAACAGGGGCACCGCGGCGTCCGGCGAGGCCTGCAGCGCGACCGCGAGGCTCAGCGCGAGGCGCAGCGTGCGCGGGTCCTGATCGCGCAGGCCGGCGACGAGCGCCTCGTCGCGACCACCCGGGAGCTTCAGCTGCAGTTTGACCGCCTGCCAACGCACCCGCGCGTCGGCGTGCTGCATGTAGGGGGCGGCCGAGAACCCCGGCGGTGGGGGCCCCAGCTCTTCGAGCAGCGCGAGCAGGTTGCGCGTCACGTACCAGCGGCTGTCGCCGAGCCGCGCGATTACGAACGGCGCGATCTCGGCCCCCATCTTCGCCAGCTGCGCGAGCAAGCCGCGCCGCGCCCCGCGGGACTCCGCCGCCGCGAGGGCATCGAGCAGCGGCGGAGCCGCTGCCGCGCCCACCAGCGGCACGAGCCGCTCGAGCAGCTTGAAGTCGATCGGCGCTCGGGCGACGATCTGCTGCACGGCAGCCGCCGTCGCGATCCGCGCCCGCACCGTGGCCGCGGCGGCGGTGTCGGCCACCCCGCCCTCCAGCGCGTCGAGCAGCTGCGCGAGCCGGCCCTCAGCCACCACCCGGTCGACCGCCGCGGGGAGACGCGGCCCCATCGTGCCGATCTCCAGGGCCATCGCCACCAGGCGATCTGGCTCGGTCAAGTGGTGATCCGTGCGCGGCGGCGCCCCGGCCGGCGCGGCCTGCGCCATGCGTTGCAGCGCCGCGCCGTACGCTCCAGGGTTCGGATCGGAGAGCGTCCACCCGGCCAGCAGCTGCTGGACCTGCTCGCGCAACGCCGCATCGGCTTGCGGTCGCACGGGGGCGGCGCCCACCTCCGCGTGCACCGCGAGCTTGGAGAGGAGACGCACGAGCGAGTGGGAGATGGTCGCGTGCGACGTCTCCGCAGCGGCCTTGAGGATGTCGAGCACCGCATCCACCGCCATGCCGTCGGCGGCATCGGAGACGAACTGGCGCCGCTGCGCGAAATCGCCCCCCATGCGCACCAGCCGCTGCAGCGTTTCGGGCTTGAGGGTGCGAATGAGGCGCGAGGTCCGGCGCCGCAGCGCCGCGGCTTCCGCACTGCCCGCGGTCTTGAGCTCGGCGGCAATCTGCAGCAGGTAGCCGACGATCACTTGATCGTACCCGGTGGCCTCGGCCTTCGAGTGCTGGTCGATGGCCTGCGCGATGACCGCCGGCTCCGTGGGGGTGGGCCGGGTGTCTTCCGGCGCGGTCGCCAGGGCCGCCCGCGCCAGGCCCACCCACAACTGGGCGGCGCGCGCATCCCCCTCCCCGACGGGCCCGGCCTGGTCCGTGAGCTCGAGGCGCTCGTAGGTAAGCGCGTGCAGCTGTACGTGCGGCCACGCCGCCAGGCGGTCCCGGTCGCCGAGGCCGAGCGGCTGCCCGGTCCGTTCGGCCTCGATGGCGAGGGTCCGGAGCGCATCGGCCACCTCTGCTTGCTCCACGCCGCGCCGGAACGTGATGGCACCCAGGTGGTGGCGGTGCAGCCGCCCCGCGAGCTCCCGCAGCACGGGATGCTTGGGGTCGGTAGCCACGCCCTCGATCACGAGCTGGTTGCGGGCCACGCCGAGGGAGATCGTCGCTCGATCCTCGAGCAGTAGCGCCGCGCGCCGGGTCAACCCCGCGGCCGCCGGTGCGAGCGACGGGTGCCCTTCGGGATACATGGCGTGCTTGTGCAGGGCAATCGACAGCTCGATCAGGAAATCGGCGAGGTCGCGCGACAGGGTCGCGCGCTCACCGGAAGGTGCGGGCATATGGGACCGTAAGATAGGACAGGC
>JGI25385J37094_10000312_pt1 | contig 12234 bp, 10 predicted proteins | sample GraSoi013_1_40cm_FD_37094 | JGI IMG/M metagenome (IMG submission 37094) | reverse complement strand
AACGGAGCTTGAGCGCGGCCCCCGCCTCGAGGTTCCCGGTCAACAGGCCCACGAGCGCTCGCCCCGCTTGCTCGTGCGGCTCGAGCGCCGCGAGCAGCTGCGCGACGCCGCCCATCAGGCGCGTGGCCTGGGCGGGCTTNGCGAGCTCGGCCGCGAGCAGGCCGAGATAGCGGCGGCAGACCGCCTGAATGCGCACTTCGTCCTCCGCGTCGCGGTGACCCGCGAGCGTCAGCAGCTCGCGCACGATTTGCGGGTCGGTCTTGCCGTCGAAGCGGTAGGTCCCGATCGGCCCCGCCGTGCCCGCCTCAGCCAGCAGCGCGCCATGGATCGCCCGCCGGCCCGCGCCGTCGGTCCACAGCAGAGTGCCGTCAATGTCGAAGAGGACGAGCTTCATGCCGGAAAGATAGCTACCCCTCTCTGCCTCTACCCATCCAACCGCTCTACTCGTCGCACCGTCACCAGCATTTCCCGCAGCCGCCGCGCCCCCGGCTCGTCGTCCCACAAGGCGTCCGACGCGACGCCGCCCCGGGACAGGGCCGAGTGCACGATGGCCCCCGCTCCCCCCCCGGCCCACAGCGCCACGTGCGAGATACGCCGGCCGTCGGTGAAGCACAGCAGGTCGCCCGCCTCGTAGCCTTCGCCGGTCGAGTGCAGCGGGACGGGGCGGCCCGCCAGGGCCTGCATGTCCGAGTCACGTGGCAACGCCACGCCGCGTGCCGCATAGGTCGCCTGCACCAAGCCCGAGCAATCGACGCCCCACTCGGTGCGCCCGCCCCACAGATACGGCGCACCCGAGAACCGGCGCAGCGCCCACTCGGGCGCCGCGACGAGCCGCGCCTCGGCGCGCACTTCCGACGCGGGCCGCAGGGCGCCGGNCCCCAGGTCCCACAAGCGGCCATCNGCGGTCTCCACCCGGCCGTCCCGCCGCGGCGCCGCCCGCGCNCCTATCGCGAGTCGGAAACGGGTGCCCTCGCAACGCAGCTCCGCACCGAGCGAGTGCGCCGTAGCGCGCGCGATCCAGTCGTCGGCCCACGCCGCGGTGCCGAGGACGACGTAGCCCGCGTTGATCCAGGCGTGGTAGCCGTCTCCCGCCCGCACGCGCAGCCACGCCTGGTCGCGCCGCTCGAGCACAACGACGGTCTCGCCGTGCAGCGCCTCACTGACCCGGTCCGCGTTCACGCGCGACTCGCGCACCAGCGGCGCCACCGCCGCGGTGACCACGGCGGCCTCATCATCCCCCACCGAGGAGTCGGGCAGNAGCCGGACGTCGGCGGCGAGCCGCGCGTCGGCGGCGATGCGACGCAGCGCAGCGAGCGCGTCGCGACTCGTGGTGCAGCCGGCGAGCGCGTCCCCCTGCACCGCGACTTCGAACACCCCGAGCCGCGTGTCGGGCACCCACTTGCGAGCGACGTCGGAGATGTCGCGCGCGAGCCGGTCGGTCACCGCCCGCCGTCCGCTAGGCCCGGAATGTCCCGCGCCCCGCGCGCCAGGCGCACCGCCCGCTCCACCGCCTCCGGCAGCGCCAGCGCCGCGAGCGCCTCCACCTGGAGGGGCGTCGCCGCCGCCACCGCGGCCGTGCTCACCGCGAAGACCACGTCGCCGTCGAACGGCGTGCCATAGGGCACGATCCGCCGGGCCAGCGCGTCGCCCGCCGCGTGCGCGAGGCTGTGGAGCGCCACCCGGTCGAGCCGCGCGTTCGTGGCCACCACCGCAAGCGTCGTGTTGCGTCCCGCCCCCCCGGCCCCCGCCCCCGCCCCCGCGCCGAACGGCGCGCCCCCTCGGGACAAGTAGTCGAGGGCGTCCACGAGCTTGCCGTCAACGCCGCCGCCCCCCTGCCGGGCGCCGGCGAGGATGCGACCGTTCGCATCCACCACGTTCCCGACGGCGTTCAGCACCACCAGCGCGCTCACGACCACGTCGCCGGCGCGAACCGCCCANGTGCCGACGCCGCCTTTCATGGCGCCCCCNGGGCCGAGCGCCTTACCGACGGTCGCGCCCGTGCCGGCGCCGACCGATCCTTCGGGGATCTCGGTGGAGGCGGCGCTGCACGCGCGGTACGCGTCGTCGCCGGTCGGCCAGCGGTCCGCCTTCGAGCCGGGCGCGAGATCGAAGTCGAAGATGACGGCGGTGGGGACGATCGGAACCACGCCCGCAGGGCCGACGGGGAACCCGCGGCCCCGCTCCTTGAGCCAGCGCATCACGCCGTCCGCGGCGCCCAGGCCGTAGGCGGAGCCGCCGGTGAGCAGGACGGCGTCGATGTGTCCCACGAGGTGGCGCGGGTCCAACGCGTCGATCTCGCGCGTGCCGGTGGCGCGGCCGCGCAGGGCGCAGGCGGCACGCATGCCGCCCACCGGTGCCAGCACGACGGTGCACCCGGTCCAGGTCCGGAGATCGGTCCAGTGGCCCACGGTGATGCCCTGCACGGCGGCGAGGTTCGCGGCGACGGATTCGGCCATCGGTGCGCGAAGATAGCCTGGCGTCCCCGGGTTGTGGAGGGTACAANCCGATGCAAAGTGGATGAAGCTGGCTCGGATCTGATCTCCTCGCACGTCGCTTCCCCGAGGTCGGCCCGAGTGATGGATCGAGGCCGTCCCAGGCGAGCCACACGGGGGGGGCGGCGCGTCAAGACCCGTCCAACACGGCGCGCACCTTCCGCGCCATCGTGTCGGGCGTGAACGGCTTCTGGAGATACGCGATGCCTTCTTTGAGGACACCATGACGCACGATCGCGTCATCCGTGTACCCGGACATGAACAGCACCTTCATGTCCGGCCGCAGCTCGAGCAACTGGTCGGCCAGCTGCCGTCCGCTCACGTCCGGCATCACGACGTCGGTCAGCAGCAGCCGAATGACGCCCTGATGCTTCCCGGCAAGGCGCAGGGCCGTCTCNCCGTCCGGGGCTTCCAGGACCGTGTAGCCGTGGCGCTCCAGCATCTCTCGGGCGACCGCGCGCACCGCCGCCACATCTTCGACGACGAGCACGGTCTCCGAGCCGCCCACCACTTCCGGCGCCGCCACGGCCCGCGCGACCGGCTCGTCTACGCGCGGCAGGTAGATCTTGAAGCTGGTCCCGTGACCGGGCTCGGAGTAGACCCAGATAAATCCTCCCGACTGCTTGACGATCCCGTAGACCGTCGCGAGTCCGAGCCCCGTCCCCTTCCCCGCCTCTTTGGTCGTGAAGAACGGCTCGAAGATCCGCGCCTGCGTCACCGCGTCCATGCCGATCCCGGTGTCCGACACGGCCAGCATGACGTAGGGACCCGGGTGTGCGACCGGATGGCCCCTCACGTAACTCTCGTCCATGTCGACGTTGGCTGTCTCGATGCTCAGCCGACCTCCGTGCGGCATCGCGTCACGCGCGTTGACGGCGAGATTCATGATGATCTGCTCGAGCTGACCCGGGTCCACTTTCACGGCTCCGAGGGCGGGGGCGAGGGACGCGGTCAAGGAGATGTCTTCTCCCAGCAGCCGTGTGAGCATCTTCTCGGTGCTGGCCACGACCGTATTGACGTCGAGGACGCGCGGCTCGAGGACCTGTTGGCGACTGAACGCGAGCAGCTGCCGGGTCAGCGCACTCGCCCCCACGGCGGCCTTGCGGATCTGCTCGATGTCCTCCCGGTCCGGCGCGTCCGGGGGCCGGTCTTCGAGCAGCAGATCGCTGTAGCTGAGAATCACGGTGAGCAGGTTGTTGAAGTCGTGCGCGACCCCGCCGGCTAATCGGCCCACCGCCTCCATCTTCTGCGACTGCACCAGCTGCTGTTGCAGCCGTCGCTGCTCGGTGACATCCCGGACGAATGTCTCGTAATACTCGACCCGAGCGCCCTGCCGCACCGCCCGGACGCTGAGCTGCACCGTCAGGCGGGCGCCGTCCTTGCGCTTCCAGGTCGCCTCCACCTCGTCGTACTGGCGATCGGTGTAGGTGTCCCGCTCCAGGAGCCGGCGGCGCTCGGCGGGGTCGGCGTACACGTCCCGCGCCATGTCGAGCTGCAGCACTTCGGCAGCCGAGGCGTAGCCGAGGATCCGGACCAGGGCGGCGTTGACCGACAGGAACCGCCCTTCCGTGTTNGAGCGGTAGATTCCGACTGGCGAGTGTTCCACCAGNGTGCTGTAGCTNACTTCCGACGCGCGCAGAGCCGCCTCGGTGCGGTGGCGCTCGCGCCGTCCGGCGGCCTCTCGCACTTCACGCTCGATGACGGGCACCAACCGCTTGAGGTTGTCCTTCGACACGTAGTCGCTGGCGCCGGCCTTCATGGCCGCCACCGCCTTCTCTTCGCCGATCGTGCCGGACACGATGATGAACGGCACGTCGAGCCCGCTGTCCCGGAGCAGCTCGAGCGCCGCGGCTCCGCCGAAGTGCGGCAAGCTGTAGTCGCCGACTACAACGTCCCACGGCTGCCGATCGAGCGCGGCCCGCATGGTGNTGGCGGTTTCCACGCGTTCGACGACCGGCTCGAAGCCGCCGCGGGTGAGCTCGCGGACAAGGAGGCGCGCGTCGTCCTCGGAGTCCTCTACCAGCAGGAGGCGGAGCGGTACACCCATCTCAGAGCTTCCGGGGCGTCGGCGGGGCCCGGTTCATGAGCAACCAGTACAGCCCGAGCTGCCTGGCCGCCTCGGTGAATTCCACGAAGTCCACCGGTTTGCGCACGTAGCTGTTGGCGCCCAGGCTGTAGCCCTCGATCACATCGCGTTCTTCGTCGGAGGAGGTCAGGATCACCACGGGCAAGAGCCGGGTGCGCTCTGCGGCTCGGATCCGCTGCAGCACCTGCATCCCGTTGACCTTGGGCAACTTGAGGTCGAGGAGGATGACCGCTGGCAGCTCTTCGGCGCCGGGGCCGCCGTCCGGACCGAACAGGTAGTCGAGGGCCTGCACGCCGTCCTGCGCCACAATCACGTCGTTCGTGATGTTGTGACTCTTGAGTGCTCGGATTGTCAGCGCGACGTCGTCGGGGTTGTCCTCCACCAACAGAATCTTTCCCGGGTTCACACAGCCTCCAGGCCCGCGGAACGGGCCGTCACAGAGTGAAGTAGAACGTCGCTCCCTGACCGACAGCGCCCTCCGCCCAGGTCCGGCCGCCGTGCCGGGTGATGATGCGGCGTACCGTCGCCAACCCGACCCCGGTACCCTCGAATTCGGACGCGGAGTGCAGTCGCTGGAACACCCCGAACAGCTTGTCCGCGTACTTCATGTCGAACCCGGCGCCGTTGTCCCGGACCATGAACGCCCGCGTGCCGTTCACTTGGATGGATGCGAATTCGATGCGCGGCTGCGCCTGCTTCGCGGTGTACTTCCAGCTGTTGCGGAGCAGATTGTCGAGGGCCACGCGGAGCAGGCGCGGGTCTCCCCGCGCCCCGAGCCCCGGGGCGATCGCGAATTCCACCTGCCGTGCCGGGGTGGTTCGCTGCAACTCGGCCGCGATGTCTTGAGCCATGCCGCTCAAGTCCACGGCCTCGGTGCGCATCTCCGCCCGAGTCACCCGAGCCAGCTTCAGCAGGTCGTCGATCAAGGTCCCCATCCGCTGCGTGGCGGCGCGCACCCGCTGCAGGGAGTCCCGGCCCGCCTCATCCAGCCGCGCCGCGTAATCTTCCAGCAGCACCTGGCTAAAGCCGTCGATGCTACGCAGCGGGGCGCGCAGGTCGTGCGACACCGAGTAGGCGAACGCATCCAGCTCGGTGTTGGAGGCGGCGAGCTCCGCCGCATTTCGCCGGAGCGCCTCGTTGCGCTCCTCGAGCTCGTGGGTCCGCTCCGCGACCCGCTGCTCGAGCTCCCCGGCGTAGCGCCGCAGCTCTTCCTCGCTCGCTTTGAGAGCGCGGTTTTGGTCCCCGATCCTGTCGAGCATTTGGTTGAAGGCGTCAGTCAGCGTACCCAATTCGTCCTCGCCGAGCTTGGGTGCCCGCACGGAGTAGTCCTGCCGGGTGGAGATCGCCGTCGCCGTTTCCGCCAGCGTGAGAATTGGCTGGGAGATCCATCCCTGAAGCACCGCCGCCAGGAGGTAGGCCGCCAGGAGGGAGATCGCCATCACCCCCGCGGCGATGCCCGCCGAGAGCCAGAGCGTGCGGGACACGGCCTTCATGTCGGACCTCAAGTACAACGTCCCCAGACGCGTGCTCCCCACCTCCGCGACGGCCTCGACTCCGATCACGTGCCCCTGCTCGAAGCGGTACCCGTCCCTCGCCGGTGCGGCGGAGAGGGAGTCACGGGGCAGGTCCGCCGGATAGCGCGAGAACAGACGACCGTCCTTGTCATAGAGGGCAGCCGCCACCACATGCGGCTCGGCCTTCAGTGCGGAGAGGATTTCTCTCGCGTCGGCTTGGTTGGCAAAAGCCAACGAAGCGGTGCTGTTCGCCGCGATGACTCGTCCGAGCGTGGCCAGGTTTTTCAGCGTCGTCTGCCGGAAGGCCACGACCTGGTACGTCACAAACGCGGCGGACGTCAGCAACAGCACCAGGCCGCTGATGAGGAGCAGCATCGCCGTCAGCTTCTGTTTGATCGGCCAGTCGCGCAGTGACATCTCAACGCCCACTCGGGGTGATGACCTCTGCCACCCGCAGCAACTTGGAGCTGATCGTCAGATGTGCGGCTTCCACCGCCTCAGGGTTGATCTGGAGCCGGATGCGGTTGCGGTCGGTCACGAAGCGAATCATGCCCCCCCGCTCGGCGAATGCGTCGGCATCACTTACCGTAAGGATCGGCCGGGTCTTGAGACGCGCCAGAATCTCCTCCACCCGACCGGCGTCGGACCGACGGATGAACAAGATGTGGCAGGTCTTGATCTCGTCCACGCTTTGGTATCGACGCACCTGGAATGGGCGGCCCCGCAGACGCTCATCGCGCACCGTCTGGTCCAGCACGCTCCCGAACGGATCCTCCCCGAGGACGCCGATGACCACCGGCGTGGCGGCGTCGGAAAACGTGTCGGCCGGCCAATCGACGAATTGCGCGAAGTTGAAGAGGAAGACGGCCTTCAATTGGTATTCCGAGGCCCGCGCGGTCTGCGCCGCCAACCCGGGGCCCCCCCCCAGGAGCAGCACGGCGAGCGGCACGGCCCACGCCCCAGGCATGCCCCAGCGACGCGACGGCTTCGCCGCTCGGGTGAGCAGCGCGCTCAGAAGCGCCATGCGATCGTCCCGTACACGCCACGCTCGAAGCTCCGACGCGTGGCAGGCGTGCCAAACTCCGCGTGACGACTGTGCAAGAGATTCTGGCCGACGAGCGAGAGATCGAGTCTCGACAGCGGCTGCCACGTGAGCGTGGCATTCAGCTCGGCGTACGCCGGGACTTGCTGATTGGTGATGTCATCGATCGCGCGGAACGCGGCGGCGAGACCCAGGTGGCCCGGCAGATCGACCGACGAGCGCAGCAGGAACTGGCGATCGGGAGCGTGAGACTCCGAAGCGCCCCGAGACGTGTCCGTGCTGCCGGGGTTCGGCCAAATATGGACGCGCAGCTCGGTGTAGCCGGCGTGCACATGCCACCGGCTTGTGAGCCAGTACTGGGCCGTCACCTCCGCTCCGTAGGACTCGCCGTCCTGGCCGTTGCCGATGACGAGGGGNGACGTGGGAGTGGCCCTCTCCACGCTGCGGAGCCCGTGGTAGCGGCTGTAGAACGTGGCCACGGAGAGCGCGAGCGCCCCGCGTTGATGGCGGTATCCCAGCTCGTACGCCAGCTCTTCCTCTGAATGGAANCCCGGACCGCCGGCGAGGAAGTAGGGCGGCTGGGCCGGGGCAAAGAGCTCCCGGTCGATTCGCGACGGCGAGCGCAGCGCCCGCGAGACGGCCGCCCAAAGCGTTCCGGACGGGCTCGGCCGCCAGTTCACCCGGCCGCTGGGTTGGACCTCGAAGCCGACATAGTCGTTGTGCTCGATCTTGGTGCCGAGGGCCACGTGCAGCCGGTTGGGAACGAGCGCGATCTCGTCCTGGACAAATCCGCTGAACCACTGTCGCGCGACTCCCGGCGGCAGGAAGGCCAGCATGGAGCTGTTGGCGACGCGGTCGTTGATCAGGCGGTAGCCGAGGCCCCACACGACGTCCTGCCGGGCGCCCAACCGCGCAGCGTGCTGCACGTCGANGTCGTAAGTGTCGAGATCTTCCCCAAAAGTGCCCGGGATGTGGCGGTGGGTCCGGTCATAGTACAGTTGGGCTGCGAGACTGGACCCTTCGGAGATGGTGTGCGACCACTTCGCCACGACGTTGCCGCCGCTGACGCCTACGTCACCGGCCGTGAGCTGGCCGATACGGCCATCGTACAGATCGCCTTGCAGGGTGACCCGGTTCACGCTCGCCGCGTCCCAATCCATGCGGAACCCACCCTGCCATAGGTGCCAACCGTCGGCGGCATCCTGGCCGCTGGGTAACAGCGTCGACGCGCGATCAAAACCCCTGCCGTAGATGCGCGCGCGAACCGTGGAGCCCAGTNTTCCCCCGTAGCGGACGGTTCCGAAGCCACGCTGCTCGCTGCCGCCGCCGCCCGACAGCAGCAGTCCCTGCGTGTCCTTGGCGTCCTTGGTGATGACGTTGATGACGCCGTTGACCGCGTTGGCCCCCCACAGGGTGGCTCCGGGCCCGCTGATGACCTCGATCCGATCGATGTCCGCGAGGGGCACNTCCTCCACATCCCAGAACACACCGGAGAACAACGGCGTGTACACCGTGCGCCCATCGATGAGCACGAGCAGCTTGTTGGCTGTCGTGCCATTGAATCCGCGAGCGCTGATGGCCCATTGNCGAGAATCGACCTGCGCGACCTGCAAGTTGGCAGCGAGGCGAAGCGCCTCGGGGAGACTGGATGCGCCGGAGCGCCGGATGTCCTGCGCCGTGATCAGCTGGATTGCAGAGGCCGTCTGCGCCAATCGCTCGGGACGCTTCGAGACGGAGGTGACCTCGAAGGTCATCAGTTGCTCGATACTCAGCTTCTTCAATGCCGACAGGCTCGAATCCGGTCGCAGGGCGGCGCTATCCGGTTGCTGCGCAAACGCGGCCTCACCTAGGCAGACCAGACCCAATGTGAAGAAGATGACTGTCGCGGCCGGAGCCGCTCCGGTCTTAGCCATCGGTCGGTACTCCATGGTGTCTTACGCCTCTCGGCCCGCCGGTGATCTCGTCGCTAATCTGTCCCTTCGCTGCGCGCAGTTGGCGTTCGGGTCGCAGGTAGCAACAAGTTGCGGTTTCGGCGCAGGGCTGGAGTGAGCTTCATCACCGCTGCCACCGCAGTCCCGATCAGGGAAATCCTGACACTCGATCGCCGGACGGCCGCTGGAAGGGTAGGCTCAGCCGGGAGGGGTCCTAGGGCGTTTTTGCGGCACGGAGGGGTCAAAATGCGACAGAATGACCACTTACGCCGAGCGCGTCGCGCGACCGCGAGCTTGACCGGAGGGGGAGGGCACATACGTTAGCGCCATGACCAAGACCGACGCGAAGGCCGCTCCGACCACGGTGTTGGTGGTGGACGACGAGGACGGGATCCGCCAGGCGCTGGACCGGTTCCTCACGCGCTTGGGGTACCGCGTGCTGCAAGCCGCCAGCGGCGCCGAAGCGCTCGATCGGCAGGCCACGGGACAGCCCGAGGCGATGCTGTCCGACATCCGCATGCCCAACATGACGGGCGTGGAGCTCGTGCCCAAGGCGCTCGCGCAGGACTCCGACCTCGCCGTCATCATGCTCACCGCGATCGACGAGCCCCGCACCGCGATCGAATGCCTGAAGCTCGGCGCCTACGACTACTTGATCAAGCCCGTGGACTTGGACGAGCTGGAGATGTCGCTGCAGGGCGCGCTGCGGCAGCGGCAGCTCGAAGTCGAGCGACGCGAGCTGGAGCAGTGGCTCGCGCGCGAAGTGGCGGTGCGCACGCGCGACCTGGAGGAGCGGACCACGATCGTCGAAGAGATCGCGCTGAGCGCGCTCGCGGCCGCGAAGGGGTGGGCGGGAGCAAGCGACGCAATCCAGAAGCTCGCCAAGGAGTTCGGCGCGTCGCCGGAGGACTTGGCGCGGGAGGTCGAGAAGCGGCGGGGCTAGGCCTGCTTCGCCGCCTTCGCCTTCTCCTCACACGCCTTGCAGCGCGTGATCCCCCGGAACGAGCAAATCAGACAGAGAAAAGTTCCACAGTCCGCGCAAGGATAGCCCTCGGAGGCCCGCTCCTCGTTGCCGCAGTAGCGGCACACCATCGCGTCGTGCTCCATCAGCTTCGGCTTGTCCACCATAGGCCCTCCTCAGAGGTCGAGCGCGTACGCCTTAATCTTATTGATGAGCGTCGCCCGCGAAATCCCGAGCTCCTGGGCGGCGCGCGTGCGGTTGCCGCCGTGGAACTTGAGGGTGCGCTCGATCTGCTGGCGCTCCACATCGGCCAGTGTCAGCGCGGCGTGTCGTCGGTCCCCCCCCACGCCTCCCGCACTTCCGGCCTTGCGCAGGTCCGGCGGAAGGTGCTCGACCCCGATCTGGCCGGCACCGCGAGCCAGAATCATGGCGCGTTCCAGCACGTTCCGCATCTCGCGTACGTTGCCGGGCAACGGGGCCGACAGCAGGCGGTCCAACGCCTCCGCACTGCACGCGCTCGGACACCCGGGCATCTGAGGCCCGAGGTCGTGGAGGATGCGCGTGAGTAGCGCCAGCCGGTCCTCGCGCGACCGCTCGCGCAGCGGCGGCAGCCGTAGCGGCATCACGCTGAGGCGGTAGTACAGGTCCTCGCGGAATCGCCCCGACTGCACGTCGCTCACGAGATCGCGGTTCGTCGCGGCGATGAGCCGCACGTCCACCGTCATCTCGCGCGTCCCCCCTAACCGCCGGAACGTCTTCGTGTCGAGCACCTTGAGCAGCTTGGGCTGCAGCTCGGGCGCCAGCTCGCCGATCTCATCGAGAAAGATCGTGCCGCCGTCCGCGAGCTCGAACAGGCCCTGTTTCCGCTCCTTGGCGTCGGTGAACGCGCCCTTCTCGTGCCCGAACAGCTCTGAATCGAGGAACGTGGCCGACAGCCCGCCGCAATTCACCTCCACGAACGGTCCGATCGACCGGAGGCTCAGGTGATGCACCACCCGCGCCGCCCAGCCCTTGCCCGTGCCGCTCTCGCCCGCGAGCAGCACGGTGGAGCGCTCGCTCGCGGCGAGCAGCTCGATCTGGCGCGCCAGCTCGCGCATGGCCGGCGACACGCCCAGCGAGTCGAGCCCCTCCCCCTCGTGGTCGCGCGCCCGCAGCAGTGCGTTCTGGCGCGTGAGGCGGACCTTCTCCGCCACCCGCGCGGTGGCGGCGGCCAGGTGTTTCATGTCCACCGGTTTGGTGAGGAAATGCTCGGCGCCAAGCTGCATGGCGCGCACCGCGGTGTCGATGTCGCCCTGACCGGTGAGGAGAATGACGGAGGCACCTTGCGGGCGCAGCCGCTCGAGCACTTCCAGACCACCGACGTCCGGTAGATGGAGATCCAGGATCACGACTTCGGGCCGCAGCCGCTGGAACGTCGCCACGCCCTCCTCGCCGGTCCCCTCGCGCGCCACCTCGTAGCCCAGGCGCTCGAAGTAGTCCCCGACGGCGCGGAGCACGTCGCTGTCGTCATCGACGAGCAGCAGGGTCTCAGCCACGGCGCGATCCCCCCCTCCCCTCTCCCGGTGGCGCGCTCGCCCGATCCACGAGGATCGGCAAGGCATGGGGGAGCAGCCGGGTCTCGAACGGCGTGTCGCCCCACGGCTCGCCGTCGAGCTGGATCGGCCGCGGCGGGCCGTCCAGCACCTCCACCCGCACCGTGCGGCCGCGCCCGAACCACAGCCGCCCTGTCCCCCTCCCGTTGCGCGGCCGGCGCCACAGCTCGAGGAACGCCGCCAGGCTCTCGAGCGTCCCGTCCGCCCGCAGCGCCAGCACGTCGAGCCAGCCGTCGTCGGGGGCGATGTCGTCCCGCAGCTTGAGGAAGGGCGGGATCAGCTCGCCGCAGTTCGCGACCAAGACCATGGCGGCGGGGAGCTCGCGCGTCACGCCGTCCACGGTCACGCGGTGCAGCGGGCTCGTCACCCGGGGGAGTGCCGCGAACGCGCGCGCGACATACGCCGCCATCTTCCAGCGCCACTTCTCGTGGGAGCCGGTCGCCGCCATCAGCGCCGCGTCGAAGCCGGTACCGCAGCACACCGCGAAGTAGTGGGTCTCGTCGGCGCGCTGTACGGCCCCGAGGTCAATCGCCAGGGGCGTGCCCTTGAGGATGGCGCGCGCCGCGGCCGCCGGGCGGCGCGGCAGCCGCAGATTGCCGGCGAGCAGGTTCCCCGT
>JGI25385J37094_10000308_pt1 | contig 12250 bp, 12 predicted proteins | sample GraSoi013_1_40cm_FD_37094 | JGI IMG/M metagenome (IMG submission 37094) | reverse complement strand
CGCAACCCCAAGCGCGTGAGCACGCCGTTCGCCGCTGACTACGGCGAGTTCTCGCTGCACTACAGCTACAACTATCCCGAGCTGCTCAAAGTCTTGAACTGAGCACCGCATGTTCAACTACGTGGCGCGGCGCCTACTGCTCGCGGTCCCGATGCTGCTCGGGGCCATGAGCATCGTGTTCTTCGCGATGCGCGTGCTGCCGGGCGATCCGTGCGTGGCCATGATGGGCGATCAGGCGACCACGGAAGCCCTGGCCGACTGCACGCGGAATCTCGGGCTGCACCGGCCGCTGGCCGTCCAGTACGCGGACTACCTGTGGCGATCGGTGCGGCTCGACTTCGGCAACTCGCTGCGTCAGGGCTACCCGGTCAGCGAGTACATCGGGCGGATGTTCCCCCACACGTTCATCCTGGTGATGGCGAGCGCGGTGGTGGCCGTCCTCGTCGGCGTCCCGATCGGCATCGTGTCGGCGCTGAAGCGTCGCAATCCGCTGATCGACTACCCGTTGCGGATCTTCGCCCTGCTCGGCCTCTCCATGCCGGTGTTCTGGCTGGGCATCCTGCTCCTCATCGTGTTCTCGCTCCGGCTGGACCTCTTCCCGCTCATCGGCGGCGGTGACCTCGACGCGGTCCTCACCATGGTCCGCTCGGGCGAGGTCTTCTCGTATCCCGGTGATTTCTTCGCCGCGGTGGGCGACGTGCTGCATCACCTGGCGCTGCCGGCGCTGGCGCTCGGCTTCACGCTGGCCGCCACGGTCAGCCGGCTCTCGCGCTCGGCCATGCTGGAGGTGATCAGCCAGGACTTCATCCGCACCGCGCGCGCCAAGGGGCAGGCGGAGCGGGCGGTGGTCTACAAGCACGCGCTGCGCAACATGCTGGTGCCGCTGCTCACGATCATCGGGATCTTCGTGGCCATCGCGCTGACGGGCACCGTGCTCACCGAGACGGTGTTCACGCGGCCCGGGCTGGGCAAGATGCTGGTGGATGCGATCAGCGCCCGCGATTATCCGCTCGCCCAGGGCGCCATCACCGTCTTCACGATGACCATCATCCTCGTCAACCTGATCGTCGACATGCTCTACGCCGTCGTCGACCCTCGCATCACCTTCCGGTAAGCGGCGAGGCACCGAACGATGGCCATCGCGCGTGGAGCTGATCGAGCCGATCTGGCGGTTCTCGGCTCGGCCGAGGAGACGCGAGGCGCGCGGCGCCATCATCTTCGCCGGTGGCTGCCCATCGGCATCGGCTTGCTGCTGGCGGCGGGCATGATCGTCGTGGCCGCTGCCGCGCCTCTGATCGCGCCTTTGAGTCCCTCCGCGCAGTTTTCAGACGCCGTCCTCAAGGCCCCGGGCGCCGTGGACCGCCACGTGCTCGGCACCGACGAGTTCGGGCGGGACATCCTGAGCCGGATCATCTGGGGCGCGCGCATCTCGCTCGAGGTCGGGCTGGCCTCCGTGCTCTTCGCCTGCGTGCTCGGTGTGCCGCTGGGGATCTTTGCCGGCTATCGCGGCGCCTGGGCCGAGGTCGGGATCATGCGCGCCACCGACATGCTGATGGCCTTTCCCACGCTGCTGCTCGCGCTGATCATCGTGACCGCGCTGGGCGGCACGCTCGTCAACGAGATCCTGGCCATCGGGATCGCGCTGACCCCGAACTTCGTGCGCCTGGCCCGGAGCATGACCCTCACCATCCGCGAGAACGACTACATCATGGCCGCGCGCGCGCTCGGCGGCGGACAGCTCCGCGTCATGGCGCGGCACGTGTTCCCCAACGTCCTCTACGCGCTCGTCGTCGTGGCCACGCTCTACATCGCGACGGCCATCCGCACCGAGGCAGGCCTGTCGTTCCTCGGGCTCGGCATTCCGCCGCCCACGCCGAGCTGGGGCAACATCCTCAGCGAGGGCCGCCAGTACATCAAGTGCTGCCCGTGGATCACGACGTTCTCCGGGGTCGCGATCATGCTGGCCGTGCTCGCCTTCAACGTCGTCGGCGACGCCTTGCGCGACCTCCTCGATCCCCGGCTCCGCGGCGACTAGCGGCCGAAAGCCCGCTGACTGGACGCCCGGGCCGTTCATCTGGCAGACTCCCGCCGCCGTGGGCGACGATGCCGCGTTCAGGCGGCTCTGCCAGGAGCTCGAAACTGCCAGACTCCCTTCGGCAGCTCGTCAACTGGGTGCGGCGATCAGGCGATCGCCGCGACCGTCGTGCATCTGCCGGCGGAGCGCTTCCTCGAAGCGATTCGACGCAACCTGAGGCTGGCGGGCGTGGTGGCCGCCGGCGTGCTCAGCGTGGGCCTGGTCGCCTCGGTGATCCTGGCCCGTTGGGTGACGGGGCCGGTGAGTCGGCTCACGGCCGCCGCCACCGCCCTCGAGACCCACACGTTCGATCCCGAGAGTCTCGCGGAAGTCACGCGGCGGCCCGACGAGCTCGGGCACCTGGCCCGGGTCTTCCACCGCATGGCGCTCGAGGTCTACGCCCGTGAGCAGCGGTTGAGACAAGAGGTCCAGCAACTCCGCATCGAGATCGACGAGGCGAAGAAGGTTCGTCAGGTGGCGGAGATCACGGAGACGGACTACTTTCAGGATCTCCGCCAGCGGGCGCAGGCCCTGCGGGCTCGCTTCGGGGGACCGGGCGACGCGCCGAGCGCGCCCGGCGCTCACTGACGATCACGTAAACATGGGGCGGCGGTCGATCAGCCTCAGCCATCCACGCGCCACCCGGTAGATGAACCACAGCCCGACGAGCCCGAGCGGCAGCCACGCGATCAGGATGCCGATGCCGAGCGTGGCCACCACGAAGAGCAGGCACAGCGTCACCCACAAGAGCCCGAACCAGAACGTGCGGATCTGCCAGCGGAAGTGCGACTCGAGCCACGTCCCGCGCGCCTCGCTCCGCTTCACGTAGTTCAGGATCACGGCGATGATCGAGGGCCAGCCGGTGAGGAACGCGCCTACGATGGTGGCGACGCCGATGATCCCCATGATCAGGCTGACGGCGTGCAACGCGTAGATCACGTGCGTCAACGTGATCAGGGACGGCGGTGGCTCTTCGGGCATGGCCGGCCCAGTGTACGCGACCTTGCCTCGACGCCGCAGAGACGGGACAATCTCGCGACGTCAGACGGGACAATCCCGTGACACGCGTGATGCCAGCGCCAGGAGGGACGGATGGATCTCGAGCTTCGCGGCCGCAACGCGGTGGTGACCGGATGCAGCGTCGGGATCGGGCGGGAGATCGCCCGCGTCCTCGCCGCCGAAGGCGCGTCGACCCTGGTGATCGCGCGGCGGGGCGAGCTCTTGAAGACCCTNCAGGACGAGATCGAGGGCGCCGGATGGAANCGNCCCCACGCCCTGGCCATCGATCTCGCCGACCGCGCGTCGGCCGCCCGGGTCCGTGACGAAGCCCTCGCGCGCCTCGGTCACGTGGACATCCTCGTGAACAACGCCGGCGGCTCCCGGCCCACCGCGGTGGACTCCCCCGACGGCGTGTGGGACGAGTCGTTCGCGATCAACTTCAGCGCCGTCCGCAAGCTCGCNCAGGCGTTCCTGCCCGGCATGATCGAGCGTCGCTGGGGCCGGATCATCAACGTCACCGGAACGTCGGAGCCGGGAGGCACCAACGCGGCGGGGCCGGCCAAGGCCGCCGTGCACGCGTGGGCGAAGGCGCTCTCTCGCGACGTGGGCCGTCACGGCGTCACCGTGAACTGCCTCGCCCCCGGACGGATCCACAGCGAGCAGATCGATGAGCGACTGCATCCCACGCGCGAGAGCCAGGAGCAGTTCTCGCGCCAGATTCCGCTCGGCTACTTCGGCGATCCCTCCGACATGGCGTACCTGGTCGCGTTCCTCTGTTCGCCCAAGGCGCGCTACATCTCCGGCGAGCGCATCCACGTGGACGGGGGCCTGCACCGCGCGATCTGAGGAACGCCGACTCCGCGCGCGGCCGCGATCTCAGCGAGCTTTGCGGAACGCGCGCTCGAAGCCGGGAAGCGCGCGCACGACGGTGTCGCGCTCCACCGTGAGCGAGATGCGGATGTGGCCCGGCATCCCGAAGCCGGAGCCCGGCACCGTGAGCACGCCTTCGTCGGCGAGCANGCGGACGAAGGCCACGTCGTCGTCGATGGGCGTGCGGGGGAACACGTAGAAGGCGCCCTGGGGCTTCACGCACTGGTAGCCGATGCGAGTGAGGCCCTCGTACATCAGGTCGCGCTTCTCGCGATACGGCCCGACGTCGATCACCTGGTCGCCCACCTCGGCCACGACCCACTGCCACAGCGCCGGCGCGTTGACGAAGCCGAGGACACGGCTCGTGAACGAGCAGGCCTCGAAGAGCTCGGCCGCCTCCGCCATGCGCGGGGAGAAGGCCAGGTAGCCGATGCGCTCGCCGGGGATCGCCAGCGACTTCGACCACGACGTCGCGACGATCGAGCGGGTCACGAGCGGCGGCACCTCGGGCACTTTCACGTCGTCGAAGACGAGGGCCTTGTAGGGCTCGTCGCTGATGAGGACGATCGGCCGCGCCGTGCGAGCGAGCAGCTTCTCGATCTCGACGAACGTCGAGGCGGGATAGATGACGCCGCTCGGGTTGTTCGGCGAGTTGACCAGGATCGCTCGCGTCTTCGGCGTGATGGCGGCCTCGAGCTTCGCGAGGTCGGGCGTGAGGTCGGCCCTGGGCTGGACGACCACGAGCCGCCCGCCGTGGTTCTCGGCGTAGAACGTGTACTCGGCGAAGAACGGCGCCACCGTGATGACCTCGTCGCCGGGATCGAGCAAGGCTTTCAGCACGGTGTTGAGCGCGGCGCCGGCGCCCACCGTCATGAGCACGTGACTGGCGGTGTAGGGAAGCCCGGTGGCCTGGCGCAGGCGCGTGGCCACGGCCTCGCGNACGCGCGGATGGCCCGCGTTCGGCATGTAGGCGTGCAGATGGGGCGCGTCACTGTCGAGCACGCGCCGGGCGGCGGCCAGGACGGCCGGCGGCGGCTCGATCTCGGGATTACCCAGCGTGAAGTCGAAGACCTTGTCGGCGCCGCGCTCTTGCTTGAGCCGGGCGCCCTCTTCGAACATGCGGCGGATCCACGACGCTTTCGTCAGATTCTCGGCGACGGCCCTGGAGATGATCACGGCGGGAGTATAGTCCACGCGTGGCGGTACCGGACGTGGGCCGCGGAAGCGATGGGACGGCGTGGGACGGTGGGCCAACGAGGAGGCGGCGATGAGGCTCGCGGGCAAGGTAGCGTTGATCAGTGGCGGCGCGCGAGGAATGGGAGCGGNGGAAGCGCGGCTCTTCGCTCAGGAAGGCGCGCGCATCGTCATCGGCGACATCCTCGAGGGCGAGGGGGCGGCGGTGGCGGCGGGGATCGGCGCCAAGGGTGGCGAGGCGGTCTTCGTCCGGCTCGACGTCACCAGCGAGAGCGACTGGGAGCGTGCCGTCGCGACGGCCGAGCGTCGCTTCGGAAAGCTGGACGTGCTCGTCAACAACGCGGGCATCGGCGGGGCCGGCCGGCTCGAGGACACGACGGAGGCGGACTGGGATCGCGTGATGGACGTGAACGCCAAGGGCGTCTTCCTCGGCACGAAGGCGGCCATCCCGGCGCTCCGGCGCGCCGGCGGTGGATCGATCGTCAACATCTCGTCGCAGCTCGGCCTCGTCGGCATGGACGACAGCAGCCCGCAGTACCAGGCGTCGAAGGGCGCGGTCCGGCTGCTGACGAAGCTCACCGCGGTGCAATACGCCAGGGAGCACATCCGGGTGAACTCGGTGCATCCCGGGCCGGTCGTCACGCCGATGACGGAGCGGCGTCGCGCCGATCCGGAGGTCTACAAGCGCATGGTCTCGCGGATCCCGCTCGGGCGATACGGCGAGCCCGACGAGGTGGCCTACGGAGTGCTCTATCTCGCGTCCGACGAAGCGGCGTTCGTGACCGGCAGCGAGCTGGTGATCGATGGTGGGTGGACGGCCCAGTGACCCCGGCGCTGGCGGCCCACCGCAGCGGAAGCGGGCCGGACCTCGTACTCTTTCACGGCGGCATGGGATCGTGGAAGCACTGGGTCCGGAACATCGAGCCGCTCGCAACGCGGTTCACCGTGCACGCGCTCGATCATCCGGCGTACGGCGCCTCGGCGCCCGTCCCGCGCGAGACGACCGGCGCCGCGTACCTCGACCTCGTGCACGAGCGGTTCGTCGAGATGTTTCCCGGNGATGGACCGCTGAGGCTGGCCGGGTTCTCGTTCGGCGGCGCCATCGCCACGAACCTGGCCCGGCGGTTATCGCGCCGGGTGACACACCTGTGCCTGATCTCGCCCGGCGGCTTCCCCACGCGGCGCTTCGGCGACCGGCCGACGGAGAGCTACAAGGAGGCGGGCGACGACGAGAAGCGATTCCGCGAGGTCTGCCGCCACAACCTGCTCGTCAACATGCTGAGCGATCCCGCGAGCGTGAGCGAGGAGACCGTGGACATCCAGGTCGAGAACGTCCGCCGCACCCGCTTCAACAGCCGCAAGGTGAGCGGTGGGGGAACGCTGCTGGGCGACCTCGCCGCGCTCTCCTGCCGGATCCGGCTGCTCTGGGGCGAGCGCGACGACTCTCCGTTCCGGCCCGCCCAGCTCTTGATCGGCGAGATTCGCGCCGCCGTCGGCACGCTCGACCTGCACCGGATTCCCCGCGCCGGCCACTGGTCGGCGTACGAGAACGCCGCCAGAGGTCAATCGCCTGCTGCTGGAGTTCTTTTCGGGCTAAGCGTCCGGCCGGTACTGAGACTTCCCGAAGCCGCCGACGAAGTCCGGCAGCCTCGTGTGCCCGAGCATCTGTCGCACGGCCTGCGACTCGCCGAGATGGAACCAGTAGTGATAAGTCGTGCGGTGGAGCTTCGTGCCCGGCGTCTCCTTCGAGGACTCGCGCCTCCAGCGCCTCATGAGCATCGTGCCGGTGAGGCTGTCGAGATACGGATCGGCGGCCCTGGTGACGGCCCGCCACCATGCCCACGCCTCGTCGAGCGGCGGCACGGCGAGCGGCTTGCCGTAACCGAACTGCTTCACCTCGGGCACCACGGTCTCACCCTGGGCGCGCTCGAGCCAGTAGAGCTGCTCCTGCCATGCGAGGTGGCCGATCATCCACGCGATCGGATTGATCGGGCCAAACCGCCGGGCGGCTTCCTCGGCGGTGACGGCCTTGAGCCCGCGGAGCCATTCACTCCTGGTGAACCGGAGCTGTGTCACCAGCGGATGGATCATCGACCGTCCAACGTCATCGACCGTCGAGCGTTTTCTTCATGACCGCGGCGGCCTGGTCGATCATCGCGCGAATTTCACCCGCGAGCTCGTTGGGCAACAGGTCGGCGATCCAGACGAGTCGGCAGCGTCGCGCCCCGTCGGCGAGGACCTGCACCGACGCGTTGTGGTGCGTGAGCCGTCCGCCCCGCGCCGACCAGGCCAGCCGGCGCGCGTCGTCGTCGACGTCGACGATCAGCTCACGGACCACCATGCCGTTGCCGAACGTGACGACCCGGGCGCCTTCTTCGAGGCGCGTGTCGACGACGAACCCCGGCACGAGGCGATGGTGCAGCGCGCCGACGTCGCGAACCGCGGCCCAGACGTTCTCGGCGCTGCTCTCGAGCAGGATTTCCTTGCGGATGCTGGCCATGATGACCTCCTCCCTTCGGAGGTCATCCTAAGCGGCGCGCGCAGAGCCGGTCTTGGAGAATCTTGCGATCGCCCCGGGCAGCCCGGCGGAAGCCNCCGGGCGAGANNCCGGCGGCGCGGTGGAAGGTGCGCACGAAGTTCGAGACGTCGCCGAAGCCGACGTCGAGCGCGACGTCCGTGATCGATCGAGCGTCGCCGGCCAGGAGGCTTGCCGCGCGGCGGAGCCGGCAGCGGACCAGATACTGGTGCGGAGTCACGCCGAGGACGCTGGCGAAGATTCTCAGGAAGTGAAACGGGCTCAGCCCGGCCGCGCTCGCCACCGCCTCGAGATCGATGACCTCGTGCGCGTGAGCATCGATCCACAGCGCCGCGTCGACCGCGCGGCGGCGATCACGAGCCGGTGCGGGCGTGTACCTCCGCTCCGTCCCCGCGACCACGTCGACGACGCGGGCGGTGAGCCACATGCCGACTTCGTCGAGGCCGACGTCGCTCCGCCCCTCGACGACCGCTTGGGCCAGCTCGCCGAGCACGATCAGCTCGGACAGCGGTGGGACGCCACCTGTCAGCCAGACGTCGGCCCGGTCACCGATCGCTTCGACCAGTGCCGGCGTCAAGTGAAACGACAGGCATTCGTCGGCGTGAGCGTGGTCGTGCGTGCACGTGTACTCGTCGCCGGGATGGCCGATCAGGATCGAGCCGGCGACGAGCTCGAACGACTCGCCCCTGGTGCGATAGCCGAAGCTGCCGCGGCGCACGTAGGAGACAGAGAAGCCGCCGTGAACCTCGACGAACGGCTCGGCACCCGGGGCGACGGTGCAGCGGCGGTCGACCACTGAGATCGATCCGCGCCGCAGCGTCGCCGTGGTCATCAGCGTTGAAACCCCGGTGCCGAGCGCCCGTGAAAACTGCTCGCAGCCCGGGGTGTTACTTCATCGGCGAAAACGCGGTCGGGCGCAGGAGCGTGACGGTCACCTGCTGCACGATCGGGCCGTTCTTCTCGCTGTCGGCGAACACGCGGGCCCGCTCGGGGTCCTTGGCGAACCCGTCGAACTTGGCCACGCGCTCGTCCAGGCTCGGCCAGGCCAGCATGTAGATGAGCTGGTGATCGTTGCCGCCGATCACGTTCGTCCAGTAGCCCACCTGCCGGAAGCCGTGCTTCTTGAACGCTTCGCAGGTGAAGCCGCCGAAGCGATCACTGATGTTNGTGATCTTCTGCGGCATGGCCTGGTACTCGCGCAGCTCGAAGAAGTACGGCGCGCGGCTCGCCGCGTCCGGCCCGTAGGGCTCGCCCCGGTCGAGCTGGGAATACGCGGTTGGCTCCATCAGCTGGTTGTACACGCGGTTGACCAGCGGCCCGTCCTTCTGGGTCTCCGCCCACTTCTTGGCCCGCTCGGGATCGGCGCGCCAGGCGGCGTTCTTCTTGGCGCGCTCCTCGAGGCTTTCCCAGCCCCACATGTAGACGATCTGGTTGCTCTTCTCACCGACCAGGGGCGTCCAGAAGCCGATCAGGCGGAACCCGTACTCCTTCCACTTGTGCACCGTGAAGCTTCCGAAGCGGTCGAGGAGCGCGGGCAGNTTGCTGGCAGCGACGTCGTAGCGACGCAGCTCATAGAGCATGACTCTCACCTCACGAAGGGCGATTGGAGGGCGCTAGGATACCACCGCCGGCATTCCGAATCGCGTGCCACACGCGCTCGGGCGTGGCCGGCATCTCGATGTGCTCGACGCCCAGCTCGGCCAGCGCGTCGCAGATCGCGTTCACGACCGCGCCGAGCGCCGGCGTGGTCCCGCCTTCGCCGCCGCCGCGCAGGCCGAGCGGATGGGACGTCGAGGGCACCTCGCTGATCTCCGTCGTGAACGGGGGCAGCATGTCGGCGCGCGGCACGGCGTAGTCCATCAGCGTCGCCGACAGCAGCTGACCCGAGTCGGCGTCGTAGTGGCAATGTTCCCACAGCGCCTGCCCGACGCCCTGAGCGATGCCGCCGTGCGTCTGGCCGTGGAGGATCATCGGATTGACGGCCCGGCCGCAGTCGTCCACCGTGGTGTAGCGCACGACCTCGACCACGCCCGTCTCGGGATCGACTTCGACCTCGCACACCGCGCAGCCGTAGGGAAAGGACGGCAGGGGATTGGTCTCGTCGCTCAGCCCGTCCAGCGGCGCCTGGGCGGCGGCCTCGTAGAGATCGACGGAGCGATCGGTGCCCTTCACGCGGAACCGTCGCGCGACGAACTCGACGTCGGCCTCGGCCGCCTCGAGCATCTTCGCCGCGATGCGCGTGCCCTTCTCCACGATCTGATCGGACGCCTTCGCCATCACGATCGCGGCCAGGCGCAGCGCGCGCGCGGAATGGGCGCCGCCACCGGTCACGGTGACGTCGGTGTCGCCGGTGACCAGGCGCACCTCGGCCAGCTCCACGCCGAGCCACTCGACCAGGAGCTGAGCGAAGCTCGTCGCGTGGCCCTGGCCGGACGAAAGCGTGCCCAGCACCAGGTCGACGCGCCCCTCGGGATGCACGGTGATGTGGGCGCGCTCACGCGGAAAGCCCGTGTTCAGCTCGAGGTAGTTGGCCACGCCGATGCCGCGATAACGGCCGCGCCGGCGCGCCTCGGCCCGGCGGCTCTCGAACCCCGTCCAATCCGCGAGGGCCAGCGTGCGATCGAGCGCGGCCCGGTAATCGCCGCTGTCGTAGACCACGCCGAAGCCGTTGCGGTAGGGCATCGCGCTGGCAGGCACGAGGTTCTTTCGACGGAGCTCGACGCGATCGAAGCCGTGACGGCGGGCGGCGAGGTCGATCAGCCGCTCCATGACGAACATGACCTCGGGGCGTCCCGCGCTGCGGTAGGGCGTGGTCGGCGACGTGTTGGTGACGACCGCGCGCCCGCGCATCGACACCGCCGGCACGTGATAGACCGTGCTCGAGATCGCCATGCCCTTGTTGAGGGGATGAAACGAGACGGCGTGGGCGCCGACGTTGCTGGTGTTGACGCCGCGAAACCCGAGGAAGGTGCCCTCGGCGTCGAGGGCCAGCTCGGCGTGCGAGACGAGGTCGCGGCCGTGATAGTCGGCGAGGAACGCTTCCCGCCGTTCGCCCGTCCACTTGACGGGCCGGCCGAGCCGCCGCGCCGCCCAGGCGACCAGCGCGAACTCCGGATAGCAGCTATTGCGCGTCCCGAAGTTCCCACCTACCTCGCGCGCGATCACGCGCACCGCGCTCTCCGGGACGCCGAGCGCGCCGGCCACGCCGGTCCGGGTCCTGCCCAGGCCCCCGGCGCCCGCATATATATGGTAGCGGCCGTTTTCGGGGTCCCAGGCTCCGACCGCCGCCCGGGGCTCCATCGTCACGCCGGTGACCCGATGGATCCACGTCTCGAGCCTCACGACGTGGGCGGCTCGCGAGAACGCGAGGTCGGCAGCCGCCGGATCGCCCACCTGCGCATCGACGCACAGGTTCGATGCGGTCCCGTCGTACAGACGCTCCGCGCCGGGCGCCGCCGCGACGGTACTGGCGGTCACCGCGGGCAGCGGAGTCCACTCGACCACCATGCGCTCGGCGCCGTCGCGCGCCGCCGCCGGCGTGTCGGCAATGACGATGGCCACGATCTCACCCACGAAGCGCGCGCGGTCGGCGGCGATCGGCGGATGCGGAGCGATGAAGGCCACGGCCTCACTCCGGATCATGTCCTCGTGAGGATTCCCCGGCATCGGGCTGTGCGTGAGCGGCTTCACGCCGTCGCTGGCGGCGTCCGCTCCGGTGAGCACCGCGATCACGCCGAGCGTGGCGAGCGCGGCCGCCGTGTCGACGCTCCGGATGAGCGCGTGAGCGTGGGGCGAGCGCACGAAGCACGCGTAGGCCTGGCCGTCGAGGTTGACGTCGTCGCTGTAGCAGCCGCCGCCCACGAGCAGGCGGGCGTCCTCTTTGCGCAGGACCGGCTTGCCGAATCCTTCCCGGGCCGTGCGGGTTCGCGACTGGAGAAAGGACATGGTCGCCGACAGAGTCTACGATGCCCGGCTCGGGTTCGCATGCCGGGAATCTATTCCGCCCGCCGAGCATCGCTCTCCGGCAGGGCTCTAATGACTACGCGCGCAACAGCGCCGTCGGCTATAACGATCCTGAGGGTGTGCATGAATCTCATTCCCCGCCGTCCGCCGGACTTGTCGTGGCGGAAGTGTTGATGACCGCCCCGGGCCGTCGTCGTCTCTTGGTAGCAGGCCTCATGAGCCTTGTGTGTCCGCTGCTCATCACAATCGCCACCGGTGATACACGCCTGCAATCTGCGGCCCCTCAGGATCTGTCGATTCAGGACTCCATTCCACGCCGAGCCGGTGAGCGCGTCATCCTCTTCAACAAACGGCTGGAGGCTGATTGGGTGGTCGCGCTCACGAACCTACCGTACGAAGAGACACGCCCGAAAATCCGTGACCTTATCGACCAGGCCTTTGGCATCGCCTCGGAAAACGAGATCAAGGCGAGGGTCGACGTGAACCGGCCGTTTGAGCGAAGGCCACAGGAGCCATTATTCGGGGATGGAGCGATCGATTTCCACGCCATTGGCGCCCCCGTTTCGGAAGGCCGTGAATGGCGGATTCAGACCAAGCCCTACAATAAATCGTGG
>JGI25385J37094_10000304_pt1 | contig 12307 bp, 13 predicted proteins | sample GraSoi013_1_40cm_FD_37094 | JGI IMG/M metagenome (IMG submission 37094) | reverse complement strand
GACCGCCTCGACGAGCCGATCCGGCAGCACCACCACGTTGAGCACGGCGAGGGCCAGCGTGACGCTGTGGGCCAGGGTGAAGGCGGTGATGATCTTGAGCAACGAGAACCAGCCGCCGGCGCGCAGGAGGAGCCCGAGCAGGAAGAGCAGGTGGTCGTAGCCGCTCAGGATGTGCTCGACGCCGAGGAGAAAAAAACTCAGCGTCCCGCGGCCGCCTTCGCCGGCGCCATCCACCGTCACGCGGGTCTCGCGCGTNTCGGGAGTGAACGCGAACTGCCCGCCGAAGCCCGGCGCCGCGATCCGGGCGAGCGTGTGGTAGTCGGCGCCGAGGACGTCGAAGAGGTCGTCGCGGATCAGGAGGTCGCGGACCGGGCCGGCGCAGGCGAAGTCCACGACGAGGGTGACGCTCGCACCGTGCGGCGAGGGCGGCGAGAGGGAGCCGGGCCCGGCCTTGCAGCGTCTTCCCTCGACGACCAGCGTGACCTTGTCGTGGATCACGCCGAGGAGCCGGTCCCGGCTGGCGGCCTGGCCAGCGCGGGCGAGCAGGAGCTCCTGAGCCACTTCGGGCGGCAACGCCGACGGCCAGAGCGTCAGGCTGTACCGGATGCTCTCCCGGCCGATCGCGATTGAGGCGAAGCCGGTGCTGCCGCCGCTGTGGGGGAAGGCGGGGCTCATGGCGGCACCGGCCGTAACGAGGGCGACGCCGGCGGCGAGCGCCCACCGCGCAATCATCGGCGTCCTCGAGGCGCGAGAGCGCTTCGGGCCGCGCGTTCCTGATCGGAGTTACCCCCGACGGTCTGAATCAGTGCCAGCAAATTGTCGATCTGATAGTTGGGAATGGTGGCCACGGTAGAACTTCCGACGACCAGCACATACCGGCTCACCGTGTCCGGCGCGATGTCGCCGACCGCGTACTGGACGAGCGGTTGCGTATCGTTCGGCCGATAGACCAGGATGAGTGTCTCGGGCGTGGTGACTCCGTAGTCCACCGTGGGCGTCTTGAGGGCGAATTGTCGCTCGATACGCGTCCGGCCGAACGCCGCAAACGCGCGCTCGATGCGCGCCGCCATGGCCGGGTCGGCGTTGTGCGCGTGGGCGCCCTCCGATCCCGTGTGGACGCCGTGATAGAACCAGGCGCCGGCCGCGTCGCGCTCGAAGCGATAGAGCGTCCCGGCGTTCGCGACCTCGATCGCGCCGAGCTGGTCCACCGGCACGGGGAGCAGCATCCGCGGGTCGGCATCGCCGTCGCGCCCCGACGTGGAGCGGCCGAGATCGGTGTGCTCGATGACCGCGATCGTCCCGACCAGCACGAAGAACACGAGCCAGACGGCCGCGAGCCTCGGGCGGATCCCGCCCCCGCTCACCGCTGCCGCCACCACACCGCGGTGCCCACCACGGCCAGCAGAGCGGGAATGAGGACCACGGAAAGAAAGAACGTGCCCTTCATCTGGCGGTTGGTGAGATTGACCCGGGGCAGGTCGTGGGTGCGCGGCGGGATACCGATCAGGTTTTCCTGGGCGGCCAGGTAGTTCACCGTGTTGAGGAAGAGGGTCCCATTGCCCATGATGTGGAAGAAGGAGTTGGTGGCGAAATCCGAGTCGCCCACCACGGCGATTCGGGATCGGCCCGCGACGACGGCGGGCGCACCTTTGGTACCGCGCTTGGCCACGCCGCTGCGGCGCTCCTGTGGCCCGAAGGAGATCGCGGTGGCGCTGTCGGGCGTGACCGGGCGCCGGAGGGCGAGCACCATCAGGGTGTTCGGCCCGGGCACGTCGTGGTCCTTGTTGAACTCCACGCGGTTGCGATTGGTCTGTCCCCAGCTGTTCTTCGACGAATTGACGATCGGAGTCACCGACGTCCCCGGCACGCGCTCGGGCGTGGGCGAGAGCGAGCGCACGCCGGGGAAGAACGTCAGGGGCAGGTCACGGGTCACCTGATGCCGGTTGTAGTCGCTGACCGCGGGGGCGGAGACATCCGCCCAGAAATGGCTCGCCTCGTCGATGACGATGTCGTCGTCCAGCACGACGCCGTACTCTCGAATCACGGGCTCGAGCTCGGTCCGCACGAACGGATCGAGCATGAAGAACGCGTTGCCGCCTTTCGAGAGATAGGCTCGCACCGCCCCCACCTCCATCGACAGCAGCGCCACTTTCGGCCCCGCCACGACCAGCACCGCGCAGCGGGAGAGGGGATCTCCGCCTTGCAACAACGCGACCTTCTCCACCTTGTAGTTCAGGTTTTCCAGACCGTGGCGGGCCTTGCCTATTCCGTGGCGCTCGTGCAGCACGTACTTGGCGCCCAGGCCGTGCGTATGACCGGGCGCCCCTTCCATGTGATCGTGGGATTCCAGGCTGAACGGATCGGCCTCGCCGTGGCCGGCGAGGAAGCACACGAGCTGGGTGGCGTCCCGCGAGACGCGCAGGATCCCGTTGGCGATATCGGTCTCGCTGTCGCCGCTCACCTGGAGCTTGCGGCCCTCGCTCTCCATGACCGCCGTCCCCGCGAACTGCACGCCAAGCATCCGGGCCTGGGCGGGCTTGAGCATGGGATCGTAGAACTCGACGGTGACGAACCTCGTCTGCCTGGCGATCAGCTCGTAGAGCTCGACCGTCTCCCGCATCATCGGATCGTGGAAGAAGACGATGTGGACTGGTTTGTCCAGTCGCTTCAACATGGTCACCGTGGGCGACGACAAGGAGTACAGCCGCGCCTGAGTCAGATCGAACCGGAGCGGATAGAGCACCGAGAGGTAGGCCATGGCGATCAGCACGCCGACCACGCCCAGGGTGTAGAGCGCGATCTCGCCCCGGCGCCGCCGCATGACCTCGCCCAGCTCGGTGCGCAGGGCAAACGCGCCCCAGGCCGAAAGCAGGACCCCCGCGCCGACGAGCACGACGGTCCACACGACGGTCTCCAGGAGGATCCCGTGGACCGCGAGCGCCATCCCGAGCAAGGCGACGCCCGACAAGAGAATCAGTCCGGGGCGGGAGGAGCGGGTCACCTCAGCGCCGCCACTGGAGATAACTGGCATTGAGGGTCAAGGCGATCGCGCCGACGACCAGATAGAACGTCACGGCCTCGGTGCGCACGAGCCCCCGGATGAAATCGGCAAAATGCAGGGCGAAGGACAGATACCCGAACAGGCTGCGCAAGACGTAGGACGTCTGGAAATTCTGCAGATGGCCGACGAACCAGAAGCCCAGCAACACCGAGGCCGTGATCAGGGCCGCGACGATCTGGTTTTGCGTCAAGGACGAGAAGAACTGGCCAACGGCCAGGCAGGCCATGCCGAGCAGCACGAACCCGACGTAGCCAGAGAGGACCGTCGTCGTCTCGGGGGTGCCGAACAGGTACAGGGGCACGAGGTCGATCAGCGTGCCGACGGTCATCAGCAGCAGCATGGTGACCGCGCCGAAGTATTTGCCCAGCACGATCTGCCAGGGCGTGAGCGGAAGCGCCAGCAGCAGCTCCATCGTGCGGGCGCTGTACTCGGCGGAGAACAGCCGCATCGAGACCACGGGAATCAGCGTCAGCAGCAGGACGCCCATGTTCTGAAACGTCTCGGCCATCGTGGCCTCACCGGTCAAGAAAATGTTGTACAGAAAGAAATAGCCCGTCCCCAAGAGGAACACCGCGACCACGTAGTAGGCGATCGGGGAGCGGAAGTAGGTCGACAACTCCTTCTGATAGACAGCCAGCGTGCCGCTCACGCCGCCTCCCCCGGGAGGGAGGCCTCCTTCACATATTTCAGGAAAATGTTCTCCAGCGTCGGCTGCTGCCGCTCCAGTCGGTGCAAATCCCAGCGGCTGGCCACGGCCCGTGCGATGAGAGCCTCCACCCCGTCCCGCGCATCCACCTGGCAATCCACGGTGAGCACGGCGTGATCGCCGGGGGAGGCGTGAATTTCCAGGGAGCTCACCCCTTCCACCGACAGCAACGCCTCGCGCAACGCCTGTGCCGGCGCGGTGACCTGCAACGTCACCCGATTGGTCTGTTCCACCGCCCGCTCGAGCCCGCTCGGCGAATCGATGGCCAACAGCCGCCCATGGTTGATGATGGCGACACGACGGCAGATCAGGGTCACCTCGGACAGGATGTGCGTGCTCAGCAGGACCGCGTGATCCGCTCCGAATGAGCGGATGACTTCACGGGTTTCCTGGATCTGGCCCGGATCCAGCCCGGCCGTCGGTTCGTCCAGCAGCAGCACTTCCGGTTTGCCGAGCAGGGCCTGGGCCAGCCCCAAACGTTGCCGGTATCCCCTCGAGAGCTTGTAGACCTCGTGCCGGTAGACGGCTTCGAGCCGACAGGCCACCGTCACCCGCTCGAGCTCGACGGGGATGGCGGCGCGACGCACCCCCTTCACCTTGGCCACGAAACGCAGATAGGCCGACACGTCGAGCGTGTCGTAGAGCGGGGGATGCTCGGGCAGATAGCCGATCTGCCGAGCCGCGTCGGCGTTCTGGGTGGCCATGTCATAGCCGGCCACGGTCACCCGTCCGAACGTGGCCACGGTGACCCCGGCGATCATCCGCATCGTGGTGGTCTTGCCGGCGCCGTTCGGACCCAGAAACCCGACGATTTCACCCTTCCCCACCGTGAAGGAGAGGTCGTGGATGATGGCCTTGGAGCCGTAGCGCTTCGAGACCGACTCGAGCACGATCACCGCGGGCGAGGAACTCACGATGCGGGCAACTCGGAGGCCCCCCGCAGCGGGGGGCCTCCCTGAAGCGGAGTGAACGACGTCCTACCTATACCATTTACCGCCCTTTGCGGCGAACTGATCCTGATCGTGGGCGAAGAAGATCTCCGCGTTCTCGAGGTCGCGGATCATCTTCAGCCTGTTGATGGAGTTGTTATAGTCCTTGACGCTGTAGTTGAGCCCGGCGGGATAGCCTTCCAGGTTCTCCTTCATCCANATCGCGTCTTGCGACAGGACGAGCGTCTGCCCGCTGCCCAGCTTGACCTTCACCGACTGATGGCCGAGCGTGTGGCCCGGCGTGCTGAGGACCGTCACGGTGCCGTCGCCGAACAGGTCGTAATCGCCCTCGAGTTCGAGATAGTTGAAATCGCGGGCGGGACCGTCAAAGTCCGCCATCACGAACACGCCGCCTTCCCGCTGGAACTTCTCCGGCCACCACGCCTGATAGAGCTCCTTCTTCTGGATCACGTGGACCGCCTTCGGAAAGAGCTTGATGTTGCCGATGTGGTCCAGGTGAGCGTGTGAGGTGATCACGGCCTTCACCTTGTCCGCCGAGTACCCGAGCTTCTTCAGCTGCATGTCGATGACGTCGTCGCGCTTCTGGCTGGGCTTGAGGAAGTCGCAGTTGCCCGCCACCCAATGGCTCTTGCACGCGCCGTCGGAAACCGCGGCGTTGTTGCCCGTGTCGAAGACGACCAGGCCCTTCGGGTGGTCGATGACCCACATGCTGATCGGAATCGTGATGTCGCGCGCCTTCTCCTTCGGGATAGACGGGATCAGCCCCTGGATGTTGAACGGGCCGAACATGCCGCTGGTGGTCCAGAACACCTTCACCTGCGCGANTGCCGCAGACGGGACGATGCACAGCATGCCNAGCACCACCGCGGCGATCCCTAGCTTTCTCATGGCGTCGTCTCCTCAGTCGTGGTTCGTGGTCGTACGCACCCTTGTGCCCGACCTCTCGACCCACTGGCGCGCGCGAACATAGCGCGACGTCTTCCTACATGTCAAGAACAAGGACGTCCGTGCGTGTGCGGGTGTCTCGACCCCCTTCCCCCGACGGCCGGGTCATGGAAGAACCCTCAGCGCGGACGCAGTATCGTCACGTCGGGAAATTCTGTCAAGTGCCGGGATCGTCNGGGGACGGAGCGGAGGAGCGAAGAGTGGGTGCGCCGCTCAGCGGGCCGGTTCGCTCGGGGCCGCCGCCTTCGGCTCGGCGTGCCGCGTCGGAGCCTTGTGGGGCGGAGGTCCACCCCAGCTCACGGCCAGCCCGAAGCCGAGCCAGCCGTTGACCTCCCTGAAGCCGCCGTCACTGCCGCCGAGCGGCGGGTTAGGCGTGCTCCAGCCGGCGAGGCCCACGCGACCGGTTGAGGTCGGCGTTTCGATCGGGACCGAGAACTGGGTGAAGAAGGCCGGGTCATAGAGGATGCGAACGCTTCCGAGGGGGTAGTTGTCGTCGCTTGGCTGCGTCGCCTCGTACTGGAGGCTCGGGAGGGTCGCCCGCTGGGGACTCGGTGCCTTGACCCCGATGCTCGCGTCCTGTGCAAACGTCGGAGCGAAGGCGAGAGTCACCGCTGCCACGGTGGCGAGGACGGCTAGGCGTTTCATGGACGAGCTCAGGCAGCATAGGAAATGCCAACCCGGTTGGGACTGAGGACGGTCGGAAAAACGCGGGGTAGCCGCTCAAGTGCTCACCTCGATGCGATGGGGGTGACTCGATCTGGAACAAAGGTCGGTGACGGCGTGGCACCGGAGTGCCGAAGCGGTCGTCGCTGACGAAACCCCTCTTACCCACAGGGTTATCCACCAGGGTGAATAGCTGGGATTCACCCCCTGGTTGGAGCGACGGTTCCGATCGTTCGCACGAGCTCCTCGGGATCGACAGGCTTCATCAGATAGGCGTCGAAGTCGGATCCAGGGCCGCGCTGATAGTCCCGAGGCTGCCCAAAGCCGGTGAGCGCGAGCAGATGCATCTCCGGTCCCCGCGACGACGCTCGTAGCCGGCGGGCAACCTCGTAGCCGTCCATTCCGGGCAGCCCGGTGTCGATGAGGACGACCTCGGGCCAGCCGCTCTCCGCGAGGTCGAGGGCCCGGTGACCGTCCTCCGCGACCTCCACCTCGTCGCCCGCCAGCTCGAGCGTGAGGCGAAGCATCTGTCGTGCTGCGGGGTTGTCGTCGACGATCAGGATCCGGTGACGCTGGCTCGCCGGAGGTCTGGCAACGTCTTCGGCCGGCGCGGGGGCGATCCGAGGCAGCCGGACGACAAATTCGCTGCCGCGGCCAGGCCCGTCGCTCGACGCCTCGACCCGTCCACCATGCAGGCCCACCAGGCGGCGGACCAGCGTCAGGCCGACGCCAAGCCCCTCTTGCTTGGCGCGATCGAGCCCACGCTCGCTCCTGGACGAACAGGTCGAAGATGCGTGGGAGGAGCCCGACGGGGATGCCGATGCCGGTGTCCGCCACGCGGACGACTGCCTCATCCCCCTCGCCCCTGACGCGCACACGGATCGTGCCGCCCGGCGGCGTGTACTTCGCCGCGTTCGCGAGCAGGTTCGAGACGATCTGGTCGAGTCGGGTCGGGTCGGCATGCGCCCACGCCGGCTCGGCCTGGACGTCGACGATGTGGCGTTCGAGCCGCCCCGTGCCCGCCAACACGCTCACGCACCGCTGGACGCTGGTCGCCAGGTTCAGCGGCTGACAGGACAGGACGATCTTTCCGCTGGCGACGTGAGCGACGTCGAGGAGGTCGTCGACCAGTCGGCTGAGATGCGTGATCTGGTGGCGGATGGCCCCCCGGGCACGCACCGCGAAGTCCTCCTGGCTCTCGATGCGATCGAGGACGCTCACGGCGCTGATGATGATGGCGAGGGGGTTGCGCAGCTCGTAACCGAGCATGGCGAGGAACTCGTCCTTGGCCCGGCCGGCGCCCTCCGCCTCGGCCCGCGCCGCCTGCTCACGCGCGAGCAGATCCTCGCGATCGCGCTCGACCCGCCGGCGCTCCTCGACGAGCGCGGCGGCCGACAAGATCATGACGGACACCGTGCCCATGAAGCTCTGCAACAGAAGGAGCGATTCGTTTGCCGTGACGCCGGCGAAGGGTCCGGAGCCCCGGAGCATCGCCCAGATCGCGATTCCCGACAGCACGGCGATGAGCACCGCCGCCTCGCGCTGCCTGAACCGGAACGCGGCCCACAGGAGGGGAAGGGTGCAGAAGAACGTGAGCAGAAACGTCCTGAGTCCGAAGAAGACCACGCCTTCGCCGAACACGGCCAGTCCGACGAGGATCGTCACCAGGCAGAGGCACGCGGCCTCGAGGGGACGGCGGCGGACCAAGTCAGGCCGCGGGTTCTGGATCCACAGGATCAGGAGCGGGGCGACGATGAGGGCGCCGGTCATGTCGCCGAGCCACCAGGTCAGCCAGATGCGTCCCCAGTCGGCCCACGCGGCGTGGCCCGCGAGCGACAGGCTGGCGACGCCGGTCGTCGCGCCGACGATGGTCGACAGGACAGCGGCGAGCCCGGCGAACTTGAACACGTCCTGCGCGCGCTCGAACGTCCTGACACCGGTGCCGAATCGATTGACCAGGTAGGCGCCGAGGAGCCCTTCGAGGGTATTGCCCGTGGCGATCCCGAGCGACGTGGCCACCGAGCCCGCAGTGGAGATGTTCACCACGAACGCGCCTGCGAAGATCGCCGGCCAGCACTCGTAACCGAGCGTCAGGAAGGCCGCCAGGGCGATCCCCGTCGGCGGCCAGACGGCCGTGGCGCTGGCGTGGACGAAGGCGACGGAGAGCCCGACCTTGCCGGTGAGAACGTAGAGACCGAACAGCGCTGCCAGGAGGAGCGCGTTCCCAGAACGCCCAGTCATTCAATCCCCTGATCCGTCACAGCGATGCGACGTCAGCTCGCATCATGAAGAGCCGGACGGCGGGGACGCTACGCTGCTCTCAGATGGACGTCAAGCCAATTCAGCGGCTACTTATCCACGGATGTCCACCGACGAAACGCTCCGAAGCCGCGCTAGCTTCAGCCGCGCTAGCTTCCTTGCGCCGTCGGGCTCACCAGTCCCGCACGACCTTGGTATTCGACTCGGGACCGCGCCACGGCCTCGGCCACCATCCGGATCAGACGAGGCTCCTCGATCGGCTTGACGAGGTAGCCGTAGGCGCCGATCTCACGCGTCTCACGGATGAGCACGGGGTCATCGGCCGCAGTCACCATGATCACGGGGATGGTGGGATCCATCGCGCGGATACGCTTCAGGACTTCCACGCCGCTGAGGCCGCGCATCCTGATGTCGAGCAGCACGACGTCCGGACGCACGAGGCGGATCGCCATGAGCGCATCCGCGCCGTGCGAGGAGCGGTCCACCTGGTAGCCCAGCCCGACGAGGGACGCTTTGAGGCCCTCGAGAAACGCAATATCGTCGTCGACGATCAACAGTCTCGCCGTCATCTCAGCCATTCCACAGGGAAGTCCACGGGGCCGAGCATAGCCTTCGGGAGAAGTCGGCTTCAATCGGGTGTTTCCTTGAAGACGGGTACGGGAAACCACCCTAGAGGTGCCTTCCGTCCGGGCCGTTCGTCGGAACGACGCGTGTTTCCGTGCAGGGTTACGCGGCGTGGTATGTGTCGAGGCAAGGGAGGGGCGGCGGCGTGCCCGGGCTCGGGCGAGCGTACTTCGAGGTCCCCCACCTCCCGGCGGCCGACCGCTACGCGGTCAGCGTCTGGGACTAGACCTTCCTCGAGAGCGCCGGGCGCGGCGCGCTGCGATGAGACCCTGCCCCGCGCGCCGCCGGACTACTTGGCGCCGACAGCGGCGCGGATGCTGCCGAGGTGCTCGTTGACGTGGTTGATGAGGATCCGCTCCACGGCCTGCTGGGCGGTCATCGGCGGCATCCCGGCGAGGACGGTCCCGCTCCGGTCGAGCTCGGCGTCCGAGAGCCCGCGGACGATGCTCGCCGCCGTGGCGGCGTTCTTCTTGTGGAGCTCGAGGGTCTCGGCCTTCGTGCAGGTGGCGTGCTCGCGCGCGTGCTGGGCGTTCATCTCGTCGAGCTTCGCCATCGTGAAGTTCGGGAGGGACTGCCCGCTGGCGACGCTCTTGACGATGTTGGCGATGCCCGCGTGTCCCATGGCGACGTGATGCGCCACCACGCCGACCGTCCACTTCTCACCCGATGTCATTTTCTTCCATTCCGCGTCGCTCAGGCGCGCGACGATGTCGGCCACGGCCTTGCTGGCTTCCTCGAACTGCTTCGCGAGGGCTTCTGCGCGTGCTCCCATGTCGTCCTCCTCCTTCGATCGGTGAGACCCGCCTCGTGAGATCCGCCTCTATAGTAGCTGAGTGTCGCCGACAACGGGAGTGACGCAACCGACCCTCGTCATCCCGGGCCCAGGCGCGGATCGAGCGCATCGCGGAGCCCGTCGCCGAGCAGGTTGAACCCGAGCACGGCGAGCATGATCGCGGCGCCGGGGAAGAAGAAGGCCCACCACGCGCCGCTCGTGAAGTACTTGTAGGAATCCGCGAGCATCGCGCCCCACTCGGGCGTCGGCGGCTGGGCGCCGAGCCCGAGAAAGCCGAGCGCCGCGGATTCCAGGATGGCGAACGCGACCGAGAGCGTCGCCTGGACGATCAGCGGCGGCAGGCTGTTCGGGACGATGTGGCTCACAAGGACACGGCCCCCGCTCCCACCCAGGCTCCGCGCTGCGAGAACGAACTCCTGCTCGCGCAGCGTGAGCACGGCGCTGCGGCTCAGACGCGCGTACGCGGGGACCGACACGAGGCTGATCGCGAACAGCGAGTTGCGCAGGCCGGGGCCGATCATCGCCACGATGGCGATGGCCAGGAGCGTCGCCGGAAAGGCGAGGAGGATGTCCATACAGAACATCAGGACCAGGTCGACCTGACGACGGAGATAACCGGCCAGGAACCCGAGGAGCGAGCCGAGCGTCGCCGCGACGGCGACGGCGGTCACGGCGAGCCCGAGCGACACCCGGGTGGCGTGGACGATGCGCACGAGGATGTCGCGCCCGAGGGTGTCCGTGCCGAGCGGATGCGCCGCGGTCGGGGGCTTGAGCCGCAGCCCGAGATCCGCGTCGGTCCTGGCGTCGTAGTGGTGAACCGCGGGCGTGACGACCGCGATCAGGACGAACAGGCCGACGATGACGAGCCCGGCGCGCGCCACCGGACTCGCGGCGAGCCGGAGCCAGGCCGCGCTGGCCGGGCTCCGGCCGCCGCTCGTCACGGCGGCCGGGTGACCGACGGCGCCTTCGAGCGTCGCCATCAATCGTACCGGATGCGCGGATCCACCACGGCGTAGAGCAGGTCGGTGGTCAAGTTGACGACCACGACGATGACCGCGATGAACAGACTGGTCCCCTGCACGATGGCGTAGTCCCGGGCCTCGAGCGACTCGTAGACCCACAATCCGATCCCGGGCCACGAGAAGATCGTTTCGGTGAGGATCGCCCCCGCCAGCAGATGGCCGATTTGAAGTCCGACGACCGTCACGATGGGCAGGAGCGCGTTCCGAAGCGCGTGGCGCAGGATCACCGCCCGTTGCGACAGCCCCTTCGCCTCCGCCGTGCGTATGAACTCCCGGGACAGCACCTCGAGCATGCTGGCGCGCGTCATGCGCGCGACGATCGCCAGGGGAATCGTCGCGAGCGCCAGCGTGGGCAGGATCAGGTGGCGGAGCGCGTCGACCAGCACGCGCCAGTTCCCCTGCAGGGCGGCGTCGACGATGACGAAGTTCGTCCACGGCACGAAGGCGGCTCCGGTGTCGAGGCGGAAGCCGGTCGGCAGGACTCGGAGGGTGACGCCGAAGAACCACGCCAGCATGACACCGAGCCAGAAGATGGGCATCGAGACTCCGATGAGCGCCCCGAGCCGCGCGAGGCTGTCGACCACCGAGTTGCGCCACACGGCCGAGGCCACGCCGATCGGGATGCCGAGACCGACGGCCACGACGATCGCCGCCGNCGCGAGCTCGACGGTCGCGGGGAAACGCCGGAGCAGATCGGTGAGCACCGGGTCGCCCCGGACGATCGAGACTCCGAGGTCGCCGCGGATCACCCGGCCCACGTAGCGTACGTACTGCTCCCAGAGGGGGCGGTCGAGTCCGAGGCGGGCGCGGATCTCCGCCACCTTCTCGGGCGTCGCCCGCTCGCCCAGCATCGTCACGGCGGGATCGCCAGGAATCAGGTGGATAAAGCCGAAAACGAGGACGGAGACTCCCAGGAGGACGGGGATGGCCGTGAGGCCGCGCTGAAGAGCGTAGCGCCTCACGGCCGCCCCCGGCGCGGATCTCCGAGCGTTACTGGATCTCCACGGTGTCGAAGTACTCGGAGCCGGTCGGGTGGGGGACGTACCCCTTCACCCGCTTCGAGAAGGCGAGCGGCGGCCGGTTGTTCGCGATGAAGAGCCGTCCGACATCGTCGTGCAGCATCTGCTCGGCCTGGCGATAGAGCTTCGCCCGCTCCGCCTGACTCGTCAGCGTCTGCGCGCGGAGCAGGACCTCGGCGAGCGGTTTGTTCGCGTAGAAGCCATCGCGCGAGACGCCCGGCTGGCAGAAGAAGTAGCACAGGAAGTTGTCCGGGTCCCCGTTGTC
>JGI25385J37094_10000303_pt1 | contig 12326 bp, 9 predicted proteins | sample GraSoi013_1_40cm_FD_37094 | JGI IMG/M metagenome (IMG submission 37094) | reverse complement strand
TCGCCTGCTCTGTCATGAGCTGGCTCCGGCGTTGAATGGCGACCCGCCGCTGAACCTTACCGTCGAGATCGAAAGCTCCTGTACCTTCTTCGTCGGAATAGAGGAATACACCAACGTTATCAAATTGCACACTCCGGACGAAGGTGAGGAGCTCGTCGAAATCTCCGTCGCTTTCACCCGGGAAACCAACGATAAAAGAAGTCCGGAAGCCGGCATCCGGCATCAGTTTTCGAATCCCGTCAACCTGGCGTTCATACATGCTGCGGTGTCCGCCGCGCTTCATTAGCTCCAGCACACGCCGGCTCGCGTGTTGGTAAGGGATGTCGAAGTATTTACAGAGCCGCTCCTCTTCGGCAACGAGTCGAACGAGTTCTTCCGAGACCATATTCGGATAGCAATACAGAAAACGAATCCACTCGATTCCGTCGATTTTCGCCAGGTCGCGAAGCAGAGTCGTGATGCCGTTTCGAAGCCCGATATCCGCCCCGTAGGCCATTGTGTCTTGCGAGACGATGACGAGCTCCCGAACACCTTGTTCCGTCAGTCGCCATGATTCAGCCACTAAATCTCCAACCCTGCGGCTGCGGAAGCGGCCGCGAAAACTCGGAATCGCGCAGAACGTGCACACGTGGTCGCAGCCTTCGGAAATTTTCAAATACGCCAGGTATGCGGGCGTTGTCAGGATTCGAGGGATTGTTGGAACTTCCGTCGACGTGTACAGCGCGTCGATCGAAACATCTGGCGCCGGTTCCGAAGAATCCAACTGCACTGCCTCGAGCACACGGCCAAGTTCGTCGGGACCGAAAATAAAATCGATCTCGGGAATTTCCTTTTGGATCTCGCTGCGATACCGCTCCGCGAGACAACCCGCAACGACAAGCTTCTTACAATTTCCCCGGACCTTCAGTTCCGCCATCTCAAGGATCGTGTCAATGGACTCTCTCTTGGCCGTGTCGATGAATCCACACGTATTCACGACGATGACATCTGCGTCTTCTTTCTGCGCCGTAATGGAATAGCCATGCCGGGATAGAGCGCCGAGCATGATCTCACTGTCTACGAGGTTCTTGGGACACCCGAGGCTGACGAACCCGACCTTTGGCGATGTTTTGGCGGACATTTAAATGATTCTAACAAGAAATGCAGAATCAAACCGGCAACATTCCCTTCCCCGCAGAGGAGGGGAATGTTCTTACATTTTCAGTTCCCGGATCGTTTCTTCCAGGACCGCAAAGTCTGTGGTGGAAGCCGGCTGACGCCCGTACTTCGATTTCTCGAATACAGCGAGAGCTTTCGTAAGCGTCGATCTCCGGACCGGGTCCGGCAAACCGAAAATCCATTCGCGCCACGTCTGGGCGGGCCGGCGCTTTGGAGAGCGGCCTTCGGCCAGTTGCGTTGCTCGGTAGAAGAGTTCTTCCACAATATCCTTGTGGATGATCCCGCGGCCATGGCGGACACGCCAAATCTCGAGTTGCATTTTCAACCTGTGGCGGTATTTGACGCTCAGACCGCCGGCACCGAGAATCGTAACAACAAGCCAAAGCCATCGAGTTTCTATGAGATCGGAAAGTTTATTAGCGGCGCGCTCGGAGAACATCTGGCCTTGGGTGACCCACTTCTCCGCCTGGGTGCGCACGGCGGACTGTACCGATTGGAGGCGTTCCTGCGCGCTGCGGAACAATTGCAATTGAGAGCCGGTGTCGTAAACGATGACGTAAGAATTCCAAAACAACTCTATAGCGTCGATATAGTGCGACAGTTGTAACGCGAGGGTCATCTCGCGGTGATTCGGATCCGGCGGCGTGGGATCGAACTCCGTCCATCCTCGGCCTGGAACGTACACTTCCACCCAGCTATGAGCATCGTATTCGCGGACGATGTAGTCGCCGCCGACAGCATTGTATTCGCCCATCAAGAAACCATTGATTAAACGCGTCGGAATCCCCGCTGCGCGCAGGAGGATCGCCATTGCTGACGCGAAATACTCGCAGTGTCCGGTCTTGGCAGCGAGCAAAAACGTGGTTACCGGCTGAGGTCCGGGCGCCCAGGAGAGATCGAGCGTGTACTTGTAGTTCCGCTTTAAATAGGCTTCAACGAGTGATGCCTTTTCGAATGTTAAAGTTCCTCTGGAGGTGATATTGCGTGCGAGTTCGGCTATTCGCGGATCGAGATCCCGTGGGAGTTGAAGATATCTCGAGCTAATACTGGCTGGGATGGGTTCCTCCCCCGAACGGTCAGACTGTTTCTTCTCTACCTTGTATTTCGGAATTTCCGACAGGACCTGATACTGCGTCCGCCGAGCGGAAGGCACTCGCAGATAAATCGAGTCATCGCTGTCATACTCCACCGCCTGTAATCGTCCGGAGACGGATCGCACCTGGTACGGCCCAAATAGCGCGTTGGTTGCGAGCGGTTCCAGGAGCAATTCATATTGGGCGACATCATCCTGGTGCTCGATAGGCCGGAGCCAAAATTCGCCTTCAAGCGACGGCTGCAGCAGACGGCGCTTGCGATCGGTTCTCGACCAGTTGTGCCCGTCGAACCGGTCAAGCGCAACGCCGCGCCACTTTAGAACCGCGAAGGGTATTCCGCTAATCTGCCGGGCGTGCATAACGACGGCCGAACTGAGCTTGACCTGACCGATTTCGCCCAATTGGACGGAATCCGTAAATCCCGATATCAACAACGACTGCGTCGTCGCGCGGGTGAAATAACCTGTACCGACCCGAGGGATTACCAGGAAGAGAACGACACCGATCAAGACAATCCACACCGCCGCCCACAGACTCATACCGCCTAGCGGCGCGACAATGTGTTGCGGTGTGGCTGTGTGGTTTCGCTCGGAACGATACATGTCGAAGCTCATCAGAGTCGAAGTCAGCGCCGCGAGGAACAAAAACAGCATCGCCACAAACGAAATATCGATGGTCAGCGACGACGCGGCCAGGATTTGTAAGAACGACAGAACAATGAGATACAGATAATCTCTGTCCGTCTTTTTCTGGTACAGCTTGGCGGCCTGCAGAAATAGGACCAGGTGAATCGATGCCGGAATGAAGGAAGCCGACAGCATCATCATGTCGAAAAGGAAGAACACAACGTAANCGCACGACAGAATGAACGCTCCGCGCGGGGAAAGCGGCTCCGGCAGGCCCTTCAGTGTGCGGTAAACACTCACCGAGAGAGCGGTTGTGAAGATAACAATTGCCGGCGCGTCTAAACGGCCCGTCAACGCCAGCGCCGCAAACGCGCTGATCATCAGCGCGTGACATGAAACTTGGAAATAGCGTTGCATTTATCTACTGCGCTGCAGGGGCGGTGTATGACCGCCCGCATCTCGTTGATTCGCGGGAGAACGGGCGCTCATAGAGCGCCCCTACAGTTGCGCGATTCGACTTTTCAGCAGCCTCCTCAGCCCTCTCGGTTTGAAAGAGCGTTCAGGTTTTCCTTAGCGTCAATATCATTGCGCCACCCGCCGCCAATGGTGCTGGACGTTCTGCCGACGGCGATAATTGCACAAGCGCAAGGTACTCGAGAATNGAATCGAGTACAGCCGGGGTGTTTCCCTGACTACTCTGCCAGTCGTCGGCCACGAGTGCCACTTCGACTCCATTCTCAACGAAGTGGTACGCGAGTGATGCCGTATACGACACCAGCTGTTCGAATTTTTCGGCCTCATCGGGATGACCAAAACGATCGAAGGCTAGCACGACTCGCGAACTCTCTTCGGCCGCGTATTCGCGGGTCTTCAAAACCGACGTCTTTGCCGATGCCTTCCAATGCACGTGCCGCGCGCTATCGGATGGAACGTAGTCGCGAATCATGTAGAGGTCATAGCCGAATCCCCGCTCGTATCTCTGATTCGATCCTTGAACGTCGAGCATGGAAGGGCTCATCTGTTCTTGGGGAATGATCTCGGGGTAACAGATACAGTCGGCTTCAACGGCACAACTGAGCTCCTTTACGAAGAAGCCAAAGGGATACCGTGACGAGACCTTCAACTTCCTGATCGCGCAACGCCCACGTTTGGTAAGCATCCCCTGTCCGGTATCCGACGTACACTTTTGACGCTCTACAAGAGGAACGTAGAAACCGGAACAGCGAAAGGCCCTTTCGTCGGCTGCCTCAATGTGCAGCGAAAATGTTGGAAACACGCGCTTCCGGTTGTGCACCTCAATCGAGACAGGAAATGGCTCGCGTGCAAAACAATGCGACGGAACTCGTACGCTCAATTTGAGAACGCCAAAATTCAGCTCCGACAGCAATCCCGAGAGAACCAGCACCGCCAGCAAAGCCGACAGAATCATATATAAGAGGTTGTTGGCCGTATTCACTGACGCGAACACGACGATGGTGACTGCACCGAAATATAACCAACCTTCGCGGGTGACCTGGTAACGCGTAAAATATGGAAGCCATTGCCAATCGACCCCTGCCGCAAGCCGCGGCACGAGCTTCCAAGCGACCCATACGGAGATCCCGAGCGCGATGAGTGCGGAGATCGCAGATGGCAATATGCGTCCGTCTCGAGTCGCAGTCGAGGAATAAAGCGCAGCGACCATGGCAATCGCCAACAGGCCAATCGCTGTGCTGAAGTTTTTCCACATGGGCGATCTCATTGCGGTAGCGGCGGGGCTTTCTCTGTTCATTCGCGGGTTTTACGCAGGAACAGGAACCTGATTGATGATCTCCGCGAGAACACTTTTCGCACCACTCCGGACACGCGCGGCGGACCGAACTAAAACGAGACGGTGTTCGAAAACCGGATGGGCCAACCTTTTCACGTCGTCGGGCAGCACGTAACTGCGGCCATCGATCATGGCGAATGCCTGAGTCGCGCGAAACAACGCCTCGGTGCCTCGCGGGCTGACGCCCAGCTCGATTTCCGGATGATCGCGTGTTCGATTCACGATGCGGATCATATAATCCACAATGGAATCGTCGATGTCGACCTTACGGCTTTGCTCTTGAAGAAACACCAGCTCCGTTGGATCCAGGACGGCATCTGCCGGGCAGTGGTGGTTCCCGTTCGAGAACCGTTTGAGAATTTCTTTTTCCGCAGCGGGATCCGGATATCCGACCTCGATGCGCATGAGGAACCGGTCCAGTTGGGACTCCGGGAGGGGGTAGGTTCCATGATGTTCAATCGGATTCTGCGTCGCCAAAACCATAAACGGCCTGGGAAGCAGATAAGTCATGTTCTCAATCGTCACCTGCTTTTCATTCATCGCTTCGAGTAGGGCGCTTTGTGTCTTCGGCGTCGTTCGATTGATTTCATCTGCCAAAACTATGTTGGCGAAGATTGGACCGGGCTTGAATTCGAACTCGTTGAGTTTCGGACTGTAGATCGACACACCCAAAACGTCGGACGGCAGCAGATCGCTAGTGAATTGAATACGATGAAATTTGCACGCCAAGGACCGTGCCAGCGCATGTCCCAATGTTGTTTTCCCAACACCGGGGACGTCTTCGATCAAAAGGTGCCCTTCCGCAAGGAGCGCCACTATCGCCAGTCCGATAGTCTCCTTTTTCCCTTTTATAGTCTTTCCGACGGCGTCACTTAGTGCGGAAATCTTTTCCTTGGCCGGTGTATCAACTGCCTTCATGACCTCGCCGATTCTAGCACAGAGACGATTTCTGGCTTTGGAGTCGAGAATCACGGGCCGGAGCGATACTGTTGTAAGAAAAGGGCTGCGGCATGCGAACTCTTCAAGATCTCCTGCCTGACATCGCCAATCTAGAAGACCATGAGGCCATACGTTGGTCCAGTGGTTTCCGCACTCTTGCCTCGACGTACGCCGAGCTCCACGGAACAATCGGCGCAGCCATCAACTATTTCGACGAGCTTGGGATTCGCAAAGGCGACCGCGTTCTGATCTGGGCCGAGAATCGATTGGAATGGGTAGCGGTATTTTGGGCCTGTATTGCATCTGGAGTGATCGCCGTTCCGGTCGATTTCCGATTTTCGGAAGATCTCATGCGGCGAATCGAAGCGGAATCCAAAACAAAACTGACGATCGATCGTGCCGGGCTCGATCGTATCCGCGATCTGCCTCGAGTCCGAACATTTCGAGTCGAACCCGCAACGCCCGACGATATTGTCGAAATCGTCTACACATCCGGCACCACAGCAGAGCCGAANGGCGTGACTCATCGGCATCGCCATATCTGCGCCAACCTGCAGCCGTTCCGGACGGAAATCCNCAAGTACAAGAAATGGGCGTTGCCGTTCCAACCGATTCGAATCCTGGATTTGCTGCCTCTCAGTCACATGTTCGGCCAGGCTCTCGGTATTTACATGCCGGTGCTCTTAGGCGGCGCTGCGGCATTTACACCTGAAGTCCATGCTGCCCGGATTGTTCAGATCGTTCGCGAGAATCGCATCTCCGTCGTTGTCGCAGTGCCCCGAATGCTGGAGAACCTCAAAAATGAAGTCGAGCGGCGATTCCAGCTTTCGCCTCCATCGCCATCGATCCTTACCCGTTTGTGGCGATATCGGAAAATCCACTCGGCATTCGGCTGGAAGTTTTGGAGTTTTGTAGCGGGGGGCGCACCCGTCGATTCCGAATTGGAGGAATTCTGGGCCAAGCTGGGTTTTCTGGTTGTTCAGGGGTACGGGCTAACAGAGGCAAGCCCGGTTGTCACGGTCAATCATCCGTTCGACGCGAAACGAGGATCACTTGGCCGAGCCCTGCCGGGGCTCGAAGTGATGATTGCGCCCGATGGCGAGATTCTCGTCCGCGGCGAAAGTATCACTACCGGCGACGATGGTAGCTGGCTTCACACGGGCGATCTTGGCGCGATGGATGCGGAAGGCCGTCTGTACTATCGTGGCCGCAAGAAGGACATGATCGTCACATCTGAAGGGCTCAACGTTCATCCGGAAGATATCGAGCACGTGCTGAATCAATTTCCGGAAGTTCGCGAAAGCGCGGTTGTCAGTGTCCGTAAGAACGGAAACGAGCAGGTTCATGCGGCGCTGATTCTCAAGGATCCGAATACCAACGTGGACACGCTGGTAAGACAGGCCAACGACAAACTGGAGGCCCATCAGCGGATCAAAAGCTGGTCGGTATGGCCCGACAATGATTTTCCGCGGACCACGTCCACGATGAAGGTCCGGAGAGCAGAGGTCGCCAGGCGCATTTCAAGCGTTCCGCAGTCGATGCCTCCGTTACAACCGAGGGANAGAGATTTCAGCGCGATGTCTTCGCTCGAGCGGGTCGAGTTGTTGTCGCAGTTGGAAAATCAATATCAGGTGGATCTCAACGAGGAGGAATTTTCGCAGCTCAAGGACTCGGCACAGCTCGAGGAATGGCTCCGCAGATCAACGGTCGGCCGCTCAGAACGCGCCGGTTCAGGGGTCTTATCTCGGCCCTTGTCGGATTGGGCGAGATCGCTTCCGATCCGGCTATTTCGAACCATATTCCAACAACTGGTCGCGATTCCGCTTTTCAAGCATTACTTGCCTCTGACGGTAACCGGCCTCGAGCACTTTCAGCATCTCGAGGCGCCGGTCATATTTGCTGCCAATCACACGAGCCATCTCGACGCGCCTGCTGTCTTTGCCGCGCTTCCGTTCCGGTGGCGGCGGCGTCTTGCACCTGCAATGGGACTCNATCNGTTCCAGCCGTATTTCGAGCCGGATCGATTTTCCAAAAAAGAAGTGTGGTGGACAGGGCTGGGCTANGTNTTAGCCTGCGGCCTCTTCAATGCCTATCCGCTGCCGCAGGAAGTCGCCGGCGTTCGGCGCGCGCTGAATTACACCGCTGAGTTGCTCAAGCGCGGATACTGTCCGCTCGTGTTTCCCGANGGCATGCGGTCCACCGACGGAAGGCTGCATTCCTTTCGGCCCGGCATCGGGATGATGGCAATTCGCCTTCAACGACCAATCGTGCCTATCTACATTGAAGGCTTGTATTCGGTGTACTCGGTTCATCACAGTTGGCCAAAACGCGGGGCCGTACGCGTGTCATTTGGACAGCCGCTGAGATTCACGTCTGAAAGCTACGACGAAGTCGCTCAGAAGGTATGCCGCGCAGTCGAGGATCTGCAGCAGTTCATGTAAAACCGAGTTTCATCATGGCAGTCTCCCAGTAGAAGATTTGCACTTCTTCTGCCAGACTTGACGGCGATGAAAGAGATTGCTCTGCATTGGATCGGTCAATATGGCTACGCCGGAATCTTTTCGCTGCTGATATTCGGAATCGTCGGGTTGCCGGTTCCCGATGAATGGTTGCTTACCTTCTCCGGCTTTCTGGTTTTCAAGCGGACGTTGCTGTTCGTCCCGACATTCGCAGCCGCATTTTGCGGCAGCGCCTGCGGAATCACGGTAAGCTACACGCTTGGCCGTATCTTCGACACCTACGTCTTGGTGAAGTACGGCTCCTACATTCATTTGACCCCCGACAGACTGGCACGCGTGCACTCGTGGTTCGAACGCCGCGGGCGCTGGACGCTTCTGGTGGGATACTTCGTCCCGGGTGTGAGGCATTTGACCGGATACATCGCCGGCGCATCGGAGCTGAGCTTTTCAAACTTCGCCTTGTTTGCCTACACCGGCGCGTTCTGTTGGGTTGCGGTCTTCATCACGCTAGGTTACTTTCTGGGGGAAGAATGGAACCGCGTGGTGGAGAGTCTCGACAAGGCCAAATTCCTGATAATTGGCCTGGCAGCCGTCGCAGGCATTGCATGGTTTGCGTATCTGCGGAGGCGGTCTGTGAGGCTGTGAAGGAATCTTCCGGTATTTAAACAAAAGTGGCAAGACCCGAAAGGGGAACCGCTGGCTGAAAGCCACGCTGACGCAGACCGCTGGGGCAGGGGCAGCCAAAAAAGAATTCCGCACTTCAGTNCCNATATCAGCGATTGAAGACTCGACGAGGTGTTAAGCGGGCTACCATCGCAGTTGCTCACGTTCAACTCATCGCCTTGTATTGGGTCCTTCGAAACGGTCCAGACCAGCGGCCCCGTAACCGCGGAGCAATAGCTTAAGCCAGGAAACAGCGGCAAAGATCGCGCGCCAGATGAACCGTCGGCGGCGCGAGTCGATAACGATGGTCGGGCAAACTTTTTTATTTGATGTTCGGTAGCGCCAAGCGCGGGCATAAAGCCCGCGGCTACGAGCCCACTGCAGCGGACTCGTAGCCGCAGGCTTTATGCCCGCGTCTTCAAATTTTCGATACTACCGAATCTAGGTGAGTGGGATGTCTCCGTACTTGTCCAGCATCCCAAAAGAACTGATCCAATCACAATCCCAACCGAACGCTCGGNCACCCCTCCTAATCTAAGTAAGGAGGGGTGGTCCCGGAGCAATTCGTTACTCTCCAGTCGCGACTGCACTTAGAGCTTGATGCACCTTCCGAGGTACTGGCCGGGCCAGGTTCCAACGTACTCGTCGCCATTCTTGAATATGTAGTACACGCGCGGATTGCCGCCAACGCCGCCCAAAACCGGCTGCTTGGGCCAGGTGATTGGGAACCCGTTTCCCGGAACAACCTCGAAATCCACGAATGCGTCACCGCTAGCCGCATGAGTAAACTTCGCGTTGTTCGTAAAGATCACTCTTGCTTTCAATCCCGACAGGAACAGGTTGCCGTTGTCGAGATAGATCCAAGGGCCGGGATTATTGCTGCACGAACCGGAATCGACAAAGACAGAGGTTGACGCTATCACGGCTTCCAGGAAACTGGCGTCGATCTTTGCTGCTCCCTGGACGCACCGGCCTAGATAAAGGGGGCCCACCGCATTGCCTGACAGATCTTTCGGGGGTTTCCCATTCTGATCATAGAACTCAACGTAAATGCGTGGATTGCCGCCGACGCCGGTACCACTGAAGTCGCTTCCATAATAGTTAGCCGGTCTGGACGGCTGTTTCGGAATCTCGACGGAGGTTCCGAACTTAAGCAGCACCGCGGCGCTGATCGAGATGTCGCCCGGGTCTGTGGAGTGCGTGAATTTCACGTTGTTCGAAAGAGTTATTTCGGCTCCAATCTCTCCAAGTCTGATGACCCCGTCGCCCAAGCTAATCACTGGTCCCGGCGAATTCGAGCAGTCGAAGTTCAGGTTCGCGCCGACATTTACCGGCAAGTTAAATCCTGCGCTGACGACATCCTGTGCCTGCGCATTTCCTGTGTAACCCGCCGCGACCAATAACACCGCGGCCAAAACAGACCAAAAACACTTGCTTTTCTTCATGTTTGTTTTCCTCGTTTATCTGGTTAATTCGTTCTTCTTGAACACTCGTACAGATTTCAGATCTCCTGATCTGGAGGAATTTCCGGATGAGACGAAAAATGCGAGTCTGAAAGNTCCCCTCCTTGGGTTAGAAGTGGATTTCCGCCACACTCTGGTTTCACTCATCAACGTACGTGATCCGCCAAGTCTGACTTTCCGATGAACTGTACGAGTGGAAGATACGCACGGGAGGGACGCGGGACAAGAGACTGGGGTCCTAATTTACGCCTCGTTTCGCTGGCCAAATGAGGCCGTGGCCGGGGGCGCTTTGTGCTATTACAGATCGCGGTCGCGAGTATTCTGGCGACTGGAAGTCTGCCGGCGCTGCAGGCCCAGGAGCAAACCCCGAAGAAATGGACCCAGGCCCGCACGCCCGACGGGCAAACCCCGAAGAAATGGACCCAGGCCCGCACGCCCGACGGGCATCCCGACATGCAGGGAATGTGGGCCCGCCGCGGTGTAGCCATGGCCGAGGCCAACCCTCCCAATGCCTTTGCAGCCGCGGTCAAGGGAAGCGAGCTGATGGAGTTCGCGTGCGCCGAGGGCAGCCAGACCCTGCCCAACATTTTCGGCTTCGGATTCTTTCCGGGCCAGTGAGGAGATGATTTTCATGCGAACATGATCCCCACGGGGTATGGATGGCTGAGGTTGGCTCTATGAAGTCGCCCGACTAAACGGGCGGTTTCGACAAACCATGGCGGTAGGCGTAGAAGACAAGCTCGAACCGGTCGGAGAGTTCGAGTTTTGAAAGAATGGAAGTGAGGTGATTACGAACGGTTGAATCGGAGATGAAGAGCTTTTCGGCAATTTGCGACCTTTTGAAACCCTGCGCCGTAAGCGCGATAATCTCTCGCTCGCGCTTGGTGAGACTCTCAATCTTCAGGGCTTCTTCATTGTTGGACGAGCTACGAGAAACTCTGGATAACACCGACGCCGTCAGCGAACGCGCCAACCACACTTCGCCGGAATAGACCTTCTCAATGGCGGCGATCAATACTTCCGCTCCTTGTTCCTTCAGGACCAGCCCCATGGCCCCCGACTGGACCGCTCGCTGGTGAGCCTCGATCTCTGTCGAACTCGTAAGCACGATGACGCGTGCAGCGGGGAAGGAGGAAATCAGCTTGGGCACGAAATCCAGTCCATTCTCCGCCCGCAGATCCAGGTCGAGAATAAAAATATCCGGTGCGGTCTTTTGGGCGGCTTGGAAGGCTTCCGCTTGATTTGTGGCTTCGCCGACAACTCTCATCCCATCCCGGCTGTCGCCAGTATCGTTGTCCCTCATCATCTTTGCGGCTGTTTTGCTATTTCCCCTGGAGTCCGGATGTCGGGGTGATATTTGAGATCGTCGGCGGGGGGTAACTTTGCCGTCTCCGCCGTGAAAGTTGAATCACCGCTGACTGAATTCAAAATGAAGCTGCCCAAATTCGTCTGGAATGCCGCTCCTGAATTTGCAGTGTCTCCAGTAACAGTGATTGTTACGAGTTTGTCACAGAAATCTGACCCTCCGAGGCTACCACATGAAATGGCCATTTCTGTATACGTAATCGGCGTAGCATTAGCGGTTGGGGTCAACCAGAGCAGGATAGGGAATAGTGCTACAAAGCCATGTAAGTAACTTAATCGTATCCTCACCTCGTTGCATGCCACGACGATCCGTAACCTAGCGCGCATATGTCCTCCCCCTGTAGGAGTACTGCTTGTTGGCAACTTCCGAACCAATCCGCAAACACGCTTCAACCTGAGTTATGCACAGAATCGTTCTGTCCTTCTGTCCTGAATTCGTGGGCCGTGCAATAGAGTTTGGGTAACCAGCCCTTCGTCAACCACAAAACGGAAGCATCATAACGGCTGCTATCGAGCCGCCGCATCGGACTGTGCGATCTTTTTGGGCGGGAGAGATGTCGCATTTGCGGCGCATAAACTAGGCTTCATGTGGGGGTGAACTCTCCGAGATAACGGAGTTTCTGCCTACTGCGCAATGGGAGATCCCAGGCGTAGGAGAATCAAACGCGGTTTTTCTCAGGGCGTGGGCGGAGATGCGGCCACGGAGCTCTCCACACGGCCGAAACTACACATAGGCCGGACTCATGAAG
>JGI25385J37094_10000296_pt1 | contig 12355 bp, 10 predicted proteins | sample GraSoi013_1_40cm_FD_37094 | JGI IMG/M metagenome (IMG submission 37094) | reverse complement strand
TCCTTGCCGACCGCGAAACCACCCGCCTTCTTGAACCCCTGATACCCCGGCAGCGGGTACCACCGGTCTCCTTCATCCAGCGGATCCTCGACGCCCGAGAAGTTCGTGGAGGCCCAGACCCCGGACGAGCTGGGGGCGGGCCCTGTCGACCAGGACGCGACCGTCGCATCCGTCAGCGGAGGATTCTGGACGAACGCCAGCATCCCGGTCGTGCCGGTGTCGTACCGGATCTGGTCCGTTGCGCTGTTGTAGATGAATTCCCGGACGCCGTTGTGGAGCCCGTAGATGACCGGGCCGCGCGCGATCAATCGGATCCGGTCGCCGTCGACCACGGGCGAGTGCGGAACGAGTTTCGCCGCCGAATAGCTGCTGCCGGTCGCGACGATCCGGTAGAGGTAGTTGTTCGCTCCGTTCGCCAGGCTGGCCCAGTACAAGTAGCCGCTATCGACCGACGAACCGGACGGCTGGAGACGAGCGAACGCCCCGACGTAGTCCAGGTTGTTGCCGATGTGCCCGACGACGATCTCCGAGTAGTGGTCGTTGGGGACGGCGGCCGTAGTGCGGGCGCCCGCATGATTGTTGTTTGCGGGATTGTACAGGTTCGGAAAAGCCGCGTTGTTCTTCTGGAATTGAGCCCCGTCGGGAGACATGGAGGTGATCGGCTGCCAGGCGCCATTCTCATAGAGCGGGTTTTCCTGGCCGACGAAGCTGGAGGATGCGATCGGGTCGGCCGCGAGGGCCGCGAGGGGGAAGGTCGCCAGGGCGAGGCAGCTCACAAGTCGTCCCGCACGGCGCTGACGCAGTGCGCGCTCGACGAAGTTCACGGAAGTTCTCCTGTCTTCATCCGCTTTGGCCGGGGGCAGCGGTCGGATTGGACGTGGCCCGCGGGGGTGCAAAGCAACGGTCTTGCCAAAAGCGGTGGATGCCGGAGCTCACGCGAATCCGCTGTGCAGTCCGCTCTTTCACATACACGCTACGAACGCGGCTACACGGTTCTCGGTAAGAAGGTGTCGATCGAGCCTGCGCTAGGACCGCATTTGTTACAGTCGACGTGCGGTCCCCGGGACCGGCGGCGCTGCCCGGCAGCAATCGGCACGCAGGGCGCTCGACGGGAAGTCGCACGGGCAGGCGGGGCACCTCTGCCCCTCCCCGGTGCGATCGTTCAGCTCAGCGCACCCGGGTGCGCAGCTCCCGCGGAGTGCGGAGCATCCGGTACAGGATCAGCAAGAACTTCGGGTCGTCGAGGAGATACCGGCGACTCAGTCTCCGCGGTTCCCGAAGGAGCCGGAAAAGCCACTCGAGTCCCGCGCGCGACATCCACGCCGGCGCGCGGCGTGCGCCCGCGACGAAGTCCAGCGCGGCGCCCACGCCGATCCCGACCGTGGGGCGAATGCGGGGCCCGGCTCTATGCAGCCACAATTCCTGTTTCGGCGCGCCGAGCGCTACGAGGAGGATCTCCGGCTTCGCGCGTTGGATGCGATCGATCACCGGTCCGTCCCGGGCCGGATCTGATTCGAGCGAAATCAGCGGCGCATCGCGACCCACGATGTCCACCCCGAATCGCGCCGTCAGGACCTCCGCCGCCTTTTCCGCAACTCCCGCTCCGCCACCGAGCAGGTAGACCTTCCAGCGCCGTGCTGCTGCCCGCTCGATCAAGGGAAGGACGAGGTCGGAACCGGAGATCTTTTCCGGGAGCGGTGCTCCCAGCAGCCGCGAGGTCCAGACCAAAGGCTGACCGTCCGCCAGACTGAGGCTCGCCCCCGCGTACGCATCGCGGAACGACGGATTCCTCTCCACGTTGACGACATGATCGACGTTCGGCGTGAAGACGGACCCACCCCGGCCCGCGACGACCAGCGCTTCGATCTCGTCGAGCGCCTCCGCCAAGGTCAGCGAATCGACCCACAACTTTCCAAACCGGACCCGCCTCTTCGATTTGGAAACGCCAGGGTGCACGATCGCACCGTACTACCTCGCCCGGCTACCGGCAGGGCGAGCAGGAAGCTGGAATGTCCCCCCGTCCACACGCCTCGCCGTGCCGTGGTTGCCGCAAACGCGGCACGTGGCTAGCGTCGGACTCGCGATCTGGTCGTGCGCCTTCACTCGACGAGGAGCAGTAGCAACATGTGTGGAATCGCGGGGGCCATCGGCGAGGTCGACCGCACCATCACCGAGGCTGTCCAGCGCATGAGCGCGGCCCAGCTCCACCGCGGGCCCGACTCGAGCGGCTTCTGGACGTCCTGCCCGCCGGCAGGCGGGAACGGAGTGGTGCTCGCGCACCGCCGGCTCGCGATCATCGACCTGAGCGAAGACGGCCGTCAGCCGATGACCGATCCGGAGACCGGCAACGTGGTGGTCTTCAACGGCGAGATCTACAACTTCCAGTCTCTGCGCCGGGAGCTCGAGCGCGAAGGCGCCAGCTTCCGATCGCGCTCCGACACGGAGGTCATCCTCAAGGCCTATGGCCGCTGGGGCGCGGAGTGCGTCGACCGCCTGCGCGGGATGTTCGCCTTCGCCCTCTGGGACTCCGGGCGGCGAAAGCTCCTCCTCGCCCGGGACCGCCTCGGCATCAAGCCGATCTACGTGTGCAGCGTGGTCCGGCCCGGCCGAGCGCGCACGCTTCTCTTCGCGTCCGAGGTCCGCGCGCTGCTCGCCAGCGATCTCCTCGATCGCGAAGTCGATCCGGTCGCCCTGGCCAGCTACGTGTGGAACGGGTTCGTCGTCGGTCCAGGCGCCATCGTCCGGGGCATCGAGATGCTGCCTCCGGCAACCTGCGCGATCGCCGCGAGCGACGGCGCGATGACCGCCCCACGGCGCTACTGGCGTATCCCCGTCGACCCTTCTCCGGCCGCCGGGAAGGAAGAGCTCCAGGCCGAGCTGTCGGCCGCGGTGGACATGCACCTCGTCAGCGACGTGCCGCTCGGCATCTTCCTCTCCGGGGGCATCGACTCGAGCGCCATCGCCGCGCTCGCGGTGCGTACCGGAACCGCCCGGGTCCGCACGTTCCACATCGGCTTCGACGAACCCGCCTGCGACGAGTCGCCACACGCGCGCGCGGTGGCCCGGGCGTTGGGTACCGAACATCACGAGCTGCGGCTCACCCAGGAGACATTCCGTCGGGAGCTTCCGGAGGCGCTGGCCAGCCTGGACCAACCGACCTTCGACGGGATCAACACCTATTTCGTGAGCCGCGCGGTGCGGGAAGCCGGCCTCACCGTCGCCTTGGCAGGGACCGGAGGGGATGAGCTGTTCGGCGGGTACCAAAGCTTCCGCGACGTCCCCTGGGCGGCCCGCTGGAGCCGCAGGTTGAGCGCTTTCCCTCCCCGACTCTCGCGCCGGGTGGCGGACGCCGTCACCCGGGCGGCGAGCCTGCGGGCCGCTCTGCCGCCTCAGACGCGCTGGGGAAAGCTGGGAGACGTGCTCGCCGCGCGCGGCGAGCTGCTCGACACGTACCAGGTCTCGTACGCGCTCTTCTCCTCCGATTTTGCCCGGCAGCTCCTCAAGCGCGACGCGAACGGCGAGCTCCACATGGGCCTGCCCACCAAGATTGCGCAGGAGCTGGGCGAGTTGATCGCCGGTAAAAGGCCGTTGCCGGCCATCTCGATGCTCGAGCTGTGGTGCTTCCTCGGCGAGCGCCTGTTGCGCGACACCGACGCTGCGAGCATGGCGAGCTCGCTCGAGGTGCGGGTCCCCTTCCTCGATCACGAGGTCGTCTCGGCCACTTCGGCGCTGGCCGAGCGAGATCGCTTCGAACCGCTGGGGCAGAAGCGGATCCTGCGCGAGCTCGCTCTCAGTGACCTGGACGACGCGCTCTTCGACCGGCCCAAGTCCGGCTTCGTGCTCCCGATCGGCGACTGGGCTCGAGACGCGCTGAAGGAAGAGATGAGCGCTGCACTGGGCGACCCGGGATTCTGCGAGCCGGCCGGGCTCGACGCGCGAGCGGTTCGCCGGCTGTGGAGCGCGTTCCTTGCCCGGGCACCCGGCCTCTACTGGTCGCGAATCTGGGCCGTCTACGTGCTCGGCTGGTGGTGCCGCACACACCGGGTGAGCGTTCGATGAGCGCTCCCGCGCAGGGCCGCCGCTACGTGCTCATCTCGCCGTGCCGCAACGAGGCAGCCGTCGTCCGCCGTACGCTGGACTCGGTCGCCACCCAGAGCGTACGCCCCGCGCTCTGGGTGATCGTCGACGACGGGTCGACCGACGCCACACCGGCCATCCTGGCCGAGTATGCCGCCCGCTACGATTTCATCCGCGTCGTCCGCCGGGAGGATCGCGGACGGCGAAGCGTGGGTCCCGGCGTCGTCGAGGCCTTCTACGCGGGCTACGACACCATCGACCCGGCGGAGTTCGACTACCTGTGCAAGCTCGACCTCGATCTCGAGCTTCCTCCCCGCTATTTCGAGCTGCTCATCCAGCGCATGGAGGCGGAGCCGCGCCTGGGCACCTGCAGCGGAAAGCCCTACTACGTCGGGCGCGGTGGCCGCCTGGTTAGCGAGGGCTGCGGCGACGAGACATCCATCGGCGCCTCGAAGTTCTACCGGGTCGAGTGCTTCCTGCAGATTGGCGGCGTGGTCCGCGAGGTCATGTGGGACGGCCTCGACTGCCACCGCTGCCGCATGCTCGGCTGGATCGCGAGGAGCTGGGACGATCCTGGGCTGCGCTTCCTCCATCTGCGCCCGATGGGCTCCAGCGAGAAGGGAATCGTGGCCGGCCGCCTGCGCCACGGTCGAGGTCAGTACTTCCTCGGCACCGGGCTCGCCTACATGACGGCGAGCGCGCTCTATCGCATGCTGCGCCCTCCGCTCGTCGTCGGCGGGCTGGCGATGTGGTGGGGTTACGTCTCCAGCCTGTTCCGGCGGACGCCCCGCTACGAGCAGCCAGAGTTCCGAAGCTTCCTGCGACGCTACCAGTGGGATTGCCTGCTGCGTGGCAAGGCCGCTGCCACCCGGCAACTCGAGCAGCGGCAGGCCGCGCACTGGCGGCCGGGAAGTTAGCCTCGCTCATTCCTTGCTGCGCGAGGCGGACGCGAAAGGACGGGGTCTGCTCTCATGACCGAGCTGGCGGACGTCGCCGTCATCGGCGCGGGAGTCGTGGGGCTCGGAGTGGCACGGGCGCTGGCGCGCGCAGGGCGCGAAGTGGTCGTGCTCGATTCTGAGCGATCCATCGGCTTCCATACGAGCTCGCGCAACTCCGAAGTGATCCACGCCGGCATCTACTATCCGCCGGGTTCGCTGAAGGCGCGCCTGTGCGTCCAGGGGAAGCGAGCGCTCTACGCCTACTCCGCTGAGCGGGGCATTCCCCATGCCCGCCCCGGTAAGCTGATCGTCGCAACTTCCGAGGAAGAGGTCCCCACGCTTGCAAGGCTCCAGGCAAACGCCCAGGCGAACGGCGTGACCGACCTGGTCCTGCTCTCGCGAGCCGAGGTGCGCGAGCTCGAGCCGGAGGTGTCCTGCGTGCGCGGGCTCTTGTCGCCGTCGACAGGGATCATCGACAGCCACGCGCTGATGGCCGCGCTGCGCAGCGACGCCGAGGCGGCCGGCGCGCAGATCGCGCTGGCGACGCCGGTGCTCTCGGGTCGGGTCTGCCCGGAAGGCGTCGAGCTGGTGGCCGGCCCCGGCGAGCCTTTCGTCGTGCGCTTCCGGCTGGTGGTGAACTGCGCAGGCCCGTGGGCGCAGGAGGTGGCGCGGCGGATCGAGGGCGTCCCGCCGGCTTCCGTCCCCCCGCAGCACTTCGCCAAGGGGCACTATTTCGTGATGCCCGGACGCGCACCGTTCCGGCATCTCGTCTACCCCGTCCCGGTGCCAGGCGGCCTCGGCACGCACCTGACGCTCGACCTCGCCGGCCAGGTCCGGTTCGGCCCGGACGTGCAGTGGACGGACCGGGTCGAATACTCGTTCGATGAATCGCGCGCGGCGAGTTTCTACCAGGCCATCCGGCGGTACTATCCCGGCCTTCCGGACGGAGCGCTCGCGCCGGGGTTCACCGGCGTGCGCGCCAAGATTGCGCCGGTCGGCGCCGCTGCGCCCGACTTCGAGATCCAGGGCCCGGCGGAGCACGGGGTGCCCGGGCTGGTGAACCTCTACGGGATCGAGTCACCCGGGCTGACCTCGGTGCTGGCGCTGTCCGATTACGTCCGGCGCGTCGCCGGCTGCTGAGCGCGGCGGCGGAGCGGCTCACAGTCAGGCTGCGTCCCCGGGAGCCTCGCGCGCGAGGGCGGCGAGCGAGCGCAGCCGTTCCTCGCGCGCGAGCATCGCCTCGGTCGGCCGGATCCGCAGCGTATCGAAGAGGGCGTGCAGCCGGTGCACCCAGTCGTGGCGCAGCGCCGCGTTGCACACGTTGTCGCGGCGGATGCGCTCGATCCTCCGCGGATTGGCGTCGATCGCTGCCATGATCTCGCCTGCGTCTGGCGAGTCGAAGGACAGGCGAATGACCGCGTCCTGCCAGTCGAACTGCCTGCGGAACTCGTCCGATCCGGGCGGCTCGCCGAGCAGTACCGCCCCTGCCGCCACGCCTTCGTAGAAGCGAGACGAGATCTCCTCCTTGCCGCCGACGATCTCGGGCTCGTTCACCCGCGAGCGATTCGCCACGTAGTAGCGGCTCCGCTTGAGCAGGTTCGCCAGCAGCAGTCGGTGCTCGCTGGCGTTGCCCACGCTGAACGTCATCTGCCTTCCGCCCTCGCCGCTCGCGCGTACGGTGTCGTAGTAATAGAAGATGCGCCCCTCGCGCGCGAGCCGGAGCAGCGCGGCGTGCGTAACCGGAGATCGCCTCCCGATGTTGCAGACGTCGATGGATCGCCACGGCGGACTGGGATAGGGCGCGAAGCGGAGCACGTCGACCGCGAGCGGCAAGTAGGTGCAGGGCCGGCCGACGATCCGCGCCACGTCCTGGGTCGGGTGGTACGAAGCGAGGAAGATGTGATCGAAGTCCGCGAGCAGCTCGAGCAGATACTCCGGGATATCGTAGTCCCAGACCTCGCTGATGAAGCAGGCAGCCACCCGGCAGCGCTGGCGCCAGTCGGGCACCGCGTGGAGCGCGAACAGCTCGTAAGNGTTGTTGAAGACCGGAAGNAAGAGGTCGTAGTCNCGGGTGAGCGCGGNCNCGCCGAGCCGGGGCACCATCGCCCGCGCCAACCGCCGCGAGCGCGTCGCCAGCCGGCCGAGCTTGTACATCCGCCTGGCGAATTCCAGCGGCNGGTCGTTNGCGACTTCCACCCGGTCGGCGCCGGTCACCTCGGCGACGACGTCTTCCANCTCGTAGGGCAAGCAGAACGCGACCAGGTCGTGGACCCGGCGCATCGAGAGCTGCAGCACGCTGCCGCCGCTGCCTCGGACCAGCTGGCCGACGGTGACCACTAGAAGACCGCCTTGCGGCAGTAGAAAGCNTCGGCGAAGCCCTCGGGCGCGACGCATTCCATCCCGCGAATGCGCGCGAGCGCTCGGAACAGGTCCGCGTTGAACCAGGGCTTGACCGCCTGGGTGGGGAAGTGCTCGAGCACGAGTGCGATCTTCCTCTCCAGCCCGGCCGCGGCCAGCGGCGAGAAGAAATTCGGCGCCCCGAGGTCGCCGTCGTACTTCGGGATCTCGTACTCGAGGATCAAGTGGTTGCGCCAGGTGTTCCAGGTCAGCTCGGAGACCAGCCGGTGGTCCTGGTGCAGGTCGTGCCGGTAGTGCGTGAGGATCAAGTCGGGCGAGTACTCCCGCTTGAGCGCCTCGAACTCGTCCTTCACCGCCGCTCCGGAGTGCGGCAGATAGCCGTCGCGGTGCTCGCGCACCATCACCTCGGCCTTCCTCGCCCCCTGGAGAAAAGCGGCCGCCGAGGCATGCGCCTCCCGTGCCCGCTCGGCGGTGGAGCAGAAGACGACCCAGAGCACCTCCAGATCGGAGCGCTCGCCGAGAAACCGCAGCAACGTCCCGCCGCAGCCGATCTCGATGTCGTCGCAGTGCGCCCCGAGCGCCAGCAAGCGCCGCGGCCCGCCTTCCGCGAACAGCGGGGCCCTCTGCATGATCAGCGGGCCGCGTCCGGCGAATGGTTCTTCCACACTTCCCAAGGAACCTGGCCGCGCGTGTACAGGTCCTCGAGCAGCTGCTTGTCCTTGAACGTGTCCATGCACGCCCAGAACCCGTCGTACTTGTAGGAGAGCAGCTTGCCCGCGGCGGCGAGGCGCTGGAAGGGCTCCTGCACGAGCTCCTCGCCTGGCTTCATCCACTCGAAGATCTCCGGCCGGAGCACGAAATAGCCGCCGTTGATCCGCATCCCGCAGTCCTTGACGTGCCGGATGCTCCGCACCCTTCCGTCGTCTTCGAGGCTCACCAGGTGGTAGCTGGCGTAGGGCGCGACGCCTGCGAAGCAGGCCACCGATTCTGGCCGCTTCTTCATGAAATCGACCATCGCGGGCAGCGGGAGGTCGGAAACGCCATCGCTATAGTTAGCGAGGAACATCTCCTCGCCACTCAAGTACGGCTGGACTGCTTTGAGGCGCGAGCCGATGTTCGAGCTGAGGCCAGTGTCCACGAAGGTGATCTTCCAGTCGTCGATGTCGCTGGCGAGAAGGTCCACCTTCTTGCCGTTCCCGCTGAGGATGAAGTCGTTGGAGACGGTCTCGTCGTACTCGAGGAAGTATTTCTTGATCGAATCGCCCTTGTAGCCGAGACAGAGCACGAATTCCTTGTGGCCGAAGTGAGCGTAATAGCGCATCACGTGCCAGAGAATCGGACGATAACCGACCGGCACCATGGGCTTGGGAACGGACTCCGAGTACTCGCGCAGCCGCATCCCGAGTCCGCCGCAGAAGATCACCACTTTCACGTCACGACCTCCTGAACTCCCGCCGCCGCGCGGCGGCCCGCCCCTTGTTTCAGGTGCTCCTCCAGCCAGCTCTCGCCGCGGAAGTGCCGGTACTGCTCGGCCCGCAGGGCATCGGCGATGCGCCCTTCGGGCAGCTCGACGTCTGCGTAGGTCAGCACCTGGTCTCTGGGGATGTCGCGCTTCAGCTTGCACCCCTCGACGAGTCCCTCGGGCAGGTAGCGGCTTGCGCACATCTCTTCGGCATTCACGGCCTCGCCGTAGGTCGTGTACATGCCGTACTCGTCGAGCACCTCGCCGGCCTTGAGATCGCGCTTGGCGACTGCGCACACCTCCACCATGGGGCCGCCCAGCGGCGGCGCCAGCTCGTCCTGGAAGAGGACGACGCGCGCGATCGAGAATGGCGTCTCGAAGTGAACCAGGTGGTACGGGGTCCAGAATGGATAAAGTGGCCCTTCGCCCATCTTGTAGAGGTTCAGGTAGTGCCGCTGCTTCGGGTCCTCGTGCTCGGCGAGCACGAACACCTTGATGAGCGGCGGGCCCACCGTGTAGTCCACGATGCCGCCGAGCGCGCGCAGCTCGTCGATGTCGTACAGNTTCTGGATCTCCAGGATGGAGCCGTCGTACTTGAGCCCGCGCGACATGCCGCGCGAGCGCACCTTGAACCCGGTGGCGTTGGCGACGATCGACTCCTCGAAGCTGATCTTCGAGCCGTCGGCGAACGAGGTGACCATCGCCGCGTTCTGGCCCCAGCGCTCGGCCCAGCCCTTCTGGGTGGTCGGGTTGCGATACGGATCCTGCAGGCCCTTCACGTTCCCGACGACGCGCGGGATGAGGCCCATGCCCTTGACCCAGCGCACCAGGTTCATCTGCACCCCGGGCTCGTCGCCGTCGCAGCAGGAGAGGATCTGCCCGTGCTTGCGCCCGTAGACGCGCAGGATGGGACCGATGGTCGCGTCGACCTCGGCGTTCATCAGCACCACGGACTTCCGGTGCGCGAAAGCTTCCAGGATCACGCGGGCGCCGAACTCGACGGAGCCGGTGACGTCGATGACGACGTCGATCTCGGGCGAGCGGCAGATCGTGTACGGGTCTTCGGCCACTGCGGGAAGTCCGCGCCGGACCGCCTCGTCGAGGCTCGCCTGGCTGGAAACCGACCTCGCGTCCTCGCAGCCCGCGTAACGGTAGACCCCGAGCGCCCGCTCCGGCTTGCGGTTGTAGATCGCGGACATCCGCATGCCGGGCACGCTGTGGACTATCTGGTTCGTGAGCCCCTGGCCCATGAATCCCGCGCCGATCATGCCGACNCGGATCGGCTTGCCCTGCTCTTCCCTGGCTTTCAGAGCCTTGTCCACCAGAATCATGATCGCCTCACGCTCTCATCCTCTGCCTCACCTCTCGCTCGACCTCCGCCAGGTGCTTCCAGGCGGAGTCCTTNGGCGAGATGACGGTGACCGGCAGAGGCCACTTCAACCCCAGGCGCGGATCGAATGGAGAAAGCCCGCCTTCGCTGCCGGGCGCGTAGGATTCGCCCACCTGGTAGCTCGTCTCGGTCGCGTCTTCCAGGGCCTGATACCCGTGCGCGAAGCGTTCGGGCACGTACAGGGCCCGGTGCCCGTCGGCGCTCAGCTCCAGGGCGATGTGCTGCAGGAACGTCGCGCTCTCGGGCCGCAGGTCCACGATGACGTCGAGGATCGCCCCGCGGGTGGCGCGGACCAGCTTCGTCTCGGCGTGCGGCGGATATTGGAAGTGCATGCCTCGCAGCGTGCCCTTCCTCTTGTTGAACGCGACGTTCGCTTGCGCAATCACGGGCTTGAGGCCGTGTTCGGCGAACTCCCGCTGACAGAAGGCGCGGGCGAAAAAGCCGCGCTCGTCCTCGCGCCTTTCCACGTCGACGATGAAGGCACCCTTCAACCTGGTTTCGGTGAAGATCACGGTCTCTTTCCCGCCGGGAAGCGCCCGGCTCGCGAGACGAACAGGCTCACGCCGCCACCGGCTCCGAGAGCCAGCGCAAGTCGGGCCCGAGGTTTCCCACCCGCATGAGCTGCTTGAGCTGATCGATACGCCGGAACCGCGGACCCTCGAAGTCCTCGAGCTTCAGGCCCACGGTCTTGCATGCTTCGTAGACCTGCCGGGCGCCCTTCCGCGCGTCCCACTGGGGCTCGAACGACGGCAGCAGGCGGCCGATCTTGGAGAAGTCGGCGCGATAGTTTCGCTTGTCCGGTCCCGCATCGCGAGCAAAGGCGATCTCGCAGCCGGGGACGGTCTCCTTGACGATCTCGGCGATCTCCCGGATGCGGTAGTTCTGATCGCTCCTGCCGACGTTGAATGCCTGCGCGTGGACCGTCNCACGCGGCGCGGAGAGAACGGCGAGGAAGGCGCGGCTGATGTCCTCGATGTGGACGATGGGCCGCCAGGGCGACCCGTCGCTCTTCAAGAATACCTTACCCGAGGTGAAGGCCCAGGCGACCAGGTTGTTGAGCACAACGTCGAACCGCAGCCGGGGAGAGACGCCGTAGGCCGTGGCGCAGCGCAAGAAGGTGGGGGAGAAGGANTCGTCCGCCAGCCGCGAGACGTCGCGCTCGACCCGCACCTTGGACTCGCCGTAAGCGGTGACCGGATTGAGTTGCGCCTCCTCGTCCACCGGCGCGTCGCCCGCCGCGCCGTAGTTGCTGCACGAGGACGCGAAGGCGAATCTCCGCACTCCCGCCGCCTTGGCCAGTTCGGCCAGCCGCACCGAGGCGAGGTGGTTGATCTGGTAGGTGAGGCCGGGGTTCAGATCGCCCAGCGGATCATTCGACAGCGCCGCGAGGTGGACCACCGCATCGAACCCACGCAGGTCGGGGACCTGGATCTCGCGCACGTCCTTGCAGAGGGTCCTGATCGACTCGCGCCACGGACCGAAAGTGGAACGGCGGTACAGGTCGGTGTCGACGCCGACGACGTCGTTGCCCGCGCCAGCGAGAAACGGCCCCATGACCGTTCCGATGTAGCCGCGACTTCCGGTGAGAAGGATCCTCATCGCTCTCGCTCCTGAAGACGGGATGGTGGCTTGCTAGGAGCGTACTCATAACTGCAGGAGTGTATGCACGGTTGCGCGGTGAACACGGACCCCAAGCGTTCAGTGGAGCGACCGGCGCAGCGCCGCCTACTATCCGACAGATGATCTGCCGGAGCCCCCTCGAGTGCTTCGTCGGTCGTTCAGGCGAGGACCTGCCTCCCCGCCGGAGAGGGTTGCCGGCGGTCTCCGCCAGCATGACCATGGAGGCAATGAAGCCCCCACGCCGTGCGCACACGACGGTCAGCCTGTTCGGAAATTTCGGCACGCACAACCTGGGCAACGAATACACGCTGCAAGCCATCATCCACAACGTCCACAAGTACCTGCCGCACGCGAAGGTGAACTGCATCTGCACCTCGCCGCGGGAGGTGACGGCGAGCCACCAGGTTCCCGCCTTCCCGATCTCGGATCGCCTCGTCAAGGCCCCCGCCGGCGAAGAACGGCGCGGCGGGAACGGCGCCGTCGCGAAATTCATCCGGCGGCTCCTGGTCC
>JGI25385J37094_10000292_pt1 | contig 12416 bp, 9 predicted proteins | sample GraSoi013_1_40cm_FD_37094 | JGI IMG/M metagenome (IMG submission 37094) | reverse complement strand
GCGGCGGCGGCGAGGAGGACGACGGCTGCAGCGATCGCGACGCGACGGACGTTGTTCATGAGGTCCTCATTCCACCGTGACGCTCTTGGCGAGGTTGCGGGGGCGATCCACATCGCAGCCGCGCACGACCGCCAGGTGGTACGCCAGCAACTGCAGCGGGATCGTGGTGAGCACGGGCGAGAGCAGCGGCGCGGTCGCGGGCACGCTCAGGCGGTGGTCAACCAGCGTGCCGAGGTCGTCGCGGCCCTCTGTCGTGACGGCGATGACGTGCCCCCCGCGCGCCTTCACCTCCTGCATGTTGGACAGCACCTTGCGGTAGACGTCGTCCCGGGGCGCGACGAACACGACCGGCATGTCCGTGTCGATGAGCGCGATGGGTCCGTGCTTCATCTCCGCGGCGGGGTAGCCCTCGGCGTGGATGTAGGAGATCTCCTTGAGCTTGAGCGCGCCCTCGAGCGCGACCGGGAAGCTCACGCCGCGGCCAAGGTAGAGGAAACTGCCCCGCCCGGCGTACGCCTCGGCGACGGCGCGTACGCGAGGCTCGAGCGCCAGCGCGCGGGTGATGTGGCTCGGCAGCCGCGCCAGCTGGCACGCGATCTCCTGCCCCATCTCGAGCGACAGGCCCCGCTGGCGACCGAGCCACAGGGCGAGCAGCGTCAANGCAACGATCTGCGACGTGAACGCCTTGGTCGACGCCACCCCGATCTCCGGACCGGCATGCAGGTAGATGCCACCGTCCGCCTCGCGGGCGATTGTCGAGCCCACCACGTTCACTATCCCCAGCACCCGNGAGCCCGACGCCTTCGCGGCCCGCATCGCTTCCAGCGTGTCCGCGGTCTCGCCTGACTGCGAGATCGCCAGCGTGAGCGTGCCCGGGATGGCCGGCTGGCGGCGCGAGCGGTACTCCGAGGCGTATTCCACGGTGACGGGGAGGCGCGCCAACTCCTCGATGATGTGCCGTCCCACGAGCCCCGCGTGCCACGANGTGCCGCACGCGACGATCACGATNCGGCTGATGCCGGCGCACGCCTCCACAGAGAGNTTGAGTCCGTTGAGGCGAGCCGTGCCCTCCTCGAACAGCAGGCGCCCGCGCAACGTGCTCTTCACGGTCTCCGGCTGCTCGCAGATCTCCTTCAGCATGAAGTGCGGGTAGCGCCCCAGTTCGATGGCNTCGAGGTCCCACGCGATGTCNCTCACCTCCCGCACCTGCACGTGAGCCTGGGCGTCCATCACGTGGTACCGGTCCGCAGTGAGCACCGCGATGTCGCCGTCGTCGAGATAGACCACGGAGCGGGTGTGGGCGAGCACCGCCGACGCATCCGAGGCCACGAAGAACTCGTCCTCGCCGATGCCCAGCAGCACCGGGGAGCCGTGACGCGCCACCACTATCTTTGCCGGCTCGTCGGCGGACATGACGGCGATCCCATACGTCCCGACAACCTCGGCGAGTGCGGTGGCGACGCGCTCTTCCAGCGTCGTCCCCGGCGCCGCCTCGATCAAGTGCGCCAGCACCTCGGTGTCGGTCTCGGTGCCGAACCGATGGCCGCTCCGCTCCAGCGCCGCCCGCAGGGCGTCCGCGTTCTCGATGATGCCGTTGTGCACCACGGCGACCCGCCCCCGGCAATCGACGTGCGGGTGGGCATTGCGCTCGGTGGGCGCACCGTGCGTGGCCCAGCGCGTGTGGCCGATGCCGCTCGTCCCCGCGAGGGGCAGACGCGCGAGCGCCTCCGCGAGCACGTTGACGCGGCCGGCGAGCTTCCGGACGGCGAAGGCATGCCCATTCTGGACGGCGATGCCAGCGGAGTCGTAGCCGCGGTACTCGAGGCGCCGCAGCCCCTCGAGGAGGATTGGCCCGGCTTGCCGGGCACCGACGTACCCCACGATCCCACACATCGCCCCGCGTCCCTTTCAAGTTTGGGGCCTCGGGGCGCTGCTCCCACGAGCCCTGATGCGAGGCCCTAGCCGCTTGCCAGCGCGCCAGTTAGGGGCGACCGCGGCGACCGGGCAGACGCCGCGGCCGGCCGTGGCCGCAGCGAACCGCGGCAGTCCAGTTACAGCTTGTCACCGGATTCCCGCGTTTTCGACCGCGGCGAGCACCGGAGCCGCCCACGCTAACTTCGCGCCGACAAGCGGGTTGGCGCACCGCGGTCGACGCTCGCGCCGGGTGCACGACTCCTGCACCATGGCGCGCGGGGGCCGATGGTGACGCACGACCGCTCACACCGGTCAGCTGAAACGCCCTCTCTCTGATCGCGCAACTCTCGAGACGCTGGGGGGCGTCTTATGCCCGATCCGATCCCCATCCGGCCCCGGCTGGTGCTGCTGGCGGACGCGAACGAGTGGTCCGCTCGTTCGCTCGCAAGCATCCTCGGCCCGTCCGGCGTGCAGGTGCTGCAGCTGCATGCCGGACCCGAGGTGGNGGCCGCTGCGCGCACGCAGGCGAGTGACGCGATCCTGCTCACCGAATCCCTCCCTGAGACCNACGTGGCTGCGCTGGTGCGGAGCCTGCGCCAGGACCCTGACGTCCCCGCCGAGCTGCCGATCATCCTCATCGGCATAGGTCCGGTGTCACGGCTGCGGCTCATCGCTGCGCTGCGCGCCGGCGCGAGCGACCTGTGGGGCCTCCCGATGGACTCGGAAGAGCTGGTGCTGCGGCTCGAGGCCCTCGTGCGTCTGAAGTCCGCGGCCGAGTGCGCGCGCGAGGAGGGGCTCCTGGATTGGGCGACCGGGCTCTACAACCGCCGCGGGCTGACGCTGCGAGCGCGGGACCTCGCTTCCCAAGCGGACCGGCGCGGGGCGGCGCTCGCCTGTGTCGTGCTGGCGCCGGCGCTGCCGGGCGGTCACGCCCAGCGGGATCGGGCCGCGGCCGCCCTGCAGCTGGGCGCCGCGGTGGACGCCGTCGTCCACGGCCTGAAGCAAGCCGGCCGGTCGTCCGACGCGATCGGCCGGCTGGGGCGCGCCGAGTTCGCCGTCCTGGCGCCTGATGCTGACGCGCGGGGCGCGCGGCGGCTCGGCACACGGCTCGGGCGCGCCATCGCACGCGCCGCCGCCCCCCCGAGATTCGAGCACCCGCTACGGCTGCGCGCCGGGTATCACGCCGTGCGCGACTTCCACCGTGCCGCGCTCGGGCCGCTCGATCTTTTGACACGGGCGACCTCCGCCCTGCGGGCGGTGCAGGCCGGCCACGCGGGCGGCTGGATCCGGGGCTTCAAGATCAGCCCGGGCGACTAGGCCCGGCTCACGTCGCGAGGCAGGCACCGGCCGGCAACACCGCGGCGGGCACGACTTGCCGACCATCGAGTCGCACGCACCGCACCCGGACCCACTCGTCGGCGGCGGCGACCAGCACCTCGTCCCCGACAGGTTCGCCCACGGTGCCGGCGCGCGCTCCCGCGGTGCCGCGCCCGGTGCGCCCGGCCGTCACGATTGCGATCTCGCGCCCGTCGGGCGGGAGCCGGGTGCGCGCGTGGCCCCACGGCGAGCGAAACGGGGAGTAATCGGCGGCGCGCACGAAGTCCACGATCTGCTGCGCCGGCTCGCTCCACACGACCCAGCCGCCGTGGGGCGCGCTCCGGCCGAAGTACCGACGCACCCCAGCGGGCTGCGGGACGCGCCCAATGCACGGAGGCTCGGCGTCCGCGGCGGTGAGCAGAGCGGCGACCAGCGGCACGCCGGCCCGGACGCACTTCGCGCTCAGCGTGTACCCCGTGTCGGCGGGCGTAATCTCGATCGCCGCAGTCGCCACGATGTCCCCGGTGTCGATACCGGCGTCCATCCAGTGGAGGGTGACCGCGTGGCTGCGCTCGCCCTGGTAGATGGCCCAGCTCGGCGCGTTGAGCCCGGCGTATCCCGGCAACGGCCCGGGATGGAGATTAAAGCTGCCGAGACGCGGCGCCGCGAGGACGTCGCGATGCACGACGCACAGGGAGTGAATGTTCAGCAGGAGATCGACGCCCTCGGCGCGGACGGTGGCCGCAAAGGCGGGATCCTTCACGAGCTCCGGAGGCCACACGCGCTCCCCCGGCACGCAGTCCCCCAGTCCGGCGGTGAGCACGCCGACCACGCGATGTGGGGACGCCGCCAGCAGCCGCAGCACCTGCCCACCGGCGGCCTCTTCCGCTGCGACGAGAACGCGAAGCGTTCTAGCTCCCCTGGGCGGTGGACCGCTCGATCAGCCCGGCGATCCGGTTGAGCGTACGGAAATCGTCGATCTCGAGGCTGTCGAAGGGAAGGCTCACACCGAAGCGCGCCTCGAGCGAGAGCACGAGCTCGACGAGCGTCACGGAGTCCACGAGACCGGACTGCAGCAGCTCGGCTTCGGGAGACTCCACGGCGAGGGACAGGTGCTCGACGAAGATCGCGCGGATTTCGTGGAGCAGCTGTCCGTTCGTGCGCGCGCCACCTCCGGTCACGCTCACGGCGCTGCCAGCAGGTCGCGGAGCGCNCGCCGGTCGACCTTGCCGTTCGGGTTCAGCGGCAGTCGCTCCAGTCGTTTCCAGCGCGTCGGCAGCATATAGGGCGGGAGCAGCTCGGCGAGTCGTTGTCGCAGCGCGGCAGGCGCCACCTCCGCCCCGCGGTGCGGCACGTAGACGCACGCCAGCGCNGGCTCCCCGAAGCCGTCCGTTGCGACCGGCACCACCGCCGACTCACACAGGGCGTCGAGCGCATGTAACGCCGCCTCGATCTCGCCCAGCTCGATGCGGTAACCGCGAATCTTGATCTGCGAGTCAGCGCGGCCTACCAGCACGATCCGCCCCTGCTCGTCCACGCGGGCCAGATCGCCGGTGCGGTACAGCCGGTCGCTCGGATCGTGCGGGTTCGGGACGAACGCGGCGCGGGTCTTCTCGGGGTCGCACCAGTAGCCCGGCGAGAGTCCCACGCCGCGGATGTAGAGGTCGCCGATCCCNCCCCTGGCCACGGGGTCGAGCCGCTCGTCCAGCACCAGCAGCTCCTCCCCTTCGCACCCCGTCCCGATCGGCACCGCCTCCCGGTCGCTCGTCGGGCAGGCGGGCACGCGGTAATAGCTGCTGGCGATCGTCGCCTCGGTCGGCCCGTACAGGTTCGTGAACGTGACGTGGGGCAGTCGCGTCATCCAGTGGATCAGCCCCCGTGTCGGAAACGCTTCCCCGCACCACAGCAGGCGACGCAGCGCCGGAAAGTCATTCGGGCGGACGGCGTCGCACTGCGCCATATGCAGGAGAATCGACGGCACCGAAAACCATTGCGTGAGCTCCGCCTGCCGGATCAGCTCGGCCACCTTGTGCGGCAGCAGGTTCAGCTCCGGGGCGACGGGATAGAGCGTCGCACCGGCAGCGAACGCACCGTACACGTCGAAGGTCGAGAGATCGAAGTGCAGAGGGGAGTGACCCGACACGCGATCATCGGGCCCCATCCCGAAATAGCGCACCGCCCACTCGACGAAATGGCGCACGTTCGCGTGCGTGATCGTCACGCCCTTCGGCACTCCGGTGGAGCCCGAGGTGAAGAGAATGTGGGCCAAGTCGTCNTCGCCGTTGCGCGACGCCACGGGAGTCGCCTCGCTGCGGCCGACGTCGGCGAGCGTGAACGCCACCGGGAACGGAAGGTCGCACGCCTCAGCCTCGAGCCACGCGATCGCCGCGCGCCCGAGCCGGTGGTCGCGGTGCAACGCGGCGAGCAGCTCTCGGGCCGCGCCGGTCGCCACCACGACCCGCGGCTGCAGGGCCTCCAGGACCCGCTCCACCCGCGCAGGCGGGTTGCGGAGGTCTACGGGGGTGTAGGCGCAATCCGCCTTGAGGACGCCGAGCATCGCGGCGATCGCGCGCGGCGACTTCGGCACGAGCAGCGCGACGCGGTCTCCGCGCCTGCACCCCCGCGCGATGAGCGCGCGCGCCAGCTGGTTACTCACCTGCTCCAACGCGCCGTAACTGACCCGCTCGGGCCCGAATACGATCGCGGGGGCGTCGGGACGGCCCTCGGCTTGGCGCGCGACCCAGTCCTGCAGTCGCGTCATGCCTGTGACACCGAGGCCGACGCCCGCGCGATCACCGTGCCGATATGCGAGAACTCATCGGCCGACGCCGGAACGTCATGAATGATGAAGCAGCAGCCGGTCGCGAGATAGCGCCCAAGCTCCTCGGCGACGCGGTCGTAGCTGCCGACGAGATATGGACAAAACGTTTTGTAGTTCTGGAACGGCACCATCCAGTACGTGTCCGCGGCGCCTTGATGGGCGGACACGTCCGATAGCTGCTTGTGCCAGGAGGAGTCCGACACCTTCATCGCCAGCTGGTGGGTGACCTGACCGCGCCGGTCCTCCGGGAAGCGCGCGTGCGCCGTCACCCATGCCTCCTCCTCGCGCTCGCGCGCGATGATCCCCACGCGGATTCCGTACGCGCCGTTCCCGTCCTGCGGCTGCGCTTCCGCCTGGCCGAGGGGACCCGGATACTTCACCGACAAGCCGTTCAGGACGCGCGCCGCGGCGAGCCCCGCTTCCGAGGAGCCCGACACCGTGACCCGGGGCGANAGCNCGGGATCGAGCTTCGGTACAAGCGTCAGATTGGTGACCGCGTGGAACCGGCCCCGGAAGGTCACGGGGCCGGCCCCCGCCAGCAGCTGCAGGATGATCGACGTGTACTCGACCAGCCGCTCGTAACGGGCGTCGTGAGGCGTCTCGTCGTTGAGGGCCAGCAAGTCGTTTTTGAACCCGCCCGCCACCATGTTCAAGTCGATGCGCCGCCCGTACAGGTGGCTGAGCGTGGCCATCATCTTGGCCACTGTGTACGGGTGCATATACACGGGTTGCACGGCGACGAGCGGGGTGAGGGTGCGCGTGGCCTCCACGACGACCTGTGAGACGAGCCAGGGGTCGAACAGCGAGTTGTCGGTGTAGACCAGGATGCCCTCGCATCCTCCCACTTCGCTCCAGCGAGCGACGTCACGCACATGCTGCAGGTAGGTCTCGCCGCTCCCACCGCGGTAGGGCGGGCAGGTGGAGTACAGGGCCACGGATGGTTTGGCGCGCATGTCGAGCTCCTTGTAGCTGTACGACCACCCAACTGTCAGCAGACCGTGACACTGCCCGCGACGGGAGCCGCTGCCTGCCGCGCGCGTAACCCCGTTCTGCGCAACGCACTGCCGCGCCCCGCTCAGCCCTACGGACCAATCCCTGAGCTGAAAGGTTCGTGCCAGTTTTCGAGCGTGGCGCGATCCCCGGGCCATGGCGCGTCCCCGTCACCGCGGTTGACGTGAACGGCCCGCCACAACGGGTCACGCGCCCGCAGCCGCTGCGCCAGCGCCGGTGACGTCGCGAAGAGAAAGTTCGAAGGGCCCCGGATAAACCCGGCGCGGCGCAGGGCCGTCCGCCAGGCCGGATGCAGCTGGTTGGAGACCAGCAGATCGACGCCGCGCTCCTCGAGCTGGCGCGTGGCCCGCTCCACGACGACGTCGGCGTGGTCCGGGGCTGCCACGCCGTCCACGATCGTGCCGACCTGCAGGTCGCCGAAGTACTTGCTGTCGCGGAACGAGGTTGGCGCGTCCCTGACGACGGCGAGCCCGATGGCGTGACCTCCACGTGAGATTCGCAGCAGCCGCGAGTTCCGCTCGGGCGCGGGATACACCTGATCCAGCGTGCCGCCGTCCCGGACGGCCGCAAACGAATAGCGGGCGGCGCAACTCCGCCACAGCGCGTCGAGCCAGTCTCCGCCCTCGTCCACGGCGTCGACGTGCACCGCCGGGTCCGTCCGCCACCGAGTCAGCGCCAGGCCCGCGACCCGCGCGGCCAGAGCGCCGATGCCGGACGCCGCAGCGAGATCCAGGAGCGCGGCCCCCCACCGGCCCCGCCGCAGGTACCGGACCTCCCGGAGGAAGCGTGACCCGTGCCGCACCTTGAAGTAGAACGGCACGACCTGCATCGGCCACCCCATGGCCCGGACCAGCCGAGCCACCTGAGTGCCGCGCCCCCCCATGCCGACGCTGTACAGCAGCGGAACCCTCCGCATGGCGTCCTGCAGCAGCCGGCTCGCGACGAGACCGTAGGCTGGGTTGATGACCCCCTCCGACAGCGGGAGGTAGAAGCTGCCGACCCGCTGGATCTCCCCGCTCAGCGAGACGTCTTGGTGCTTAAGCGCGTACGCCCCGCGCACGTCCTCGCCTTCCAGCAGCAGGAAGAACTCCTGGTAGACGCGTGCGCCGNCGACGTTCGGGAGCCAGTCAGGGACCCAGCGCTCCGGGAAGCGCCAGCTGATGCCGCCGGCCCCCAGGCGCTGATTGAACGCGCGCACTGCAGCCACATGCTGCGGCCCGAACGGCTCGATCCGCGGTTTCGAGTGGGAGAGCATGGTGGCCACGCCCCGAGGATCCCCGCCCTTCAGGGGCTGTCCGGCAGCAGGATCGGGCCGGCCTCGCGTCCCGAGNCTTCTTCCTGCATCTCGTAGCCGGCGAGGGAATACGAGTAGTGGTTGTAGGCCAAGCCCGGGCGCACGTCATTCAACACAGCGCCGAGCAGGCGCACGGGCAGGCGCTGCAACACCTCCACTTTGGCCTCGGCGATGGCGCGGTCGGTCACGTCGGGCCGCACCACCAGGAGCATGTTACCGGTGGCGACGCCCAGCGCGTACGGATCCACTCCGGCGGCGAGTGGTGCGCTATCGACGAGGATCACGTCGTAACCCGGACGGAGCGCGGTAATCAACTGGGGCACCGTCGCTGAGCACAGCAGCTCCGGACCCCGATGCATGCGTGACCCCGCGCCGATGAATGAGAGGAATGCGTGGTCCGTGGCCTGCAGTGTCTGGTCCGCCGTCACGCGACCCGCGAGTGCGTCGGTGAGGCCCGGACGACGTGCGCGCCGCAGCGCGCGGTGCAGCGCGCCCAGCCGCACATCGCCGTCGATCAACAGCGTGCGGCAGCCCACGTCCGCAAACGCCTGGGCNAGGTTGGACGTGACGAACGATTTCCCCTCACCACGTCCGGGGCTCGATACCGTGAGCACGAGCGGTCCCGCGGCCCCGTAGGCGTACTGGACGTTCAGCCGGATACCGCGAAGCGCCTCGACGGCCTTCACGCCGTCGTCTCCCATGTCCTTNCCGCGGTGGACGTGCGGCACGGCGCCGAGGATCAGCAGTCCCATCGTGCGCGTCACCTCTTCGGGAGAGCGGACCTTGGGATCCGCGCGATCCCGCAGCGCCGCGCCGAGTACGCCCGCGCCGAAGCTGGTCAAGCACGCCACGACGACGAGGAGCGGCGCCGTGTTGGTGGCCGGGCGGGTGGGCTGCACCGCGCGCTCGAGAATGCGCACGTCCGGGAGCGTGCTCACCTCGGCCAGCCGGGCTTCCTGATACCGGTGTTGCAGGTCGGAGAAGAGCTGCTCGGCGTTCGCCTGATCCCGCGCCAGTCGCACTTCCTCCAGGGCCGCAGGCGGGGCGCGCCGGAGCNCCCCGGTAATCGAGTCGGCGCGCTGGCGCAGTTCCCGCTCNCGCGCGGCGAGACCTGCGATGAGCGCGCGACCCAGGCCCGGAATCACGCGCCGGGCGAGAGTGTCCACCTGCGCGGCCAGGCGTCGCACCGGGGGATGCGTGTCGGCGTAGCGGAACCGCAGCGCGCGCAGCTCGGCCTGTCGATCGGTCAGCTCCTTCAGGGCCGCGATGAGCTCGGAGGAGCGCTGCACGGCCCCGATCATCGCCAGCTGGTCCACCGCGATTCCGGAATCGGGCGCNTGCNCNAGCATCTGCGCGATCGCCTCGCGGTCGCGGGCGAGTCCGCTGGCGGCGATTTGCAAGTCCATATAGCCGGCGTAGGTGGGGTCGGCGGTGATGCGCCGGCCGTCCGGCCCCTGGGCCGGCCCCTCGGAGGGGCGGACCGCGTTACGGACGCGAAACGCCATCAGCGCGGCCTCAGCAGCGCGCAGGTTGTCCTGGGCGTGGTCGAGCTGGTCCTTGAGGATGGCCGTCAGCTGGGTGAGTCGCTGACGCTTCAACTCCGCCGCCGCAGCGACGAACCGCTCCGCAACCGCGTTCACCGTCCCGGTCACGACCCGCCGATCAGGGCCGCGCCGCTCGATGCGGATGAAATTGCCGTCTTGCGCGGCGCGCACCCGCAGCTCTTCGGCAAGCTTCTGGGCCGCCTCGCTCGTGGTCGCCACCGTGAACTCGACCCTCGCNCCCCCGCGCAGGGAGGCGGCGGGCGGTAGCCACGCGAACCCCAGCCCGACGCCGAGGTTGCTACCCACGGCCCCCTGCTCCAGCACCGCGTTCTCGTCGACGTCGAGCAGCCGGAAGCTGTGTCCCGTCGCGTCCACTTGGAGGCGGTAGCGCCCCGGTCGCACGTCGCCCGGGACCGCGAAGGTGGCGAGCGCCGCAGTGTCGGCCGGGGATTGCGGCTTGAGGTAGAGCCGCCACTGCCGCACGACATCGTCCAGCACGACGTGGGACCGCAAGAGGTCCAGCCAACTGGTCGCCGTACCTAGTAGCTGGCCCGTCTCGATCGGCCCCTGGTCGCGCTCTCGGGCGGCGGGGTTAGGGACCTCGACCCAAACCGTTGCCCTGGCTTGATATGTCGGCTTGAGGAAGTGCGCTGCGACCGCCCCCACCAGCGTACCGGCGGCTGTCACGGCAACGACGAACCACCGATACGTGCCGATGGCCGCCACGACGCGACGCCAGTCGTCGGGCAACGGGGCGGCCTCCGAGCGGCGCACGGGACCGGCGGCCGCCGCGGCCGCGCCGAGCCGCCGGTCGGGCGTGCCCTCCTGCGGAGGTACGGTCAGCTGGCTCGGCATCGTGTGCGTTTCGAACTTTCCGGGCGAGGGGCGGGGGGCGGGCTCCGGGCCCGCGTTCGGCACTAGGGCTGCGCTGCAAGCACGATACCACCGCGGCCGCCGGCGCCGCCCGCGGAACGCGGTCGGCCGCATCTGCATAGGCTGCCACCTCCGCGACCACCCGCGCGCGATCCGGAAAAGTGTCGCACAGCCCTTACAACCTGTGAGCCGTCCCAGTCGCCCCCTGGCGCGAGCGTCCACCTTGACAGTGACCAAGGAATTGGGTCACTTACCTCCCCCGATCACGCTACCCGGATCGCCGCCGTGACAGGGGTCACTTTAGGCACCGATCGCGGGACAATGACAGGTCATTGGGAGGCAGGTCAGTCGATGCGCGCGGCGCCCTCGCACAGCGACATCCCCACAGGTCCCGCCACCGGCCCGACGGCCGGGTCATGCGACCTCACTGAGCTCATTTCCATCTCGCCCGCGATTCGCCAGAGCATTCGCGTTCTGGTGATCGACGACGAGCGCTCGTTGCGCGAGAGCTGCGCCACCACGCTCGGCGTCGAGGGATACCACGTGACGACGTCGGGGCGCGCGCAGGAAGCGCTTGAGATTCTCAAGCGCCGTGCCTTCGATATCGTGCTCATCGACCTCTACATGGCGGACGTGCCGGGGATCGAGTTGTTGCGGACGGCGCTCGCCACGCACCGCGACACGATCGTCATCGTCATCACGGGCCGGCCCAGCCTGGAGTCGAGCCTCGAAGTGCTGCAGGCCGGGGCCTGGGATTATCTTCCCAAGCCGTTCACGGGCACCCAGCTGCAGATCCTCATCGGGCGCGCCGCGCACTCCGTCGTGGTGGCGCGGGAGAGCCGCGCGCGCGAGCAACTACCCCAGTCGCCGGCTGCCAACAGCGACCGCCTAACGGTGCTCGGCACGGCTCCGCTGTTCCGCCAGGCAATCGAGCTGGCCCGCAAAGTGGCCTCCACCGATGCGTCCGTGTTCATCACCGGTGAGAGCGGCGCGGGTAAGGAGCTGATCGCCCAGTTCATCCACGCGCACAGCCGGCGTCACGCGCGCCCGATCGTGGCGGTGAACTGCGCCGCGCTCCCGGAGTCGCTCTCGAGTCGGAGATGTTCGGGCACGTCAAGGGCGCCTTCACCGGGGCCGTCCGTGACAAGGCCGGGCTGCTCGAGACGGCGAACGGCGGCACGCTGTTCCTCGACGAACTCGTGGAGATGACGCCGCCGATCCAGGCCAAGCTGCTGCGAGTGATCCAGGACGGCATACTGCGTCGCGTGGGCAGCGAACGCACCGACGCCGTCGTCAACGTGCGCTTCATCGCGGCAACGAACCGTGACCCGGAGGAGGCGGTGCGTGCCGGGGCGCTCCGCAAGGACCTCTACTACCGGCTGCGCGTCGTGCCGCTTCACGTTCCGCCGCTGCGCGAGCGGCCCGAAGATATCCCCCTGCTCGCCCACCACTTTCTGGAGGGCTTCTGGAAGGCGCATCGCGGCGCGCGGCCGTCGCAGCCCAAGCTCACGAAGGCGGCGGTGTGGGCACTGCGGGCTTATGCCTGGCCGGGCAACGTGCGGGAGCTCCAGAACGTGATGGAGCACGCGGCCGTGCTGCTCGAGCCCGGCGCCCAGGTCCGCCCTGAGGACATCCCCTTCAT
>JGI25385J37094_10000291_pt1 | contig 12420 bp, 10 predicted proteins | sample GraSoi013_1_40cm_FD_37094 | JGI IMG/M metagenome (IMG submission 37094) | reverse complement strand
CCCGGTGTCCGAGCTCATAATCGTCGGCGAGATAATCGGCCACGCTCGCCAGGCCGCCAATACGTTCCAGGACATCTCGGTGAAGCGCCATGGTGGAACCCATCGCGAAATGGATTCCCTTTTCTATCTCTCTGGCAAATAAAACACCCGGGATGAAGTCGCCTTCGATCGCCATCAACTCCAACCGCGATCCAATATTCTGGCTCGCAACGCCTCGATAAAGGCATGTAACAGTGCCGACCCCTCGGTTATGGAGAGGTCCAACCACTTTTCGCAAGTAATCGCGCGGCACGCCGATATCGCTGTCGTTGATGACGAGATACGGGTGCCGGGCCTCCGGCAGCATTTGCAAGAGATTGCTGATCTTGAAATTCATTCCGAAGACATTGCTGCAGACAACCAGCCGCATCGAAAGCTCGGGAAATTCCGTGATCAACCGTTCAACTGCCGCCACTGCGGGATCGTCCGGCGCAGCTACTCCAAAGATGATTTCGTAGTCCGGGTAATCCTGAATNCAATGACTCCGCAGACTCTCATAACCATGAGGATCCAAGCCGCACAGCGGCTTCAGAATGGAAACCGGCGGCGTAAAATCGCCAGCCGGCGTTTTGCGGTTGTGAAAGTGAAATTTAACGGTCGTCCAAAACGCCAGGAANCAATACGCGATTCCAAGCCACGCGGCAATCAAGAGAAGCGCGTGCAAGAAAATCCACATCGGATCAGCTCATCGAGATTAGAGCTACACCGAGGCAAACCAGCAACACACCCGCCCAGCGCGCGGGCGTCACGTGTTCATTCAGGAGAAACTTCGCCCCCAACGCGCCGGCGACGTAGCTCAGAGCCGTCGCCGGAACGACGAGACTGACGTCGGCCCACGAAAGCAAAGCCAGCAATGAGAAAAAACCTGTGGCCATCAAAGCGATGCCAATCCATAGCCAAACCATTTGGAACGCCAGGGCCAGGAATCTGAAAATCGCTGAAGGTGTGATCGGAGAAACGTGCCCAATTTGCTTCATCGCGTGACTGACCGCGAGGTCACCCGCAGTGCCGGTCAGTATGACGATCGCGATGAACAGAATGAGCCGCATATCACCCTCTCCCTTTGGGACGCGGAGCGCAAGCCCGGTAGGGCGCAGCCTCTGGTGATGCCGGGGTGAGGGTTTCAAGTTCGGCACCCCTGGGACCCTCGCCATTCCTTGAGGCTTCGCCCTGACGGGCTTGCGCTTCGCGCGCGCCAGCCCGCTGGCTGTCGCGCCGCCCACTCCCAGAGGGAGAGGGCTCGGTCCTGCCGACCAGTGCCACGCCGGCACAGATGAGCACTACACCGGTCCATCGCGTCAGAGGTATGAATTCACCGAGCATGAAATAGCCGAGCAGGGCGACGAGCGCATATCCAACAGCGGAAGCGGGCTGTACGTAGCTGAAATCCGCCCACGAAAGCAACAGCAAATACGAAACAAAGAAAATCAGCAGGCTCGATATTCCGAACCAAATCGAACCATTCGTGAAAACTTTCCCAAATACAGCGGCCAATGCAAGCGGAGAAAAGTCCAGGATCTCTCCGGTCTCTTTCATACCCCGGCTGAGCAGGACATTTCCCAAGGAACCGAAGAGCACCATCAATGCCAACAGCAGGTAAGTTTTCGTCCGAAGCCGTTTGGCACTCATGCGCTCGGCAGGCGTTTGCGCGCATACTTCCAGCGCTCCGAGCGAACGCGAAGATATTCGACGGCCTCGGTATATAAGCGCCGCCGCTCGCGCGAGTCCCACAGGGCGTCACGGACGATCCGCCACACGACGCGCGGCCGGAAATAATAGGCATCATAAAACCGGTTCACAGCCGCCATCATCTCTTCGCGCGGCAGGCCCGGATACTCGATATGCGGCAGTTGATGCCCGCCGCTGTCGGCCAAAGCTTCGGTAGCCATCGAGTTTGCAGTCGCGAGTTGTTGATAAAGTTCGGTTCCCGGATAGGCGTGCGCGATAGAAACCTGGATGGTCTCCACATCCAGTTCCTTGGCAAAGTCCAGCGTCCGCTGAATTGTTTCTTTTGTTTCTCCAGGCAGGCCGATGATGAAATCTCCGTGGATCTTGATCCCGACCTTCTTGCAATTCTTCGTGAACTGGCGGGCGTGTTCGACAGTCGCTCCCTTCTTGATGTTCTTCAAAATCTGAGGATCGCCCGACTCATATCCGACAATGAAGAGCCGGGCGCCCGCATCGGCCATTGCCTTCAAAGTTTCGTAGTCGCTGGTCACCCGCGCCGTAGACGACCAACGAAATCCGAGAGGCTTGAACTTTGAGCAAACCTCCAGGACCCGGTCTTTGCGGTAATTGAACGTATCGTCGTCAAAGAAAAATTCTTTCGCTTGAGGAAATAACTGCAGGGCTTGCTTCACCTCGCGAGCGACGTTCTCGCTGGAGCGGACACGCCAGGGGTGGCCCGACAGAGTTTGAGGCCATAGACAAAACGTGCAGAGCGCCGGGCACCCGCGTGATGTGTAGAACGCCACGTAAGGATGCAGCAAGAACGGAACGTTGTAGTTCTCGATTACGAGATCGCGCTTAAAGACTTCCGTCGCGAACGGCAGGCGGTCGAGATCCTCCGTCTGCATGCTGGGCCGAGGAGAATTCAAATGAATACCGCCATTGTGGCGATAGCCTGCACCTGCAATCTGATCGAGAGGTTTGCCTTCCGCAAATTCAACAATGGCATGATCGAATTCGCCGGTAACAATAAAGTCGATCTCCGGATTGTTCACGAGACAATCCGGTTTGATCTGAACATGCGGACCGACGAATGCGATTTTCAGATCGGCTCTGGCTTGCTTCATCATTCGAGCCAGCGCGACGTCATTTGAGAAACCCACGGTCGAAGTGAACAGCACAACAAAATCGTAGCCGCGGGCAATTTCGACCGTTTGCTCGGGAGTGATCCCGTGCGGAGGCGCGTCCAGCAGCCGGCTTCCCGGCAGCATCCCGGCGGGATAGCTCAGCCAGACGGGATACCAGTAGGAAGCAATCTCTCTGGTAGCGGGCCATCGAGAACTGGCGCCGCCATCGAAGTTCTTGAAGCTGGGCGGATTCAACAGGAGCGTTTTCATCACAGAAGCCACAGAAACATCCTCCACCTGGAATTGGTACCGCAAGAAACGTTTTATTGTACTGGAATTGGCTTTAGAGCACACCCTCTCCCAGAGGAATAGGGAAACGGCTACCGGAATAACCGGCCAAGATCGCCGGTGGTATTCAACAAATCGAGCTGAGCCTTCTGATGCTCGTAGTCGCTGTCGAGAAACGCCAGCCACTTGTCATTTTCTTCGAGCCGCGCTTTTTCCACATCGCGAAGATTGGAACGGCCTTCACCAAAATTGGCTTGAACGATCTGAAGGTTCTCCTGAGCCAGCTTCAATTCGAGCCGCGCGACCTCGCGCGCTGCATCGAGCTCGCGAAGACGCTGGTATTGGCGTTCGACGTCGAGCTCGACGTTTTGGCGCTTCGCTTTCAGATCCATTTCGGCCGTCGTCAGCTCACTCCTGGCCAGAGCGACGTTGGCCGAACGCTGCGAGGTCACCAGAGGGATTCGAACCTGGAGACCTATATTGAAATTGTTTCTTTGAAATCGCTGAAAGAAATCCTGAAAGTTGTTGAACCGGGCAAATAGGCCATACTCGGCGAAAAGGTCGACGGTCGGCCATTTCGTTGCGATTTCGCCTTCCAGGCGATGCGCGCGCGCCCTCCTCTCGAACTCCGCCTGCTGCAAATCGAGACTGCTCGATAACGCGCGATCGACCAATTCCTGTTCCCGCGGCTGCTCGTTGAGAGGAACGATTTCCGATTCGATCTCGATGCGCCGCTCTGCGGGAATGCCGATCAAGGCCCCGAGCTGGCGCTCGAGCACCCGCTGGCGGCTTTCAAGCTGGACAATGCGTTGCTCCGAGCGTGCCTCGTTGAGCTCGGCGCGAGTCACTTCAATGGGCAATTCCAGACCTTCGCTCGATCGTTGACGGGTAAATTCCAGAATCCTGGCATTGCTTTGCCGATGGGCCCGCATCAGGTCCAGTGAGTGCCGGACCTTTGCCAGCTCTAGATATGAGGAGCTCGTCTGAAGCATGACCGAGTTCCGTGTCTTCTCCAGTTCGAGCCGCTGCGCCTCCCGGCGTTCATCGGCTGAGCGCACCTGCGACGCCAACAGGGGATTGAAAACCGTTTGAAGATACGACGCGTTGACGATCGAAGGAGCTGCTCCACTGGGCGTTTGCGGAAATCCGTGCGTGTAGGCCGCTCCCGAGCCCGTGAAAAGATTCGGACGAAACGCGGAGCGGTTCACGTCTACGGTGTTCTGCGCAACGTTGTATCGAGCCTGCGCCAGGCCGACCTCACGGCTATTTCGCAATGCCATCTCCACGGCCTGCTTGAGGTTGATCGAAACGGCGTCCTGCGCCGGAACCTCCGGCACGCCCAACAACGCCGCGCATAATAACGCGCACCAAATATTTCTAGTTTTATTCATATCGTAGTGCTTCGGTTGGTTGCAGTTTGGCCGCCCGGCTCGCCGGAAGATATCCAAAAATCATCCCGGTGGAACACGAAACGAGAAAGGCGACAACGATGGAGAGTCCTGAAATGGGAATGGTCACGCCCTCGGGCAGGAAAGGCCGCGCCAGTGTCGGAATTGCGAGGGCGATGGCGATGCCTGCCGTTGCCCCAAGGCTGCTGATGATTAGCGCTTCAATCAAGAACTGATACAAGATCTCCCGGTTCGGCGCGCCGATCGCTTTGCGCATGCCGATTTCGCGAGTGCGTTCGGTTACCGTCACAAGCATGATATTCATGATTCCGACGCCGCTGATGATTAGAGTGACGGATCCCACGGCGAGCAGAACCGCACTGACTGCCAGTGAAATGTTGCGGGCCACGTCGAGGATAGCGGTGAGATTTTGAATGTTGTATAGGGCGCCGGTTCTGTGTCGAGATCGAAGGAGTTCCTCCACGTCTTTTGTCACCGAAGGGACTGCCTCCGGCGTCGCCGCCTGCGCGTAGAGCACTTTGACGGAATCCGTTCCAGCGTAGCTCTTCAGCAATCCGAACGGAACAATGACCGACTCACGCGCGATTTCCGATTGCCCAAAAGTCGCTATGCGTTCCTTAAAGACGCCGATTATCGTAAATCGAAGCTCTCCCACTCGAATCTCCATCCCAACGGGATTGACTGCGGGAAAAACCACACGCGCCAGATCCTCTGTCAGGAGACACACTTTTCGCGACTTCATGTCGTCGTCATCGAAATAGCGCCCTTGAGTGACGAGGAGATTCCGGATCGCCTGGAAATCTTGTGTGACCGCGACCAGCGTTACGGGCCGTTCCACACCTCCGGCTACAACGCTCATTTGCACGTCGTGTGTACCCGCGACGCGCACCACGGCAGGAACGGTGTCATGTACGGCCTCAAGGTCCGACAACTTGATTTCATCGCTGAACGTCGTGTTCTGAAGACCAGCGCGCCGGAGTTCGCCATAAACGATATTGGCACCGACGCCTTCAATCTGCGCAATAATGTAGCTCTTTCCGATGAGCGAAATCGTGACGACGAGCACGATGCAGGCGCTACCAATCACAACGCCCAGCATCGTGAGGAGGGCTTTCACTTTGTTGGCTCGCAACGCGTCGATTGCGATTTTCCAGACCTCACCTTGAATCATGGCTTTTTTAGCCCGGGAAATTCGGGGACAGACGCCTAAATCACCTAGGAATTCGAGGGACGCACCCCGAATTCTGAACTTCAAGAATTCGGGGTGCGTCCCTCGAATTCCTGTCTGTCCCCCTGTCTGACCCGACCCCGACTTCCCCCTACCGGCCGATACGGCTCAACCACTGCTCGGCGGCTCTGTGAGAGGGATAGTTGCTCCTCTGCGGGACAGTGGCGACATAGGATCGCAGAAGTTTTTCTGCTGTTGGGAGTTCGTTGCGCCGCAAAATCAAACCGACGGCGGTGTAATAATCCAGCCGAGGGTCTTTGGGATCAATGTGCTTGGCGGCATCGACGGCTCGTTGGATCTCGTGCGCATTTTTGCGATCCTCAAAAAATCCAGCCACTTCCATGTAGCTTTCGATTTGGTTTGGACGCGCATCCAGAGCCGCACTGTATTCCTGCTCCGCTTCCTGCCATTTCTTGTCTGCCGCAAGGTAAGCGCCTCGCGCCAGATGGCCTTCGGCCGCATCGATTTTTGAGATCGCTTCGATTTGCTCTCTGGCCCCGGTCTTGTCTCCGCCGACAATCCAGGGAGCTTCCGCCAGGTATTGCATCAAGTCGCGGCGTGCAGCGATGCTCATCGGCGCCAGATGAACGGCGGCCTCAAATGCCTGCTTCACTTTCCTGGCGATAAAGAAACTACGGCTCTCTTCGGCTCTAGCGCCATATGCGCGGCCAAGCCACCGATTGTACTCGGCATTGTGCGGTTCGAGTTTGACTGCCCTTTCGCCGTGTGTAACGGCACTGCCGTAGTCCCGGAGCTCGTAATAGGAACGCAGACCCCAAAAATGCAGAGAAGCGTCCTCGGGCGTCTGGGAAAGAGCGGCTGTGACGGTTTTGACGGCGGCGGAATAATTTCCTGTTTCAAACTCCGCGCGGGCGGTATCCGCCGCTCCCGTCGCGGCTAGACCAGACGAGGTTTTCAGCAAAACTAAGACGAATAAAAGCCGAAAAGTCATTTTTCTTGAGCAACCGTGACGGCCATACCCTCCTGAAATTCANAGGNGCCGGGCAAAACGACGACATCGTTTTCTGTAATTCCACTCAAGATTTCGTAATCCGTGGCATTGGAGATCCCCACTTTCACATCCCGCTTTCGAAGCCGGTCCTGCTCGACGACGAACACATAGCGCGCGTTGCCGTCTCCCCGGACGGCGGCCCGCGATATGGTAAGCGTATTTTCACGCTGGGCCGTCCGGATTCGCACATTCACGTTTGTATTCGGCAGCAACTCTCCGGTTTCATTGTTCACAGAACAGAGCACCTCGCCGACGTTTCGTGTGCCGCGAGCCACAATCGTCTTTGGAAGCTGGTCGAGCAGACCGTTCCAGGTCCGGTCCGGCAAAGCCTCCCACGTGATTTCGACGGCTTGACCCTCTTTCAGTGAGCCAAGTTCCGGTTCATCGACAAAAACGCGGATCCGGATGCGCGTCAAGTCCGCCAATTCCGCCAGCAGGTCTCCCGTATGCACGTAGGTGCCGGCGCGGGCGGGCAGCGAGTACACGGTTCCCCCGGCAGGAGCCGTCACCCTGGCGGACTTCAATTTATCTTCAAGCGATTGGATGGAATTCCGCGCTTCCTCAATCCGGAGCGTGGCACGTTCTGCCTCCGGTTTCGATCGCTCGAGTATGGCCCTTCTCTTCTCCTCGATCAGCCGCTTGTCCGCCTCTGCCTTCGCCAGCGCTGTTTTCGTCTGTTCGATTTCCTGGCGCGTGGCGGCCTGCTTCGCGTAGAGCCGCTCCAGGGAATCGCGCTCGCTCCGTAGACGATCGATTTCAGCATTCGTTTTAACCAGGTCGCTATAGAGCTGCGCAATTTCTTCCGGAGAACCGCCGGTTACCGCAATTTTCCGTTCGTTCTCGGCAGCCACAAGCTGCTCTCGCATGTGCGCCAATTCCGTTTTCAGATCTTTGGCATCCAAGGTCATCAACAGCTGGCCGCGGTCCACTCGTTGACCTTCCTTCACGGCAACGGCTTCAATAAAGGTCGTGAGTTGGGCCTGGATGATACGCGGTTCAACCGGTTCGACCTTCCCGTTGGTAGTAATCCAGGAGATCAGATTCTGGCCCACCGCGTGCGTTGTAGCGATCGATATGGGTCTATCCCGTCCTTCGCGCGCCGCGAGCAGCAAGACCAGCACGCCAAGACCCAGCAGAATCAGGATTAAAGTGGTGGATTTGCCCGAATTTCCGCTCATGAAGATCATGTTATCTTAGCACGCTAGTTCGGTGCTCTCGTCAAAGGCGAGTCGTGACATGGCCCTAAAAGACACAAGGGATCGGAATGACACGAAAGATTCTTGTGATTTTTGTGCCTTTTTGTGGCTATTCCCTCTTCTCCCGTCCACCTTGCTGTCCGAAGGTCAGATGCTTGCCTCAATTGCGATCTTTTTAGGCAGCTATCTGGTTTTTGCGATCGGCAACTTTCCCGGCATGAAGATCGACCGGCCGGGCGCAGCCATTATCGGCGCGGTCTTAATGTTTGCGTTCCGGGTGGTGAATCCAGCGGATGCGTTCCTCTTTATCGATTTCAGTACGATTGTCCTGCTTTTCTCGATGATGTTGATTGTCGGCAATCTCCACCTGGTTGGTTTCTTCGAATGGATTGCCGAAGTTGCAATCCGGCGGCTTCATCCGCGCCACCTGCTGCCAACCGTGATCATCGCCAGCGGAGTGCTGTCGGCGTTTTTTGTGAACGACATCATTTGTCTGGTGATGGTGCCGTTGGTGCTTAGCATTACGCGCCGTATGCGCGTTCTCCCGCTGCCGTTCCTGCTGGCAACGGCCACGGCGTCGAATATCGGAAGCGTGGCGACGATCACTGGTAATCCGCAGAACATGCTCATCGGTTCCTTTTCCGGCATCGGTTACCGAGATTTTCTATTTCATTTGGGACCGGTCGCCGCTGTTGGTCTGGTCCTGGACTGGGCGGTACTTCACTGGCTATACCTGCGCGAACCCTCAGCGGACACTCTCGTCGATGAAGCTATTCCCGCGCCTGTGGAGAGGCCACAAATGCGGAAGACCGCATTCGTTATGGCGCTGGTAGTCGCCGCATTTTTCGCCGGCGTACCGCCGGCGTTGAGTTCCGCAGTTGGCGCGGCTGTGTTGTTGATCGGGCGCACGCTGGAACCGCGGGAGCTTTACGACGAGGTGGACTGGGGCCTGCTGGTCTTTTTCATCGGCCTGTTTCTCATTGTCGGGGGCGCGGAAAAAGCCGGCATCACGGATCGTCTGATCGAATTCGCACGCCACTGGAACCTTCAACACACAACAAGCTTCACCGTCATCACAGCCGGCTTGTCCAACGTTCTAAGCAACGTTCCTGCCGTCATGCTTTTGAAATCTCTCATTCCCGGATTTGCTGACCCGCATACCGCATGGTTGATATTGGCGATGGCGAGTACGTTGTCCGGCAATCTCACAATTACCGGCTCTGTTGCCAATATCATCGTGGTCGAACGCGCACGGCCCGATGTGACGATCGGCTTCCGCGAACACTTCCGCACCGGCTTTCCAGTCACTCTGGCAACTTTGCTCTTCGGTTGGGCGTGGCTGACATTGGTACGTTGAGTTGGAGATCACTCCCCTCCTAACTCAGGAGGGGGTTATCAAACGTCCTTTTCGAAGGTGAAGATCTTCGGCGCTTCACCGGCAAATCCCAGTTCCGTCCAGCGGCGGAGAACGCGGTCGTAGGTTTCCTTGCGTAATCTTGCGCGTTTCGAAAAGACCTTCAGATGCCGGTGCTCCATGCACGCATTGATGAGCGCCTTCGAGCTATAGGGCCTCTTCTCAGGGGGATTTTGAGCGGGGTCCAGGCCGGTCGACCAGGTGTTCTTCAATATTTCAATGCTGTCAACCGGATTCGAGCGCGTGGCCATGGCCCAAAGGACTTCGTTAATATCGGTCGGGTCGATGTCATCATCAACGGCGATAATCCATTTTGTAAAGTACGCGCCGCCCGGGCATTGCGCTGCGATCGCGAGAACCTGCTGTGCGTGGCCCGGATAACGTTGCTCGAGTGAGACGATCATCATCCCGAATCCTCCGGCGGCTGCAGGATGCGCATAGACTCCTTTGATACCGGGAATCCCAAGCCGGTCCAGATCGTTCCATACTCTCGCCGCACGAATCACCGCAAACTGCAGAGCGCTGTCGTTCGATGGCCAGTAATCGGACATCAGCGCAGCCGTAAGAATGGGATTATTTCTATGGTGAATAGCCTTGATCTCGATTTGCGGCGACGGATCGGTCGGTCTCGCGTAATATCCGGTGAATTCTCCGAACGGTCCCTCTTTTCGAACGTCGTTCGGATAGGCAATACCTTCCATCACAATTTCGGAGCCCGCAGGAAACTGCAGGCTCGTGAATTTCCCGTTCAGTAATTCGACAGCCTTGCCTTTGATGCCGCCGATGTAATCCAGTTCGGATTCCGTCTTCGGGAGCGCGATTCCGGAAAGAAGGAACGTCGCCGGGTCGACGCCCCATATCGCAATCACCTCACATGGTTTTCCTTGAGCCCACCAGCGCTCCATATGAAGCCGCGCATCTTTTCCCGGAGACATGTAGAGAGCGACATGATTGCGATCGTGAATCATCATGCGATAGGTCCCGACGTTCAGGTGCCCGCGCTCGGGATCACGCGTGATGACGGCATCGCACGTTCCGATGTATCGGCCCCCGTCGAGAGGCCAATGTTTCGGCGCCGGAAAGCGGAACACATCAATATCATCGCCGGTGAGAGTGTTGGCGACTACCGGCGGGTTCTTTGAATCCGATATTACCGGTGCGATTTTTCTTCCAAGCCGGTTTCGAACCGCAAGAACCATTTCCCTGTGAGTCAACCCCATCGGGACGCCCATCGCGGCGGCAAGCCGGTTGACGCTCGAGCCCCACATGTTCCACAGCACCGGAATGTCGTATCCCTTCACTCGTTCGAAGAGAAATGCGGGCGCGCCATTTTCACGAGCCGCGAGGTAAACGATGGCTGACATCTCTTCGATGGGATCGACCTCTGCAGTAATTCTCTTGAGTTCCCCGGCGCGTTCGATGCGATCAAGGAATTCGCGCAGGTCCGAGGGACCGATTCCCTGGAATTGTTGTGTGTCGATACTGGTTACGACGGTTTCCGCGCCCATAGCCGGGACCGACATCTCCCCTTCGTTCATAAGGCTCCAGAGACTAGTGCACGTGGAAAGTCCCAGCAACAGGAAAGTGTAGCCTTTGCGCTTTTTGTAGCTTAAACTGCCGCCCAATCAGGTTTGGCCAAGGTAAGGAACGTGAGACAGACCGCTGTCCTTGATGTCCGGCAGTTTCTGGATGAACACACTCTCAGTAGATTTCAGGTCCTCGTCGCCGTCGTCTGCGGCGCCATCGCCTTCATGGATGGATACGATGTTCAGTCGATGGGCTTCGTCGCACCCGCCGTCTCTGCAAGTCTGCACATCGCACGTGCGGCGATGGGTCCGCTTTTCTCGAGCGGCCTGGTCGGGATGATGTTCGGTGCTCTACTATTCGGTACTCTCGCCGATCGCTTCGGCCGCAAACCCATCCTGCTGGCATGTACTCTGATTTTCGGCGTCATGTCGCTGATGACCGCAACTGCCGATTCGCTCCGGACTTTCGCGATCTATCGTCTGATGACCGGTTTCGGGTTGGGTGGCGCCATGCCCAATGCCATTGCTCTCACCGCGGAATTTACGCCGAAGAAATATCGGTCGATCGCCGTCACCTTGATGTTTTGTGGGTTCTCGATTGGCGCTGCTGTTGGCGGATTCGTTGCGGCCGGCCTGATCGCCCGCTATGGTTGGCAGTCCGTGTTTTTTGTGGGTGGAGCTGTACCCATCGCGATCGCCCTGTCGGCAGCGGCATTGCTGCCGGAGTCCATTCGGTTCCTGCTCTTGAAAGGCGGTCAGGAAAACCGGGTTGCCGCTTATCTGGCGAGAATTTCACGCGATAGCGCGCGCTATGCCGAACTCGTCGCTGGTGCCGATGAGCATGCGTCGCACGGCTTCACGGTAAAGCAACTCTTTAAAGAAGGCCGGGCCTTAGTGACGCCGCTGTTATGGATTTGCTTTTTCATGAACCTGCTCGTTCTTTTCTTCCTCACGAACTGGCTGCCCACAACAATGAACGACGCCGGCATCAAAGTTGAGACAGCAATCATGATCACCACGCTATTCCAGATCGCAGGCACAATCGGAGCGGTGTTTCTGGGTTGGATCTTTGACCGCGGATTTTCATTCGGAACGCTTGCGCTCGCTTATTTCGGAGCGGCGATCAGCGTGATCCTGATCGGCCAATCCGGAGCGTCCATTGCATTATTGACCGTCACTGTCACGGCCGCCGGATTTTGTGTCGTCGGAGGACAGACCAGTTCCCATGCACTTGTCGCGGGATTCTATCCCACAGCCATCAGGAGCACTGGTCTGGGTTGGTGCCTTGGACTCGGCAGGATCGGCTCGATTGTCGGGCCTGTCCTCGGAGGCGCTCTCTTAACGCAGGGCTACCAAACCGGCCGCGTTTTCTGGGTCATTGCGATACCTGCGCTCATTGCGACAACTTCGGCTTACCTTGTGTCCGTCATTCACAAGAATCGTTAACCGAGCGGCTAAAATGCGTTGAAGAAGGAAAGAGGGAATCGGGAGGGATTTCCACGCGTACATTTTG